>Ga0100387_10004585_pt1 | contig 11362 bp, 8 predicted proteins | sample CryGeymeta201511_FD_81547 | JGI IMG/M metagenome (GOLD analysis project Ga0100387, IMG submission 81547) | Groundwater microbial communities from Crystal Geyser aquifers in Utah, USA - Crystal Geyser metaG 2015-11 | ecosystem: Environmental > Aquatic > Deep subsurface > Groundwater | place: USA... | reverse complement strand
TATTATCTAATTTCACTCGTCGTGAACCACACCCTGTGTTTCAAGTACTTTCGCATCTTTTCGATGGACTTCAATGGAAGTATTCGTCTCAGTTCCCGTTCCCGCCGGGATCAGTCTGCCAATAATGACGTTCTCTTTTAGACCGCGTAAATAATCCGTTTTTCCCTGAACCGCTGCGTCTGTCAATACACGGGTGGTTTCCTGGAATGAGGCCGCGGAAATGAAGCTGTCCGTATTCAGGGATGCTCGGGTAATCCCAAGCAGTAACGGCTTGAATGTGGCAGTCCGGGCAGGTTGGTAATTTATCAATGCTTTCCCGTTTTCAGTCAATTCAAGATTAACATCCTCTATATTTTGTAGATATACCTTATCCCCGTTTGAGTAATCCGATTCACCCCTGTCTGTTATAATCCTTTTTAGCTTTATCTCCCCATTTTCCCGGAGTACCTCAAATCGGTTTACCCGATCACCCTGCAGATATTCGGTATCCCCGGGATCCTCAATTTCTATCTTCTGCATCATCTGACGGACGATAACTTCAATGTGTTTGTCATTGATTGTCACACCTTGTAATCTGTAAACCTCCTGAATTTGGTCAACCAGATATTCCTGAACCTTCGCCGCACCCCGAATACTCAAAATATCCTGGGGTGAGACGGCACCTTCACATAGCCGGTCACCTGCAACCGCAAAATCACCATCATGAACAATGATATGCTTGCCGTATGGTATTTTATATGTTTTTTCAGTATCTTTTCCAGCAATGATGATCTCCCGAATGCCTCTTTTGATCTTGCCATATTTGATCCGCCCGTCAATTTCAGTCACAACAGCAGGGTCAGAGGGTTTACGCGCTTCAAACAATTCTGCAATTCTGGGTAACCCGCCGGTAATGTCACGGGTTTTCCCGGTTTCTCTGGATATCTTAACTAAAATCTCACCCGCTTTAACCAGCTGACCATCTTTGACGATAACCGTTGCTTTCACGGGCAGAACACTCATTCCGCCACTGGAGGAACCTGCATCGTCACTTTCAATTTCGATATGGGGATTCAGATTTCGGTTTCGTGACTCGGTGATGACGATCATTTTCTTTCCGCCTTCAACCGCCTCTTCGATGAACGTTTCGCCCTCGGCCATATCCCGGAATCGAACGATGCCGTTTGACCGAGATAAAATCACATCCGTATAGGGATCCCAGGCAAAAAGGACGCTGTTTACTCTGATCTTGTCACCATCTTTGACAAAAACTTTAGCGCCATAGGGCACGTTATATGAGGCCAGCACTCTATCCTTTTTATCAATCAAATCGATTTTTCCATTACGTACGGTGGTTACCATAATCGGCTTACCGTTTTCACCTACCACTTCAACAACCTTCAGGAGTTCATTAAACCGGATTTCTCCTGCTTTTTTAGAACGAATCTCTGAAATTTCCACAATTCTTGAGGCAGTACCGCCAATATGGAATGTCCGAAGCGTTAACTGTGTACCCGGTTCACCGATGGATTGTGCCGCCATAATACCAACGACATCACCCATGGTCGCAGGTTTGTTTAACGCCAGATTGAGTCCATAGCATCGGGCACACATACCGTTTTCAGCTTCGCATGTCAGAATAGATCGAACTTTTACCTGATACACATTACTTTTTTCGATGTCATCAATGATACGGAGGTCTATTAATTCATTTGCATGAACAATCTCTTTACCTTCAATGGGATCAACAATCGGTTCCAAAGTGGTTCTGCCGTAAATTCGGTCTGACAGCGGTTCAATAATCTCTTCACCTTCTTTAAGGTCCTCCATGACGACCCCCTGGATAGTACCGCAATCGATCATTGATATGGTGACGTCCTGGGCGACATCCACCAACCGGCGGGTAAGATATCCTGCGTCGGCGGTTTTTAATGCCGTGTCTGCAAGACCTTTTCGTGCACCATGGGTTGAGATGAAATACTCAAAAACTGATAATCCTTCTTTAAAATTCGATTTGATCGGATTTTCAATAATTTCGCCGGATGATCCGGTAAGGCTTTTTTTCGGTTTTGCCATCAGCCCACGCATCCCTGCCAGCTGTTTGATCTGGTCCTGACTGCCCCGTGCTCCGGAATCTGCCATCATAAATAATGGGTTAAAACCATCCCGATCACGTTCCAATTCAATGAACATTTCGCTTGCGACTTCCTGAGTCGTATGTGTCCATATGTCAATTATCTTATTGTATCTTTCACCTTCAGTAAGTAATCGATTATCAAATTTTCGCTGAATGTCTTCAACTGTAGTATCTGCAATACCGATAATTTCGCGTTTTCGATTCGGGATAAGAATATCATCAATTGCAATAGAAGTACCACTTTTAAAGGCGTACTCGAAGCCCAGGTCTTTAAGCCGGTCCAGAAAAGCGACGGTTTTAAAATTACCGGTGATTTTATAGCAAAGAAATACAATCTGTTCGAGTTTCTTTTTACTGATAATCGAATTAAAATATTGCATTCCTTCAGGCAGAATACCATTGAACAGAATTCGGCCGACGGTTGTTTTTTTTATAATCTTCCCACGGAACCGATAATCGACAATGGCGTGAACGTCCACAATTTCATTTTCAACTGCAAGTCTGGCTTCGTTATAGGAGGAAAAAACAGTACCCGCGCCATTGACATTTTTTCTGGGGCGGGTTAAATAATAAATGCCTAATACCATATCCTGAGACGGAATTGCAATCGGTTTTCCGTTCGCAGGATGTAAAATATTATGGCTTGACAACATCAGCAGCCAGGCTTCCATTTTTGCTTCGGCAGACAAAGGTACATGAACAGCCATCTGGTCACCGTCAAAGTCGGCGTTAAAGGCAGCGCAAACCAATGGATGAAGTTTGATCGCCCTTCCGTCCACCAGTACCGGTTGAAATGCCTGAATACCCAATCTGTGAAGCGTGGGTGCGCGATTGAGAAGTACAGGATGGTCTCTTACAACATATTCAAGTACTTTATAAACTTCAGGTGCCCCCGATTCGACCATCATTTTTGCACTTCTCGGTGTCCGGGTAAACCCTCTTTCGATCAGTTGTCTCACAACAAGCGGTTTAAATAATTCGATAGCCATTTCTTTGGGTAATCCGCATTCATGGAGCCGGAGTTCCGGTCCAACCACGATTACCGACCGGCCTGAGTAATCTACACGCTTACCCAGTAGATTCTGACGGAACCGGCCTGTTTTTCCTTTGAGTGAGTCACTCAATGATTTCAAAGGACGACGGGTACCGCTTCGAACCGCAGATTGTAACCGACTGTTATCCAGCAAAGCGTCGACGGCTTCCTGAAGCATCCGTTTTTCATTTCTCAAAATGACGTCCGGAGCTTTGATATCCATCAACTGTTTCAGGCGATTATTGCGGATAATGACACGACGATAAAGATCGTTTAGGTCCGATGCGGCAAATCTCCCACCGTCAAGGGGAACCAATGGTCTGAGTTCCGGCGGAATAACTGACAGGACAGTGATCACCATCCACTCGGGTTTATTAATGATCTTTTTCTCGATGCGGGGGTCAAACTGCTTGAGTACCCGAAGACGTTTTAAAAGATTTTCCTTTTTCTGATTGGATAATTTCTCGGCGTGGAGTTCTTCGCTTAAAGTGATGATGGTTTGAGTTATATTCAGGTCAACAAGCAACCGCCGTATGGCTTCCCCTCCCATAAGGGCTTCGAAATAACGGTCTTCATCCACATCGTCATCTGAAACCGTGTCGACCCCAAATTCTAAATCGAGTTCCAGGTATTCTTTTTCATCCAGTAACTCACCATATTGACGGCCAGAATTACCTGGATTTGTAACCACGAATTTTTCGTAATAGGCGATGGACTCCAATTGTTTCGTGGTGTATCCCAAAAGATAGCTGATTTTACTCGGGATTGATCTCAGGAACCAGATATGTACAACGGGAACAGCTAATGTGATATGCCCGGTTCGTTCACGCCTTACAGTCTTACGGGTAACTTCAACACCACACCGGTCACAGACGATCCCGCGATACCGGATCCGCTTGTATTTACCACAGTGACATTCCCAGTCTTTTACGGGTCCAAATATTTTTTCACAAAAAAGTCCATCTTTTTCCGGTTTGTACGACCTGTAATTAATGGTTTCAGGCTTGAGAACCTCACCAAAAGATTTTTCCAGAATCTGTTCCGGAGAAGCCAATCCAAGGGTAATTGAGGAAAACGAATTCGATTTTCGGGTTGAAAAATTTAAAAATGGCACGAGTTATACTCCATTTATAGTTAATCGAGAACGACGTTAAGACCTAATCCCTCAAGTTCACGAACAAGAACATTGAAGGATTCCGGAACATTGGCATTGGGTGCATTTTCACCGCGAACCAGCGCATTATATAACCGCGTTCGTCCTTCAACATCATCAGATTTAACGGTAAGAATTTCCTGTAATGTGTACGCTGCGCCATATGCTTCAAGCGCCCAGACTTCCATCTCTCCAAACCGTTGACCTCCGGATTGTGCTTTTCCGCCCAAAGGCTGTTGTGTAATAAGTGAATATGGTCCCGTTGAACGGGCATGCATTTTATCATCGACCTGATGGGATAATTTCAACATATAAATTGTTCCGACGGCAACTTTATCATGGATTTTTTCGCCGGTGCGTCCATCCCAAAGATCCACTTTCCCGGTTGTTGGTAATCCGGCAGCACGTAATTCATTTTCCACATCCAAAGCCGTAGCGCCGTCAAATACAGGCGTCGCGTACTTCTTTCCCAGAATTTCTCCCGCCCAACCCAGCATGGTTTCATAGAGCTGCCCTAAATTCATACGGGAAGGTACACCCAATGGATTAAGAATGATATCAACCGTCGATCCGTCCGCCATAAAAGGCATGTCCTCATCGGGAACAATAATGGATACAATACCTTTGTTTCCATGACGCCCAGCCATTTTATCCCCAACAGCAATTTTCCGTTTATGACCAACATAAACTTTCGCAAGTTTCATTACGCCCTGTTGGAGATCATCACCGACTTTCAATTTATAGATCTCAGCTTCAAGTCTTTCTTCAAGCTGGCGGAGATTCCGTTGATAATTTTCCCAAATTTTCAAAATGTTGTTCCAAATCATCGGATCCTCAACCCAGGGGGATTTTAACGATAACCGGTCAAAATCCAGTTTATCCACACGATTTTTTGTCAACAATGTTTTGGCTTTGATCAATGTTTTATTATCCAGGGCGCTTCGTATTCCACCGGAAGTCATGTTAACGAGTTGAGAATGTAACAACAGATCGCGTGTAGTCATCAGTCTGACACGGTCTTCACGGGCTTTCTTTTGCAGGTCTCGTATATGTGCTTTTTCTTCTGAACGGATGGCAATACTTTTTCGTTCAAATAATTGAGTCTCAACAATAACGCCGCTCACACCTGCAGGGCACCTTTTGGATGCATCCTTTACATCGCCAGCTTTTTCACCAAATATTGCTCTTAACAATTTTTCTTCAGGTGTGGGATCTGTTTCTCCTTTTGGAGTGACCTTACCCACGATAATATCGCCGGGCATGACTTCTGCGCCGACCCGAATGATACCCCGTTCATCCAGATTACGCGTCGCTTCTTCGCCTACATTCGGAATTTCATTTGTCAGTTCCTCTTCACCCCGGCGGGTATCCCGTATCTCAACCTCAAATTCTTTCATATGAACAGACGTAAAGACATCTTCGTATACGAGGCGTTCGTTAATGATGATGGCATCTTCAAAGTTATATCCGCGCCAGGGCATAAATGCAACTTTGAGATTTCTGCCCAGTGCCAGTTCACCCATTTCGGTTGAAGCGCCATCCGCCAGACAATCGCCAATATTGATCTTTTGGCCCGGTAATACTATTGGTTTTTGGTTGATACAGGTATTTTGATTGGTTCTTAAAAATTTATTCAACCTAAATTCTTTAATATTTTCATCTTTGACCAATCGTAACGCATCGTCTTTAACCACCGTTCTGATGATGATACGATCCGGTTCAACTTTCTCCACAACTCCGGCAACATCAGAGAATATTGCAGACCTTGAATCTCTGGCTAGTTTTTGCTCGAGTCCTGTCCCGACAATTGGCGCTCGGGGGCGAAGCAGAGGAACCGCCTGACGCATCATATTTGATCCCATCAATGCACGGTTCGCATCATCATGTTCTAAAAAGGGGATCAAAGCAGCGGATATGCCGACGATCTGATTCGGAGAAATATCCATATATTCAACAAGATCCGAAGAAACAATGGGAAAATCGTCTCCCTTTCGTGTCCGGAGAAGCTCATTGATGAATTTTCCATTGGAAACGGGTTCTTTTGCCTGAGCAATATAAGATCGGTCTTCATCATCTGCAGAAAGAAATTCCACGGTATTGGTGATTTCATAATTGCCATTTCGATGCTCAATTTTCCGGTAGGGTGATTCGATAAATCCCAACTGATTCACGACGGCATGGGTGGCAAGGGAACTGATCAGTCCGATATTCGGACCTTCCGGTGTTTCGATCGGACATAGCCGGCCATAGTGGGTATGGTGGACGTCGCGGACTTCAAATCCCGCCCGTTCCCGGGTCAACCCGCCAGGTCCAAGTGAAGACATTCTCCGCTTATGGGTAATCTCGGATAATGGATTTGTTTGATCCATGAACTGAGACAACTGACTCGTCCCAAAGAAAGTATTGATCACGGTGGAGATAATTCTGGCGCTTACCAGATCCTGTGGCGTCAGACTTTCAGCTTCCCGTTGATTCATTCGTTCCCGGATCGTCCGCTGCATCCGGCTTAACCCGATACTGAACTGATTTGCAAGTTGTTCGCCTACTGTTCTGACACGACGATTTCCCAGATGGTCAATATCGTCGGGTGTAACTTCGCCTTTCCGTAATGAAATGAGATAATCGAAAACACAGATAAAATCTTCACGGGTTAAAACAGGTTCATCAATGGGTTTATGGAGATTGAATTTTTTATTGATTCGATACCTGCCCACCTTGCCAAGATCGTATTTTTTGGTAGAGAAAAACATTTTTTCTACAAATTTCTGCGCTACTTCAAAAGTGGGCGCATCCCCGGCACGAAGATGCTCATACAACAACATCAGGGCATCTTCCGTTGAAGTCGTCGGATCCTTGTCAAGCGTGTTTGCCAGCATTTCAACCGCAAGCTCATCTTTTGGATTGGTGATTTCCAATTCAGAGATGCCAGCGGCGGCTGCATTATCCAGAATTTTATCCGTAAACTGGCTACCCATTTCACAAATGACTTCGCCAGAATTGGTATCCACGATGTCTTCAAGGGCAAGGACGAGTTTATTTTTTAATAAATCTCTGACGTCACCAATGGTGACCTTCTTAGTCAAGTTAAAGGCTTTAAATATATCCTTATTCGTCGAGAATCCGATGGCTCTCAGCAATAATGTTGCGGGGAATTTTCTGCGTCGGTCGATGATCGCATAAATGCAGTCGTAGATATCGGTCGTAAAATCAACCCATGATCCACGGAAAGGAATGATTCTTGCCTGATATATTTTTGTTCCGTTTGGATGAAAATTCTGGTCGAAAAATACGCCGGGAGACCTTTGCAGCTGACTTACAATTACCCGTTCGGCACCATTGATAATAAAGGTGCCCCTATCCGTCATGTAGGGGATGTTTCCGAAGAATACATCCTGTTCAATGCTTTGAACATACTTACTTCGATCATCTTCATCCGTAATGTTCAGAACCAGTCTGACTTTTAACGGAACCATATAAGATATCCTTCGATCCAGACACTCTTTTACGGTATATTTCGGAAGACCGAGGTAATAATATTTATACTCCAACACATAGTTTTTATGAGTATCTTCAACCGGAAACATGCTTTTGAAAACGCCTTCCAGACCCTGGTTTCGTCGTTTTTCAACCAAAACATGTTCCTGAAGAAAATCCTCGTACGATTGTAATTGAATGGCCAGAAGGTCCGGCGCATCAATAATCGTCTTTACACTGGAAAAACCAAAACGCTCAGTGTTTTGGGTGGACTTCACTGTCAAGGCGAACCCCTCCTAGATTTTGACGGTTAGGTTATAATTTACGAGGTAGATGAAAGTTAGGTGCTTAAGCTTATTTGAGTGCGACGGTAGCTCCAGCTTCTTCAAGTTTAGCTTTCATTGTTTCTGCGTCTTGTTTGGATACCGCTTCTTTTATTGTAGATGGTGCGCCATCAACAAGCTCTTTTGCTTCTTTCAATCCGAGAGCCGTGATTTCACGAATGACCTTGATGACATTGATTTTCTTTTCACCAAAGGATTCCAACACAACATTAAATTCGGTTTGCTCTTCCTCTTCCGCAACTGCAACGGCAGCGGGACCGGCAACAGCCACAGCAACGGGGGCAGCAGCCGTAACCCCGAATTTCGTTTCGATGTCTTTGATCAACTCAGAAATCTCAAGCATGTTGGAATTTTCTAAGTATTCTAAGACGTTTTCTCGTGTGATTTCAGCCATTTCTATTTAATCTCCTGAAGTTATTTAAGCTTTTGTGTGTTTAAGACTGTCTAATGTTCTGACAAATTTTGACATAACCCCACCAAGGGTTGCAGCCAGATGACTCATTGGAAAACTCAATCCGCCCAGCAGTTGTGAAATAAGGACTTCTTTGGGGGGTAAATCTGCCAATTCCTTGTACTTTTCCGGACCGTATAATTGCCCGTCAAATAAAATTCCTCTGAGTTCGATATTTCCACCACCGGCAAGAAATTCTTTAATGACTTGCGCGGGTGCAGTAGGATCTTTCTCCGAATATGCGATCCCTACCATCCCATTCAGCAGGTTAGTGATTGTGGAATAGCCCGCTTGTTGAGCGCCGATACGAATCAGTGTATTCTTGGTGACTTTATACTCCACATCCTTTTCCCGGAATTTCTCTCGCAGTTTGGTTACCTGGGCAACGTTGATTCCCTGGTAATTCGTGAAATAAATCCCGGAGCATTTGTCAAATTTCTCACGGGTTTCTTCAATAATTGATGCTTTTTGAGGTGTTGGCATTACGGTTACCTTGCTGTATGAGTTAAAGTTGCCTTATCAACTTTGAGACCGGGACCCATCGTCGAAGAAAGCGTGATTTTTTTAAGATATGTCCCTTTAACGGAAGCCGGTTTGAGTTTAATCAGGGCATCTACTACCGTTTTGGCGTTTTCGATCAGATGGTTCGTTTCAAACGACATCTTGCCGATACCGGTATGAATTATTCCATTTTTGTCAACTCGAAATTCAATCTTCCCGGCTTTCACCTCGTGAATTGCATTCGCTACGTCCATGGTGACCGTACCTGATTTGGGATTGGGCATCAATCCACGGGGACCCAATATCCTTCCGAGTTTACCCACTTCACCCATCATATCGGGTGTGGCAATTACGACGTCAATATCTGTCCATCCGCTCTGAATTTTCTGAATGAATTCATCCGAACCGACAAAATCAGCCCCTGCTTCCTCAGCTTCTGCAACTTTCTCTCCCTTTGCAATCACCAGAACCCGTACGACCTTTCCCGTACCGTGAGGCAGGGAGACCGTCCCCCGGATCACTTGATCGGCATGACGGGGATTCACGCCCAGATTCACAGCCAGATCAACCGTTTCATCAAATTTTGCATGAGTCGTAGTCTTTAGAATATCCATGGCTTCATGAAGTTCATACTCCTGAAGTCTGTCAATCTTCGATAAATTTTCTTTATATCTTCTACTTCTCTTCATATCTATTATCCTTCGACAATTAATCCCATGCTTTTGGCTGTTCCTTCAACCATTCGCATTGCGGATTCAATATTGGTTGTATTTAGATCGGGCATTTTAATCTCTGCGATCTGCCTGATCTGATGACGAGTGACCTTGCCGACTTTTTCCCGGTTGGGTTCTCCGGACCCTTTCTTGACTTTGGATAATTCCAATAGTAATGAAGGTACCGGCGGCGTCTTTGTAATAAATTTAAAGGAACGGTCACCATATACGGTAATTTCGACCGGGATGATGGACCCCATCATATCCTGGGTCTTCGCATTGAAACCTTTGCAGAATTCCATGATGTTCACACCATGCTGACCCAGAGCGGGACCTACCGGCGGTGCGGGATTTGCTTTCCCCGCAGGTATCTGTAATTTGATAAATCCTATAACTTTCTTTGCCATAATTTGCTATTTCTCCAATTCAACCTGATAGAAGTCAAGCTCTACCGGTGTAGGGCGACCAAAAATAGAAACCGTTACTTTTACTTTTTGTTTATCTTCGTAAACTTCTTCTACGAATCCGACAAAATCCAAAAACGGTCCGTCAATCACTTTAACTGCATCCCCGGTTCTGAACGGATTGGCAAGGACTTCCCGGCCCTCTTTTTTACTGACTTCACCGATGATCCTGTTAATTTCATCTTCTCTCAAAGGAACAGGCTCCTTTTTTGAGCCGATAAAGCAAAGTACGTGCTGAGCATTCTCCACGACGTACCTGGATTCTCTTGTCATCTCCATCCGGATCAGTACATACCCCGGGAAAAACATTTTTTCCCGGATACGTTTTTTATTCCCTCTCATGTCCACCACTTTCTCGGTAGGGACAAATATTTCACCTATCATTTCAGATATATGGTTATCTTCGGCAGCATGAATGATGGATTCTTCTGCCTTTTTTTCTTTACCTGAAATGACGCGTATAGAATACCATTCCATGGGATTCTGTTATTTTCCTCCCAACAGTCTGGAGATGATCTCTGTTATGCTAAAATCGACAAAGAAGAGAAAAATGGCGATGATAACGGAAAATACTCCAACGACAAGCGATGATGAAACCAGTTCATCTTTATTCAGCCAGGTCACTTTTTTCATTTCGAGAGCAACGCTGTTTACGTATTGGCGAATCTTTTCTATCATTTTATAGAGACTCCATGAATACAGATTATAATGAATACCTTTTTAGATTGCAGGTGAGGAAGGACTCGAACCCTCAACTCCCGGCTTTGGAGGCCGGTGCTCTACCATTGAACTACTCACCTAACTAAAATGCAAAATTATTTTGTTTCTTTATGCGGCGTATGACTACGACACCATCGACAATATTTCACATACTCAACCCGTTCGGGATGCAGCCGTTTGTTTTTTGTCGTGGAATAATTTTTTCTCTTGCATTCCTGACAAGCTAATGAGATAATATTTCGTTTGCTGTTACCTGCCACAATTATTTACCTTATTCGATAATTTCAGTAACGACGCCGGCGCCAACGGTTCTGCCGCCTTCACGAATCGCAAATCGAAGCTCTTTGTCCATGGCGATCGGTGTGATCAACCGGATATCCAAATGAACATTGT
>Ga0100387_10004573_pt1 | contig 11379 bp, 8 predicted proteins | sample CryGeymeta201511_FD_81547 | JGI IMG/M metagenome (GOLD analysis project Ga0100387, IMG submission 81547) | Groundwater microbial communities from Crystal Geyser aquifers in Utah, USA - Crystal Geyser metaG 2015-11 | ecosystem: Environmental > Aquatic > Deep subsurface > Groundwater | place: USA... | reverse complement strand
TTACCCGTGAACATCCAAGCCACTGGGCAGCTGCCAAAAAAGAACTAAAAGTCCTTGTGCTTGGTTGGTAAAATAATATCGCTACTGTAGACTCCTTAAGTTCGTCCCCTATCTTCTTTAGAATGATTCTTTCCTTCATTTTATCAGCCACCAAAAAAAGATACTCAATTTCCTTCCTTGAAGCAATTTGATCAACTGAAATGAAATCCTTTCCCAAAAAAGGATTTGTTGTTTCCTTTTCTCCCGAACTTCCACAAACCTCAGATCTTTTTTCATATGGCAGCATAAATTATCCCCCTCCAAAAACCTGGTTTTACTAAAATTTCTCCATCTTCATATACCTTATGCCCTCTTAAAAAAACTCTTCTTACCCTTCCAGTCACTTTCTTTCCCTCAAATGGCGACCAGCCACATTTTGTTTTAAGATTTTGGTTTTCAATTAGATAAGATTCAGTAATATCAACCTCAACCCAACTACCTTGATTAGGTTTTAAATTAAAAATTCTTGCTGGATTGGTTGAAGTTAGTTCAACAAGACGGTCTAAGCTTAATTTTCCCTGGGAGACAGCACTCAAAAGGAGAGGAAGCGTGGTTTCAACTCCAGGTACTCCAGGGGGAGGGGCAGAAGAGAGCTTTTCTTCCTTGGTATGAGGAGCATGGTCGGAAACAATAATATCAATAACATCAAGGTTCCTCCACAAAGCATCAACGTCTTCAGTTGTTCTTAATGGGGGATGTATCTTCCCAAATGGTCCAAGAGTTCTTCCATCCTCTTCCGTTAAAAATAGGTGGTGGGGTGTTGCCTCACAAGTTATTGGCAAACCATATTCTTTTGCCTTTTTAATTTGTTCAATCTCTTCTTTTAGGCTGATATGACAGAAGTGAACCCGCCTAGGTGATAGCTTTAAGAGACTTAAAACCATTGAAACTTTTTCTCCTTCTGCGTGAACTAGGAGCGGTTTGTTTTTGGGCCAAGACGCAAAATGTTCCTTTATTTTCTCTGGGCTTGAGACAAAAAGAGCTCCATAGGTTAAATTAAGATACATTTTAAGCCCAACTACGCGATTTAAAACTTCAATCTCGGCATGTCTAGAATTTTCTTCAGATGCCCCGAAATAAAATCCATAATCACAAACCGCTTTCTGTTTAACTAACTCTTTTTTTTCTTCCAGTCTTCGAAAAGTAGTAATTGGTTCCTTATTATTTGGCATATCAATTACGGTTACAACCCCTCCTGCAAGAGCAGCTGAAGTTCCAGTATAAAAATCTTCCTTATGAGTTTCACCAGGATCTCGCAAATGGACATGGGTATCTATTAATCCCGGAATTCTAACAAACCTTTCTCTCATAATAAAAAATAAAGCCCTTTCGGGCTTTTAAAATTAATTTTCTTCTGATTAAAAATTATTGTTTTAATCATTGCTATTTACATTTTTTAGCCGCAAAAAAACCAGAGTTGGCTCTGGGATTTAAGGATAACATCTGTGAAAAATACTTGTCAAGAGGCAGTTTTAACTGCCTCGCTGACCACTAAAAATCGCTCCGTGAGCCGTATACGAATAGTATTGAAAAGGCGAACGGAAAGATTGGGGTGGTCAAGGGGCAATTTGAATTCATTCGTCAATAATTTCTTTGATTTTTTTCCTTAAATTTTCGTTGTAATCAATACCAAAAGGCAAAACCATCCTTCTGGCTCGACCAAGATTGTCAACAAACAGTAGGGCGACTTTATCTTTGCCCTGATTCTGCTTTAGAAGTTTATTTAATTCCACTAATTTTCTGGGGGACATTTGTGAGGGAATTTTTACCTCAAAATCCCAGCCAACTGCTGATTTATCTTTGGCAGAAACGTTCTCCTCGCTTGCTTCTAATGGGGAGGCATCCTCAACGACTAAATTTTGAGTTTCTTCTCTTAACTCAATTCTTCCTTTAACTAAAATAATCCGATCCTTTACCCAGCATTCTCTAGTTTTTAAAAAAACCCTGGGGAAAACCACCGCTTCGATTGAACCACTATCGTCTTCGATTTTAGCAAAAGCCATTTCTTGAGCTTGATTTCGGGTTAAAACAATTCTTAGGCTTGTAACCACTCCGCCAATTTTAACTGGCTGACCCTTTTTTTCAATTTGCCTTAAGTCATAAATTCGATGCGATCTTTGAGATGCTAAAACTGATAAAATCGGCGTTAACGGATGTTCAGTCAAATAGAAACCCAAAAGGTCCTTTTCCAATGATAACAACTCCTGACGAGTAAATTCTTCCATGTCTGGAAGACTATCTTCCCCAAGACTAGTTGGGTTTTCAAAAAGACTCTCCTGTCCATTAGCCTGTTGACGCTGGCTAATTACTCCTTTGGCTCTAATCTTATCTAATCCAGAGAGCATTGGCGCTCTTTTACCAAATTTATCCATTGCTCCGGCTTTAATTAAACTTTCTAAAACTCTTTTATTTACTTTTTGTTGGTCAACTCTTTGACAAAAATCCATTAGAGACTTAAACTCTCCTCCCACCTCTCGAGAATCTAAAATTACTTTGATTGCTGCCTCACCTACATTTTTGATTGCTGATAAACCAAAGCGGACCGCCCTTCCATTTAAAGAATTGGCATCATCTTCGATAGTAAAACCCACTTTTGATTGACTAATATCCGGAGGTAAAACTTTAATTCCCATTCGCCGACACTCCTCAACCGCTAAGGCGATTTTTTCTTCCTTAACAGGGCCCGAGCTCCCTTCTGTCTCAGCCGTTAGTAAGGCAGCCATAAACTCAACTGGCCAGTGAGCCTTAAGATAGGCAGTTTGATAAGCAATCATGGCATAGCAGGTCGAGTGAGCCTTATTGAACCCATATCCGGCAAATCTCTCAATTAAATCAAAGACATTTTCGGCAATTTCTTTTTTATACCCAGCCGCTTGGGCTTTTTCAATAAATCTATTCCTTTCCCGAGTCATGATAGCCTTTTTCTTTTTGCCAATTGCTAGCCGAAGTCTATCTGCCTCAGCCATGGTATATTTAGCCATCACGTTGGCTATCTGCATACATTGTTCTTGATAAACGGCAATACCGTAAGTCCCCGCTAAAATAGGTTTAAGGTCTGGGTGGGGATAATGGATTAACCGAGGATTGTTTTTGCCAGCAATAAATTCATCAATCCATTGCATCGGTCCTGGTCGGAAAAGAGCAACCATCGCCGCGATATCAGAAAATTTATTTGGTTTGAGTTTGCGGGCTAACCGACGCATCCCCGCGCTTTCCAGCTGAAAAATACCGGTGGTTTCCCCTGAGGCAATCATTTCAAAGGCCGGTTTATCATCAAGGAGAATTTCCGAAAGGTCAATCTCTTGACCGTTAATCTGTTTAATATATTCAACCGCTCTCTCAAGAATGGTCAAATTGCGCAATCCTAAAAAGTCCATTTTAAGCAATCCAATTGCTTGTCCAGGAACGACTGCTTGGTTTAAATCAAGGTCGTACATATCATATTGGGTAATTATTCTCTCTCCCCGTGTTTCTTTTTGAAGTGGAGTGTATTCAGTTAAATCTTTATCGGCAATAACCACTCCAGCCGCGTGGGTCGAAGCATGCCGGGCAACTCCTTCGACCTTTTGGGCTAAATCTAAAAGTTTTTTAAATTCTGGTTGACGATAAAAACTGGCCAACTCCGGAACAGTTTTTAAAGCCTGAGAGATTGACATATCAAAAGGAATTAAACGGGCAATTTTGTCTGGTTCCAAATAGGGCATTCCCAAAACTCGACCAATATCCCGAACTGATTCTTTGGCTTTCATGATGTTAAAAGTAATAATCTGGGCAACTTTATCTTTGCCATATTTTTCGGTCACGTATGCAATCACCTCGTCTCGTCGGTCATCGGCAAAATCTAAATCAATATCTGGGGGGGTTGGCCGGTCGGGATTTAAGAATCTTTCAAAGGGAATTTGGTGTTTTAAAGGATCTATTGAAGTAATTCTTAAAACATAAGAGACAAGGGAACCGGCAACCGAACCTCTTCCTGGTCCAACCCTAATTTTCTGCTGTTTTGCCCAGTTTACAAAGTCTTGAACAATCAAAAAATAGGTAGCAAAACCTTTGCGACAAATTACGTCTAACTCATAATCAAGTCGGTTTAGAATCTCCTGATTGGGTTTAAGATAACGATCTTTAAGTCTTTCATAAGTTAATTTTTTCAGATGCTCCTCGGCTGTCTCCCCTTCTGGCAGGGGATAATTTGGTAAGATCCATTTTCCAACCGGAATTTCTAAATCACACTCCCGGCTAATCTTTCTGGTATTTTCAATAGCATCAGGATAATCTTTGAAAGCATCAGCCATCTCTTCTTGAGAGCGAAGATAAAAATCAGGGGAATCAATCATCGATAGTCGGTTTTTATCTTTAATCATTTTTTGGGTTTGAACTGCCAGTAGAGCATCTTGGGCCTCGGCATCATCTGCCTCAACATAATGAACATCATTAGTGGCTACCAAGGGGATACCTAATTTTCGAGAAAGGGCGATAATTTTTTTATTAACCTCTTCTTGACCCTCCTGCCGTGGGTGATGTTGAATCTCTAAATAAAAGTCCTTGGCAAAAATTTCTTGAAATTGGCGAGCCTTCTCTTCAGCCTGTTTTTCTTTATTTTGAATTAAAAGTTGAGGAATTTCCCCATCCAAACAAGCGGAGGTGGCAATTAGGCCTTCGGAGTATTGGCGAAGAATCTCCATATCAATCCGAGGCTTATAGTAAAATCCCTCAAGATGAGCCAGGGTGGTTAGCTTGATTAAATTTCTATATCCAGCTTCATTTTTAGCCAGAAGAATTAGGTGGTAACGGTCGGAGTCCATGTCCACCTGTTTATCAAATCGGGAGCGGGTCGCCATATAAGCTTCCATTCCAATAATAGGCTTCAACCCAAACTCCTTAGCGGTTAGGTAAAACTTAACTACTCCATACATCGCTCCATGATCAGTTAAGGCTAAAGAGTCCATTCCCAATTCTAAGGCTTTGGCAAAAAGTTTATCGATTTTTGCCAAACCATCCAAAAGTGAATATTCTGAATGAACATGAAGATGGGTAAACTTAGCCATAATAATCACTCAACCACAACAACTTTATTCCGCCCTTCACTCTTTGCCTGATACAGGGCTGTATCGACTCTTTTTATAAGTGTTTCTGGAGTGTCTTCTTCTCTCAACATAGCCCCTCCGATTGAGATTGTCATCTTAAGGTTTGGTATATCTTCAATTATTAGACTCTCAGTTTCTTTTCTAATTTTCTCTCCTGTTTCATTTAAAGTCTCCCGTCTACCCCGAAAAAGTAAAACAGCAAACTCTTCTCCTCCTACTCTTGCCGGAAGATCAAAATGCCCAATATTATTCAGCAATGTTTTTGCAAATGCTTTTAGCGCCTTATCTCCAGCTAGATGGCCATGTTTATCATTAATTTCTTCTTTAAATTTATCAATATCAATGTATAACACCCCAAGTGGTATTTTTAAATGATTACACAATGGTACCCAATAACTAACATCTTCTTCAAACACACGTTTGGTAAAAAGACCAGTTAAGAAATCAACCCCTTCTCTTGCTTCCTTCTCAGCAAGAGTTTTGGCATATCCTAATAAGACTTCACGAAGATCAACTTTGCCTGCTTCTACCCTCCTAGCATCTTCTTCTGCTCTCGCTTCCCAGTATGCCTGACGATTGTGCCATCCTCTCTCTAGACTAACCTTATTTCTTCTCTCGGTAAACTCTTCCATAATCTCTTTAATTATTCCTTTTTCACCCCAATTTTTCAAGAAGCAATTTACGGGTTTGATTTGGGTTAGCTTTACCTTTAGTTTGAGCCATCACTTGTCCAACTAAAAATTCAATTACCGTAGTCTTTCCTTTCCGATAATCTTCGACTGCCTTTACTTCCGTTTCCAATACCTGTTCCACTGTTCTCCGAAGTTGCTCTTTGCCAATGATTGGTTTCACTTCTTCCTTAATCATCATCTCCACTAATTTCTCTGGCGAAATTCTTTCAATATCTATTCTTTTATTGATAATTATGTTTGCTATTTCTTTCGGATTAGTCTTGTGCTTTTTTCCTGCTGCTATGGCCTCTTCATAAAAGTCAGCAATTTCTTTTGTTTCCACTAAAATCTTGGCCTGGTACTCTGAAAGTCCATATTGCTTAATAAATCTAGCAACTCTCTGACTTGGCAATTCAGGAATTGTTAATTGTAAATTATTAATTGTAAATTTGTCCCATTTCATCGGAGGTATATCCGGTTCGGGAAAGTAACGATAATCAGCCGCTTCTTCTTTTTCTCTTTGAGGCACAGTTTCTCCTAAGGTTTCATCCCAACCTCGAGTAGTCTTATTTCCTGGCTGTTTTTCTATACCCGTTGTTCTAAACTCCTCAAGTTGGCGACCAATTTCAAATTCAATTGCCTTTTGGACAAATCTAAATGAATTAATGTTTTTTATCTCCACCAAAGGAGTAAACTGTGTTTTACCGTTTTTGACAATTTTTAAATTTACTGTTGGTTCACAGCGCATTTGCCCTTTTTCCATATCTGCCTTGGAAACTCCAAGATAACGAACAATCTGTTGAAGTTTTTGAAGAAAAGTTTTTGTCTGAAGGGCTGAAGTGATTTCTGGTTCGCTGACAATCTCCATCAATGGAACTCCGCTTCGATTAAAATCAATTAGGGTGCACTTTTTGCTTTTCACAATGGTATGAATTAATTTTGCCGTATCCTCTTCAAGATGAACTCTTCTTATTTTCACCCCATCTAGTCGTCCATTTTGACATAAAGGAAGATCATACTGGCTAATTTGATAGCCCTTGGGTAAATCAGGGTAGAAATAATTTTTCCGGTCAAATTTACTAAAAATAGGAATTTGGCAATTTAAAGTTAAACCAACTAAAACCGTCCATTCTATCGCTTTCTTATTTGGCACCGGTAAAGCACCGGGCAGGCCTAAGCAGATCGGACAAGTTTGAGCATTCGGCTTTTTGCCAAAATGGGAAGCCGAGCAAGAACAAAACATCTTGCTTTTGGTCTCAAGTTCTATATGGACTTCCAAACCAATGATTGGTTTGTGGTCAACTGTATAATTCATACGGCTCCCTCAAAGAATAAATTCCCAAAGCACCAACAAGAAAAGCCAAAACGGCTATCATAAAATTTGTCCCTATAATATCAGCAATGGTCGCTGTCATAAGGACTGGTAAAATCGAAGCAAGAGTTATGGCAAAGCCTAAGACTCCGAACACTCTTCCTCTCTTGTCCTCTGGAGTTTTCTCCTGAAGAAGGGTTTGGACAGGAATAATTATCGAGACAAAACCAATCCCCAAAAAAAAGACAGTTACTATTGCAGTAAACATTCTTAATTTATCCAAGGCGGGAACGATAGTGGCTAAAAATAAAAGAGAAAATGCCGCCAAAAAAAGACCAAAAGAAATAATTTTTTTCTTCCGAACTTTTTTTCTCAATAATGAGGTTATCCCTAAGACTCCAATTGTCGCCCCAAAACCGGCTGGTAAAACCAAAATTGGTCCAGCATCCAAAAGGTCAATTGCCAGAATTTCTGTTGCCAACGAAGGAGACAAAATCGCAATAATCCCGATAATCACTTGGGAAAAAACAAGAAGAAGTAAAGGGAAAAGAACAACAGGCTGGCTCTTAATAAAGAGATATCCTTCTTTAACTCTAATTAAAAAATCTTGAATATCACCAATCTTTCCTTTTTTCTTTTCCTTTGGCAAACCGGAAACAAAAAGAGAAGCAGTCATTAAAAAAACAAATCCAAGGATAAATGGAACTTCATGACCGACTATTCTCACCAATGGTCCAGCCAAACCAAAGCCAACCAAAAAAGCACCATAAATTGTAAAAAGAAAAAGTGAATTTGCCACTGGAAGAAGGCTTTTTGACACAACCCAAGGCATGGTTGAGGCTTCGGCAGGAATATAAAGCTGGTTAACCAAGGAATAAAGAAAAATAACTGAATAAATCGGCCAGAGCTTATGTTTGACTAAAAGATAACAGAGAACAATGATAGCCTCAAAGAAGGTAGTATACATTAAAATTTTTCTCTTTTGAAAAAGGTCAACTATGGCGCCCGAGAATGGTCCAAGAAGTATTGCGGGTATAGCGTAAAAAATCCAAACTAAAGAAATAGCCACGGTTGAGTGGGTCGCTTCAAAGATTCTCAAGATTATGACGAAATTGATAGAGTTTAATGTCACCTGGGAAAAAATCTGTGAACCCCAAATTCGGCGAAAATTTGTTAATTTAATAACTTCAAAAAATGGGCTTTTTTTCATAAACTTTCAAGTTTTCAAGCTTTGCTTATTGCGAAGCATCAAGCTTTGCTTATTGCGAAGCATCAAGCTTTGCTTATTGCGAAGCATCAAGCTTTGCTTATAGTTCTGGTTTTCTTTTATACCACTGTGTTTTTTCTTCATAAGCATAACCTACCTGAAATAAAAGTTCTTCTGAAAATTGGGGTCCAAGAATCTGAATACCCACCGGTAAAGCTTGTCCTGAGCTCGCCGAAGGAATAAATCCAATCGGGATTGATAGTCCTGGAATTCCCGCTAAATTAGCCGTTACCGTAAAAATGTCCGAAAGATACATTTGAAGTGGATCATTAACTTTTTCTCCTAATTTAAATGGGAGTGTTGGCGAAACTGGCGCCATTAAAACATCTACTTTTTGGAACGCTTCATCAAAGTCTTTTTTGATTAAACTTCTAACCTGCATCGCTTTCAAATAATATGCTTCATAATAACCAGCCGAAAGAGCGTAAGTTCCAAGCATAATTCTCCTCCTAGCTTCATCAGCAAATCTATCTCGGGAAAACCCAAATCTTATTCCGTCATATCTAGCTAAATTGGAAGAAACCTCTGATGGTTGAATAATATAATAAACAGCTAAGGCATACTCGGTATGAGGAAGAGAAATATTAACTAACCGGGCTCCAAGTTTTTCTAATTTTTTAATTGTTTCCTTAACCTTTTTTTCCATTTCTTTATTCAACCCTTTAATAAAATATTCTTTTGGAATTCCAATTTTTAGACCTTTAATGCCTTTTTTAAGATTTTTAGTGTAATCAGGAACTGGCGTACGCGGAGTAGTAGCATCATAAGAATCCTGACCGGCGGTGATATTTAAAATAATAGCCGAATCTATTATGTTCTTAGTAAAATGTCCGATTGAATCCAAGGAAGAAGCCATGGCTATAATTCCATATCGCGAGACTCTTCCATAGGTCGGCTTTAAACCAACTAGACTACAAAATGAGGCCGGAAGGCGAATCGAACCACCAGTATCAGTTCCGGTAGCCAACAAAGCCATATCAGCCGCCAAAGCTGCCGCTGAACCGCTACTTGAACCACCGGGGACATATTCAAAATCCCAGGGATTGCGTGTCGCCCCAAAATCAGAATTCTCTCCTGATGAACCATGAGCCCAAGCGTCCATGTTGGTTTTGCCAAGAATAATCGCCCCAACATCTTTCAATCTTTTAACTACCGTTGAGTCATAAACCGGAATATAATCTTCTAAGACTTTAGAGCCTGCGGTTGTTTTTATCCCTTTTGTACAAAAAATATCTTTGACAGCAATTGGAATCCCCAATAGTGACTGATGACTGATGACTGATGACTGATGACTGATAATTTTATCTGCTTTCTTTGCCCCTTCAAGGGCCTCCTTTTCACAGACGGTAATAAAGGCATTAATTTTTGAATCAAGCTTTTTTATCCTTCCAAGACAACTTTTCACCAACTCCAGAGAGGAAAATTTTTTAGTCCGCAATCTTTCTTGTGCTTCTTTAATAGTTAATTGATGTAGTTCCATACTTATCCAAAAATTGCTTTTATTTTAAACATTCCATTGTGGATGCTTTTACTACCAGATAAAACTTCTTTCTGGGGAAGTGATGGTCCAGCTACCTTATCTTCTCGAAAAACACTCTCCAGTCCAGTCACTTGGAAGGTGGATCCCACTCCTTTGGTTTTAACTTTTTTCAAAATCTCTATATAATCTAAAACCTCAGAAAGTTGTTTTTGAAATTTTTTCACTGCTCGAGGGGTAAGCGTCAGCCTGGCTAATTTAGCCACATGTTTTACCTCTTCTTCTGTCAACTTTGTTGTTTGTTGTTTGTTGTTTGTTGTCTTCTTCATTCCATCTCCTTTAATATTTTTATCCTTTTGACCACTGGTGGATGGGTATTAAATAAATTTGCAAACCAGCCTACAAACTTTTGACCCTTAAAGGGGTTTACAATATAAAGATGGGCAGTCGCCTTATTGGCTGCCTCCAGTACTTCTGGGTCTTTGGAAATTTTCTCCAAGGCCCTGGCTAATCCTTCTGGAAATCTAGTCAACATCACCCCCGAAGCATCGGCTAAAAATTCTCGTCTTCTGGAAATTGCTAATTGGATTAATTGGGCAATTAGCGGTGAAAGAAGAGCGAAAATTATTCCTATTAAAAACAAAATCGCTTGAATCTGGTTTCCATTTCGATCGTCTCGGTTTCGACCACCGAAACGAGTTCCTCGCAAAAACCAATCACCCATCAAGGTTACCATTCCCACTAAAACAGTAACAATGCTCATAAGTCTGGTGTCATAATTTCTAATATGAGAGAGTTCATGGGCAACTACTCCCTCAAGTTCAGTCCGATTGAGTTTTTCTAGCAAGCCAGTAGTGGCACAAACAACACAATGATTTTGATCCCGACCGGCAGCAAAAGCATTGGGAGCGCTATCTTTAATAACATAAAGGCGGGGCATTGGAATTTGGGCCGCCATCGAAAGATTTTCCGTCACCGTAAAAAAAATAAAATCTCTTTTTTTATCTGCAGGTCGTGCTCCAGAAATAGTCAAAATTATTTTATCTCCCCACCAATAACCAGCAAAGCTCATTAAGCCTGCGACAATCAAGGCAACTCCAACCATCCCCAAACCGTAACCCAAAGCTTTAGAAAAAACCCAGGCAACTCCGGTAATAAACAATACAAAAACCACCATAATAATAGTGCTTCGGCGCTTATTCCGATCTTGTTGTTCGTAAACGTTAATCATCTCAAAACTCTACCTTGGGTGCTTTTGTCTCTTCTTTTCCTACCTCAAGATGTTCTCCCTCTTCAGGCGTTCTTAATCCAGGCTCTTGTCTAAAACCAAAAATTTTGGCAACTAAATTTGAAGGAAAAGTAACAACCTTAACATTATAATCAGCCGTTAAGTCAATTAATGTTCTTCGGGAATACATGACTTTATCAACAGTATCCCGAAGCTCGTCCATAAGTTTGCCTGTTGGACCGGCTGCCTGAAGTTGAGGAGTCGACTCAAATACTGCTCGAATCGGCGCTAGGGCTGCTTG
>Ga0100387_10004549_pt1 | contig 11414 bp, 8 predicted proteins | sample CryGeymeta201511_FD_81547 | JGI IMG/M metagenome (GOLD analysis project Ga0100387, IMG submission 81547) | Groundwater microbial communities from Crystal Geyser aquifers in Utah, USA - Crystal Geyser metaG 2015-11 | ecosystem: Environmental > Aquatic > Deep subsurface > Groundwater | place: USA... | reverse complement strand
GCGACGAAGGGGGAAAATCACCAGCGCGGCCAGGACCAACCCGACGGCGAGCAGCAGCGGCGCCTCGAAGCGGATCATGCGGCGCCTCGACGCGTGGCCCAGCCGGCCTCGAGCAGAACGAAGACGAGGCCGAGGAGCGCCAACCAGGGCCAGCTCTCTCGATGATCCTCGGCCTGCGCGATGCGCTGCGTGCTGGCCGTGCCTCCACCCACGAGGGTGATGCGATTTCCGAGATCGACCTCCTCGGGCGCGTCGAGGTTGCGCAAAGCCGCGAGCTGCCGCCCCGAAGCGTCGACGCGATACACGCCCGGCTCGGCGCCAATGGGCACGAGCGCGAGGCCACCGCGGGAGCGCGCGTGGAGCTCGGCGCCGGCCGGCGTCGTCACGCGCACCTGCTCACCGTCGGGTGCGGGCACGCTGAGGGCTTCGCCCAACCCTGCCGCGGGCACACCCCCGCGCGCGCGATGGGTGCGGGCGCGCTCCAGCAGATCGCGAAAGAAGACGACGAAGGAAGGCTGCGTGGGCCAGTCGCTGTCGCCGGGATCGAAGCCGACGACGGTGGTCTCGCCGGCGGCGCGCTCATAGGCCGCCACGACGGGGCCCGCGTTGGTCTCCACCAAGGAGTGGGCGCCGGGCGCGCACAGGGGACGCGCCGAGACGATGTGAACGTCGGCCATGGAGACGAAGCGCATGCGCGGATCGTCCTCCGCCCAGGAGACCACCCGCGGCGCCTCGGTGGGACTTCCGACCGCCAACTCGAAGGCGGTGGGGCCCGAGGGCGCGACCACGATCGAGTCTCCGGGCGGCGGCGCGTCGGGCACCTCGCCCGAGTAGATCACGAGGCCGTCGAGAACGGGGGCGTCGTCGTCACGCTCCGCCAAGCGCGCCAAGGTGGTCTCGAACAGCTCCACGTCGGGATCGCTGCGGAGCACGCGCTCGATGGACGCGATCCTGGGGCCCACGAGGAAGACGGGGAGACGTCTGAGTCCAGGGCTGGGCGCCACGCGCAGGTCGTCGAGCGGCTGCGCGTCGAAAGGCTCCGCGTCGGACGCGCCGTGGGCGTTCGCCAAGCGCACGCTGACGAAGGGCGCGCGCCCATCTGCGTCCGGCGGAAGATCGGCCGCAAGCACGAGCGACGTCTCGCCCCGTGCGGGCATGTCGACTCGACGCGAAGCGACCAGGGCGTCTCCCACGCTGGCGAGCACGTAGACCTGGCGCGGGGTCTCGGCGGCGCGGCCCAGGCGCACGAAGAGGCTGGCGCGATCGGGGTGGCCCGGGCTCGGATCCGCGCGAACGTCGAGCGCCAACAGGCCCGTGTTGTCGGCGGGCGCGCCGACGCGACGCACCTCGACGGGAACCGTGAGGCCCTCGACCGTGACGGGCGCGCTCTCGGCACCATCGGTCAACAAGAGCACGCGACTGCCGCGAGGCGCTCCGGCGAGGCGCTCCGCCGCGAGGGCCACGGCGGCGTTCAGATCGGCAGCGCCCCCTTCCACGTCGAGGACGTCCACTCCGCGCACAAGGGCCACCTGATCCGAGCTGAGCGCGCCCAGCACCAGAGCGTTTCGACCTGCCCCCACGAGCATGCCCCGCCCCCCGGGCGGCAACCCTCCGAGCAGACTACGCGCGACGCCCTGCGCACGCTCGAGCCGCGTCTGACCCTGCGCGTCGCGGGTCGCCATGGAGGCGGATCGGTCGATGACCACCGCCAGGTAGGCGCCGCTGGGCGCCGCACCGAGCCCCGCCGGACGCGCCAGTGCGAAGGCCGCCGCCAGCAACACCAGGATCTGCAGCAGCAGCGAGAGATGCGGGATCAACCGCCGCCACGGGCGCTCGGCGCGCAGATCCCTCAGCGCCGCCTCCCAGAGCAGGGTGGATCCGACCGAGCGCTCCTCGCGTCGACGCCTCGAGACGTAGAGCAGCACCAGGGGCACGAGCAGGCCCAACCAGGCGAGGGAGAGGGGCGAGAGGAGACGCAAGGCGCTAGCTCCGCAGATAGGTGAGCAGAGCGTCCTCGAAGTCGACGTCGCCGCCCACGCGCACATGCGACAGCCCGCGAGAGCGCGCGTAGCCCCCGACATCCGCGAGGAAGGCCGTCAGCCGCGCTCGATAGGCCGCGATGGCGTGCTGATCGAGGGAGACTTCCACGCGCGTGCCGCGCTCCACGTCGACCAGCGCGAAATCACCTCCAGGGGTGGGGTCGAGCTCCGCCGCGTCGAGGATGTGGAAGATGGCCGGTTCGTGGCCCTCGGAGATCAGGCGATCGAGGGGCCGCCGGAAACCTCCCGGATCGAGCAAGTCCGAGAGCACGCAGACCAAGCCCGGACGTGGACGACGCGCCAGGAAGGCGTCGACTGCGCGGCCGAGATCCGTGGTGCCATCGACCTCGACGCTGTCCAGGTAGCGCAGCAGCTTGCCCACGCGCGCGCGCCCGCGACCCGGCTCGAGGGGACGGCCGACACCCGCGGCGAAGGGCACGACACCCACCCGTTCGCCCTGCGCCAAGGCGAGGTAGCCGAGGGCCGCGGCGACGCGGCGAGCGACGTCGATCTTCGGCGGACTGCCGACACCGAGGGAAGCGCTGCGGTCGATCAGCAGCGTGACGGCCAGATCCTGCTCGGCCACGTAGAGGCGCATCACGAGCTCGCCCAGCCGGGCGTACGCATTCCAGTCGATGCGACGCGTGTCGTCTCCGGGTGCGTACGGTCGATGGTCCGCGAATTCTGCCGACGAGCCCTTGGCGCGCGCTCTGCGGCTGCCGGACGCGGCGCCACGAAAGCGACGACGGGCCAGCAGCTTCAAGCGTTCGAGGCGCCTCAGGAACTCGGGCTCGAGCAGGGAGGAGCCGGGCCTCAGCCGCGGCTCATCCGCATCGACCACGACAGCCGAGCTCACGTCTCGTCCTCCGGGACGGTCGGATCGACCTTGGGCATGTCGACGGACGCAGGCTCGGCTGGCGCGGCTTCACTTGCCTCAGGTTCACTTGCCTCAGGTTCACTTGCCTCAGGTTCACTTGCCTCAGGTTCGCCGACCGCCTCGGGCTCCGCGGCCGCGACAGGCTCGCTCTCCGCGGGCTCGTTCTCTGCCTCCGGCTCCGGGGGCGCGAGGGACGGTCTGAGGGCGCGCCGTGCCTCGAGCAGCTGATCGCGATGGACGCGCATGGCGTCCACCTTGGTCGCGATGCTGTGGACGCGTTGCTCGAGCACGACCCAGAAGAGAAGGCTGAGCAGGCCGTACACGATCACGGGCGTCAGGATCTCGAGGATGCGCTCGGGGTGGCCGTTGTCCGAGATGCCGATGGCGACGAGCATGGGCATCACGGGCGAGATGTGCATGAGGGGCGGGATGCTCCGCTCCGCGTGGTTGAAGCTGTCGGCGTCGATCACGAGGGTCAGCAGCAGGGGCACGAGCAGCGCCCCGAAGAGCGCGCCGAAGGCGAGCACGCGAGCGGCGACTCCGTTCTTGAGCACGACGCGCAGCAGCGCCCCGAAGGAGAGCAAGCACAGGCAGACCGCCGTGTTGCCGACGGTGAACGCGAGGATCGCCACGTCGGCGCGACCATGCTGGTCGGCGTGGGGGAAGAAGAGATGACCGCTGGCGATGACGACGAAGGCGATGCCCGCGTGGGTCAGGACGATCAGCAGCGCGGCGAAGCGCGTGGTCGGCGCGGCGCCCGGCCCGAGGTTCGAAAGGTAGAGGCGCCTCAGAGGACCAGGAGGGCGCGCCGGTAGGATGCGCGGCGGCAGGGGCGGTTCGTTGGCGAAGAGACTGGCGAAGAAGAGCGGCAACATGCCCGCCAGCACACCGAAGACCACGCTCGCCCGGGCGTAGTCCCCGGGACCCGTGACACCGACGGTGGCGACGATGGCCGCGAGCGTGCCCGCGAGCGCGTAGAGCGACCAGACCTTGAAGGGAGTCGACCTGTCCTCGGCGGCGGGCCGAACGCCCGCCATGGCGCCGGCGAGGAAGAACCACACGGACGCGGTGACCACGAAGAGAGGCAGAAGAAAGGCGAGGCCGAAGGTGTCCCACTCGAAGAAGCGCTCTCCCAGCGCCTCGGCGAACCAGAAGGGCCCGTGCATCTTCAGCGCCCACGGGCCGTGGGCCGCTTCGCCCAGGCCGACCAGGGCCGAGATGAAGAAGATCCCCGTGGGGATGGAGAGCAGGAGCGCCAGCAGGATCGCCACGCGCGTCGAGCGCAGACGCGCGGAGAGCGCGATGCCGAAGGCGACGGCGGGCGCCAGCACGAACAACAAACCCAAGAAGCCGAAGGCCACGTGCAAGGGCGAGATGCCGCCGAAGAGGAAGGCGATGCCGACCACGGGCGCGAAGGCGACCAGCACGAGCAGAAGCGAGGCGAAGGAGGCGAGGAACTTCCCTCGCACGATGCGCCACGCATCCATGCCCGAGAGCAGCAGCGACTCGTAGGTCCTGCCTTCGCGTTCACTGGTGATGAAGGTCGCCGCGTGCGCGGGCGCCACCAGCACGATGACGATCAGCGCCAAGGTGAAGAAGATCTGGAAGACGACCTGACCGACCGTGGCGGGGGGCAAGCTGCCGGCGGCCATGGAGGCTCCACCCGCGAGCACGCTGATGGCGAGCACGCCCGTCGATAGATAGAGGAACCGGATGAAGAGCTTCGTGCGGAGAATGCTCAGCATCTCCTTGAGCAGGATCGGGTTGGCGTCCGTGAGTCGCTCGGCGAGTCGCCGCAACGCTCCACCCGCGCGGCTCACGCCGCCGGGAGAAGGCAGCTTCGGCGCCGGATCCTGGGCAGCCACCACGCTCGCGGTCGGGGTGGTCATTGCAGCTCTCCCTTCGTCACTTCGAGGAAGATGCGCTCGAGATCGTCTCTCTCCGGTTCGACGCGCACGACGCCATAGGACACGGCGCGAGCGACCAGCTCCGCGACGGTCTCGTCGCCACCTTCGAAGCTGAGGCGCAGCGCCCCGTCCGGTGAGACGCTCACCTCATGCACGTTCGACATGTCGAGGAAGGGCGCGCGTACATCGGCGGGCGGCCTGAGCAGCGTCATGCGCAGCGTGCGCCCTGGACGCAGACCCTTGCCGATCTCGTCGACCTTGCCCGCCGCGAGCACCCGTCCCTTCTCCAGGATCGCGACCGAGCTCACCATGTCCGAGAGCTCCGTGAGGATGTGACTCGAGAGCAAGACGGTCTTGCCCAGATCCCTGAGCTGCAGGATGAGATCACGCATCTCGATGCGCGCGCGTGGGTCGAGGCCGTTCGCCGGCTCATCGAGGATCAGCACCTTCGGGTCGTGCAGCAGCGTCCGCGCGATGGCCAGGCGCTGCTTCATACCCTTGCTCATGGCAGCGACGAGCCTGTCGCGGAGCGGTCCCAGATCGGTCAGCTCCATCACCGCCCGAACCGTGCGCGCACGCGCGGACCGTTCGATGTCGTAGGCGGCCGCGAAGAAGTCGAGGTACTCGATCACGGTCACGCGCTCGTACACGCCGAAGGAGTCGGGCATGAAGCCCAGGAGTCGGCGCACGGCGGCGGGATCGTCGACGACGTCCACACCGTCGAGCAGCACGCGCCCCTCGTCGGGCTCGAGCAAGGTCGCCATCATGCGCAGCGTCGTCGTCTTGCCAGCGCCGTTGGGACCGATGAAGCCGAAGACCTCGCCTTCGGGCACATGAAACCACACGTCCGTCAGCACGCGCAGAGCGCCGAAGCGATGGCCCACTCCTTCCACGCGGATCATCGCGTGCCTCCCATGGGCGGCGCGCTGCCGTACTCGGCAGGCTGAAGGGGAGCCGTCGGTGAATCGGGCAGCACCCGCAGCAAGCGCAGCTCGCTCTCGCGTCCGAAGATTCCGGCGACGCGCTCGTCGCCTTCGTTCTCGAGCCGTGCCCAGAGGCTCGGCAAGGGCGCTGTGGTGATCGATCCCGACAGGCGCGTCACCCCGAAGAGCGCGTCCACGTCGAGCTCCTCGTGCGGATCGAGGGAGAGCACGCGAGCGAGCTGCTCGAGGCGCGGATCCGTGTCGCCGTACACCGTGGAGTTCGTGTCCAGGCTCAGCGTCGCGGCCATGGGGATCACCGCGTCGGCGCCCGGCGGGACGTCTCCGACCACGTACACGCTGCCGGCTGCGTCGATCACGATCGCGCCGAGCAAGGCGCGGGGGCTCTGGTTCACGACCTTGGCCAGACGCGCGCCCTCACGCTCGAAGCGGATCGCGCCAGCCAGATCGAAGCTCGCGTCTTCGCGCAAGAACGCCGTCTCCCACAGCGCCATGCGCATATCGTGCAGGTGTGCGCGACCATCGCTGACGTCGACCCATTCAGGCTCGACCGCGTCGTCCGCCAGCGCCGGATACAGGCTTCCGAGGGGCGAGGGGTCGAGACTGAAGGCGACGGGGCGTGCGGCGAAGAGCCCGAGGTAGACGCGGGACGTGCCGAGGGCGTCCCCCTCGCGCAGCTCCGCGAGCTGCACGCGCCGGTAGCGCATCTGTGTACCCTTGCCGATGTAGCCCACGGCCAGCAACAGGAAGAGACAGAGCGCGGCGACCAGCGGCGTGGTCAAGAGCGCGCGCATGGGCTTGCCGCGACGCTCGACCCAGCTGAAGTTCAGCGGACCGACTGCGAAGACGTAGAGCAGCAGCACGATCGCGACCAGGCCCAGGGCCGGCCGAAAGGACTCGTTGGGATCGAGGGCGGAGCGCATGGGCTGCGTGTCCGTGCTCGGGTTCCAGCCTTGGGATTGGCTGTCGTCCACGCCGGCGGGGAAGAGCGCAGAGTCGACGCCGCGGCGGTGTGGACGCGCGAGGATCGCCCGCACCAACGCGGTGGGTGCCGGCCCCGAGACGATGTTGGGCTCGGCCATGTCGTAGCTGGCGACGAAGACGCGACCGAAGCCGAAGGGCGCCGACAGGCCGAAGATCTCGACCGTGGTCTCCGGGCCTCCCGAGAGCGCGACCGTGGGCAAGGAAATGGGATAGAGCGGAGAAGGTCTCCCGTATCGGGCCTCGCCCTCGGCGTCGGACTCTTCGCGCGAGATGTCACCGACGAGCTGCCGCAGGTAGGGGAGATGGAGATCGCCCTCGGTGCGCGGAAAGACCAAGACGACACCGCCGCCTCGCACCCACGCCTGGAGGGCGCGACGCTCGGCGGCACCGGCGCGCTCGAGCAGTGACGCCTCGGTGACGAAGACCTCGACGCCACTCCAGCCGAAGGGCTGATCGGGCAACACGGGATCGCCCGTCTGGGCGGCCATGCTCACGTCACCGAGGGGCGGCGACACGCTGCGCACGCCGCCATAGCTGTCGTCGCGCTCGATGGACAATCCATCCAAGGAGGCGCGCAGGCTGATGGTCTCGGCCAGCACGACCACGCCGCGGGTGCTGCTGTAGGGCAGTCGGACGCTTGCTCGAGCGAGTTCGCGCCCCCCCGCGCGATAGACCAGGACAGGTGAGGTGAGATCGTCGCGCCGCATAGGGAAGAGGCGTGTGCGCGTGGCGCCGGGCGGAAGGTCGAGTCGCATGCGCCGCGGAGGCGTCTGGCCGCTGTAGGCGTTGGTCAGCTCGGCCGTTCCCGAGAGCGCGTGCGTGCCGCGGTTGTGAACGGTGACGCGCAGCATGCCGTCGCCCGAGGACAGCCCAATCGAGTCGCCGAAGATGCCCTCGACCGTCAGCTCCACGGGAGATCGCTGCGCCGCTGAGTGCGCGGGGTCGAGCAAGAGCACGAGGCTCGTCAGGGCGAGCAGCAAGCGCGTGGACGACGACCTCATCCATTCACCAGCGCGGCCACCGAGGGCGGCGCCTCCGAGACCTCGTCGAGCAGAGCGTCGAGGATGGTGTCGGTGCTGACGGAGTCGGCCTCGGCCTCGAAGTTGGGGATCAGGCGGTGGCGCAGCGCAGGCTTGGCCACGGCGCGCAGATCCTCGAAGGCGACGTGGGCGCGCCCTCGCATCAAGGCGGAAGCCTTGGCCGCGAGGATCAACGATTGCGCGCCGCGCACGCCCGCTCCGTAGCGTAGCCAGCGCTTGGCGGAGCTCGCGCAGCCCGGCATCGAGGGATCGCTCGCGTGCACGAGACGCGCCACGTAGCGAGCCAGAGGCGGCGCCACGGCCACCTCGCGCACCAGCTCGCGCATGCCGAGCACGTCGGGGCCGTGCATGACCACGGGCACGTCGGGATCGGCGTTGCCCGTCGTGCGATCGAGGATGCCGACCAGCGTGTCCTCGTCGGGCGCCGGGATCAGCACCTTGAACAAGAAGCGATCGAGCTGCGCCTCGGGCAGCGGGTACGTGCCCTCCATCTCGATCGGGTTCTCCGTGGCGAGCACGAAGAAGGGCGGCGCGAGATCGTGACGATGACCGGCGATGGTGACGCTGCACTCGGCCATGGCCTCGAGCAGGGCGCTCTGCGTCTTGGGCGTGGCGCGGTTGATCTCGTCGGCGAGCACGAGCTGTCCGAAGATCGGCCCGCGCGAGAGCTCGAAGCGCTTCTGACCGTTCGGATCCTCGACCACCATGTTGGTGCCGATGATGTCGCTCGGCATCAGATCGGGCGTGAACTGGATGCGCGAGAAGCGCAGATCGAGGGCGCGAGAGAGCGTGCGCACGAGCAGCGTCTTGCCCAGGCCGGGCGCGCCTTCGAGCAGCGCGTGACCACCCGCGAAGAGGCAGATCAGCACCTCGTCGACCACCTCGCGCTGACCGACCACGACACGCCCCACGGCGTCGCGAAGCGCCTCCGCCTGCTGTCCGAAATGCTCGATCCGCCGGTCTCGCTCGATCTCAGTCATGACTCGCTCCCGCCGACGCCGAAGCGCGGCTCGCGTGAGCACGCCGCGAGGCGCGCTCATTCATCGAAGTACGTCCGCACATGCTCGCGATAGTCCCGCGGGATGGGGTGGCTCTCGACGCTGCCGGGCTCCCCGTGGGCGGGCGCGCCCGTCGCCGCCGTGCCTTCGCCGCTGGCGGATCCCGCCGCGCCACCTGGATCCACGCGCTCGAGCCAGGAGCGCGAAGGCGCGCCCGCGCCGATGCGAGGTCGTACGCGAGAGAGCGGTCCGTCGCCGCCCGCATGGACGTCGGTCTCGCCGCCCACCGTCCCGGCGCCACCGCCATGCCCTGGCCCACCTTGGCCCTGACCTTGGCCCTGACCTTGGCCTTGGCCCTGACCTTGGCCTTGGCCCTGACCGGGCATCGGCATGCCCTGACCCGAGCCGCCCACCTGCACGCGCAGATCATCCAGATGCTCGAGGGCGTCGCGCAGCTGACGCTCGTACTCCTCGGCGCTGATCTCCGTCGCCGCGGCCGCGTCGTCCTGCGCCTGATCGTTCTCCACCGCCTGCGCACGCGCCAGCGCTTCTCCCAGTCGCTGCCGCTCCTCGGGCGTGAGGTGGCTCCACGCCTCGCGCATGGCGTCGACCATGGCCTGGCTCAGCTCGGCGCCGCCCTCTCCGCGGTCGAGTCGCTCGAGGGCGCGACGTAGACCGGCGGCCTCGGGCATGGCCTCGGCGAGCTGACGACCGAGCTCGGCCTGCTCGCTGCGCCGCTGAAGCAGACGTTGCCGACGCAGCAGCGAACCCGCCAGCGCCTCGTCGCCCGCCTCGCGCGCGGCCTCGGCCCCTCGTCCCAGAGCATCACGCGCGCGCTGACGGTCCGCTTGTTCGCGACTGGCAGCGGCGCGCGTCACCTCCGCGTCGAGGGCCTCGAGGTCACGCTCCGCCACCGCGCGAGCCATGGCGTGTTCGTCGGACATGGCCTCCGCGGCGGCCTCCCGCGCCTGCGCGTCCCCGGAGCCATGCGCGCGTCGGGCCGATTCGACCTGCTCGCGCACGTGGTCGAGGCGATCGAGGGCCTCGCGCTCCTCGAGGCCGGTTCCGAGCATGCGCCGCAGCTCACGGGCGTCCGCCGCAGCTCGCTGGAGATCCGCGCGGGTCTGCGCATCGGGTGCGGATTCGGGCAGACGCTCTACTCGTCGCAGCGCCTCGACGTCACGAACCTGAACCGGATCCGTGCCCGGCGGGTTCGCGGCCAGAGCCGGCGGTGGCAGGAAGAAGGCCAACGCGCAGGCGATCACGGCGACGGGCCAGCCCCAGAGCTCGCGACCGCGCAGGATCGCCGGGCGCACATCCCTCGCAGCAGCGGCCTCGAGTGCCTCACGCGCTCGCGCGAAGGTGGTCGCGTCCATGGGCGAACGCGGCTCGCCCAATGCGTAGCCCGTGACCAAGGCCTGCTCGGCGCCGACGCGGATGTCGATGAAGGTCACGAGATCCTGAGCACAGGGCATGCGTCGCCACGCGAGCAACCAGCCCGCGAGAGGCCCGAGGACGAGCAACCCCAAAACCGGCCAGCGCGGCCACCCAGGCTCGAGCCAGGCGAGGAGCAACGCGACGCCCGCGACCGCGAGCGCGGCCAGGGCACCCACCCTGAGTGCGGAGCGAACGAGCAGGGCGCGACGAACGACGCGGAGCAGAGATTCGAGCTTGGGCATGAGCTTTCGACGCAGGGCGAGGGACAAAGTTCCCCAGCCTAACCCTACGTGGGCAGTCTACCCTTCCTCCCCTCGCAAGATCTTCCGGAATTCCAGCGCGCTGCGTGGCTCGACCCAGCGCGGCGAGGGACGCACTCCAGCCTCGCGACAGGCGGATGTCGGTTCAGGGCGCGGCGGCGAAGGCGCGCACGTGCTGGACCAGCGCGCGGACGCCGGCCTCGCCGAGGCGCTCTCCGAAGGCGTGATCTGGATCGTCGCGGCCCGCACGGATGACCATCCCGAGCGCCTCGTCCGTCTGGCTGGCCTGCCAGTTCGCGTCGCGGAAGTCCGCGAGCGCGACGCCTTCAGGCTCGTGCGGACCATCGCCCGCGCCGGTGGTTCCATGACAGCTCGCGCAGCTCATGCGGTAGAGGGCCGCGACCGCGCTCCCCGAGGCGGCCGGACGTGGCTGCGCCTGAGCTTGCTGGGGATTGGGCTGAGCCTGCGGCTCCTGGTCATGGTCGGCGGGCGTCCACTCACGGAGCTCCGGCGATGGAGAACAGGACGCCGAGGCGAGCGCGGCCAAGGCGAGGAAGCTGAAGCTGAGGTGACGCGGCACGGGAGGCACTTAGCTCGCCGGCCACCTGGGTGGCAAGGCGGCTTGGCGGATCGCTCGAGGAACAGTGCTCTGACCGGATTCGTTCGCGCCCCAGCAGGTCACCACGCCCGCAACGTCGAGAGCGCACGCGTGCTGCCAGCCCGCGCTGATCTGAACGATGGAAGAGAGGCCGGGCGGGACCGTGGTCTCGCCCACGGAGTTGTCGCCCCAGCAGCTCACGTGGCCGGCCTGGTCGCGGGCGCAAGTGAGGGAGGCGCCCGCGTCGACCTGAACGATGGAAGGGAGGCCGGGCGGGACCGTGGTCTCGCCCACGGAGTTGTCGCCCCAGCAGCTCACGTGGCCGGCGTCGTC
>Ga0100387_10004540_pt1 | contig 11425 bp, 14 predicted proteins | sample CryGeymeta201511_FD_81547 | JGI IMG/M metagenome (GOLD analysis project Ga0100387, IMG submission 81547) | Groundwater microbial communities from Crystal Geyser aquifers in Utah, USA - Crystal Geyser metaG 2015-11 | ecosystem: Environmental > Aquatic > Deep subsurface > Groundwater | place... | reverse complement strand
CAGTATTTATCGTTATTGGGGGGGGTTACAACTAGGGGCACGCTTCAGGTGGTACAGGTTAAGGGGGTTAAAGTGGGGGTTGGGGTTATTGTAGGGGTGGGTGTGGTGGTAGGCGTTGAAGTAGGGGGAGGGGGGTTTGCGCATATATGCGAATCATTACAGTACATACTTGAACAATTGCTGTTGGCATCGCATTGACATCCAATTGCCCGCCCCCACTGACTAGTGATGCAGTAGTTGGGTGGTGGATCATAAACAACTCCGGGATTGCAAAACTGACAAGTAGATGTGGCGATGTTGCATTCTCCTCCCATTGGAGACCAGGATCCCGTTCCTCCCTGTACCGTGGTACATGTTTCTCCTAAGCTACCGGGGCGGCATGATACGAAAACCTCACCAACAGCGGAATTGTACTTGATTTGTCTTTCGTCTGGATTCGGGCACGTAGCTGCATAAACCTTAGAAGAATAGATATTGCTAAAGATAAATAAAGTAAAAATAAATGAACTTAACAATAACAACCTCAATAATTTATTTCCCATAATAAATACAGCAATTATTCTAATAATAGAAGTATTTAATGTGGTTGTCAATCCTTATTTCAAGCAATTTAATAACAAGATTTTTTTCCGGTCTGGTAGTTATGTCTTCAATTCTGCAGTTCTGCAGGGTCGGACCCTGCAGAACTATTTGGAACTTGTCGATTACAAAAAAGTTAATCGATAATTAGTTCTTTGGGTAAGATTTTTAAATTATCTTTAAGATCCATAAAATCTTTATAAAGAGGTATTCTTCTCAAGCGCTTATCGCTTAAAAGTTCAAGAACGAAACTTGGTTTTACCCATACTGCTTTTTTACTACCAATATAATATTGATAGCTGGAATACGGATATTCTACAGGGTCCGACCCTGCAAACAGATGTTGCGGATTTAAGTGAATATATTTAGAAAGATAAAGAAGATAATTGTCGTCTAGCACTAGCGATGCTTTGTAATTTCCCTGAAATAAAGAACCTACCCTTTCGTATTTTTTGTTAAAGTACATAGTATATGAAGTTGAAGCCGCCCTCATAAACTCCGTAATTGAGTTTTTATTTTTTTGGTGAACGAGAAGATGAAAATGATTTGGCATAAGACAAAAAGCCAAAAGATCAACTTCTTCATGAAATGTTTTTTTTATTCTAAAATTGAAATCAACACCGTTTTTTGCCAAAGGGTGGGGTAAGTTAAATAAGGGGGAAAGATAGAATTTTAAAAGACCGAGGAATACAATGTAATCTTGTGTATCGACATAAATAATTCTTTTTTCTACACCTCTGTTGTAAATATGATAATAGCCATTTTCAATATATGTTTTTATTCGATTTTTTGCCGGCATACCTAGAAAGAGTGTAGTACTTCTTTTTTCTCTTGTCAACAGGGTCCGACCCTGGCAGGGTCGGACCCTGCAAGCAAGCATTTACAAATGTGAAAGTTTTGGGTATCATCTTTGTTGCATGTTATTGTCTGACCGCGATATTAAAAAAGCCCTTGCCGAAAAGAAAATTATCATAAAACCCGCGCCGGATATTGAAACTGCGCTTGGGTCGTGTTCTATTGATTTATGCTTAGGCAACAAATTTCGAATATTTGATTACAGCAAATATTCTTTAGTAGACCCAAATAAAAAATCTATCGGCGTAGAAATTACAAGAAAGGTAAAAATAAAAAAGGGAGACGCATTTATTATGCAGCCGGGAGATTTTGTTTTGGCAGCAACTTTGGAAAGCGTTACTATTTCAGATGATCTTCTTGGAAGACTTGAGGGAAGGTCATCTCTTGGACGACTTGGAATCGTAGTGCATTCTACAGCGTCAATTTTTGATCCGGGATGGAGTGGAAATTGCGTTTTGGAATTGGGAAATTTAGGAAGAATTCCCGTTGCATTATATCCCGGAATGAGAATTTGCGCGATGACTTTTGAAGAGCTTTCGAGCAGAGCAGAAAGACCTTATAACAAAAAAAGGGGGGCAAAGTATCTTCTCCAAACAGGTCCCAAAATTTAAGTAACTATTAGTCCTTCAAGAAAGATTATTTCTTTTTTAAGGCAACCTTTTTTCCAGCTTTTTTTGCAACAGATTCTGTTGAAGATTTTTTTTCTCCCAATTTTCTATATACATAAACTTCTGCCATCATGCCCAAAGGAATAGTTATAAAAAGTCCTACAATAAAAGCAATTGCTCCAAGAATATTTATTCCTCCAATAAAAAGACGAAGAAAAAATAAATTCCATTTTACTCCGTTTGTGATTTTTGCGGAGGATTTTAGCGCTTCTATTGGTCCTAGCTCTTTATCAACAATGAAGTAAGAAAAATATTGAAATTTTATAGCCCAAACAATTCCCGGAATAATAAGAAGTATAAGTCCTACCACAACAATTAGGCCATACAAAAAACTTGACGCTATATATTTTAAAAGGAGATGAGCGCCATAAAAAAGGTCGCTAAATTTTTTTCTTTTGTTGTCATGTATCTCAAGGGCAATTTTTATAACTCCCATTGCAACGATGAGTTCTAAAATCCAGCCCAAAATACTTATCACAAAAGAGAGAATAGACGCGCCATTTTTCGAAGGGTCAAAAAGATTTTGTAGGATTCCCGGCAAGATTTGGACGAGAAATAAAAGTAGAAGCAGTGGGATAAAAAATCCCAAATGTTTTTTTGACTCACCAAAACCATACGACAGTGCAGCTTTTTTTGAAAATGATTTCTTCACTAATTCTATTATTATTTATCAAAATAAAAATTTCAAGAGGTTAGTGCTAACTGCGGGTCGCGATGACATTGAGCCAGTCACTTTCAATGGGATTGAAAGGATTTTTAAAAAGTGTGCCGCCAAATTGTCCACCATAAAACTCAATTTTGTTAAATCCGTGTTGTTTTAATAATTTCTCAATTTTTTCTTGTGTTATGTGTGCAATGCTTGTTGAATTTAAAGCTCTATGTTTCCATTTTTTTCCGTCAAAATCCAAAATTTCCATATTAAGAGTAAGCATTTCTTTTGAGTGATCAGGGCTGTAGAATTCCAAAAATGCGTGGTCAAATTTCATGCCAGCTTTTGATGTGCCGTAATTTACTTCAAGAAACCCTTTTTTTTCTCTAAAAACTTTTTCATAATTTATTATTTGAAATACCAATACGGGATTTTTTGGATCAAGTGCACCAACAACAGAAGAGAGAATTTTTATGTAGTTTTCTGCTGTATGCGCAAATGCATTTCCCAAAAAAATTGCGGCTTGAAATTCTCCCTTTTTATTTTTTAAAATTTCGTCATATTTACCGTGGACAAATTCTAATTTTTCAGATATATTTTTTGGTAATTTTTCAAGTTTTTGTTTTGCGGCATTAAGCATCAGACGGCTTGCTTCAACCCCCAAAACGCTAAAGCCATTTTTTACCAAAGCTATATCATGTTCTCCGGTTCCAAAACCTATGTCAAGAATATTTGTCACTTTCTCTTTTTTAAATAACGAAACCAAGTCAGGTATTTCGTTTCCAAGACGTTTTTCCCAATCAACAAAGACATCATAATGTCTTGAAAGCCAGTCGTGATATTCTTCTTCGGAGTTTACGGGTATTTGATCTCCGACGGCAGCTCTAAAAATATCGCTGGTTGTGATAATTCCTTTTAAATTTCCATCTTCGTCAACGACGGAAAGTCTTCTGACAGCATTAATCAGCATCAAAGATTGAGCTTTCATAAGAGGTGTATCAGCGGTTACCGTGACAGGTTTACTCATTATCTTTTTTGCAGGAAAATTTAGAATATCTTTTATCTTTTTCTCCATCTCTTCGAAGTCTCCGGAGATAAGAGGTTCTTCTACGAACTCTTTAATGCTGGGGAAAAATTGCCTGAGGATATCGCTTTCTGAAATAAAACCAACGACTTTTTTATTTTCACAAACAGGAACACCATTTATTCCAGCTCCAAAAATAAGTTTGGCAGCGTCCTTGAGTTTTACGTTGACAGATACGTAGCTTACCTTATGTGACATCGCGTCTGCTACTTTCATAATTCGAAGCAAAATCTATGCTACTTTAACATCAAAAAGAAGAAATAGCAAGAGAATTAGTTAATTTGTGTCTGTTATTGTTCCCTGGAGCATATTAAGTTGCTGTCTCATTTCCCATTGCTTTCTTCTTAAATAATATCTTTCGACCGGTTTATCGAAATCCTTTCCTTTAATTTTTATAACTGCTTGCTCTGGGAGTCTCATTTTCCCATCGAAGTCTGAGTTTTCTAATAAGTGAATCATTCTTTCATGATTTGGAACTTCCATAATTACCGCTGCGTGAAGGCTTTTTCTTTGCCGCCCGTCGTACATTGGCGTTGTGAAGGCCCACCTGACAACTTTATCAAGAGCTTGTTTTCCAACATGTTTTGGTCCGTCTTCTTGTTTTCTGTTTTGCAAACTATTGACTATAACAAATTTATTAAGCCAGCTGTCATTTTGGTCTCTTTCAGCATCGCCTATAATCGCAAATCCGGCAATCTGACCGAGTTTATTAAATACTGCGAGCCCATGATTTCCGTCTATTTTAAGATAAGTTTTAAATTCCTCAACGTTTTCCGGAATTCCAGTAAAGTGATGTTTGTTTGATTCTGTGTTAAGAACTGCCAGATATAATTTTGCATATTCAGAAAGTGCCTCGTCATTATCTGTATCAATTTCATCAACTCTATCTATGATTGCTCTTTGTCTTTCTTGCACGGGATCCTGCACCGGTTCGCTTAATTGAAAATAGGGAATTCCTAGCATAGATTTTAATTCACCTGTTGAAAAAAATTCTTCAGGAAACCTATTTTGTACTGGAAATTCAGGTGTTGCCATGTTTTTTTTAAATACAAATGTTGCGAGCCTTATTATATAGGATGTATTATGAGTTGTCAAAGAATGGGGAGGATTAAGTCAGGGTAAAGGAAACTTTGAAGTGAAAGATTTTACCTCATTACAAATTTTTAAAAGTTCTTGGTTTTTCAAAGCCCGTTTTTTAAAGTCTTTCATGAATACCGAACGTTCTTCTTTGTTTTCCGGAAGTCTCTCATTCTTTACTTGCTCAATCGCGCGATTTATCCAAGCAGCAACCCTTATCATGTCTTTTTCCTTCATACCTCGGGTTGTAATCGCGGGCGTTCCAAGCCTTATTCCGCCCGGATAGAACGGGGGATTGGTATCAAAGGGAATACCGTTTTTATTAACAACAATGCCTGCAACTTCAAGCGCAAAGGCGGCTATCGCACCGTTGACGCCTTTGTTTGATAAATCTATAAGAATAAGGTGGTTATCGGTTCCGTTTGAAACAAGTTTAAACTTAAATTTTATTAATTCATCCGAAAGAGCTTTTGCATTTTTTACAATTTGTTTTGCATATTGTTTAAACTTAAGACTTGACGCTTCAAGAAGCGCAACAGCAATTGCTGCTGTTTGATTATCATGAGGTCCGCCCTGAAGTCCCGGAATAATTGCAGTGTCAATTTTTTTTGAAAGCTCGGGATCTTTTTCCAAACCCTTTTTTGTTACCATAATAAGCGCGCCGCGGGGCCCGCGAAGTGTTTTATGTGTTGTTGTTGTGACAATATGAGCATAGGGAACAGGGCTTGGGTGAGCGCCTCCTACAATAAGTCCTGCAATATGAGATATGTCAGCAAGGAGAATTGCCCCCGCCTTATCCGCTATTTGAGCGAATTGTTTGAAATCAACAATCCGTGGATATGCTGTAAAACCACAAACTATAATGTCTGGTTTTTCGGCTATTGCTTGCTGTTCGATTTTCTCATAATCCAATTTTCCGTCTTCTCCAAGCGTATACAAAACAGATTTAAAAAATTTTCCGCTTGCTGACATCTTTTGTCCGTGAGTAAGATGTCCTCCGAAGGCAAGCGATAGTCCCATTATTTTCCCCTTCAATGGTTCAAGTGTTGCAAAATAAACAGCAAGATTCATAACAGATCCTGACAGTGCTTGAACATTTACATAAGGAACGCCAAACAATTTTTTTGCGCGGTCCTGCGCAAGAAGTTCAACTGAGTCCGCAACCGCATTTCCCTGGTAATATCTTTTTTTGGGATAACCTTCGGAATATTTATTGTTTAGTACCGTTCCAAGCGCTTCCAAGACAGCAGAGGAAGCATAATTTTCAGACGGAATCATTTCCAAAACCTCTTTTTGCCGCTTCTCTTCAAGTTTTATTAGATTATAAATTTGTGGATCAATCTTCCTAAGCGTTTTCATTACGACCTATTATATATAGGTAGGTTTCAAATTCCAAGAGGAAGTTTGCGAATAAGTTTGGGAAGCTGTTATTTGCTTTCACAATGTTTGTGTTTTAAAATATAACAATTCGGGCAAACTAAGCCCAATTATATGGATAAGCAAAGCTTTCCGTTGGATAAGAAAATCTTTCTGTTAGATAAGAAAATCTTTCCGATGGATAAATCAGAAATACCCGCGCATGTCGCAATTATTCCTGATGGGAATAGGCGATGGGCAAAAGCGCATAAGCTTTCATCTCTTCAAGGCCACAAAAAGGGATTTGATATTGCCGTAATTTTATGCAGAAAACTTAGGGAGCTTGGAGTCTCTACTGTAACCCTCTGGGCTTTTTCGACTGAAAATTGGAGCAGGACGCCCCGGGAAGTTTCTTACCTTATGCGTTTGTACGGATTTCTTGCGGATAAATATCTGTCAGAGGCAATGAAAGACAAAATAAAAATAACACATCTTGGAAGAAAAGATAGATTGCCAAAAAACCTTCTTAACAAAATTATTAACATGGAAGAAAAAACAAAAAATTTCACCAATTACTTTATAAATATTGCGCTTGATTACGGAGGGCGGGATGAGATAATTCGAGGCATAAAAAAAGCGGGCGAAAAAGGAGTGGCGCAAGAAATATCGGTTGAAAATTTCAACAACTTTTTAGATACTTCAGGCCAGCCTTATCCTGACCCCGATTTAATAATAAGGACAAGCGGTGAATTTAGGACTTCAGGATTTATGCCATGGCAGGGAGCATACTCCGAATATTTATATTTGGATAAATATTTTCCCGCGCTTTTGCCACGCGACATGGAAGATGCCCTGCAAGAATATGCAAGCCGGAAAAGAAGATTTGGAAAGTAACACCTTCCAGTTAAAACGCCTTGACGAATAATAACCGCTGTGAAATACTTATTTTAGAATGGAAAAAATAATTGAGAGGTTTGGATGGTTAAAAACCTCAATAATTCTTATAATAATAGGTGTTATCTTTTTGGTTTATTCAATATATTCTACAATGCAGATAGCAAGAATTTATACTGCAAAAAAACCACCGCAGTCCCCGGCGCAAAAAACACCCGAAATTAAGCAAAATATTAATATTTTTCCGAGTATCACAAAGTAAATTAAGGACTTAAATTATTGGAGTTGGTGTAGGAGTGGGCGTTGCGCCTCCGGGTAAAAGAATAGGTACAGGAGTGATAGTTGGTGTTGCATCAGAGCCTACCCGTTTTAGTTCTGTAATTTTAAAAAGAGATTTGCCGGAAACAAAAAAAACGGCAAAAACAAGGACAACAAGAAGTAAATAAATTTCCGTATCTCCGCGGGTACTATTTTTTTTCATAATCTTTTACATGAAGCAGGAGAAAGGATGATTTTTGTCTTTTTTAAATATTCCTCCCCATTCAACGACCGTGAATCCACTTCTTTTAATTGGCGTAATTACCGGCTGGGTAATATCAATTTTATTTTCCAGCGCTTCAAAATAAAGAGTAACGCGGATAACAGTATTTGGGGTGGGGGAGATAGAAAGTGGAGCAATTGAATTTAGGTTTGATTGTGAGACAATACCTATAAAATAATAAGGAGAATCGGGCAAAGCTTTTATCCAGTAATTTTTAAATTCATCAGCTTCTTTTTTATTCAATGAAAGCTTGGGAAGAATTTCCGTCAAAAAGCTGGCAAGATCATTTTTTGCAACAACAAATCCTTTATCCGGTTTTTCTATATTACTATCAGGAATTTCCGCCTCGTAGTAAAGATAGTCATAACTCTTGTTTTGGTATGAAAGAATTCCATTTGGCTGGGCTTGTACGTCCCAGCCGCTTTGTGGATATTGTGGGTCCGTATACAACATTTTTCCAACCGGCGCAACTTTTACATTTACATTTGTTGTGGTTGTGGGATACAGGTAGATTGCGGGCTTGCAAAGAGGCGAAAGCCATGGAATCGAAATGCCCTCCTGTTCTACTGTAAAAGTCCGTAATTGGAGGTTCGTTTTCCCGGGATAATCCGTAGGTAGTATTATTTTCTGGCCCGACCCTTATGCAGGAGTATCGGGCCCAAAATTTTTATCGCAGTTTTTAATAAAATCCGGCATTCCGGAAGAATCATATTCTGATATTTTATAATAAGCATCATAAACTGTTTTATCTGTTCCATAGCAAGATATATCAGCCGCAGGATTGGGCCACGTGCATGCAGCGGCAGTACAATTTTGCTTGCAGATAAAAATAAGGTTGTCGTTTGGAATTGCGTCGCAGTATTTTTGTATATCAGCATTTGTATAGTTTCGTTTCATAAACATATATGGATCAGGCGGATTTTTTTTAAAGTACAAATCTTTTGGATGACCGATAGGATCTGGTCTGTTACAAAAGCTTTTTACAGCAGGATTATCAACGGCATGTGTATCTGAAGAGTTAAGGATAATTGGTTTTCCGTCAGGTGTTGTTATTCCGCTGTCTTTTAAGTGAAGATTCCCTTCGGTAAGAACACTGTTTGTTCTAAGAAGTCCGTATCTTTCTCCATTGAACGTTATTACCTGGTTTTTGCTCTCGTCTCTTTGTGGTTGGCAGGCGTCTCCGTCTCCGGTATCACAGCATGTTGTTGAAGTGCTAAATCCAATCGGAGAATTTCCACGATTTTGACCGAAAAGTCCGCCTCCAATAATAAATCCGAAAATAACCGCGAAAATCAGGATAATAATTTCAACCCCGCCTCTCGTGGTTAAGCGCTTCTTTTGAATTTTCTTTCTTTTTTTTATTTTTGGCATCACTAATTATAGTATGGCTAACTAATCGTTGTGTCAACTGCCATAATCAGGTGTTGGTGTGGGTGGAGGAGGGGTAGGAGTATGGGTTGGTCCACTTCCAGGCGGAGGAGTCGGAGTTGGAGTCGGTGTAGGGCCGGGAGGATTTGTGGGGGTAGGTGTTGTCGGCGGCAAAGTAGGTGGGATAGGAGTCGGAGTGGGGGAAATAAATTTCAGGGTTCCGATTTGGAGATTTTTTTTAGGACCAATAATCCCTGAGTCAACAGGAATACCGGCCGGTTCAGTTGAATTAGGGGTAATTTTTCGGGTATAAACGCCGCCGACTAAAAATATGCTTCCTACAACAACTGCCGCAACAATTAAATAAATAATCCCCTGACCTTGTGTTTTTAAAAAAAATTGTTGCCTCTTCTTTCTTAGCATGAGAAATTATCAGGTGCAAATTTTCTGGGAAATACTTTTGAAAATAGCTTTAAAATCGGTAGCGTCGTTTGCTAAGAAATAGTCGGTAGCGGGATCTGTGGTAATAGTTTTCATCATATTTTCGATTTTGCTTCTGAAATGTTCATCTGCAGCACTAATAATAACTATTGAGAATATTCTGACATTTTTACCGCCACCGCTTACTAAGCTTTTTATTTCCGCTGATATATTGCTACCGGCTGTTGGGTCTTCATTTGGATCAAAACACCTGCATTTTCCGGTGGTCGGACTTGCGGTGCATGACGGTCCTCCTATGCTCCCCGGACAAATTTTGTTATTTTCTCCTGTTTCCGGTATTCCGTCAGTAAAGAAAATAAGATTGAAATTGTAGGTATTAAATTTAGTATTTGCCACAGCTGCCCTAAGGTCATCAAGCTCAGCGCTAAAAGCTGTTCTTGTCATCGTACCGAAATTGGCTGAAAGTGAATTTACTGTTTGGTTATATGCGCTTCTATTTTTTGAATAAAAATCAATTGGGACAAGACGGGACGTAGGAGGCAATCCAGAATCATTCGTGCTGCTGAAACGCCTTATGCCTACAGCTGTTTTGTCGTTAAAATTGGCGGCAAAATTTTGCATAGCTTGTTTTAGATTTGCAAGCTTTACTCCTCCATCAAAAGCCATGGATCCGGATGTGTCTATAAGAAAATCGATTGCCGCTTGATCGCTGCATTTTTTAAATTTGAATGTTTCAATTTTAAGGGATTTGCCATTTTGATTTGTCGGGACAGAGGTTAAGTCTACTTCCCCGACATCATCCATATTTACTTTTGAGTCGTCAAGTTCCGGAAAAATGCCCCCTGCCAAAATAATCGCGCCGAGAACAACGACACCCAAGATAAGCGTAATTGCGATATCCCCACGCCTCAAAAAACTAAAAAAAGATTTTTTCCTTTGACGTACAACCCGTTTTTTCCTCATATACTCTAAGTGTAATACATATTTTTTTCGCGTGTCAAGGAAAAAAATAGCTTACAGGGTCCGACCCTGCTATTCCAAATGTAAATTATGAGTCAATGCACGGTTTCGTATTATGTTTATCGTGGAATAGAGGTGCTGTCTTGGAGAAAGGTGATTTCAAGGTCTGTTTTCTCAAATTTTACTTGTTTACCCAAATTAATAAGGGCGGTTAATGAAGTTATCTGGATTCCAAACTTTTCTTTATTTGATAAATTTACAACATCATATTTTATTGTCGCCAATTTCCCTTTTCCTGTTTTTGGCGTATCAGTATTAGTATTATTTAAGGCAAGAGTGATGAAAGCTTTTCCTTTTTCCTGATTTACGATTGTCTGGTCAACCCTGAATTCTGAAAATGGAGAAGTTAGATCATCTGTTTTATTTACGCTTACATTTGAAATCATACTTGGGTCAAATGACAATTCCATTTGTACTATCGCAACACCTTTTCCTTGTGTGTCAAGAACAATATCAGACGAGATCCCATTCTGTTTTTTCTGAAGTAGCTTTATTGACGGAGGAGAGAAGTAGAGAAATGCAGGGTTTTTTCTAATCACAGTTTCCGAAGTTTTATTTGGTTTCGTAAAATCATTTTTATCCGTTTTTAATTGTGAAAGCACAACAACAATTACGGTTAGCAAAACCAAAATTCCCACACAAACAAGAGCAATAATTATATTTTTTTTACTCAAAATCTGTTTTTCTTCTATTTCTATATCATTTTCCATAATTTAGTTACACTTCCAATCATGTGCAAAGTCAGTACATGTTCCGTTTGGACACCATCTTGAAGATGCTCCGTCACAGCAGCCGCTACCCGAACCTGGTGGTACTTGAATTACACATGCAAGATTATTATTACTTTTTCCCATCTTACGTCGACCACCAAGAACAGATGAATATGGTTCCGT
>Ga0100387_10004531_pt1 | contig 11437 bp, 10 predicted proteins | sample CryGeymeta201511_FD_81547 | JGI IMG/M metagenome (GOLD analysis project Ga0100387, IMG submission 81547) | Groundwater microbial communities from Crystal Geyser aquifers in Utah, USA - Crystal Geyser metaG 2015-11 | ecosystem: Environmental > Aquatic > Deep subsurface > Groundwater | place... | reverse complement strand
AATATTCCAGTATAGTTCATCAAAATTATTATTGTCAAAACGAAGAGCATTTTTTATTCTATATTTGATTTGATAATGATTAACGCCTTGAACTGTTTTGTTGGTGTCGCCAATTTTCCAAATAACAGTATTATCAAGTACGTTGCGAGTAGCAGTATATTTTAAAGGATTTCCATAAAAATCGGTAATGCTGATTAATTCTACGTGTGATTTAACGGTGTTTCCGTTAAGGTTATAAGTTTCAGGAAGAATACGAAAAATTCCATGCTTGTTTTTTGCATTTCCACAATCAGCTGTTATTTTTTCTGTAATATCTAGCGAGGAATTTTGATTTACAACGATTTGACTGTGAAAATCTCTAATATACCAATCAGAAACATTTTTCCTCGCATTAGTTGTCGTTTCGGTGTTGGCAAGCCCTGTTTCGTTCCCAATGGTATAAGCAGGTGCTAGGCAAAGTAATATGCCCAACAGAAATGATATTTGTAATTTTCTCATAAATTTTATTATCACCACCTTAAGAATCTACTTTAAAATTAACATTAACCAGACGGCAAGTAAAGGATTTGAATTATGAATTTGAATTAGGAGATTTAAGCGTTTGGTGTATATTGGAGGCTCCTTATTGGACTTATGTGACAAGTTGTATTTTTTTGTAAAAGAAGATATATTTATTTATTCAAAAGAAAATTTTTCTATCTCGAGTTTACGCCCGCCGAAGCCGAGCGACTCCGCGTCCGGCTCTTTCAAAAAAGAGACCGGACTGCCAAAACCGAAAAATTTTCTTTTCATTTTTAAAAGAAAGAAATCGCGCGCATACAAAATCCGAAAAGTAGAGAAATTTTTTCCGGTTTTGGAACTGAAATTCTTTCCAAAAGAATTTCAGGCGGAGTCGCTCGGCGGAGGCGAAAGCTAAAAGTCAGAATCCGGATTTTCTGCAAAAAAAGTTCTAATTTCGTCCAAAAGGCACCGCCAATTTTCACTTTTTGTGAAAACTGACATAGCCTCAATGCAAGAAGAGGCTATTTTTTTTGGCAAAATGCGCCACCGAAAGAGATGTTGCCCTTGCCCCAGCCCTCCCGTGCGCGGGCAACGCTAAGGAACTCCCTAAATTTGAATTGACCAATTTATTTTTTTGGATTATCATTATAATAGATTAAAGTTAAATGATACATATTAACCTATACATTATAATGGTATATCCAAATAAAAACTATGTCAACTAATAATTCCACATCCAAAATTGCGAATAACATCAAGAAAATAAGGCAAGAAAAAGGCATTTCGCAAGATCGTCTTTCAAAACTCGCCGACTTATCGCTCAATACTGTTGTTAATGTTGAATCTGGAGCAAATCCAAATCCAACTATTGAAACATTATCAAAAATCGCTACAGCTTTGAGCGTTGGCGTTGATGATTTAATTAAAAAATAAGGATATGGCAACAAATCAAAATACTAAAATAAAATTTATGGATTTCTGCGCTGGAATAGGAGCGGGTCGATTTGGGCTTGAAAATTTAGGTTTGAATTGCGTGGCTTTTTCTGAAATTGATAGATACGCCGAAAGAACATACCGAGAATTTTTTGGCGAAGAAGAAAAAAATCATGGCGATTTGATGAAAATCAATCCCGCTGATTTGCCTAATTTTGACTTAATGATTGCGGGTTTCCCTTGCCAGTCATTTTCCGTAATTGGACAAAGAAGGGGTATGAACGATCACAGGGGACAAATCATTTACGGATTGATAAAAATAATGAATGGAAAAAATTTGCCATATTTTATTTTGGAAAATGTGAAAGGACTGGTTAATCACGAAGGCGGAAAGACTTTGAAAATTATTTTAGAGGAATTGGATAAAGCGGGATATAAAGTTTATCACCGAGTTTTGAGTAGTTTGCATTACGGAGTGCCACAAATGCGTGAAAGAATTTATTTTGTCGGGATAAGAAAGGATTTAGTAAAAGAAAACAAACATTTTGAATGGCCAAAACCTGTAAAAACTCCGAAAATTGAAAACTATTTGATAGACGACGGCGAATTGGAATTTAACGAGAAAAAAAGAGCTTACGAAACATTTTTGAAATTTTTGGACAACAAATATAACAAAGGATTATTTAAGGTTGAAAAATTATTAAAAGAAGATTGTTTAGTATTGGACACCAGACAATCAGATTTAAGATTATATCGTGGCAAAGTTCCGACATTGCGGACGGGAAGACATGGAATTTTATATGTTAGGAATGGAAAATTTAGAAAATTATCGGGTTATGAGTCATTGCTTTTGCAAGGATTCCCAAAAAATTTAGCGGAAAAAACAAAAGGTAAAATTGCCGATGTTTATTTGTTAAGTCAGGCGGGAAACGCCATGACTGTAAATACCATTGAGGCAATCGGCAAAAATTTATTAGATTATATAAACGCATAAATATGAACAAAAAAGAATTGATAAAATTAGGATCGCAAACCGCCAAAGGCGGATTTAGAAACGAAAAAGATGTTATTGTTCGTTTCAATAATTGGGAAAATGATGAAGTCGCTCAAGCTTGGTTAAAAGCCATGGGCTACGATGTTTCGGATATTGAATATGTCAAAGCGGCGAAAGTCCGCGGGCAATATAAAGCTGATATTCAGGTAAGGGTGCGGATTATTATAAAATTAAAATCGCAAGAGGATTTGCAAAATTTGCAGGTAAAACTTGTCAGCAATCCGCAAGGATTTAATCAAATTGATAAAAGGTGGATTGATAAATATGTTGAACTGTGGAATATTCCCGATGATGTGATAAAAATTTTGAAATCTTTTACTGGCGAAACAAAGCCGACAATAAAGAGCGTGAAAGATAAAAGAAGAACGCTTTTGTCAGAAATGGAAGAAAGCGACAAGGAGAAGATTATAAATTTTTTTGAGAAAAACAAAATTTTAATTATCTCCGATTTATTGAAAGGCAGAGGCGAATTTTCCGCTGATTGGGTGCTTGTAATTTTGAAAATTAACAGAGAAAGCACTTGGGTTTTGAAATCTATCAATGAAGCGATGAATGTTTTTGGAGGTGGCAATATTAGAATAACGGACAGGGGCAGTTTGAGAATTGGCAAAATACTTATGCAAAGAAAGGGTGGAGATAATGGCAGAGATACCGCAAAAATGCTCCAGTTTAAAATAAACCCTGTTGAACTTTTTAAAGATTAAATATGACTGATGTTGTTTCCAAAAATAAAAGAAGCGAGATAATGAGCGCGGTTAGGAGTAAAGACACAAAAATTGAAATCGCTTTTAGAAAAGCACTTTGGAAACAAGGTTTTAGATATAGCAAAAATTCGGCAAAATATTTTGGAAAACCAGATTTGGTTTTGAAAAAATATAAAACAGTGATTTTTATTGATTCTTGTTTTTGGCACGGGTGCAAAAAACATTGTACAATACCAGGGACAAATAAAAAATATTGGCTTGATAAAATTGAACGGAATAAAGAAAGAGACAAAGAAGTCAATAAATTTTATAAAAAAACGGGGTGGAGAATTATCAGAATTTGGGAACATGATTTAAAAAATAATTTTGAAAAAATAGTTAAAATAAGCAAAAATTATATAAAATATGGCAAATAAATTTATTAAAAACAATATTTCAATAAAAAATCTTTCTCTTTGGGATGAAAATGCTCGTTTCCCAGATAAATACTTCAATAAAACAGAAAAGGAGTTAATCGAATATTTTATTTCCAAGAAAGATTTTAAATTGTTCGAATTTGCCGAAGAAGTGGTAAGCGAGTTTGATTTGCCTCAACTTGAAAAACTGGTTATCTATGAATTAAACGGCAAAAATATAGTATTGGAGGGAAATCGCCGTCTTGCGGTTTATAAACTCTTAGATGATCCAGACTTGGCCAGTGATATGAGACTTAAAAATAAACTCAATGGGTTAAAATCAAGAATAAAAATCAATGACGATTTTAAGCTTGAATGTTTAATTACAAAAGATAAGGATCAAGGGCTTCGTTATATTGATAGAAAGCACTTAAGGGGCAACAATGAAGTTTCTTGGGGCGATAATGAGAGAGCTCATCATAATGCCCGTGCCGGAAATGCAAGCCAAAAAGAACTATTGAAAGTCGCAATTACCAAAAGAATAAAAGACTTGGATTTTCCAGAAGAATTAAAAGAGCAGGTTTTAGGCCATGGCTTTATTACAACTTTTTGGAGGCTTATTGAGCAAAATCCCGCATGGTCTATTTTTGGATTTAGTCTTGATGATAACGGCGAGCTACAAACCAAAGACAAAGATTTTGATGAAAAATTGAAAGTTATTATTTTTGATGTTTTGCAAAAAGGTAAATTCAGCAACAAATTATTTTCGCGTTTAAATACAAAGGAAATTGAAAGTTATTTGAAACAAATAACAAAGGATGATTATAAAAGAGTTTCTGATGAAATAAAAAAGCAAACAAAAACAAATCTTTTTGGTAAAGAATCTACTTCTATCCCAACAAATAATGGCACCAATCGTAGTGTTCCAAAATCTTCACTTCGCAATTATTTAATACCAAAAACCTGTGTATTGCAAATACAAGAAACAAAAATCAATAATATATATTGCGAGTTGAAAAACGATTTGTTGATCGATGATTCTAAGAATGCCGTTCCAAATGCGGTCGGAGTACTTTTCAGGGTATTTTTGGAAATATCTTTGGATTATTATGCAAAAATGAATAGTCATGGATTTAAGAAAAATGACACAATAAATCAGAAAATTTCTTGGGTGGTTAAAAATTTGGAAGATAAAAAGTATGATAAAAATAAATTCAACAACATCAATAAAGTAGGTTCGTCCACGGGGCAAAAGAGTTATTTATCAATAGAAAATTTTCACGAATATGTCCACTCAACCACAACTCAACCAAGTTCAAGTGAGTTAAAAAGTAAATGGGACAATCTGCAAGAATTTTTTGAAATTCTTTGGAGCGATTTAAATAAAAGGTCAAAAAATAAGAAACAAAATGCAAAAAGAAAAAAATAAAATAACATCTGAATTTTCAAGTCCGCTTCGTTACCCCGGCGGGAAAACTCGCCTGGCTGGTTTTTTATGCAAAGCAATAGAAAAGAATTTTTCCGAAGATGAGAAAATTATTCTTGTTGAACCATACGCTGGTGGTGCGGGAGCTTCTTTGAAATTATTGTTTTAGGGAAAGGTTGATAAAATTATTATCAATGATTTGGATAAAGCTATTTTTGCTTTTTGGAAAATCGCTATTGCCGATACGGATTTTTTGATAAATAAAATCAAGAAAGTGAATATTGATATTGAAGAATGGAAAAAGCAAAAAGAAATTTACAATAATCCGTCATCGTCAACCAAAGAATTGGCGTTTGCCACCTTATTTTTGAACAGGACAAATCGTTCTGGAATTATTGAGGGTGGGCCAATAGGCGGAATGGAGCAAGCTGGTTTTTGGAATGTTCAAGCCCGTTTTACAAAAAATACTATTATTTCAAGATTGGAAAAAATCAAAAAATTTAAAAATAAAATATCGGTTAGAAATTTAGACGGGATTTCACTTTTGAGGCAATTAGAAAAAAATAAATGTAAAAGCAGATATTTTATTTTTCTCGATCCGCCATATTACCAAAAAGGCAAGTATTTGTATCTAAACCATTACATTGATGAAGATCATAAAAAATTATTGAAACTTCTTGAAAAATCTTCGTTAAAATGGGTTATGACTTATGATGATGTTTCCTATATTCAGAATCTTTACAATAAATTCAAAAAAAATAAATTTACAATAAATCACAGTGCTTTTGAAGCGAGGCAAGGCAAGGAAATTTTGATTTTTTCCAATAATGTTGCTAAAGTAGCGATTAGTTGATTCTAAACCCGCCCGCCACCCTTTTGTATTTATTTATAGCCGCCGCCTCGCCCTCGCTTGGACTGGCTTTTTTTCGGCGGAATTTGAGAGCGTATTTTGCAAAGCAAAATGTGCCGCCAGAAATGATGTTGCCCTTGCCCCAACCCTCCCGTGCGCGGGCAACAGCAAGGAACTCCCTAATTTTGTTTGACTAAATCGTAAAAATTTCATATACTAACTCGTAGATAGTTAAAACTTTGTATACCTACTAACTATCATAGTAAAACTATACGAATATGTCAAACGAAAAAACTACAATTGGGGATAATATAAAGAAATACCGAAACAAGCTCGGTATTTCTCAAGATGTCTTATCAAAAAAGGCAAATTTAGCTTTTCATACTATTGCTAAAATAGAAGCGGGTGCAACCCCCAATCCCACTATTGATACAGTTAAAAAAATTGCGGACGCGTTGGGCGTTTCGCTTGATGTTTTAATGAAGTAATTTTATGGACAATAATCTTTCAAATTTCATAAAGTATTGCCTCGGTTATGTAAAACTAACTAGAGAGCGCACGGCGTTAGCTCAACAAAAATACTCTGTTAATTTGCCAACAGAATTTTTTGGATTACTTGGTTTATTAAACGGAGACACTGACGAAAAAGTTGGTGAACTAGTTAACCTAAAAACTTTTTACAAATACGACCCGAAAGACGTCCCCGAAGATGAAGTGGGCGACTACGAAAAGGAAAAAGAGCTGGCAAATAAAATAGATGATATTTATAGCAAATACAGAAATGACCAATATACAAAACAGATTATATTAAGTTTTGGATATTTTGAAATTGAAATTCCCATTGAAAGTAATGGCGATATTATTTCACCAGATGAACAAGAGGAAGATATGGAAGAAAAACCAATCAAAACCAAGATTGATCGTTATCCACTTTTTTCATTGCCGGTAAAAATAGAACAAGAATTTAATAAAAAAACTGGTGCTAAAGAATACTCTATTTATTTTGTTGATCCAGAAGTCCAAGTGAACATAGGAATGTTGGAACCAATACTCGGCGAGGATTTATATTTTCAGCTTTTGGAAGAAATGGGCAAATATGAAATTGAAGGGCAATTTACTTTGCCTATAATTGATTTAGAAATTTTCAAAGAAATTTGGCACAAAATAAAGGCTCAACTGCGGCTAAAGAACGCTAATTTTGATGAAAAATCTTTTTCACTTGAAGAAATAAAAATTGCCTTGAGTCCGAAGGCAAATTACTTTCTTGCCGAAGATTTAGCAAAACTTACTCAACTAACAGAGGAAGAACTTAGCAAAACCGCACTTACAAGCTGGGCGTCAGATGATGAATTAAATATCGAGAGCGACACTCCGCATGAAAAAGATTTGTATTTTCCATTTCTCTACGATAAATATCAACTTTCTACGCTTTCAATTCTTGGAAACAAAGCGGCAATCATTCAAGGTCCGCCCGGAACTGGAAAATCAGAAACAATTTCAAATATACTTTGTCATCTCGCCGCTACTGGTAATCGCGTGCTTTTTGTCAGCCAGAAAGCACAAGCCCTCAAGGTTGTAAAAGATAAACTAAAAAAGCTCGATGTAAAATACCTGTTTGGCTATCTTCCAAATCCAAACTCGGCACAAATTGGTGAAGAAGACGAAGCAGACGGTATCGCGCCACAATTAAGCGCGCTCGGATCTCATATTGAAAAACTTGGATACAAATTTAATGCAAGAAAACATTTAGTGGAATACAGCGGCGATAGTATTTTATCTCCAGCGATTGACAAGATTGTTGAAGAAAAAGAAAAAAATCGTAATGCTCTAAATGAAGTTATTGCTATTCAGAGAAAATACTACCAGTTTCATCAAGAGCTTATCCAGCTTAAAGAATATGATATTGATATTTCCAATTTTGAATGTTTTGCTAAAAGTTTTTCATCTGCTGAATGGCAAGAAATAAAAAGTGCAAAAACGTTAATAGAAACACTCGGCAAAGTTATCAGAAAATATGAGCGAAGCGACGAAAAGAAAGAATTTGATCAGCTCCTTTCCACTCTTAACTTAAATGGTGAACATTTTTCCGAGGCGATTGGAAATATCAGAGATGATGTTGCAAAAACAGGTTATGATCGCCATTCAAATTTTTTCCGTAAGGTTAATAATATCAGCCGCAATTTTCGCCTCGGCAATATTCGTGAGAAACTACCACGCGAAATTGTTGATTATATAGATAAAATTTTGGTGAGTGGTATATCACGAAACGAACAATCAAAAACACTGGATTGTCTTTATAATCATTGCTATTACTACGAAAATATCCAGCGTCTTAATAATGTCGAGGAAAAATTGCGACAAAAATTAAGTACTTGCGGTGTCTCCGATGAAGAGTTTGAGGTTTTAGACGAAAAAATTGATAATTCCATGCTTGCGGACTTGGAAGAAATAAAAAATAAAATTCTGCGTGTACAGGAAATAAAATCAGAACTTCAAAAACTAGCAAAAACGGACAGCACAAATAGGATAGGTTCTGCGTTAAAACGAACAGAGGAAGAAAGAATCAAGCGCGTTGCTCTCTATATCCAAAATATTGTCAATAAGGGAATCATTGAAAAATGGAAAACAGGAATAACAATTAAGCAGATTGTGAGAAAACTTGCGAGTGCTTTTGGAAAGTCAAAAAAGGCGTTTAAGACATTTGATAATCTCCGTAAAGATGTAAATAATTTCAATGCGATTCTTGATTTAATTCCAGTTTGGATTATGGAGCTTGATGACGCCAGTCGCATTATTCCGCTTGAGGCTGGAATTTTTGACTATGTAATTTTAGATGAGGCATCTCAATGCAATGTCGCTTATACTTTGCCAGTTATGTATCGGACAAATAGAGTTCTGTTTGTAGGTGATAGCGAACAAATGCGTGATAGCACAATAATGTTCAAATCAAATCGTATTTTTGATGAACTGGCACATCGTTATCAAATACCAGAAGAAAGACAAATTAAAGCAACTGGCTCTGCTGTTCAATCCGTTTTAGATATTGCATACAAGCGGGGTTTTATGGACAGACCCCTTCGCTATCATTATCGTTCCCCGGCAGAATTGATCGGTTTTAGTAATGAATATTTTTATACTCCAAAGGGCAAAGAGTTAATACCGATTAACAGTAATTATCTTACTTATAAAGACACAAACCGCATAATGATTATTCATGAAACCAAATCGGATTGGAGCGAAGAATTTTCGGACAATGTAAATGTTGCTGAAGCAAAAGAGATATTAGAACTTTTTAAGGAATTGCGTAATGATGAGCGTTATCGCGAAAAGTCTATCGGCATTTTATCATTTTTTAATGCCCAAGCGACTTATATCCGCGATCTCTTTGAGAAAGAAGGATTTAAAGAGGAAGACGATAATTACAAGGTTAGTATTATTGAGGGTATTCAAGGTGATGAGAAAGATATTGTAATTTATTCATTCGTAATCAGGACTCCCGAACAAAAAAATAAATATGTGCCGTTAACTGGTGAGGGTGGCGATATTCGAGCCGATATAAACAAAGGTAGAGTTAATGTTGCGTTTTCGCGAGCAAGGTTGCAGGTGCATTGTTTCGTCAGTTTGCCACCACAAGAAATGCCAGAGAGAATATGGCTAAAGAAATATCTCGAGTATGCGCAAGAAAACGGAGAGGTTGCGTTTTATTCAACCGATCTTAAGCCATTCGATTCATATTTTGAGGAAGAATTTTTTTATCTCTTGCGAGCATATATAAAACGTGGCTACAAAATTCAAAATCAGGTGGAAAGTTGTGGTTTTAAGATTGATTTTGTCGTGAGTAATACAAATACTGGAAAGCGTATTGCCGTTGAGTGCGATGGACCGTGTCATTTCAAGGACGAGATAGATGAGGCGTATGGTATCCATATTGAAAGCGACGAGGAACGCCAGCGCGTTCTTGAAGCCGCGGGGTGGGAATTTTGCCGAATTAAATATGCCGATTGGATAGACGAAAAGTTTGACCGCAACACAGTGTTTAAAGTTATAATGGATTTGTTAAAATAAGCAGACGAGCGGCGCACCAATAAAATTGGCACGCTCTCAAATTCCGCCGAAAAAAAGCCAGTCCAAGCGAGGGCGAGGCGGAAGGGGGGTGTGGGGGGAATTCCGCCTCGCCCGAGCCGAAGCGAAGCCCCGCCGCCCTGCTCGTTCGGAGCAGAGCCCAGCAAAAAAGTTTTCTTTTCCTTTTAGAAGAAAAAATCGGGCGCGCGCAAAATAAAAAATATGAAGAAAACTTTTTTGCGGGGTGGCGAGCGTTAGCGAGCGGCGACGGGGCGGAGCGTCAAAGTTCGCAGTCCGGATTTTCGTCAAAAAAAGTTCGGATTTTAACCAAAAGGCACCGCCAATAAAAAACGGCGAGAGATTTTTGAAAATTTCTCGCCGTTTTTATTGAAAATTTTCTGGCCAGGCGGTTTTTTTGGAAAAATAGCCTAATCGGGAAAACAAATAAAGCGGCGCCGGCCGCTTTCATTATATAAATTATAGAAAATACAATCTGGCTTGTTCCGGTTTTTAACTGGACGGACGGCCGCAAATCTGCTAAAATCTAATCAATAGGAAAAAAATTTATATGAAAAATACCTTGATGAAAATTTTTGCCGCGGCCGCCTATCTGGCCATGGTGGCGGTGAATTTTTTGGCTAACAGCCTGCCGATTAACAATCGTTCCACCGGCGAGATATCAGACGCCTATCCCAATCTCTTCGCGCCGGCCGGCCTGGCCTTTTCCATCTGGGGATTGATTTATCTTTTACTGGGCGTTTTTGTGCTTTATCAATTCACCAAGGACAGCCAGGTTCGGGCCGGGTTTTTGGCCAAAATAAATTTTTTCTTTATTGTTTCTTCGCTCGCCAATCTGGCGTGGATTTTCGCCTGGCATTATGATCTCATCGGCCTGTCAGTCCTGATTATGGCGATTTTGCTCGCTTCGCTCATAAAAATCGCCGATCGTCTGCGCGTTGAAAATTTCACCGCGCGGGAAAAATTTTTTCTGGCCACGCCTTTTCATGTGTATTTCGGCTGGATTACCGTGGCGGCCATCGCCAATATCACGGTCTTTTTGGTGGGTAGCGGCTGGAACGGATTCGGCCTCCCCGACTTTGTCTGGACAAGCATTATCCTTTTGGTCGGAGCCTTAATCGGAATCCTGCGGATGCGCAAAGATCGGAATATCGCTTATGGCTTGGTGTTGGTTTGGGCTTACCTCGGCATTCTGCTCAAACATTTTTCCGCCAGCGGTTTTGACCGCCAATATCCGAGCGTCATGGCCACGGTGGCCATCTGTTTGGCTTTGTTCGGATTTTACATCGGGAGAATTGTTATCAAGAATCAGTCTATTCAATCTATATGATAATCGATCCCGCCAATAAAGCCGTGTCCGTAATAAAAAAAATTGGGGCTTGTATAGCACCGCTAATACTTAGTTAGTATTTTTTCAATAAGGTTCGGTAAATTATAGCCATTTCGGTGGTTGAATCTAAATTCCATTTCTTTTAAGTGCAGATAGAACCTTTT
>Ga0100387_10004525_pt1 | contig 11445 bp, 7 predicted proteins | sample CryGeymeta201511_FD_81547 | JGI IMG/M metagenome (GOLD analysis project Ga0100387, IMG submission 81547) | Groundwater microbial communities from Crystal Geyser aquifers in Utah, USA - Crystal Geyser metaG 2015-11 | ecosystem: Environmental > Aquatic > Deep subsurface > Groundwater | place: USA... | reverse complement strand
CGATGGTGAAGGAAAGCTGGTCGCGTCGTGGAACAGTTGGGGTGACCTGCTCAAAGACAGGATGCAGACCTTCCGTTTCATTCCAGGCGGATCCAAGAAAGGCATGAGTTGGGAGCAGGACAATGTGAAGAGCGACAAGCTCGACCAGGTAACGACGGTCGAACTGATTATCGGGACGCGGGCGAAGAATGTCACCTTCGACGCCTATTTCGACAATCTTCGCACCGAGGAGACGAACATGCGCACGATGAAGGATGTCACCGCGCCGAAAAGGCTCTACCCGACGACAAACCTCGTCGAGAACGGTCAACCGACGGCGGTTATCGTAGCCCCGATGTCCCCAGACTTGAAGCCAGTCGTCGAAACGTTCCGCAAGCGGATGCAGGAGATGACAGGCGTCGCCTTCACTGTTGTGGAGGAGAAGACGGCCAAGCCGGAGCTTGTCCGCTCCGCAAACCTTTTCCTGCTCGGTAATTCGGAGAACAACCCCTTCATCGAGGGACTCTATGCCCGTTACCAGACGGCGGTGGACGCGGTGTTTCCAGGTATCGGCGGTCACGAGGTTCGAACAGTCTCCGACCCATGGGGGACGGGGCGCAACGCTGTGGTGCTGGGAGGCAGCGACGCGAAGGGAGTCGCCGATGCGGTCGAGGATTTTGTGGCTCGTCTGGAGAAAGCGGGGAAGACCACATTGCCACCGACTCTCTCGACCGTCCTCGGAACGGAGGCGCAGAAACGGTTCGGCTCCACCTTCAGTGAAGTGCCCAAAGATTTCGTTGCCCAGCAGATCAAGGCAGGGAAAAACGCCCTTGCCACCGGAGCGCACACGGGAGTTACTTCGCAGTTGGCCAATCTCGGGCTGAAATATGCGTGGACTGGCAAACGCCCCTATGCCGAAGCTTTCAAAGCCATCGCTTACCGGATGTACGACTTCTACCTCTCGAAGCCCGACACCTACGGCGGGCCGTGGGGGATGGATGCCGACTTCACGTTGTATCAGCTCATCCCCGCGTGGGATGCCGTGGAAGAGAGCGATACGTTCACCGACGAAGACCGGCTGAAGATCACGAAGATTCTCTACGAGTTCACAACGACCGGTGTGGCGGGAAAGGCCGCGGGTGTTGTGGGCAACCGACGCGTGCGCCATAACCACCAGACATTTCCGGCGCTCGGGCTACTCTACGCTGCCGACTACTTCGGCAAGTATTACAATCTGTCGGAGGCTGAGGACTGGATGAGCATCTCCGATGAGTGCTTCCAGGTTCAGTCCGACTCGACCAAATCACACGAAGATTGCAATGGCTATCAGTGGCTGACCAACGGCCACACGCTGCGTTACTGTCTCGCCAAGCCGGACTTCAGGATGTTTGAGAATGGCAATGTTAGAAAGGTCGCCGACTACTCGATCATCGGCATGGACAACCTCGGCTACCAGGCGACTTACGGCGACGTGGGCGGTCCTTTCGGGTGGTTCTCAGAGTATGTCCCATTGAAGGCGGCAGAATGGTTTTACAAAGACGGACGATACCAGTGGGTCATCGAGCGCAAGCGAGCATTGCGGGCCACGGATAATCTCTGCGACTTCGAAACCGCACATAAAGCCGTGGAGCCAACCGACCTCGCACGCCCCATCGCCTGGCCCCTGGAGCCGATGTACTACGATTCGTTCACCGAGGACGGTCGTCCCGCGGTGGAGAAGTGCGTGGACAAGGTTGTGTTCCGCAGCAGCTTCGATCCGAAGGATCAATATCTGTTGCTCGATGGGCTTTCCAATGGCGGCCACCGCCACTACGACGGCAACTCCATCGTGCGACTCACTCAGAACGGTCGTATCTGGCTGGCGGACTGCGATTACATCAAATCGCTTCCGAAGTTCCACAATGGAGTGCTCATCTTCAAGGACGGCCAAAGCCAGACGATCCCCTCCTACGTCGAGTTGGAGCGCTTCGCCGATTTCTCAACTGCCGCCTTCTCTACCACTACGCTCCGCGAATATGCGGGAGTCGACTGGCATCGCCACACCGTCTGGCAGAAGGAGAGGTACTTCGTCGTCGTTGATCAGATGGAAGCGAAGGAGGCGAATCGCTTCGACTTCCGTTGTCTGTGGCGAGGTCTCGGCAAGGCAAACGTGACCGACCGCGGACTCGACCTCGAACAGAAGGACGGCGAGCGATTCCACATTCAGACCGTTCCGGGCCGCCAGCTCAAACTGCAGGATGATGCCGAGTATGGCCGCAACTACTCCGTCTATCAGTACTGCGATCCAATTGTGCGCAACTTCCAGATCCTTGCGTCCCCGACGTTGAGGCCCGGCGAGACGTTCAACCACGTGAGCGTGCTGTACGGCGAGAACGATGGCAAGCCGTTGAAAATCAAGGTGGATGCACTTTCCCCCAGTGCGTTTCTGCTCTCCGGGAATGCCAATGCGATCGTGGGGATTGGCGATGCGTCGAAAGCCGCCCGACTACCCGGTGGTGTTGAGATCGCGGCTGCGCAATTCCACGTTACGGCGCAACACGCGAGCCTCGTCGGCGCATCGCTGTTCCGCTGGACGGTCGGCGGAAAGAAGGTGGAGTTCAAGTCGGCAACTCCCACCGATCTGGACATCAACTTCGTTACAGGCAAGACAGAGGGCGAGCAGGGAGTGCCGGTCGCAGGTTTGCAGACTGGCATGGACTCCTTGATCGCAAGAGCCCTCGGAGACTTGTCGAAGACAATCGCGCCGCCTTCCGCGTTGCCATCCACCACCGGAGCCAAAACGCCTGCTCTCCAGAAGACGTGGTCTTTCAGAGAGCAAGTGGACTATCTACTCTCCGGCAACGCTGGACAACTCGAGGCTGCGGACCTCGGAACGACGCTCACCGCGACCCCCGCTCCCGGCGCGGTCAATTGTTTTAGCGGTTTGCCTCAGACGCCGAAGGATATCTCTCGCCTCGTGGATGGGGGCACCGCCAACACCGAGAATTGCGTGATGTGGGACGACGATGTGCCGGTCACCTTGATACTCGATCTCAAGAAGCCATGCGGGCTAACGAAGGTCATTGTCAAAGCCTGGTTCGCCACTTCGTCATCGAAGGGGCGCATCTTCCAGTTGAGGCAGTTGCTCGGCGAGGTGAGTATCGACGGGTTCAAACAAGACGTCCGCAAAGTAATGGAGCTTAACGATACAAAGACCTACAACAGTTGGGGCGATCCTGTCCCGTACCGATTTGAGAACCTGAATTGTCGGGCAGCGCAACTGCGCCTGACCTTGACGCCGCGTAAGAGCACCGGCATCTACATCGCGGAGGTGGAGGTTTGGGGGAATCGGGCAGGCCTTGCCGAGGCGTTCGCGCTGAAGGGAAAGACCGGCATCCCCACCCACATCTTCCAGACCCTCGCCACTGCCGACCTGAATGGCGACGGGGTTTCGGAAATCGTCGCCGGATCTACTAACGGGAAGGTCTATGCGCTGGATGCACAAGGCAAGCAGCTCTGGACCTTCCTGACGAACGGGCCCGTTCATGCCGTCGCAACCGACGATCTCGACGGCGACGGCAAGGTGGAGGTGATCGCCGGTTCTGAAGATGCCCATGTCTACGCTCTCGATGCCGCGGGCAAGGAACGCTGGCGGTTCGAGGTTCCCTATTACAAACGGAAAGGAATTGCGCGGGTTGTCTTCACGACCGACCTCGAAGGCGACGGGAAGAAGGAAGTTATCGCCGGAGCAGACTCGTGGCGCTACTACGCTCTCGACTGCAACGGCAAAGAGAAGTGGCACGTCGAGAGCGTCCACGGTTCCACCGCGGGTTGCGCCGTCGACCTCGACGGAGACGGGAAGACTGAAGTCGTCTGCGGGACCGAGTATTACTGGTGGCCGTGCGCTGGCTCTGATGGAAAAGTGAAATGGAGCTACAGCACCCGCACCGGCCCGAAGTGCAACGCGGTCTGCGCCGCGGATGTGAACGGCGACGGGAAAAAGGAAGTCATCTTTGGTGGAGCAGACACCAACATCTCCGTGGTGAGCCACGACGGCAAACTGCTGTGGCAATACAACACCGGCGACGAAGTCACCCAGGTTCTCGCAGCCGACCTCGATGGAAATGGAAAGGCAGAGGTCATCGCCAGCTCTCTCAGTTTCAACGTCTATGCGCTGAAGGGCGACGGCACACGGCTGTGGAGATGCGACCTGGGGGACGGCGTGACGACGATTGCGCCCCTCGGGTCACGAATTGCGGCAGGGACAGAGGATGGAAGGGTGGTGATGCTGTCGGCAGAGGGAAACATCGTCGGTTCGTATGACACCGGCAGCAAAGTGGTGGCTCTATCGTCGATCCCTGAAAGCGACGCCCGGCGGAGTGTTGTCGTCTCAACAAAGGGCGGGGAGTTACTGATGCTGCATTGATGGCAGCGCCTACCTCCTCGAGGCTGCTGGCGCTTGCCCCCACGTGATTCCACGGGCTGGTGGGCTGATGTCGGCGGGGTGAGGGGGGGATTGGCAAACTCGGCCAGCCTTCGACCATGGCGGACAATGTCGTCCGGTCCGCTGAAGGGCAAAGATGGAGCGTTGCCACAGCTCTGTCCGAGGCATGGACAGAAAAAGGTGTTTGGCATATTGGCCGATGGGAATAATCGGTGTTGTCCCACAAATTCAATACGAGCGAGGTAACGAGAGATGATGCTGAAATCGGTTCCCATGCACATGCGAGGTCGGCATTGCGCCATGCGCCCGGGAAGAAGGGGGTTTACCCTTATTGAATTGCTGGTGGTGATTGCGATCATCGCCATCCTGGCGGCGATTCTGTTCCCCGTGTTCGCCCGGGCGCGGGAAAAGGCGCGGCAGGCATCCTATCTGTCCAACGTGAAGCAGTTGATGCTCGGGATTATGATGTACACCAATGACTACGACGAATGTCTGCCGCTGGACGGGACGCTGCCGCTCGTTGGCGGGTACCCGCAGGCTCCCTTCTGGGACGAAAGGATATTCCCTTATGTGAAGAGCCTCCAGGTATATGTGTGCCCATCGGCGACGGTGGGGTATTCCCGCACTTACCGGTACAACACGGTCCGCGGAGCGACTGGCGCCCATCTGTCTACCATCGCTTCGCCCGCTACTACCATCTTGATCGTCGATTCCAAGGCGGGAGCCTACAATAGCCTCAGTGGCTGGGGCGTGCGCGGCTGGTACGATATCGCGGAAACACACACTGGCGGCGCAAACTTTGGTCTGGCTGACGGTCACGCCAAGTGGATGAGGACCGAGAAAGATCTGTACGGCTCCTACCAGATTCCCGGATATGAGCTTTGATCAGCGAGCGTACGCGGCGCTGCTGGCTTTGGTTCATTTGATAGACCAACAATGGGGAGATCGTCAACCCACGCGTGACAGCTCCCCATTGCGTCTGTATACTATGGCAGGATTTCGGGGATGCGGAACAACGACGAGACATGGCAACAAGGCGACCACAATCCGGACTCCCTTCCATCGCTCCCGAAAGCGAGACCGTTGAATGGAAACGATCTCTCAGCGAGTCTCACGAGATTGTTGAGACGTGCGCGGCTTTTGCCTCGGGGAGCGGAGGCGCTGTGTATGTTGGTGTGAGCGATGACGGGCATGTGGCAGGCGTTCCGGTGGGCAAGGGCACGATCGAGGTCATCACAAACCGCATAGCCCGGAACACCAATCTCCGGTTGGTTCCATCCATCCAGAGCCGCGAGGCCGAGGGCAAGACAATTCTCCTCATCGAGGTCCCCGAAAACCCCCTCAAGCCCGTGTATGCTTTCGACCGTGCTTTGCGTCGGGCGGGGAAAACCAACCAGCGACTGGCGCCCGACGAAGCCGCTCGTCTTTACTATGAGAGCCGGGGAATGACATGGGACGAGTCGCCCTTTCCGAACATGGAACTCTCGGACGTTGATCCCACGCCCGTAGGTCGTTTCCTTTCGCTCGCGCGGCACGAGAGACAATGGAACATCGACCCGCGCATGCCGGTGAAGAAGGTCGTGGAGCAGTTGGAGCTGATCCGCTTCAATGCCCTCACCTACGCCGTCCCCGACGAAGTCGGCTGCCCTGATGACCAAAGTGAGTCGCAACGAGACCGAACAGGCGCCAGTTGTTCCCATTACTTCCCGCCAGTTGCGGACGCCGATTGCGCAAGTGGCCGGCGAGATGATCTGCACAAGGACACCACCATGTTTAGAACTCGTCCAGGAACTAATCTGCGTTTCCCACAGTGCACCCGCCGACATTCAACAGCGGAACAAGGTTGCGGGTGCGAAGTTGTTCTTTGACGAGTTCTTACAGGAAAGGAACACAAGCCAGTGAAACGAACCACAATTCTGATCTTCGCCCTTAGCCTCCTACCAAACGGCGATTTTCTCTTTGCCGAACCCCATGGCAGGCTGCTGTTGTCGGAGCCGTTCGAGTCCGTCGACATACGTAACGGCGCTGTGTTCACCCGGCCCGATACGCCGGTGGAAGGCGAGAAATCCGTCGCGGGGACGATCACGGGAACCAGCGAGGTCATCGATGGCAAGATGGGCAAAGCGCTGCGACTACGCGGGCTGTCCCAGGTTCGGTACCTGCAAGGCGCTCCCGTCGTGGACCTCGCCGGTGGGGAACTGTCTTTTCAGGTCGCGCTGAATTTCGACCCGGCAGACAAGAACGAACGGACACGCACAGTTTTGCGGAACCAGATGTTCGCAACTTTTATGGGGCCGGGGCACAGCAAGGTGAGTGTTTATTCATGTCTGGAGGACGTCTCGTTCTGCGTCCGGAATCAGGATGGCAACCTGCTCACTGTCAAGCGCGTGCCCTTCGTCTGGAAGCCGGGCGCGTGGCACCATCTCGCCCTTCGCTGGGGGAACGAGCTGCAACTTTGGTGCGACGGTGAGAAGAAGGAGACCGTTCCGTGGGAGGGTCTGTTTGGCGCGGTGCCGGTGAAAAGAGACGAGCTTTATCTGATTCTCGGCAGCCTCATTGGCTGGAGTACGGTGGAAAGCGAGTTCGCTCTCGATGACCTTATGATTCGCGGGCCTGCGCCTGGGCAGATCAGCACCCGCCCGCGAGCGTGCCTCCCTCTGCTCGACGACGCGCCAACAGTGGACGGAAAGCTGACCGATCCTTTCTGGCAGAAGGCCGCGAAGATCAGCGGTTTCACCAGCTTCGACAAGCGAGACATCGTCGCGGTGCAACCACGAATGCACGCAGCCTACACTGCAAAAGGGCTGTACTTTGGTCTGGAGGCGACTTTGTCGCAGAACCGTTCTCCCCGCGCCACGCTCACAGAGAGAGACGCCCCCATTTACGCAGGGCACGACAGTGTCGAAGTCTTCCTGCAGCCCGCATCGGCTCCAGACGGTTATTACCAGTTCATCGCCAGCGCGTCGGGAACGCAGTTCGACGCCAGAACGGTTGCAGACAAAGCGGACGTGGGAGGCTACAACCCTGAGTGGGAGGTGAAAACCGACGGCAAGCCCGGGCAGTGGACGGCGGAGGTGTTCGTTCCCTTCGGTTCACTCGGGGTCAGTCGGCCACCGAAGGCGGATGAGGTGTGGAAAGCCAACTTTTGTCTCGATGATGCCGCGGGATTTAGCAGCGCGGCCACCTGGGCATTCACCGGCGGGAACTACAATAATCCAGCTTACTTTGGCGAGTTGGTGTTCACTGGAAGAGAACGATCCCTGCGCCAGGAGAAGTTTGCCGGGTTTGAGCTGGGGGAACCGGCGGTCACAATGAAGTTGACCGGCGCTTTCCAGCCCATTGTCACCGTGAAGTCCGAAATCCTCGATTCCAAGGGCAACAGTATCTTCAAATACGAGCAACCGCTCCGCGACGCGAACTCGACCGAGATCCGTCCTCAACCACTCACAACCGGACAATACGTGATGACCGTCTCCGCTGCGGATGAGCAGGGCCAGTCTCTCTTCTACCAGAATTTGAGTTTCCAGACAGCGAAGGCCGTCAGCTTGTTCGTAGCGAATTACCCGTACGCCGGATACCTGCAACTGAAGGCGGACATACGCGGCATGAAGGAGCCAGTCGCCGAAGTTAGGTGCGGCATCAAGTCTTCTGAAGGCAAATTGGTTGGTAGCGTGGCGCTGAAGGACTTCGTGAACGGAGTGAGTTCGTCCCGATATGCCAATGACAAACTCCTTCCGGGTGACTATGAAGTGGAAGCGCGTGCGATGGCAGCGCCGGGAGCCGATGCAACGGAGGGAAAGGCGCTCGAGACTGCGAAACAGGCCCTGAGGATATTCCCCCAACCGACATGGTGGAAGAATGATCTCGGCGTCGACCATTCCGTGCCCCCGCCCTTTCAGCCAGTGAAGGAAACCGCGGACGCGTTGTCGGTGTGGGGTCGCGACTATGTCTTTGGCAAATCAATCTTTCCGCAACAGATCATCAGTCAGAAGGAATCTCTGCTGGCCGCGTCGCCAACGCTGAACCTGAAGGTGGCGGGGGTCGTGACCGACCTCACCAAGGCGGGCAGAAGCAAGGGAGTGTCCCAGCCGGATGCCGTCTCCTTGACCGGCAATCAGACGGTGGGCGATATCGCCGTCACGTGGCATTCGACAGTGGAATTCGACGGCTTCACTCGCTTTGACCTGACACTGACACCCTCGAAGCCAACGCAGGTCGATGAACTGGCGCTGTCACTTCCGCTGCAGAAGGAACTGGTGAAGTTTCTCCTCGCATCCACTGGAGCGAGCGCGTTGTTGAAGTCATGCGCGATGCCGCTGGCCATCTGACCGAGGGCGCGCAGGCGCTCCTGCTGAATAATCTCCTGCTGCGTCCTCCTCAGGTCCGCCATCGCCGCCTTCAGTTGTTGGTTACTGTCTCGCAGCGATTCCTCCGTCTGCTTGAGGTCGGTGATGTCATAGTTGATGCCGGTCATGCGTAGCGCTTTGCCGTCCGAATCCCGCACCACCTGCGCGTAAGCCTTGAGGTACCTGACCGTGCCGTCCGTCCACACGACGCGGAACTCGGTATCGAGTTCCTTCTCATCGCGCAGCGCCTGTTGCACTTCCTCGTCGCCCCGGACAGAGTCGTCGGGATGAACCCCTTTAACCCACGCCTCATAGACGCCGGAGAAGTCTTCTCTTTGGCTTCCATAGAGCTCAAACATCCGGTCATCCCAAACAAGCTTGTTCTTCTGCACCTCCCAGTCCCAAACGCCCAGTCCTGCCGCACAGACGGCCACGTCAAACCGTTCGACCATCCTGCCAAGGTTCTCTTCCATCTGCTTGCGCTCCGTCACATCCTGCTTGGCTGAGATGAAATGCGTAATGCCGCTCCCATTGGAGTGAAAGGGCGTGATGACGTTCTCTTCGGTATAGAGGCTGCCATCTTTGCGACGATTCACCATCTCTCCGCGCCAGACCTCTCCCGCAAGAATCTTTCCCCAAAGCCCTTGATAGAAGGTCTGGTCGTGTTCTCCCGACTTCAGGAAGCGTGGATTCTGTCCGACCGCTTCTTCCGCCGAGTAGCCAGTCATCGCGGTGAACGCGGGATTGACCCAGATGATCGTGCCTTCACGGTCGGTGATCATAAATCCGTTCACCGCCGCCTTCAGAGCCAAGGTTTGAAGGAGCAATTGCCCCTCGGCTTTCTTGCGCTCGGTGATGTCCTCCGTAGTTCCCTCGTAGTAGACCACCGAACCGCTTTCGTCCCGCACGGCGCGCGCATGTTCCGAAACCCAGATCGCCCGGCGGTCTTTGCGGTAGGCGCGGAACTGGAAGTCGCGCACCTCCGAATGAGCCTCCATGAGCCGACGGAACTCGACCCGATCTGCAGAATCAACGTAGAGTTGAGTTCCCAAGTCGGTCGATGTCCCCACCATCTCTTCCGGTGAGTCAAAACCCAACATCCGCGCCATGGCTGGATTGACAGAGAGGAAGCGTCCCTCGGGGGAAGATTGGAAGATGCCCTCCACTGCATTCTCAAAGATGGAGCGGTATTTCTCCCGAGATTCCCACAGCGCTTCGTCAGCTTGTCGCCGCAGTCGCCGTTCATCCGCCTCGGCCAATGCGCGGGTGACTGCGGGGACGAGGCGGGCGATGTGTGCCTTCGGCACGTAATCCGTTGCGCCGCCTGTCAGTGCTTGGATGATGAAGTCATCATCCGACACTCCCGCAACGACGATGAACGGAACCTCCGAGCACTTGTCTCGCGCGATCTTTAGAGCCTCGATGGCGTCGAACTCGGACAACCGGTGGTCGCACAGAATCAGATCGAGGTCGCCCTGCTCAAGGGCGGCCTTGAACCCCGCGCGTGTGTCCACCGGAACCACCTCACAGTCAATGCCTGACACGCGAAGCGTCGTCTCGGCAAGCATAACGTGGGCCTCTTCGTCCTCGAGGTGCAGAATGCGTATCGGTGATGTCATCTTTACTCACGTCCTTTGCGTTCAATCAACGCGTTACTATCAAGAGTCGCTTCACTTTTCGCGATCTTTCGCAAGGCCGGCAGCAAGTCGTTGCCCATGTTTGCTTTTGCGACGAAGTCGTGAGCGCCGGCTCGTAGCGCGGCGGCTCGATGATATCGGTCGTCGTGAAACGTCAGGGCAATGATTCTTGCTTCGGGCAACACGGATCGTAGTTGCGGAATCAGATCCAGCCCGTTCAGGTCCGGCATTTGCAGGTCAACGATGATGGCATCCGGTTGCAGATCACGCGCCAGTGGGAGAGCCTGAAGTCCACCCAAAGCTGCTCCTGCAACGCGGACCTCGGGCGACTCCTCCAGGAACCGTTCGGCGATCCTGAGAAACGCGCTGCTGTCGTCTACGAGCAAAACTGAAATACGGTGCGGCATGTGAACATCATCCTCCTTGAATAGTGGCTCTCTTGCCAGCCACACACATTATGCCCGCGGGGCGGGAAAGTGGAATCAGTAAAACTACGCGAAAACGGTTGCGGAGAATACGGAGGTGAGGCGTGAAACGGGAAGCGGGAAACGTGAGACGTGAAGCGTGAGAGGTTAAGGGAGGGGGACGTGGGTGAGGAGGGTGTTGAGGTCAGGGGAATCGGCGGAGGACTCGGGGTGAGGGTCTGTGGAGGAGACTTGGTACTCGGCGCGTCCTGCTCGCAGGAGGCGGCCGCGTTGCTGGGGAACCATGGTCAACAAGAGACGAATGATAGACGTCAGGAGGGCGAGGCGAGGCGCAGTGACTTCCTCTCCGAGAACGTGGCGCGCCTGATGGTACCAGTTTCTGCTTTCGCGTGCGGAACCCAACGCGTACTCGTAGAAACGAGCCCGATCCAAGCCCGTGCCACGAGAGTAACCTTCGGCAACATTAGAGCTGATCCCTCCCAGCGCACGGTAGAGTTGATCCGCCAACGCCATTGTGCGCTTGTCTCGCATCAACCGAGTAACATCATGCCACCCCAAATCCGCCGCGTACAACGCGAGCCGATACACTTCCACCCTCCAGAGCGAATCTCCCGTAATCTCCCCCGGCACAGACT
>Ga0100387_10004510_pt1 | contig 11477 bp, 8 predicted proteins | sample CryGeymeta201511_FD_81547 | JGI IMG/M metagenome (GOLD analysis project Ga0100387, IMG submission 81547) | Groundwater microbial communities from Crystal Geyser aquifers in Utah, USA - Crystal Geyser metaG 2015-11 | ecosystem: Environmental > Aquatic > Deep subsurface > Groundwater | place: USA... | reverse complement strand
TTCTGCAAATGATTCACCTCCTTTTGCATTTGGGCAGGAAACATTTAGTGTGTAATAGTCTCCTACTTTACTTGCTAATAATTTTTTATAAGAACCGACGTAATCGGCATAACCGGCTTCATCGTCGATTAAGTTTACGTCGTTCGTTCTAGCTATACTTATACCAACAACGAAGTCTCTTGGAATATTGGACTGTTTTTGTTTAAGACGTTCGATAATGACGTCTACTCCTTCATTTTTCAATCCTTTCCAAATAATTAACGATTTTGACTTTATTGCTCTGCGCAGTCTAGGCTTTTCATTACCTTCGTATGCTCGAAGCGTTATTGACCCCACTTCTTCTCCACCAAACCCCATTGATTGAAGAATAGTTGGTAAATGCGCATTGTAATCGAAGCCTGCAGAAAGCAAAACTGGTGTTTTATAGATAATACCGTCTACCGTTTTACTTATATCCGTTCCTTTGTATCCATAAATCCCGCGAGTAATCGCTTTTGTGAAGGCGAACGATCCAAGAAATTCACCAAAACTAGTGAAATGGTTATGAACGACCTCGGGATCAATTAAATACAAAATTGGTTTGAGAAGATTTTTATACAGAAAAGCAAAAAGTTGTCTCATGAAGGAATTGTAGCACTATCAAGCAAATATGATACCATTCCAATAGATGCTGAGTCTGAAAGAAAAAATTGAGAAAATTAGTAAAGTATTTGACATACCAAAGGTTTGCTCTATTCCCGTTAATACCAAATATATTGCCAAGTATTATAAAGTTAATCAACTTGCGTATTCTCTCTTTCATACAGTTAGTAATCGCATCTATATGGGAGTTAGTCGAGATGGTGTTTATAAGTCAGATGACCTATTGGAAGCTGCACGTACGGTTGATTATTATATTCAAGAAACAAAAGCAGAAAAAGTGCTGGAATTAGCAACGGGGAGAGGTGCTAATTCCCTGTATGTAGCATCGATACATCCGAACATCAACTTTAGCGGTGTGGATATATCCGATGGCCAGTTATATTTTGCTCGTAAAGCGGCTCGTAAAGTTACTAATTATGTTCCAGAAATTGGTGATTATCATAATTTGGCTAAAGTTGAAGATAATTCAATAGATGTCTGTTTTGTTGTGGAAGCACTTTGCTACAGTATGAACAAGAAGAAAGTGTTGGCTGAGGTCAATCGTGTACTGAAGAAAGATGGTATTTTCATTATATTTGATGGGTATCGCAATAAAATTGAAGATGAATTGAGTTCAACAGAAACAACTGCGGTGAAATTAACCGAAGTTGGTATGGCGGTAGAAAGATTTGAAGAATACCAGAGCTTTCATAAAACAATAAGCGAAATGGCGTGGGAAATTATAAAAGAAGAAGATGTTTCAATGTTTGTGTTACCAACGATGAGAAGGTTCGAGAAACTAGCAAAAGGATTTTTCAAGTTCCCTTCAGTCGCACGGTTGCTTGCCAAGGTATTACCACCCGAATTTACGTATAACGCTATTTCTGGATATTTGATGCCATCGTTAATCGAAGAAGGCATTGCAAATTATACAATTACAATATTGCGAAAGAAGTAAGAGCTATTTCAGGTGATTCCCGCCAGTTACATAGATAATATTGCCGTTAAGGAATTTTCCGGGGTCCTCAACCAGTAGCTGAATTGTTTGAGCTACATCCTTCGAGGTGCAAATTCGTCCAAGAGGGTTATCTTTTGCAATTTGTGTAAAAAATTCGGGCGATCCGTTTTTCACCCAATATGGGAGGCTTGTTTCAACTTCGCTGGGACCAACTCCATTCGTGCGTATTTTATACTTTGCAAGATAGACTGCTATAGCTTTGATGAAAGAAACCGTTCCTCCATCTGCCGTGCAGGCACTTGGATCTTCGGGGTCAACGTTTTCGTAGAGACTTGACATAATGCAGATTACATTTGGGTTATCAGATTTTTTAAGAAAAGGAACAGCATATTTTGTACAAAGGAAATACCCATCTAATCGAGGATACAGTGTCTTTTTCCATTCATTAAACGTTAACGTTTCTAAGTTTCCGCCACACTCTGCACCAGCACTATTGACCAGAATGTCGAGTGTGTCTGTAGTTGCTGCAATACTTTTGTACAAAGACTGAACCGATGCTTCGTTTCCAGCATCCACCTGAATAAGAGTGGCACTCCATCCATTTTTCTTGATTTCGTCTAGGACCTGTTCGCCAAGTTCTTTATGCGTGTGGTAGGTAACAAAAACATGATAGCCAAGAGCGGCAAAATGTAGCGCTATGCCCTTGCCAATGCCTTGCGAAGAACCTGTGATGAGTATTGATTTCATGAGTTGATTGCAACACTCTTCGTTAATGGTTCCCAGAATGGGCGGAGCTCCTTTATGTAACCAAAAACATGATCAAGAACTTGGGGTGCTTCTTCATATTCCTTTAGGAGAAGCTTTTTGCAATCAAATACCTTTATTTGCTCAACTTCATTTTTGTCGAAACCGTAAGGTCCATCGGAAATGCCGGCGTAAAGATAGTAATATTCTGATTGGTTTGTATCTTGATACAAGCCTTTTCGCACGAAGGTTAGGTCGATAGATATTCCCATTTCTTCAGCAAGTTCTGATGCTGCACATTGTTCGATGGTTTGGCCCAATACTTGATGTCCTCCAGGCATGTCCCATTTACCTGGACCGCTCATTTTATTCCAACTACGTTGTTGAAGAATCACTTCTCCTTTTGAAGTAAATATCATTAAATGGGCAGCACGATGAAAACGCTTATTACTAGAGTGTGCTTCTTTTTTGATGATTTTGCCAATTTCTTCATCATCTTTATTAACTTCGGTAAGTACCTCATCTTCTGAAATATTTATTCCTCGGATAGCAACATCTAATTCCTTGGCAAGATTTTGATCTATGGAATAAATGTCGTCTGCGCTAGTAAACTCTTGATGAGTTACCCATTTGAAATCAATCATTTGAACGTTTGCTTTTGGTTCACCAGAAATGTAGTCAAAAACGTAGTAAATGCAGATTCCATTTGCTCGATTGTCCCACCCTTTGTCACTCACAACGGAAACCAGTTTTTTTAACGAAGCCGTAACACCAGGAACTTCATTAGCTAGAACTCGTAGTGCAGTTTCTTGTGGTGTTTCATCCCAATGCATCCTACTTCCTGGAAACATCCACTTGGGTTCCTTCGGATTTGTTAGAGAATCTTTGTGTCTTGCAATTAGAAGAAGTTCGCCTTTGCGAATGATTATGTCAACATTTAGTATTGGCGGAATTCGTGTCTTAAGTTCTTTGAGGTGTTGCTCTTTGGTAACGTTATAATTCGGATTTTTCATTTTTATTTTTCAAATTGTTCCATTTTTGAGTGTTTGTCTCAAACGTTGCTGAAATGGGCTGTGCACATTTCAGCAGTGAAAGAAAGTACCAAACATGGGCAACACAAGATTCGAACTTGTGACCTTTCCGATGTGAACGGAATGCTCTAACCAGCTGAGCTAGTTGCCCCCTAAAAATCAAATTTCTTTGAAATTATGACTTTTAGGGAACCCATACCGAGGACTCGTTAACAGTATTAATTGAATTATACCCTACCGTTGATTAATTTTCAGTATCTTGTTCTGGGGGCTCGGCAATTTTTATTCCCAAAGAATCAAGCAAACTCATGACAGCCGGTTCCGAGAATACTGCATCTTTCAGAAAATTATTTCTGGGATCGATGGTGTAATTATGAGCCCCGCGAAAATCTGTTTTTCGTAAATCAGTGTGGTTAAATATGGCGCGAGATAGATCGGAAAAATGAAAGATTGATTCGTCAAGCTTTGCCTCGGCAAAATCAACCTCTTCCATGTTACAGGCAACAAAGGTACTGCCAATCATTTTTAGCGTAGAAAACAAAGAAAAGCCCAGGTTACAGTTTCTAAAAACGACCTGAAAGACTAGATTCACCTTTGTTTTCGTAAAATCCACGCCAACCAGTGTCGAGCTTAAAAACTTACAAGATTTAATTGTGGTATCAGTTAGTTTACACATATTGAAGTTGCAGTGCTCGAACGTACAGGTATCAAAGCTACATTTCTTTAACGTAGCATCGTTAAAATGGCAGTTGCGGAATACACAGTTGTAATACTCACTTTCTTCAATCTTTTTTGTTGTACAATCAGCACCGATAATTTGGGCTTCCTCTACTGTTTCGTTGCTTGATATTGAGTTGTTTTGCACCTTATTAGCTATTAGCTTATAACAACTAACTATTAGCTAGTTACTAGCAGTTAGTAGCTAGTAGTTAGCAGCTAGAGAGGATTAAATGGCCCCGAATACAAATCATCCACTTCCTCTACTTCAAGTGAGCCAACGTTAGCGTCAACATCGTCAAATTCATCACCAGTTGCAAGAATTGGACGAATATCGCCCTTTACCTCTTTACCTTCTTCCTCCATCAATTTCTTTATTTCTTCTTTTGTCATTTGTGTCGATTCAGAAAACGAGAGGTATTCCCCACAATGATGGCACGCAAAGACATAATACACATCTTCTCCGCAATTACTACACGTCATTTTTATAACGTTATATTCTTTTTGTCCGACGACTTTTGCCGATGCTTTTGTTGTTTTTTCCATAAATATCCGAAAGAACTTACTCGAACAGAATCAGTATAGCAATGATATGCAAGTATGGCAATATCAAACCTCATTTTGATTATAACGATAAACAAGTAGATTATCTTGTATTGGTGCAAATCACGATAGGGATGCCGTCAGCGTTCAAAACTGAAGTGATAGAGATAATATTTTCTAAGGTTCTTATGTGGGTCGCTAAGCTTGCAGATCGCTTTCCATGTGACATTTCTTATATTTCTTTCCACTTCCACAAGGACAAGGATCATTTCGGCCAACACGAAGCTTCGTTTTGACTGCTTCTTTATCGTTTTGATGAGCAATTCTATTGCTTAATACATTGTTTACCGCATCTCGTACTGCTGCTCTACCCTGTTTTGGTACGGGAAGACGAGTAAAAGCAGGAGCTGGAGTTTCAGGACGGTTTTCGTTTAGTCTGAGACGAAACATTCTTTTAGAAACCATATCACCAAGTGCTGCAAAAAATTCTTCAAAAAGGATGGCGCCTTCACGCTTATACTCTACAAGAGGGTCCCGTTGCGCATAACCTCTCAAACCAATTCCCTCTCGAAGGTCCGACATTGCGTCAATATGATCCATCCAAAGGAAATCCAATGAAGCCATAATAAGATACCTTTCGTAATCTTTTTCAGGAAGATTTGGAAGTAATACCTGTAATTCAAGGAACAGTGAAGTAACTATCAGATTTACTAATGAATCCGTATGCAAAATTGCGACCTTCTTTCTAACTGCAATCAGAGTTTCCTTGAAACCATTGTAATTATCAAAACCTAATAAAACTGCTGCTTGTTCCTGGATATCATCGGGAATGCAGGTGTCTAGATAATCGAACAGAAGAGTCGCTTGTTTAGGCGTAATCTTAACGGCGAGTTTATTTAACTCCCCTAGAGTTGTTTCAATTTGGGAAATTACTTGCTTCAAAATCCAAATTCGTAAAGAGTAGTCCAAGAACGAGTTGGCAAAATATGAACGCACTTTAGATTCGGTTGGATTCTTTATTGAATAGGTGCGTAAATCGGCAAGTAGTTTAAGAACCTGCTCGCTTTTAACTTTGATTGGTTCAAGTGCTGGTAATTTCTCGTTGTGCAACTGAATTAAAATCAACTTGCGCATTTTATAAACAATCTCTCGTTGTTGATTAAGAACATCGTCGTAATCGACCAGTCTGCGGCGAATATCGAAGTTGAGCGATTCAACTTTTTGCTGCGCTTTCTCAAGTACATTGGTGAGAATTCGAGATTCAATCGGCACATCATCGGGCATGGCATTACCTAACAATGCTTTCATCATGTCGCCACCAAATACGCGCATCAAATGATCTTCCATTGAAAGATAGAACTTGGAAGATCCTGGGTCGCCAAGACGGCCTGACCTTCCTCGGAGTTGGTTATCAATTCGTCGTGCTTCGTGGCGTTCTGTGCCAATAATGTGCAATCCACCCAAATCTTTGACAATATCTGTAAGCTTGATGTCAGTTCCTCTACCGGCCATGTTGGTGGCAATTGTGACCATATGTTGTGAACCAGCGCTTGCGACAACTTTAGCTTCTTTTTCGTGAAGTTTTGCATTTAACACCTGATGGGGAATTCCTTCTTTTTTGAGTAATGCTGAAAGATATTCTGATTTTTCGATTGAAGTTGTACCTGCAAGTACTGGGCGTCCCATTTCATATTGTTTTTTAATTTCTTCGACAACCGCTGCAAATTTCGCTTTTTCGGATTTATAAATGACATCAGCCATATCTGCACGGACGACAGTTCTGTAGGTAGGAACACGAACGACATCTAGACGGTAAATCTTTTGAAATTCTTCAGCTTCCGTTAACGCTGTTCCGGTCATACCTGATAAATATGAATACATGCGGAAATAGTTCTGGTAAGAGATTGTTGCTAAGGTTTTGCTCTCTTGTTTAACAGGAACGCGTTCCTTTGCTTCGATAGCCTGGTGTAAACCCTCGCTATACCGTCTGCCTGGTTGTGCACGTCCGGTAAATTGGTCGACAATCAATACCTCTTCGTTGCTTACGATGTATTCTTTGTCTGTTCGATAAAGCGCACGAGCTTTCAAGGCGTTGTCCATATGACGGATAAAAATACTATCACTCCAGACATCATCTTCTCCAAACATTTCTTCGACCTTTTTGATACCCATATCAGAAAGAACCACGGAATGGCGCTTCTCGTCAATAACGTAATCTTCTTCTGGTATTAACTCGTCTGCAATTGTGGCAAAACGCGCATAAATTTCACTTGGCTGAGAATCTGGTTCAGAAATAATTAAGGGAGTACGTGCTTCGTCAATTAAAATCGAGTCACATTCATCGACTACAGAGAAAACAAAGTTTCGTTGAACTCGGTCTTCTAAGCTTTTTGCGCTGTTATCGCGTAAATAATCAAAGCCAAATTCGCTCGCCTGCCCATAGATGATATCGCATAAGTACGCATCTTTTTTTGTAATCTTCTTTAAATTGGTCGCATTCATGGTAGACATGTTGGCCATGTCTTTTTTTTCGAGTGAACTTTTTGCATCGGGACCGAACGTCTTGATTACTTCATCATCAGAAATAACCTCGTAGGAAGCTTCGGGGGTAATTACTGCGGTCTTCATGCCGAGTGCTAGTAAAATTTGTCCAGTCCATTCAGCGTCACGGCGTGCTAAATAATCGTTTACGGTTGCTACATGTACGCCGTACCCAAGTAAACCATAGAGATAGGTAGGAAGCGTCGCAGCGTTCGTTTTGCCTTCTCCGGTAAAAACTTCAGTGATTTTTCCGTGGGCAAGCAAAATACCAGTAATCAATTGAACATCGAAATGGCGATGCATGGCTACTCTTTTTGCTGCTTCACGTACTCGAGCAAATACTTCGGGCAGTAAATCTAATAAGACTTTGCGTTCTGCGTCAAGTTTTTTCTTGTCAATTGTTGGATAGTCGACATCGTAATAAATATCAGCTGATTTTCTCTGTTCAATATCGATAGAGAGTTTGTTACGAAAATATTCTGAAGACGCTAGGAGCTCTTTGTCGGATAATTTCTCGACGGCGGGTTCGAAAGAATTAATCATCTCAACAAGCTTTCTCGACTTAGTAACTTCTCTATCGTTTGGCGAAAATATCTTGGAAAATAGGTTGCTCATAATTCTGGTATGCAAGTGCGCAAAGTTATCTGTAACGACTCACCGAAGTCAAAGCAATTATACACTCTTTTGCCAATTTTTGTACTATATTTTGCAACCAGTTCTCCGTTAAATGTTGGAAGATACGATAAGAGAGGGGTTGAGGAGGAACCGCTAAAAGAAGTCCACATTAGCGAACTCGTTTCTTCGGAAAAACTGAGTGTTCCAGAGCTATCTTGCAGTATGCTAGATTGCTTTATTATGTTTTCTGGCGAGTTAATCCTGTTTCCATTTTTATCGAAGGAGACTACTTGGCTCGCTAAATTCGAATTGGTTGTATACACGGCCGAAGGAATAGTTGTATTTCGTTGGAAAGACAGAAGGCTCAAAAAATTCGGGAGAATGGTCGGTGAAACGCCCCAATGCAATATTCGGAATTTCGGAGCTAAAAACGGAAACAATTCTCGGCAAAATACTATGTCACCGTTGTAATATGCGTCTACAACTCTGAGCATTTCTTTCGATTCAAATGAGGTTATCGTAGGATTGTTTTCTGAGTTTCGTTGAGTAGAAATTTCTATTCTATAAAGTACACTTTTTATATCGCTCGAAGTTTTTGCTTCTTTTTCAGTATTCAAGAAAATGAAGGTTGTGCCATCATCCGTTTGCAAAGTAAAGGTACCGACCAGTGACACACCTTTTGTTAAGTGTAAAGAGTAAATTGGATTCACCGTTGCTGATTGTTGAAATCGGTCAATGGTAATAATGTTGGATTCTTCAGAAACTATATATCCGAGAGAATTAATGAAAAAGTGCCTTTCCTTGGATTTCTCGAGAAATGCAAATTTTTTGCCTTGCAACCGAGTGTACAGTGAAGTGTCGTTCTGGCAGATGGTTACACCTTCTTTGGTTAAACTGAGAGCCAGATCAGTATCTTCACAATCTGTAAGATATGCATACGGAATAATTGGTGGCTGTACCTCTGTTTTTGGGATGAACTGGGGTAATAACACTCGAATTGTCAGGTAACAGACAATTATTATTCCAAAATATATAAGTTGTTTGTAATGCATGATTGTTTGTTAGAATTTAGGGTGTGGGTTATCGCCCGATAATCTGCCCGGATAGGTGCTTGCCTTTGCTGTTGCTATGGAATTCCAATCCACAGAGAAATAGGGAACCGGATTAACGTGAGAGCTTGTGGCCCAGGTTGTGCGAAGTTCAAAGTGCAAATGGCTGGCTAGTGGTTCGCAGTTGTACATTCCTGAGTTTCCTGTTTTTGCTAAGGCTTGCCCGGTGTTTATGGAATTTCCAATTTTTATTAATTTCCCAGAAGGATATTTAGTTGATGCTAGATGAAAATAATACGTGTAGAGTCCGTTTGGATGTTTAATGCCTAAATAATTCCCTCCGGCGTTGCAACTATTTTGCTTTGCATATCCTGAAGAGATTACTTTACCCGGAGCAGGTGCTAAGATTCTTTCTTCTGCAACAGAAAAATCAATTCCCCCGTGCGGTTTTTGGAAGGCGGTATATCCGTGCCATTGGCTAACGTTTTTTGGTGAAGCAAACAACCAGCTAAAGTATGCTCTATTTTTGTTTACTTTATAGGTTAGTTCGTGCGTTCGTTGGATTTCTGGCGAAAAGTAGTCGTATGCCACTGGTGAATCTCCGATAATTGTTGAAAGGTGTAGATATATACGTTCTTTGATCGTAATGTTACTAATTCTTCCATGGCTAATTTTGAGAGAATTCGCGCCGTAATTCTTGACCGGAAGGTCAGTGCTAACAACAGGAATTATTTTGTTATCTAACGTCATTTCTTGCGAAATTTCGGTAACACAGCTCCACCACGTTCTTGGATCCCATAGACTTCTTTTTTTACAGGACAAAACGGATATTACTGTTTTTGCATGCAAATCTTTTGCAAAACCAAACGAACTGATATAGGTGGTTGAATAATGAGGAAGGGTGCCTTGATATGGTGACAATCCTATTGGTTTCCAAACACACGAGATATTTTTGAAGTTTTTGGAAATCATCTCATAGGATGCGCTACAAAGAATAGTCGATACTTTTGTTTGAGTGCTTTTATCAGTTAAATATATCGTTAGTTCTCCTAAATCACTTGAATTACCGGACGCATCTTGCGCTTTTGCGTTAAATACGGTGAAGTAAGGAAGTTGAATAGCTTCGGGAAGAAGATAGGTTGCGTACGTGCTCTTTTTGCAGGATGCTTGCTGAATAATTACTCCCTGTTGAAAAAAGGTTATAGAGCCATTTTCTCGGCAATAACTTGATAAAGTAATTTGTTTCTTAGCTTCGTCAAATTTATACGTCAAAATTGGAATTGACGGTGGTTTGGCATCGATGGTAAATGACAGTGTCCGCTTGCTTTTGTTACCAACGAGATCGGTACAGGTTGCACTGAGGGTGTAGTTCCCGTCAGTTTTTGTGAAATTGATTAAGTGCCTGTCCTTTCCATAGGCAATAATTTTTCCACTGAGGTATACCGTCGCTAAGGTTTGTGCTGGGCAGGTTACCGCAAGAGAGATACGTTGCTTGATTAGTATTTGTTTGTTGCGAATACCGCTTATTATTGGTGGCGCTGGGGGCTTGGTGTCAAGAACAATAATAATGGCATCACTTTGAATACGATTTTGTACAGAATCTGATGCATAAAGCGTTAGAATGTATTGACCATCAGAATACCCTACTTTATCGGGCCAATGTGTCCATAGATAATTCTTTTCTTCTACCTTTTCCGAATATACTAATTTGTTAATAGTGGTTGTGACTTCCAGCCATATTTCTTCAATAGTTGCATCGTCAACTCCACCTTGTATATAGGCATTTTCGGTAACATCACCATTCTTTGTCGTTTTTGGGGATAACAACGTCTTATTCGTTTTGAAATATTTAACGGTTGGGAAAGAGGTATCAATAATTGTGGAGGTGCTTGCAGACCATTCCGATTCGTTTCCTGCACGATCCTTTGCTCTAACTTTGTAATAGAAGGCTTTTTCTTTTGTGTGGGGAATAAGTAAATTGTTTCCGGTTAACCAGGGTGAATATGTATTGTATGAAGTGAAGCCTTTTCGCTCGCTAAACAGAACCTGATATAAAACGCCGCTTTCCTGTATCGGAACCCATGTTACCGCGTTTTCACTTGTACCCGTAAACGGCGGTTCTTCAATAAGTTGCGGTGGTACTGGTGGTTGCGTGTCGATTTCAAAATTAACGATACTTCCCCATTCAGCTTCATGATAACTGTCTGTAGCGAGGCATGAGGCATAATAAGTGCCATCAGGTAAATCGGTAGAAACGGAATTGCTTGGTTTTATCGAGTTTTGCCAGATTGGAGCTTCGCAGGCAGGATCTGTGCAAATTCGCCCTGAGTAATTGACTGAATTTCCTTCTGGATCGGTGACTGCCATTGGTTCGATTTTTACCGTAGCCGAATTCTGTAAGGTTGCTGTCGGTGATTTAAGTGTACAGTTTGCGGGTGGTAGATTATCTTTGTAATGGACTCGAAAGTAAGGCCTTTCGTCTTCGCCATCGCAGATTGGCGGCTCTGTAACTAAATCGCAGCCATGTGCCCAGAATATAATCGAGAAGATTTCCCCGCAGCTGGCTGCGGTTGGAGTTGTTAGTACGGGAACCGTGCTAAGATCAAAGAATGGTGGAGCACATTAAAAAGAGTCATAACAAATCCCTGCTTTTGTACC
>Ga0100387_10004509_pt1 | contig 11477 bp, 10 predicted proteins | sample CryGeymeta201511_FD_81547 | JGI IMG/M metagenome (GOLD analysis project Ga0100387, IMG submission 81547) | Groundwater microbial communities from Crystal Geyser aquifers in Utah, USA - Crystal Geyser metaG 2015-11 | ecosystem: Environmental > Aquatic > Deep subsurface > Groundwater | place... | reverse complement strand
ATTTCCTTCAACGTTTTGATGAGTTGTTTTGATTCCACTGACGGCAATATAAACGGGGATGGTTTGATTCCTACTCTCATGACAAAGGTCGACAACTTCACAAAATTGTTTTTTTTCTTTCCTCTTTCTTCTTTCCTCTTTCTTCTTTCCTCTTTCTTCTTTCCTCTGTCCTCTTTCCTCTGTCCTCTTTCCTCTGTCTCTAAGCCCTGCGACCGCGAGACGGTAATTTGTTTTTGGGGGTATTTTTTTATGGCTACAATACTGTAACCGCCCCGCGATATTTCGGGACACGGGGGGATTTTCATTCTCGTATTCGTTCTCGTTCTCGTACTCGATTTCTTTCTTCTTTCCTCTTTCCTCTTTTCTTATCCTATCTTTCGCAATGAATCGATTCTTCCGGCAACAACAAAAACGCGAATTCATCAACCTGATCCGGCAATTTTTCACGGATCAGGATTTCTTCGAAATTGAAACACCGATCCTGGTTCAATCTCCGGGCATTGAAGTCCATCTGCATGGATTTTCCACCCAATACGCCAATTTTGTCGGCGAGCGCTTTCCGTTTTATCTCCCCACGTCGCCGGAATTTGCCATTAAAAAAGCATTGGGTAATCCTGATTTTGCCAACCACAATCTATTCGAAATCGCGAGAGTCTTTCGCAATGCCGGTGAAAATACGAAGCAGCACCACCCCGAATTTAATATGCTGGAATGGTACCGGGTCAATGCCGACTACAAAAACATCATGTCGGACTGTGAAGCATTGTTCAGTCATCTCGCGGACCATTTTTCGCATGTGGCTGGTGGATTTGACTGGTCGTCACCCTATCCACGATTTTCTATCGCAGAGTTATTTCAGCGCGATGCGCAGATTGACCTTTCCCGGGCATTGACGGATGAATCTTACTGGCGTCGGGAGGTGGAACTGGTATTGGATCAACCCTTGGCGGATGACGATACCTTCGAAGACATTTTTTTTCGCGTCTGGCTGGATTTGATTGAGCCAAAATTGGGTTTAGAAAAACCCACAATCGTTTACGATTATCCGGTGGAGATGGGAGCATTGGCACGGCGAAAACCTGGTGACTCTCGCTGGGCGGAGCGATTCGAGATTTACGCCCGGGGATTTGAGATCGGGAACGCGTTTTCGGAACTGACCGACCCGGATGAACTTTTGAAACGTTGGCATCACACGAATGCCATGCGGGAAATTTACGGATTCCCGCCACACCCCATCGATTATTCATTTATTGAAGCTGTTGGAAAAATGCCACCAACCGGTGGAATCGCCGTGGGGGTTGAAAGACTGTTACAGGCGTTCACCGGTGCTACGGACATTCGGGAATTTTTCCTGCTCCCGATACCGGAGTGATAATTTTAGTCTGAAGATTGGTCTTTAGCGCTTTCAGAAGTTAGATTTCGCGGAAATAAATTGAAATCAAGTTGTTAGAAAGGGTTGGTCATGCCCAATCGCCCCCACGGAAGAATAACACAGAAAATCGGGAAACCGCCCGGTGTACTGATTCATGTCGGTTCAACAACGAATGAACGCGTCGAAGTGGTTCATTACACCTACTCAGCGGAAAGTTTCAAAAGCGAAAAAAAACCAAAAGATAAACTCAGTGTACCGACATTAGTCCCGAATCGAATTAACTGGATAAAGGTCGTTGGACTCGCTGATGTGAATTTGATTGCTGAATTCGGTAAGCAATTCGACCTACACCCGTTGGTTGTTGAAGATATTCTGGATACGGAGCACACCCCCAAAATTGAGGAATACGAACATTATGTTTTTCTGACACTCAAATCACTCGCCGTCAAGCGGCTGGACGGCAGCTTTATCCCGGAACAGGTGAGTTTGATTTTGGGAAAGGATTATGTCCTGGTTTTCCAGGAACTGCCCAGTCCAATATTCAAACTGGTGGAGGAGCGACTTGCCAATGCTCAGGGACGCGCTCGGGATCGCGGGTTGGATTATTTATTTTACATGCTTACGGATGTGATTATTGACCATTATTATCAGGTTGTGGATGATATGAACGGCCAGTTGGATGCCATCGAAGAGGAAATTTTAGTCACGCCGTCCGAGCGTATTCTCAACAAACTTCAAGGCATGCGTCGGGAATTGGTATTCATCAGACGGTTACTCATTCCCCTGCGCGATGCAGTGGGAAATTTGCACAAAACAGGCTCCCACCTGATAGATACCAACACGATGCAATACCTGCTGGACACCTGGGATCATTTAAATTATGTGATCAATGAGGTCGAATCTGCCCGGGAATTAATCCCCGGTTTGATGGATTTGTATATGTCCACCGTCAGCAAAAGCATGAACGAGGTCATGAAAGTACTCACAATTGTGGGCTCCATTTTTATCCCGCTGACCTTTATTGTGGGTCTATACGGAATGAATTTCACAAATATGCCCGAGCTTGGTTGGCGTTACGGGTATGCGGGTCTGTGGGTTATTCTGATTGGGGTGACGTCTGGAATGGTCATGTATTTCAGACGAAAAAAATGGCTCTAAGGGAGCCTTAGGCGGACTGCTTTCCCGGACGTCTCCGAATGCTTTTTGGGTGAATCACAACTTATTGCCGACGAATAATACCAGCATACTTTTCTGCAGAGGGGCGTGGGTTCAATTTAGCGCCCAAAATTTCGAACAGGCCATTGGCGATGAATTTTCCAGTCGAGCCTTCCTGGGAATCCGTTAGACTATAATAGTAATATCCTTTAACCGGGTAGTTCTCAGCCAATGCCCGTCTCACCGTATAGAGATGCCGGCGGATGAATTGGCTGCGTTGTTCATCTGCCGCATCAACGATGCCGTTCGCAGTGATCCAGATCGGTTTCTTCAGGTGAGCCAGTCGCTGAATTCCGGCATAGAGCCCTTCCGGATAAATGGCTGCATCGGCATCATCAGTCGGTTCCAGATGAGGCGTATCCAGGCGAAATGGTCTTCGCCAATCCGACACAAAACGCACCTGTTTGTGTGTGAAATAATCCATTCCGATGAAATCCAGTGCGCCTTTCGCCTTCAGGTTGATTCGTCGCGTTCGGAAATATCCGGGAATTTGAAAATCAAAAACGCCTTCCGTGAGATAATGCAGCACTTCGTCACGGTAGACTTTATTGATGACATCCGTCATAATCCAATCTAATGGATGCCACCGGCGTGCGGGGTCGAATATATTCATCTGCTTGGTCAGTCCGACCTGCAGGTTTTTTGGGGCCGAATCAGCCATTTGCTTCAATCGGTGGTAAGTTTTGGTATGGGCATCCAACATATTCGCCAATACGCGGGTTGCCAGCCGCAAATCGCGTTTGCCGGGCGGGTTATTTCCCAAAAACCAACCCTGCAAACTGGTGACCTCCGGTTCATGGAAGGTGATCCACCGGGAGGCAAATGGCGCCAGTTTTTCGAAAACCGTTTCGGCATAATGCACAAATACAGGGATATTTTCCCTTCGCTCAAAACCGCCCAAGGCTTCGAACCATAGTGGCGCCGCAAAATGGTGCAGCGTAATGACCGGTTGGATATTTACTGCGATTAGCGCTTGACAAAATGCGACATACTGCTGAATGACTTTTGCGTCAAATTCTGATTGTTTGGGTTGAATATCTGCCCAGGCCAGTCCAAAACGGTAGGAATTAACACCCAACAGTTTCAAAGCGTCAATCAGACTCTCACGATGCTCCCAACTAATTTGTGAAAATTCTTGAGGTTGAATTTGACCACCCGGAAAATCCCGGCTCTCGCCCAGAGAGTCTTGCCAGGCTGACCAATTTGTTGGTTGTACGGAGAGGGTTGGGAAAATCCCGCTTGTTATGCCCCAGTCGAAATTATGCGGAAAGGTCAGATTCTCGAGATTAATACGCCCCCAGTCCCAGTGTGCCTCACGCGCACTCGATCGCCTGGCAACCACATACAGGATTGTTAACAGCGCTAAAATGACAATAGAATAGAAGATCATTGCCTGATCAATATAAGGGTGAATGTGAACTTAGACATTAGTTACTTGAAGAGTTCTTTTGGTTCATAACTGGGTGAAGGTCGACAGCGGATTGAAAACAAAATAAATTGGTTCATCGCCCGTGTCGTTTAATTTCCGCCCAATATGTCAAACCCAACCAATTGGCCTGACGACCGGATTCGACCTGTAAACAACTGGCTGCTCGCCGGCCGGATTCTCATTTTTTTATTGTCGATTGTTTATTTCCTGCTGGGCGCTATGACGCTGCTGGTCATCCGACTATTTTCAGTCAAATTTTATCTGCGGTTCATGTCGTACTGGGTGTTTTTGGGAACGCGGGTCCTCATGCTCGCCCTGAATGCAAAAATTACTTTGGAAAACGGCGAAAATATCCCTCGCGGTCAACCGTTTGTCGTCATCGGTAACCATACCAGTTACCTGGATATACCGGTGGTTGCCAGTCAAATTCCTGTCCTGTTTGTCGCCAAACAGGATGTGAAGCAGTGGCCGTTAATCGGCTGGGCGGGTTACCTGGCGGGTACCATTTTCGTGGATCGGGACACAGGAGGTAAATCCGGAAAATATGCCCGGGTGATGCGAACGATCCTCGGGTTCGGAACCAACATCAACTTCTTTCCGGAAGGTACCACGACTGGCGGGAATGATTTATTGCGGTTTCGGTCCGCCTTATTCGCTGCAGCTGCCGAAGCGGGAGTTCCGGTTTTACCCGTGGGAATCAGTTATTACAATATTGGTGGGATGGTTACAGATGAAATCTCACGTGATCTGGTGATGTGGTACAAAGACGACCCCTTCGGTGGCCATTTTTTAACCCTGCTCAGACTGCCCAGTATTGGTGTACGACTCAAAATCGGAACAGCCAGCACGGTGTCGCTTGAATCTGACACGCTGGAAAATCGCCAACGGGTCGCCGGTGTTTATCGTGATCAGGTTGCAGAACTATACGAATATCCTTTTAAAAAAATAACCCGATAACCGCTCACTTCCAGTCTTCCCAACACAAATTTTCCGATAATTCCAATGCGTGGTAAGGTTTGTGCCAGATCGGGTGCATTTTTCCTTTAATAACCTTCACCTCGGTCAACGAATCCAATATTCCAATCTGCTTTTGAAAAGGCAGGATCAAAACCAATCCGGCATTCTGTTTTAATAACAATGGGTATTCCCCGTCTCTTAAATCCACAATCCCCTTTTCATGCCAATACCCGGTCCAATCGCACTTAATGTCGTATTTTCTGCCGTCGGCTTTTAAGTCCGGCGTTGCCGCGACATGTGAGCCAGTCAGGAACCGGCGGTCCCGATCACCACCGATCAGTTTGATTTTTTTGAATTTATGCGGCAATACATATTGAATCACCAGGTCCTCGATCAACCAATTAAGTATCATTTCCCGGGCGTACTCCCTGATGTTTCGGCTGTCGCGATGATGTTCCGTTCGAAACAACTGGTGCCTCAATTTGTCCGATTCGATGGATGTCAATGTGCCGATCAGGATATGGTGGTACAATTCCGGGTCAGGATAAGCTGCCAACCGGACCCAGGCTCTGACTCCAAATTCATGGTACAAATGAATGACATGTTGCAGCTTTGTTTGGAAAGCAATCACCCTAACAGACTCCAAAATCAAAATATGAACGAACGGATTTATTTTAATTGGGAATAGCAGGTCTATCAAGTGCATAAGCGTGTTTTTTTCACCAGCATTCCATCGCCGCTCCTGTGACCGCTCCAGCGCCACCGGGTCATAATCGAACTTTGCCAAATCATGTCGGCATGTTATCCTTGCTGCCATGAACGACCTACTCAAACTTGCCAAAACTGCCGCCTCCAACGCGGGTGACATTCTCTTGCAGTATTACAAAAATGATTACGAAATTCGTGACAAAAGTTACCACAACCCGGTAACAACTGCTGACAATGCTGCAGATGATTTTCTCAAAGAATTCATTATGAAAGAAACACCTGACTTCGGTTGGCTTTCTGAGGAAACCAAAGATTCGCCTGAACGCCTGGACAAGGAATTCGTTTGGATTGTCGATCCGTTGGATGGGACCAAGGAATTCATCGAAGGGGTGTCGCATTTCGTGGTTTCCATCGGATTGGTAAAGCGGGGCAAACCCGTGATGGGTGTGATTTTTAATCCGGTTCGGAATCAAATGATTACTGCGAACGGATCTGGTGAGGTCCTGCTGAACGGAAGCGAAACCGCTATATGTACCGGCACTGAGCTCCATTCGGTGAGCTGCGTCAATTCGCGCTCTGAAACGCGTCGGGGGTTATGGGAACCGTGGCAGAATACATTCAAAAACTTAATTCCCATTGGCAGCGTCGCCTATAAACTGGCATTGGTGGGGACCGGGCAGGAAGATTTTTTCGTCACACTCCGTCCCAAAAATGAATGGGATATTTGCGCCGGTCACGCCATTCTCCAGGCTAATGGCGGCGTTCTGAAGGTTCTGGATGGCAATAATGTGCATTACAATAAACCCGCGACCATTTCCAAGCCGGGGTTGGTCGGTGGAAATCCCGTGCTCGTTGAGAAATTTTTAAAAGTATACCAAGCGAATGGAAATGAACATGGCTAACGAATCAAACATGAGTGAAGCAATAGATGTCCTGGGTGACGGGATAAGTTTTGTCCGACTGATTAATGCCATGGGCGGCGATGTTGATGTCGTGAATGGCGCACGGGTCTCCTTTGGGAAGCGCAAGGAGAGTATGGACGAAAAAGATGAGGCGTTGATTGATTATCTGGTCAAACACCGCCACACCTCACCTTTCGAGCATATCAGTTTCACATTTCATGTCAAATGTCCACTGTTCGTAACGCGTCAATGGCATCGACATCGGACGTGGTCATATAACGAAATTTCGAGACGCTACACCAGTGTCGGGTTGGAATTTTACACGCCCAAATCCTACCGTCAGCAGGCTGAATCCAATCGCCAGGCCAGTACTGACGAGCTTCTAACCTACCAATCAGGCGACTCTGGTCCGACGATTCAGGAGGCGATTGCGAGGCATACCGGGAATGCGGTAACATTTTACAATGAGTTACTGGAAATGGGTGTCGCCCGGGAACAAGCACGCATGGTTTTACCGCAAAACCTGTATACAGAAATGTACGCAACAGTGAATCTGCACAATCTCGTTCACTTTATTGAGTTACGGATTCATACGGGAGCCCAATGGGAAATTCAGCAATACGCGAAGGCACTTTTGGATTTGGCGGAATCCACTGCGCCGGTCTCCATCAGCGCGATTCGTCGCCATCGTGGGTGGTAAATTTTTAGACATTGGACGATGGACATTGGACATTCCCGCTCGTCTCCTCCCGAAGGGATCACTACGGGGCTGAGCAAGTTTATCCGGCTACTGACGGATCGAAGGGCGAGCGGGGTTATCATTGTTTGCAATTTGAGCTTTGAATCTCAACCTCAATCTCAACCTCAACCTTCCTCTTCCCCCTTTCTCTGCACCAGCCAGTTTGCACCTTGCGCCAGCAAAAGCCTGCGATAAATTACGCCCGCTTATGAGCACAACAGAATTAACAAGCCCCATTTTCGTTTCCTACAAACCCAATTTTACAGAAAAAGGTCTTTGCGCATGAAAAAAGCCAATGCGGTGTACGCCCAATCGGGTGGCGTCACCAGTGTCATTAATGGCTCAGCCTATGGCGTGATAAAAGCCGCTCAGGAAGCCAATTTCATCGACAATATTTATGGCGGCTTATTTGGGATCAATGGTGTTTTGGAAGAAAATCTGGTAGACATCGCTCAGGAAAATCCGGCTGACATTGAAAATCTCCCCTTTACACCCTCCGGTGCTTTTGGATCATGCCGGAAAAAACTGCCTTCCCTTGAGAAAAATCGCACGGACTTTGAACGCATTATCGACGTCTTCAAAGCGCACGATGTTCGCTATTTCTTCTACAACGGAGGGAATGACTCCATGGACACCGCCTACAAAATCTCCTTACTCGGCAAAGAGATGGGGTATGATGTCACCTGTATCGGTGTCCCTAAAACGGTGGATAATGATCTGCCGATTACGGACAACTGTCCCGGATTTGGTTCCGTCGCCAAGTACAACGCCGTCAGTTTGCGGGAAGCTTCGTTTGATGTCGCTTCTATGCACCACGATTCCACGAAAGTATTTGTGGCTGAAACCATGGGACGCCATGCCGGTTGGATTGCAGCGTCGGCAGGAATGGCGGCCAAGACTGAGTCCGATGGACCGCATGTTATTTTATTACCCGAAATTGTCTTCGATCCCGGCAAATTTTTAGCCGAAGTCGAGCGTGTCATTCAAAAAGTTGGGTTCTGTGTCGTCGTGGTTTCGGAGGGCGCTCAAGGGGCTGATGGTAAATTTATCGCCGATTCTGGTACGGTAGATGGATTTGGTCACACCCAATTGGGTGGTGCCGGGAGTTTTATTGCCGAACTCGTAAAGCATCAGTTGAAACTCAAAGTTCACAATGCGTTACCGGATTATTTCCAGCGGGCCGGTCGTCATATCGCATCCAAAACGGATTTGGATCAGGCCATTGCTGTGGGTCGGGAAGCAGTGCGACTGGCCGGAGAGGGGTTGAACGGTGAGATGGTAACGATTGTCAGGGAATCGAATTCGCCCTATCAATGGTCAGTGGGACACACAGACATCGCCAACATTGCCAACAAAGAAAAAGTTCTGCCGCCAGAGTACATCCGGGAAGATGGATTGCATATCACACCTGCATTCCGTGAATATTGTGAGCCGCTTATCACGGGGGAAATTTTCCCAAAGTTTGAACGCGGACTGCCCGTCTATTCCAAATTGAAACGCAACCTGATTCCAAAAATTTTAGGCTAAGAGCACGCTGTGATGCCATCAATTCGAGGCTGGTCATACTTTGGTGTCCGTAATCCGGAGCATGTCGCCCGGGACCTGGACCGGATGGTCCATGATGGCGCAAACACGGTTTTGTTTACGGTCTCCGAAGCCGACATGGCTTTTTATGCTGATACATTAGGGGAGTTGGTTACGCTGGCTCACGAGCGGAGAATGACCGTTTATGTGAATCCCTGGGGGTTTGGTCGGGTTTTTGGCGGTGAAGCTTTTTCCGGTCTGCTTCAGCATTATCCCGAGACAGCCCAAATTTCCAATGGAGGTCGATTTGTCCCGGCGGTTTGTCCGAATCATCCTGAATTCACAAATTTATTGAAAAAATGGATTGATCTCGCCGCACACATCAAAGCCGATGTGGCCATGTGGGATGAGCCTCATTTTTTTCTGGGTTCACTGGACCGGAAACAGCGACTCAATGAGAATGAATGGGTCTGCCGCTGCCCAAATTGTCAGGCGAAGTTCGAGAAATTGACGGGCGAGCCCATGCCTATGAAAATGAATTTCGATGTCCGTGCGTTCAGGGAAGCGTCGTTGGTGGCATTTTTAAAAGACCTCACCAACTACGCCCATGACAAGGGTCTCATTAATTCGATTTGCGTGCTCCCGCCAACCTGGGGTCTGGATGATGGGTTTAATGATCTGGAATTGGTTTACAAATTACCCCATGCGGATATAGTGGCCACGGATCCTTACTGGCAATGGAATCATCCGGAGCATGACGAAGCCTGGGTCCGTCAGAATTACACTGAAAATTCGGATATTCTTTTAAAACTGGGTGAGCAGTACCACCGGGAAACTGAGATGTGGGTCAAGAATTATCAAACCCGAGCCGGTCAAGAGCATTTCGTGGATGCCGCCAATGAGATTTTGATGGAAAAAGGAATTCGCCGCGTGCTGGCCTGGAGTTTTTTAGGTTCGTCTTACATGAGTTCGTTGAGGTCAGATAATCCGATGTTGATCCATGAAAAGCAATCGAGTTGGTTTAAGAAGATGGCCGCGATAAAATAGCTGAACTGCTTTCGGCTTTTATCCATGAAAATATTCCGACCGTCTCCCTGAGCTTTGCCTGTCCGGCTCTCGACGGATCGAAGGGCAGTCGGATTTTTAATTCCACTCCACATTGCCAGTCATCCTGAACTCGATTCAGGGTCTCATAGAAAGAATACGATGCTGAAACAAGTTCAGCCTGACTAAAACATATTCCTGTGTTTCCCTGCGGCGAGTGCAACGAGAACTTACCCGACAACTGACAGTTCGGAATCGACATCTGAGCTTCGAGCTTTGAGCCTGAACCCAGTTCTGTCATCCCGGGAGGCTCGTCACGCCATAGCACTGCGACGGCCAGTCGGAATTTTTATTCTTAACAATCAATTTAATTGATAACCGGCAGCTCTTGACGATCAGCTTTGAACGATAACTTGGGATTAGCTTCTACCTGCTCGTCAGCGTGGTAGGATGAACGCACCAGCGGACCGGACTCCACATGGTCGAATCCAATTTCCAGCCCATAGGTTTTGTAGGATTGAAACTCATCCGGATGGACAAAGCGATCAACCGGAAGATGGTCCTTGGTAGGTTGCAAATATTGTCCAGCCGAAAAAATCTGTGTACCGGTTTCACGAATATCATCCATGAGGGCGAAGACTTCCGCTTCCAGTTCACCAATCCCCACCATGATGGAGGTCTTGGTCATTAAGCCTGCTTCGACTGATTGGCGCAACACGGCCAGTGAGCGTTCATATTTGGCCTGGGGGCGCACCTGACGGTGCAAGCGTTCGACCGTTTCCAGGTTGTGACTCATGATCTCCGGTCTTGCGTCCAAAACCGTTTGGATGTCCCGTTCAATGCCTTTGAAATCGGGTGTGAGGACTTCTACGGAACAGCCCGGGACATTCTCATGGATCGCCCGAATGGTTTCCGCCCAAATCTGCGCCCCACCGTCCGGCAGATCGTCCCGATCCACGGAGGTGATGACCACATGTTTAAGTCCCATTTTTTTCACAGCGTCGGCTGTACGTCGGGGCTCTTCAAAATCCGTGATAGGCGGTTTACCGGTTTTCACGGCGCAGAAACCGCAGGAACGGGTGCATACATCACCTAAAATCATGATGGTTGCGGCCCGGCGCTCCCAGCACTCACTGATATTCGGGCATAGGGCTTCCTGACAAACGGTGTGGAGCTTGTGGGAATTGACGATGCTTTTCAGGTCCTGATAATTGGGACCCGTTCTGAGTTTTGTTCTAAGCCAATCGGGTTTGGTTTGGGTCTTCATAGGGCGGGTAATATAATTTTTAGGCGAAGGAATCCACGAATTTCAGGAATTTTCAGCCGCAGATGAACACAGAAACCACAGACAAGGGCAGAATCTTTTGGCCGTCCAATAGGAATCCCGTTGGGACGGATGACACGGATGAGACGGATAGCGCAAAATCAATTGAATAGTCTTAACTCTGCTCCGTACTTCGACGGGGCTCAGCAAGACGGAGCAGCGTTGAAAATAGCGAGATTCCCTTCGATCCTTCACTATGCTCGGTCTCAGGGTGACGCACAGAAATTTTTCTATTAACTGTCTCTGTGCTCTCTGTGTCTACT
>Ga0100387_10004494_pt1 | contig 11492 bp, 10 predicted proteins | sample CryGeymeta201511_FD_81547 | JGI IMG/M metagenome (GOLD analysis project Ga0100387, IMG submission 81547) | Groundwater microbial communities from Crystal Geyser aquifers in Utah, USA - Crystal Geyser metaG 2015-11 | ecosystem: Environmental > Aquatic > Deep subsurface > Groundwater | place... | reverse complement strand
GCCCTGGAGGGCGAGCTCGCGGGCGAAGCGGTCGGAGGAAACGCATGAACCCAGTGGATGAGTTTGAACAAATGCTCGCCGGGCTCACCGGCGCGATCGCGGGGCTGCCGCTGGATGCGGCTCTGGAAGCGAAGCTGAACCGCGAGTTTCCGGCCGGCGGCGCGTTCTTCGCGCGAATACGAAAGGCTTGCGAGGACGGCGTCTCCGCGGGATGGATGTGCGCCCAGGGCGAGGGTCGCAGGCGTTTCGGCCGCATCATCGCTCCCGGGCCGGCGACGTCCGGCTTCAGCGTGGATGTGGTTGACATCGAAGAGCTCGTCGGACCCCACCACCGCCACCCGACCGGCGAGATCGACATGATCATGCCGGTAGCGGGCGATGCCCGCTTCGACGGGCGCGCCGAGGGCTGGCTGGTCTACGGCCCGGACACGGCTCACCGTCCGACGGTGAGCGGCGGGCGGGCGCGGATTCTTTACCTACTTCCCGGTGGTGAAATCGAGTTCACCGGAAGCTAGACCACGGGGCGGGCTCGGCGACCGTCACCTTTCGAAGCACTCAAGCGAGGAGGAACCCATGTCCATTTCCCTTTCCAGTGCCGATCACTCGGTCGCGCCGCCCCGCATCACGATTCCGCGCGAGTACAACGCGGCCCACGACCTGATCGAGCGCAACCTCGCCGCGGGTCGCGGCGCGAAGGTCGCGATCCGTGATGACGCCGGCGAATACACCTACGCGGAAGTCGGCGCGCGGGTGAATCGCTTCGCCAACGCGCTCGCCGGCCTGGGCATGAAGATGGAATCGCGGGCGTTCGTCGCGCTGTACGACACCATCGATTTCCCGACCGTCTTTCTCGGCTGCATCAAGGCCGGGGTGGTGCCGATCGCGGCCAACACGCTGCTGACCACCGAGGACTACCGCTTCATGCTGGAAGACTCGCGCGCCGAGTTGCTGGTGGTCTCCGAGGCGCTCCTGCCGGCGTTCGCCCCGCTGATCGGGAAGCTGCGCTTCCTGCGCCAGGTCGTGGTCTCGGGCACCATTGGTGCCGGTCATCCCCGCCTGTCTGAACTCATGGCCGGGGCCTCCGATCGGTTCGAGCCCGCGCCCACGACCAGCGACGACCTGTGCTTCTGGCTCTACTCGTCGGGGTCTACCGGCTCGCCGAAGGGCACGGTGCACCTTCACCAGGATCTGATCCTCACCGCGGAACTCTACGCGCGGCCGGTGCTGGGGATCGCCGAGGGCGATGTCGTATTCTCGGCCGCCAAACTGTTCTTCGCCTACGGACTGGGCAACGGGCTCACCTTTCCGTTCTCGGTGGGGGCCACGGCGGTATTGATGGCCGAGCGCCCGACGCCGGCGTCGGTGTTCCGGATCCTGAGGAAGCACCGCCCCTCCATCTTCTATGGCGTGCCGACGCTCTACGCGGCGCTGCTCGCCAGCCCGGAACTGCCCGCGCGCGAGGAGCTGCGCCTGCGCCGCTGCACTTCGGCCGGCGAAGCGCTTCCGTCGGAGATCGGCAAGCGCTGGAAGGAGCACTTCGGGGTCGACATCCTGGACGGGATCGGTTCGACCGAAATGCTCCACATCTTCCTGTCCAACCGTCCCGAGGACGTGCGCTACGGCACCACGGGCAAGCCGGTGCCGGGCTACGAGCTGCGGCTCGTCAATGACGATGGCAATCCGGTCGCGCGCGGCGAGATCGGCGAACTCCAGATCAGCGGGCCGACCGCGGCGGTCATGTACTGGAACAACCGCGCCAAGAGCCTCGCGACCTTCCGCGGACCGTGGACCCGCAGCGGCGACAAGTACGTCGAGGACGCCGACGGCTATTTCGTGTATTGCGGGCGCTCCGACGACATGCTCAAGGTCTCCGGGATCTATGTCTCGCCGTTCGAGGTCGAGGCGGCGCTGATGACGAACCCGGCGGTGCTGGAGGTCGCGGTCGTCGGGCAGGAAGACGAGGCGGGGCTCGTCAAGCCCAAGGCTTACGTTGTGCTCAAGCAGGGCCAGAGCCCCTCGGATTCGCTCGCTGCCGAACTGAAACAACATGTCAAGGATCGATTGGCGCCGTACAAGTATCCGCGCTGGATCGATTTCGTTCCGGAACTTCCGAAGACCGCGACCGGTAAGATCCAGCGCTTCAAGCTGCGCGGGGCGAAGGGCGGGCCTTCGTTCGGGTCCTGAGCCGCCCGGGCGCTCGCGGCGCGAAGAATCCGCTTGCAAGCGGCGCGCACTTCCCCTACAGTGCGCGCGCGGAGAAATCAAGTGGTCGGCTTGTCGGCAGCATCCCATTGCGGTTCGTCGGTGCCCCTGTCTTGAGTCTCGTCCGCCGCGGGCTTCCGCCCGCACTTCCATCACTACGTCAAGGAAATCGCGATATGGCAACCGGCACAGTCAAGTGGTTCAACGAATCGAAGGGCTATGGCTTCATCACGCCCGATCAGGGCGGGGAGGATCTGTTCGCGCATTTTTCCGCGATCCAGGGCTCCGGCTTCAAGACTCTCCAGCAGAGCCAGAAGGTGTCCTACGACGTGACCACCGGTCCCAAGGGCAAGCAGGCCACCAACATCCGGCCCGAGTAGCCCGCTCGGCCGCAGGACAGGCCGATGATCGAAAAAGCCCGGCTCGCCGGGCTTTTTCGCCTGGCGCGACCGGCAAGGCAACGGGAGCGGTGTAACCGAAGTCACCGGAACCCTCGCGTGACTTAGCACTCATAAGCGGCGAGTGCTAAAATACATCGACAAGGGGGTTCGTCCATGACGCAAGCGTTGAGCTTTCCGGTGCCCCGTACCCTCGGGAGCCTGGATGCCTACATTCAGAGCGTAAACCGGTTTCCGATCCTCAGCGAAGAGCAGGAGTTCGAGCTGGCGCGGCGGCTGCGCCGTGATGACGACGTCGAGGCGGCGCGCGCGCTGGTGCTCTCGCACCTGCGGCTGGTCGTCTCGGTCGCGCGCAATTACCTCGGCTACGGCCTGCCTCATGCCGACCTGATCCAGGAGGGCAACGTCGGGCTCATGAAGGCGGTCAGGCGCTTCGATCCCGAGCGCGGGGTACGGCTGGTTTCCTTTGCCATCCACTGGATCAAGGCCGAGATCCACGAGTACATCCTGCGCAACTGGAGGCTGGTCAAGGTCGCGACGACCAAGGCGCAGCGCAAGCTCTTCTTCAATCTGCGCAGCCTCAGGCGGGATCTGCGCACGCTTGGAGCCGAGGAGAGCGTCTCGATCGCGCGCCGGCTCGGCGTGAAGGTCGAGGATGTCGCTGAAATGGAAGTCCGGATGTCGGGTCAGGACGTCTCGCTGGAAAACGGGCCCGAGGATGCGGAGGAGCGTGTCGCGCCGATCGCCTACCTGGCCGACCCGGCTGCCGGTCCCGCGGAGGTGCTGGCGGAGCACCAGAGCCAGACTCTCCAGGCGGAAGGCCTGAAGCGGGCGATCGAGGGGCTCGATTCGCGCAGCCGCGCGATCATCGAGCGGCGCTGGCTCGGAGAGGCCGCGACCCTGCACGAGCTGGCGGCGGAATACGGGGTCTCGGCCGAGCGCATCCGGCAGATCGAATCGAAGGCGATGCAGAAGATCCGCGGCGAGCTGACTGCGGCCTGAATCGCGCACGTCCCTCGGCTCAACGGGGGACGCCCAGCGCCTCCCGCACCGTTGCCATCCTCGGGCGCCGCCTGAGAACGTAGCCGGGCAGTCCGGCGGCGATGCGCCGCGCCGCGGCGCTCCCCGCCAGCCTGAGCAGTTCGCGGCCGGCGGGGCCGTCAAAGGCGCTCGCGTGTCCGGCCAGGAAGTAGCGCTCCTCCACGATCGGCACGAAGCCCAGACCGAGCGGGGCGGTCGCCGCCCGGATGCCGAAGCCGGCGGCGGCCAGCCCACTCGCCACGGTCGCAGCGACCGCGTCGTGGGTGAATTCCTCGTGCGCGTAGCCGGCGACCGATTCCGGCGCTACGCCGGCGGCCTGCAGGAGGCTGTCGAGCAGGATCCGGGTTCCGGAGCCCTCCTGGCGGTTGACGAACACGATCCCCGGGCGCGCGAGATCGCCGATCGCGCGGATACGTTCGGGATTGCCGCGCGCGACGATGAGGCCCTGGCTGCGCGTCATCAGCTCGACGAGGCGATACGAGGCGGGACGAAGGAGGCGCCGGAACCTGAGACGGGCATCGGAGCCGAGTTCAGAACTCGCGACGTGGAAACCGGCCAGGTCGCATTCCCCGCGCGCCAGTGCGGCAAGCGCGTCGAGGCTGCCGCAGAAACGCAGTTCGATGGACACCCCTCCGGTTTCGTTGGCGAGATCGCGCAGTCGCGCGATCAGGCAGTCGTGGCTCGCGGCGATGCCCATCGAAGGGCGCGCCTCGGGTGTGAGCGCGCGCAGGGCTTCCGTGGCCGTCGCGGAGGCTGCTGCCAGCCGCGCGTCCAGCAATGCCGCGGCCGCCTCGCGCGCGCGCAGCAGCCCCTCGCCGAGCGCGGTGAGCTGCGCGCCGCGGCCCTTTTCCAGTTTGGCGAGCGGTGCGCCGAAGAGCTCGGTGTACTCGCGCATCCGACCCCACAGATGGCGGTAGCTCAGTCCCATCGCGCGCGCCGCCTGCTGCAGCGAACCGGCGTCCCGGATCGCCTCCAGCGCGAGAAAGACCCCGGCATCGCAGTGCGCGCCGGCGGAGTTGGCGATCGCCCAGTCGCAGGAGAGCCGGACACGAATCGGCAATCTATGCATGTCGGTACATATTTGATGGATGGAGATTTTCGCGTATCTTAGCAGCCCGAAGGGCGCCGGCGCAGGGCCGCGGCGCCCGCGCGAAGCCGATATGAGCGAACTGCTGTACTCCTTCACCGATGCCGTCCGGCTGATCGCCGCCCTGGACCCGGAACTGGCGGGGATCATCCTGCTCAGCCTGCGGGTGAGCATGACCGCGGTGCTGGTGTCGGCCGCGATCGGCCTGCCGCTCGGCGCGGCACTCGCGATCGGGCGCTTTCCGGGGCGCCAGGTGATCGTGGTCGTGCTCAACGCGTTCATGGGCCTGCCGCCGGTGGTGGTCGGGCTGGTAGTCTATCTGCTGCTGTCGCGTGCCGGTCCGCTCGGGGAACTGGGCATCCTGTTCACCCCGGCCGCGATGATCGTCGCGCAGACCCTCCTGATCACTCCCATCGTCGCCGCGCTCGCGCGCCAGGTGGTGGAAGATGCCTGGCGTGAATACGAGGAGCAGTTGCGCTCGCTCGGGGCGCGCTGGCACGACGCCGTCGCGACGCTGCTGTGGGATACCCGCTACTCCCTGATGACCGTGCTGCTCGCCGGCTTCGGGCGGGCTGCAGCCGAGGTCGGCGCGGTGATGATCGTCGGGGGCAACATCGCCGGGGTCACCCGGGTGATGACGACCGCGATCGCGCTCGAGACGACCAAGGGCGATCTGCCGCTCGCGCTCGCCCTCGGGATGGTGCTGATCGCCCTGGTGCTGGCCATCAACGTGGCCGCCTACAGTATCCGGCAGTTCAGCGTGCACCGCTATGGCTGATGTCGTCGCGCAGCGCCGGACGCTGTTGCCGCTGGTCCTCGATCGGGTCGGCTTCGACGCGGGCGGCCGCGCCATCCTCGCAGGCATCGACGCGCGCATCGAGGCCGCGGTGCGCACCGTGATCCTGGGACCGAACGGCTCGGGCAAGAGCCTGCTGATGCGCATCTGCCACGGGCTGCTCGCACCCACGCGCGGGGCGGTGCGCTGGAGCGGGCCGGACGCCCGCCGGCCCGGTGTGCAGGCGATGGTGTTCCAGCGCCCGGTGCTGCTGCGCCGCTCGGCGCTCGCCAACGTGAGCTACGCGCTCAAGCTCGCGGGGATCGGACGCGCGGCGCGGGAAACGCGTGCGCGCGCCGCGCTCGACCGCGTCGGGCTCGCCGCAGTGGCCGCCCGAACCGCGCGCGTGCTCTCCGGGGGCGAGCAGCAGCGGCTCGCGCTGGCGCGCGCCTGGGCGCTGGAGCCGCAGGTGCTGTTTCTCGACGAGCCCACCGCGAGCCTCGATCCGAGCGCGGCGCGCGAGGTGGAGGCGATCATTCAGGCGATTCACTGCGCCGGCACAAAGATCGTCATGACCACGCACAACCTCGGTCTGGCGAAGCGCTTCGCCGACGAAATCCTGTTTCTGATCGACGGGCGCATCGAGGAGGCCGCGCCGGCCGACCGTTTCTTTCGTCAACCGCGCTCGGCGAAAGCCGGCGCCTTCCTTCAGGAGGAACTTCCATGGAGTTGAATCGCAGCGCCCTGCGGGGCATGGTCGCCGCCGCAGGCATCCTCGGCGCACTGCCCGCGCTCGGGCAATCGACGTTCATCACGGTGGCCTCTACGACCTCGACCGAGCAGTCCGGGCTGTTCGGCCATCTCCTGCCGCGGTTCGAGAAGGCCTCGGGCATCCAGGTGCGGGTGGTGGCGCTCGGCACCGGCCAGGCACTCGACCTGGGCCGGCGCGGAGATGCCGACGTCGTGTTCGTCCACGACCAGGCGGCCGAGGAGAAGTTCGTCGCGCAGGGCTACGGGATCGGCCGCCGCCAGGTGATGTACAACGACTTCGTGCTGATCGGCCCCAGGGGCGATCCGGCGAAGGTCGGCGGCGGGAAGGACGTGCTCCAGGCATTGCGAAAACTCGCCGCGGCGCAGGCGCCGTTCGTCTCGCGCGGAGACAAGAGCGGGACCCACGCCGCGGAGCTGCGCTACTGGAGGGCCGCCGGGGTCGATCTCGACCAGGCGAAGGGGCCGTGGTACCGGGAGACCGGCTCCGGAATGGGACCGGCGCTCAACACCGCCGCCTCGATGAACGCCTATCTCGTCGCCGACCGCGGCACCTGGCTGTCGTTCAAGAACCCGCGCGAACTGGCGGTCCTGGTCGAGGGCGATACGCGGCTCTTCAACCAGTACGGCGTCATGCTGGTGAATCCCGCCCGGCATCCGCACGTGAAGGCGGAGGCCGGCCGGCGCTTCATCGACTGGCTCGTCTCGAACGAAGGGCAGGCGGCGATCGCGGACTACAGGATCGGCGGCCGGCAACTGTTCTTCCCCAACGCCGCCGCCAGCTCGCCTGCGGCGCGCTGACCGAGCCGATCCCCGGCGCGCGAGCGGCCTGCCCGCGCCTCAGGTCTCGGTATCGAGAAAGCTGCGCAGCTTCTCGGAGCGCGAGGGGTGCCGCAGCTTGCGCAGCGCCTTGGCCTCGATCTGGCGGATGCGCTCGCGGGTGACGTCGAACTGCTTGCCGACTTCCTCCAGCGTGTGGTCGGTGTTCATCTCGATGCCGAAGCGCATCCGCAGCACCTTCGCCTCGCGCGGGGTGAGCGTGTCGAGGATCTCCTTGGTCACCTCGCGCAGGGAGGCGAACAGCGCCGCGTCGGCCGGTGCGAGCGTGGCCGCGTCCTCGATGAAGTCGCCCAGGTGCGAGTCGTCGTCGTCGCCGATCGGCGTCTCCATGGAGATCGGCTCCTTCGAGATCTTGAAGATCTTGCGGATCTTGTCCTCGGGCATCTCCATCTTCACCGCCAGCGTCGCGACATCCGGCTCGACGCCGGTTTCCTGCAGGATCTGGCGCGAGATGCGGTTCATCTTGTTGATGGTCTCGATCATGTGCACCGGGATGCGGATGGTGCGGGCCTGGTCGGCGATCGAGCGCGTGATCGCCTGGCGGATCCACCAGGTCGCGTAGGTCGAGAACTTGTAGCCGCGCCGGTATTCGAACTTGTCCACGGCCTTCATCAGGCCGATGTTGCCCTCCTGGATGAGATCGAGGAACTGGAGCCCGCGGTTGGTGTATTTCTTGGCGATCGAGATCACCAGGCGCAGGTTCGCCTCGGTCATTTCGCGCTTGGCGCGGCGTGCCTTGGCCTCGCCCGTGGACATCTGCTTGTTGATGTCCTTGAGATCCTTCAGCGGGATGCCGATGCGGGTCTGCAGGTCGTTCAGCTTGTGCTGCTCCTCGATGATCGCCGGCGCGACCCGGATGAGCTGGCTGCTGTAGGGGTGGCCCGCCGCGATCTCGCCCTTCAGCCAGTCGAGGTTCAGTTCGTTGCCCGGGAAAACGGCGATGAAATGCACCCGCGGCATGCGGGCCTTGTCGACGCACAGGTGAAGGATCTTGCGGTCGCAGGCGCGCGCATGTTCGACCATGTGGCGCACCGAATCGCACAGCCGCTCGATGGAGCGCGCGGTGAAGCGGATGTTCATCAGCTCGTCCACCACCTGCTTGCGGGCCTTCAGATAGACCTTGTCGTGCGGGCCCTTCTTCGCCAGGCACTGCTGCATGCGCGCGTACAGCTCGCCGATGGTGGCGAAGCGCGCCAGCGCATCTTCCTTCAGGCGCCGCAGCGAGGCGGACTCGGCCTCCTCTTCGCTTTCCTCCGTTTCGGCTTCGTCCTCCTCGATCGCCGCGATCTCCTGGTCCGGCGGGAGCGCGGCGATCACCTCCTCGCCGTCGGCGTCGATCAGGCCGTCCACGAGCTCGTCGATGCGCATCTCTTCCCGCGAGACGCGACCCGCGAGATCCAGGATTTCGGCGACCGTGGTCGGGCAGGCGGCGATCGCCTGGATCATGTGCTTGAGGCCGTCCTCGATGCGCTTGGCGATCTCGATCTCGCCTTCGCGGGTGAGCAGTTCCACCGAGCCCATCTCGCGCATGTACATGCGCACCGGATCGGTGGTGCGCCCGAAATCCGAGTCGACCGAAGACAGCGCCTGCTCGGCTTCCTCCTGGGCCTCGGCGTCATCGACCACCGCCGGAACCTGCTCGACCATGAGCAACGCTTCGGTGTCCGGCGCCTCGTCGAACACCTGAATGCCCATGTCATTGAAGGTGGTGATGATGGCCTCGATCTGCTCCGCGTCGACCATGTCGTCGGGCAGGTGGTCGTTGATCTCGGCATAGGTCAGGAAGCCGCGTTCCTTGCCCAGCCCGATCAGCGTTTTCAGGCGGGTGCGCCGCTGCTCCTGATCGATGCTGGCCACCGGAGGCGCGGGAAACTGCGGTGCCGGCTTTTCCTTCTGGCGCCGGGCTCGCGGCTTGACTGCTTCCGGCCTCTGGTCACGGCGCGCCTCCGTGCCCTTCGCCCTGGGCGCGGGCGCAGTGGCCTTGCGTTCGCCGGCCGCGGGCCTCGCCGGGGTGGCGGCGCCCGCCGCCGGTTTGCGTGCAGCCTTGTCCTTTGCCATGGATGTCCTCGAGTCTCCGATCGGGCAGGCCGGACGGAGAAAAGTTGCTATTTTACCAAAAGCCCCGACCGCGTCATGCTTCCCTGCTCGCCGCCAGCTCCTGCTTGCGGGCCAGCAACTCGGCGAGCCGGCTGCGCTCCTCGCCGTTCAAGCCCCCGGTGCGCCCCTTCGCGCTCAGCGCGGCGATGTCCCGGCTCAGGCACTGGCGGCGAAGCTGATCGATGGCGTCCCCGAACACGGTCTCCAGCGAACCTTCATCGATCGGTTCGGTGGCGCTACTGCGACAGGCCGCGTCCAGGACGGCCTCGTGAGGGGTGTCGCGAAAACGCTCGACCACCGTGTCCAGCCTGCCGGCCGGCAGTTCGCCGCGATCGAACGCCGAGGCGATGGCACGCAGCAGCGCCGCCTCGGGTTCATCCGCCGACAGCAGCTCGACCGGGATCCCGGCCGACCATTCAGGCTTCTGGAGGATGATCCGCAGCAGTCGGCGGGACAGGCTGGCGCGCTGGCGCGCCGCAGGGGCCGGCCGTGCCGCGCGTGCGAGCGCCTTGAGCCCGAACAGGTCGCTCACTTCCGCCGGCGCGAGCCCGGCCAGCTCCGAGAGCGAGCGCACGAGCTGCGAACGCAGCATGGGCGCCCGGATGCGCAGCACCAGCGGCTTGGCTTCCGCGAGCAGCCGCGAACGACCTTCCGCGGCTGCGAGATCGTTGCGGCCCCGCAATTCGCGCAGCAGCAGTCCGGTGAGCGCAGTCGGGGCGGCGGCGAGGCTGCGGAAGGCCTCCGCGCCGAGCGCCCGTACGAAGCTGTCGGGATCGTGCTCGGGCGGCAGGAACACGAAGCCCGCCGCGGAATCGTCGGTCAGCTCTTCCAGACTGGCTTCGAGCGCGCGCCAGGCCGCACGCCGCCCGGCTTCGTCGCCGTCGAAGCAGAACACGATCCGGTGCGCCTGCCGGAAAAGCTTCTGGACGTGCTCTCCGGTGGTCGCGGTCCCGAGCGTCGCGACCACATTGGCCACCCCATGCTGGGCGAGCGCCACCACGTCCATGTAGCCCTCGACGACGATGACCGAATCGGCCTGCCGGATCGCCGCGCGCGCCTGGGGCAATCCGTACAGCTCGCGTCGCTTCTCGAACAGCGGCGTTTCCGGGGAGTTCATGTACTTCGGTTCGCCCTCGTCGATGACGCGCCCCCCGAAGGCGATCGGATTGCTGCGCGCATCGAGGATGGGGAACATCACCCGGTCGCGAAACCGGTCGTAGAGCCTTCCTTCCGCAGATTCGATCACGAGGCCGCAGCGGCGCAGCATCCCCGCATCTTCGCCGGAGAAGATCGCGTCCAGGTTGTGCCAGCCCGGCGGGGCATAGCCGATGCCGAAGCGCGCCGCGATCTCTCCGCTCAACCCGCGCCCCTTGAGATAGCCGATCGCGCGCTCGCTGTCCTTGAGCGCTTTGCGGTAATACTCGGCGGCACGGCGCATGGTGTCGAGCAGGCCTGCGCTGTCGGCGCCGTCCGTGCGTGCGGGCGAGGATTCGACCGGGACGCTCATGCCGGCGCGTCCGGCCAGTTCGCGCACTGCATCGACGAAGCTCAGCCCGGCATGCTCCATGAGGAAGCTGATGGCGCTGCCGTGCGCGCCGCACCCGAAGCAATGGTAAAACTGTTTGGACGCGCTGACGGTGAAGGACGGGGTCTTCTCCGCATGGAAGGGGCAGCAGGCGACGTGGTTCGCCCCCGCGCGCTTGAGCGGCACGTAGTGCCCGACGACATCGACGATGTCGACCCGGGCGAGCAGATCCTGGATGAACGACTGCGGTATCACGCCTCGGATCGCGCTGGGTTGGCGATGAGCGTTCCCGGCCGCGCCGGTGCGGCCCCGGGAACTGCTTGCGGAATTATAGGCGGGCGGCGCGTTCCTGCCGCGCAGCCTATCCGTGGGCCAGGATCACGCGTACCCGCTGCGAGACCCGAGCCATGTCGGCGCGGCCCGCGAGCCGCGGCTTGAGCGCGGCCATGACGCGACCCATGTCGGCGACCGTACGGGCGTCGCTTGTGGCGATCGCCTCCGTCAGCGCGGCTTCGATCTCGGCCACGCTCAGCGCCTTGGGCACGAAACCGGTGAGCACCTCGATCTCGTGGCGCTCGGCATCGGCCAGATCCTTCCGCGCGCCTGCCTCGTACTGGCGGATCGAGTCGCGACGCTGCTTGAGCATCTTGTCGATCACCGCGACGACGCCGGGATCGTCGAGCTCGATGCGCTCGTCGATCTCGCGCTGGCGGATCGCGGCAAGCAGCAGGCGCAACGCCGACAGGCGCGCGCTCTGGC
>Ga0100387_10004493_pt1 | contig 11493 bp, 12 predicted proteins | sample CryGeymeta201511_FD_81547 | JGI IMG/M metagenome (GOLD analysis project Ga0100387, IMG submission 81547) | Groundwater microbial communities from Crystal Geyser aquifers in Utah, USA - Crystal Geyser metaG 2015-11 | ecosystem: Environmental > Aquatic > Deep subsurface > Groundwater | place... | reverse complement strand
TCTAAAGCAAGATAACAAATTAGACAAACGAGTAGATGGTTTTGTATTTTCCTAATTCCCCCTTATCAAAGGAGAGAGGGATGTTCTTCTCTGTGCCTCCGTGTCTCCGTGGTGAGTAGTTACGAAATATTGAAGCAAGCAGGAATTTCTAAAGAGGAATGGCTAAAGGTATGATAGTAATAATAGACTTATGTGGGAGGAGAAACAGTGGCAACAGAGTATAAGGCAGAACAGATTCAGGTATTAGAAGGATTGGAGGCGGTTAGAAAACGGCCGAGTATGTATATTGGTGATGTTGGGGTTTATGGACTGCATCATCTGGTTTATGAGGTTGTTGATAATAGCGTTGATGAATCACTGGCTGGATTTTGCAAGGAGATTCAAGTGTTTTTGAATCCTGATGGCAGCGTAACGGTTATTGATGATGGCCGTGGTATACCGGTAGATATGCATCCTATTCATAATAAGCCAGCAATAGAAATAGTTTTAACCATACTACATGCTGGTGGAAAATTTGACAAGGATTCTTATAAGGTCTCTGGTGGTTTACATGGTGTGGGTATTTCTGTGGTTAATGCCCTCTCTCAGTGGCTTGAGGTTGAGGTAAAAAGAAACGGGAATGTTTATCATCAAAGATATGAACAGGGAAATCCCGTCTCTGAACTAAAGATTATTGGTACATCGACAAACACAGGCACAACGGTTCGTTTTAAGCCGGACAAAGAGATATTTGAAACTGTGGAGTTTTCTTTTGATATCCTATCCCAGCGGCTCAGGGAACAGGCTTTTTTGAATAGGGGCATAAAGATTGATATAACAGATGAAACACATGATAAAAAGCATTCCTTTCAGTATGAGGGTGGTATTTCTTCTTTTGTAGAATACTTAAATAAAAACAAAACACCTGTTCATGAACCCCCCATTTATTTTTCAGGTTCAAAGGATGATACTGAGGCAGAGGTTGCATTTCAATACAATGATGGCTATCAGGAAACTATTTTCAGTTATGCAAATACCATTAATACCCGTGAGGGTGGGACACATCTTATTGGATTTAAGTCAGGCTTGACCAAAACCATCAATGAGTATGCTAAAAAGAATAATCTGATAAAGGATACCTCTCTTTCAGGGGAAGATGTCAGGGAAGGGCTTACAGCCATTATTAGCGTGAAGATCAGAGAGCCACAATTTGAGGGACAAACAAAGGCAAAATTAGGAAATAGTGAGGTAAAAGGGATAGTTGATTCTATTGTGGGCCAAGGATTAGAACGATTTATGGAGGAAAACCCACAAATAGCAAAAAAAATAGTAGAAAAAGTATCCCTTGCAGCAAGGGCAAGGGACGCAGCCAAAAAGGCACGGGAGCTAACCAGAAGAAAAGAAGTCCTTGATTCAAATTCCCTGCCCGGCAAATTAGCTGATTGTTCGGAAAAAGACCCTAAGCTATGTGAAATATATATTGTTGAGGGTGATTCAGCGGGTGGCTCGGCTAAACAGGGACGAGATAGAAGGTTTCAGGCTATCCTGCCACTCAAGGGAAAGATTTTGAATGTGGAAAAGGCAAGATTGGATAAGACATTGGGCAATGACGAGATATCTGCACTCATTACAGCTATTGGGGCTGGCGTGGGACAGGACGACTTTGATGTCAAAAAGATACGCTATGATAGAATAATTATCATGACAGATGCTGATGTAGATGGTTCTCATATCCGCACACTGATACTTACCTTCTTTTTCCGATATATGCAATCCTTGATTGGAAGTGGACATGTATATATTGCTCAGCCTCCCTTATATTGTGTTAAAAAAGGAAAAGAGGAACATTATGTTTACTCAGATGAGGCAAGGGATGCTAAGTTAAATGAATTGGGCAGACGCGGCGGTATCCATGTTCAACGATATAAAGGGTTGGGAGAAATGAACCCTGACCAACTATGGAGCACAACCATGAATCCAGAAACACGAACAGTTCTTCAGGTTGTTCTTGAAGATTTAGTAGAGGCAGATAATACTTTTAGTATGCTTATGGGTGATAAGGTTGAACCAAGAAGAGAGTTTATTCAACAAAATGCTAAGTATGTCAAGAATCTGGATGTGTAGTTTGGAGCAAGGCATCCGTGATGCTGTTTTGTTTGGCAACGGCGTTACGACTCGTGCCTTGCTGGAGGAGCGAATTGGCAACCTCGGTGTGACACATTTATTTTTAAACAAACCCTAAGGAGAAAGGTAATAGCGAACTATTCTAAGGATAAACACATTGAATGATCATATTGAGAAATTAAAAAAGCAAATATTAGAAATACTAAAGGATGAGAGACAAATATTCCCTAACACAGGATTATTTGGTTTCTTCAGAAAGATACAGAGATGGTATCCTGAATATACCATGATGAGAAAACGATGGAAGAATATGTTGAGGTTAAAGGGATGAAGATGGCGAAAACGGAGTGAATCTTTTCCCCTAACCAATAATTAGTTGAATCTGCTTAAAAACAGGACTTCAGGATAGAATAAAAATTGACTTTTTGACATAGGAGAAGACATGATATTAATAAACGAAGCAGCAGATTATTGCGTTTGGGGAATAAGGCAATTTGTGTTTGAAAATAAAGTGTTTGACTATAAAATTTTACCTTTTGCTGAAGAATCCAGCAAGTTTCCTGTAGAACTGGCATTAACAACTACAAATTTATGTAATTTGAAATGTGTCTGGTGCTACACTTGTTGTTCGCCGAGTTTCATAATGAGAATTGCTGGGAGAAATAATGAAAGGGTTGAAACGAGTAGAACAAGGATGTAATAAGATAAACATATTGTTGCAGCAATGGGAACTTCAACGGTTGGAAATCTTTTTTCTGTTTGTAGCAATCGTATTTATCCCTCTTCATTTTCTGGTGCAAATTGATGTCCCGATTTATGGAGACGGAGCAGTATATGCCAATTTAGGTCGATATGTGGCAGAAGGACATTTTTATCCGCTCCAATTTCGAACATACTGTGAAGGTATATTTGCGGATCATCCTTATCTTTTCTTTTATTTCCTTGGTTTCTTCTATAAAATTTTTTCTTTTCAGGAAATTGCCTTAAAAATCCCAAATTTTATTTTTGGACTTTTAACAGTATTCATTCTATACCGTTTTCTACAAGAAAAAGGTCAATATAAAAACAGGCTTGGTTCTCTTGTCGCAGTTTTTGCCTCGGATTTTCGCCAAATTATCAGGTACATGTGCGAGGACCCCTTCTGGATGTTCCCCTTGTTTTTTTCTCCATTCTTTCAGTATATCTTTTATTCCAGAGAAAACATTATTTTCTTTCCGGGCTTTCTGTAGCAGCCGCATTTCTTACGAAAGGCACAGAGGGACTTCCTTTGCTTGGAGCTTATGCCCTGATATTTTCATGGAATCTATTTAGAAAACGGATATTATTTTTATGCTCAGGCAATTCCAAAAACGCATTTCTTGTTGGAAATCCGCAGAGAGTAATGGTAGTCAGGGTCAGTTTGATCCCATAACTTGATTCAATAAATTTCTTGCTTTTTGCACCATTTTGTGATATTATTAGCTGAATGAAAAATTACGAGCTGTGCAATCGGAAATTACCACAGAGGTATAAATTGTTTTTACTTGCCAATCAAGAAGATTTAGAAAAATTATTAACAGAATTAAAAGTCTTATCGAAAGAAACAGAATGGGTTGAGTTTAAGGTTGACCATTATGACCCACAGGAAATAGGTGAGTATATTTCTGCATTATCTAATTCTGCCTGTTTGCATCATAAGGAAAAGGGCTATCTTGTCTTTGGGATTGAGGATAAAACTCACAATGTAATGGGTACGCACATTAAACCCAAACAAAAAAAGGTTCGCGGTGAAGAATTAGAACACTGGCTGGCAAGGCAATTAAATCCAAGAATTGACTTTGTAATTCACGAATTTCCATACAGCGGACAGAAGAAAAGGCAAAGTATATCAAAAACAAAGGGTTTGATGATAGCCATTATCAGAAATTAGTACTGGCATTTATTAAAAGGTATGATTCAGCTACTAAAAAAGATATTAACGAATTACTAATGGATAAATTGCCTGATGTATTGACTGATAAACAAAAGATTGATAAGATTAATCGATTACTATCAAAAACAATGGCAAAGAGATTAAATCTAATTGAAACTATTGGTACAAAAAAGCTTCTATCTGGATACTTAAAAAAACTTAAAAAAACTTAAAAATCCCTTATATTTCCGTGCCTTAGCGACAAATTTTCCACCTGTGCAAACGACTTTTTTAACGCAGAGGACGCAGAGTTCGAAAGAGTTGAAAAATCTTTATTTCCTCTGCGATCTTTGCGTTAACCTATTAAGACAGCTAACATTTCTCTCTGTATTTCTGTGACTCTGTGGCAAATTCCGTTTGCACAGGTCGAAAATTTATCATCAAGGAGATATTATTAGATGAAAGTCAGCACAATTTGTAGCTCTATAATGCTAATCGGACTATTTATCTATGCCCTTAGTGCTACCATGACAATCTCTGGAATTGCTATTGGGGTAAACCTGGCTTTATTAGCCTGGATTGTAAAAATGTTATTGGCTAAACGGCTTGAGACAAGGGGTGTTGTCTTAAATCTGCCTATCTTTGTACTTTTAGGTGTTCTTATGATAGCTGCAATAGCATCTCCATCAATCCCATTTATCCAAGGTTTTGACAGGATTCGTTCTATTGCAGGTGGAATATTACTTTACTATTTGGTAGTCAATGGAATAAGGAATGAACAGGATATCAAGTGGTTATTGGCTTGTTTAATAATTGGGTTGAGTCTGTTATCTATATATGAGACAGCCTTGGTAATATGTAACCCTACACCAGAAAGACAAGCAGCTATGATGGCTGATAAGGGGCTTGGAGGATGTTTGGGAATGATTATCCCCTTAGTGGTTTCTCTGGCATTCTTTGGAACATTCTCGTTTAAGATAAGAATAGGGTTAATAGTTTCTTTGGTGATTATGATTATCTGCCTAAACATTAACTCCTCCAGAGGAGCATGGCTGGGTAATATTTGTGCCATGGTCTTTCTGGGTATGATAATAAACAAAAAGATACTTTTAGGGTTAGGCATAGCGATTATCATCTCTTTGCTATTCCTTCCAGAGAAACAGATGTACCGGGTAAAGAATATGTTTAATCTCCAGTATGGAGCAAATGCGGAGAGGGTCTATCTGTGGCAAGGTGCTTTGGCCATGATAAAAGAACGACCATTATTGGGACATGGCTTGGGAAGTTTTCAAGCCCTTTATCCAAAATATGCACCAGTGATTTCAGATGAAACTAAAAAAGGGTTTTATCCTCCTCATGGACATCGACATGCCCATAATATTTTTATTCATCTGGCTGCAGAGGCAGGGATTTTTGCCTTTTTAACAATTATCTGGTTGCTTGGAGTCTCGTTTAGATGGACATGGCAGGTGTTTAAGCATACAGAAACTAATTGGCTAAAGATTTCGGTTCTGGGAATAATGGCTTGCCTGATAGATTTTAGTATTCATGGCATGGTAGACTATACCTTAGCTGGTATGACTGGGTATTTATTTTGGTTTTATCTTGGGATAGTAAGCTGGATAGGTATAAAATATAAAAGTGAAGAAAAGAGACAGGGATGCATATAACTATAAATACAAAAATTCAACATTATTTTGATTTAATAATAGTCTTAACCCAAAAAGAGATAAAGGTTAGATACAAGAATAGCTTTTTAGGCTATTTCTGGTCAATTGCCCATCCTTTGGCATTTGCCTTTGTATTCTTCATAGCCTTTAAGGTGATCATGAGGATACAGATGGAAGACTATGCCCTGTTTCTTATTGCCGGGCTTTTCCCATGGCAATGGTTTGCTAACTCCGTGAATGCAGCACCAATGCTCTTTATAGGAAACGCATCTATTATCAAAAAGGTTAATTTTCCAAGAAATATCATTCCATTTGCCGCTGTACTTCAGGATATGATCCATTTTATCCTTGCTATTATCGTAATAATTATCTTTCTTTTTATATATCACAAGACCCCATCATTTTCATGGATATATGGGATACCAATATTATTGAGTATTCAATTCTTGATGACTTATGGTGTTTCTCTTATCATTTCCTCACTCAATCTGTTTTTTAGAGATCTTGAAAGATTAACCAATCTATTCATTACCCTTCTTTTCTATTTTACCCCTGTTATCTATTCTGAAACTATGATTCCTGAAAAGTATAAATCCATTATTAACCTCAATCCCTTAACACCGATGATGATAAGCTGGCGGAACCTTTTTTTAGATGGCAGATTAGATGCATTTTATCTTATGATTAGCCTTAGTTATGCTATTATTCTATTTGGCGTAGGATATATAATATATAAAAAACTTTCGTGGAGATTTGCTGAGGTATTATGATGGAAGCAGTAGTCACTTTTAAGAAAATAACCAAAAGTTACCCTTTTTATCATCATATTGTTGGGATAAAGAATTTTCTCTTTGCTCTTCCAAGCAGTTTGAAAGCTATAAGAACTTCAAGATTTGAAGCCTTGCGGGATATATCATTTGAGGTTTATAGAGGCGAAACCTTTGGTGTAATTGGAAGAAATGGGGCAGGGAAGAGTACAATCCTTGGGCTTATAGCCGGGGTTTTAAGGGCTGATAAAGGGAAGTTCCTAATCGAGGGGAGGGTTTCTCCCTTACTTGAGCTTGGGGCAGGATTTCATCCTGAGCTGACAGGCAAGGAAAATATCATGCTTAACGGTGTGCTTCTTGGGCTTACAAGAAGGGATGTTCTGAAAAAAATGGATGAAATCATAGAATTTTCTGAGCTTGTGAATTTCATTGATCAACCTATCAGAACATACTCAAGCGGTATGCTGGCACGACTTGGATTCTCTGTAATCACCCATCTTGAGCCTGAAATTCTATTGATTGATGAGGTATTGGCTGTTGGGGATATTGATTTTCAAAAAAAGTGTATCGATAAAATGATGGATTTTAAGAAAAGCGGAGTAACCATAATCCTTGTTTCACATTCTATGGAAGATGTAAAAAAGATATGCGATAGGGTGATGTGGGTGGAGAATCATACGGTAAGGATGATCGGTGAACCTGATGAAGTCATAGCAAGTTATAGACACATTGAATGACCATATTCAGTTAACAGGAAGGAACTATGCGACAAAAAATAACATGTCCACCAGAGTTACAGATAAAAACTAATGTGCTACACAACTACATGGATTATTCACTTATTGGATGGAAGAGGTGAACATTCATTGCAACAAATAAATATAAGGATGAGCAAATGAAAATAGCAATTAATACTATTCCTCTTTTATCTCCATTGACTGGTGTAGGGAACTATACATATCAAATGGCAAGGCTACTGCCTATTATTGCCCCTGAGAATAGCTATTCCTATTTTTATGGATACCATACCAATCGCCTATTTGATTATAAAGATAATTCCTCATTCTATCATATAAAGGAATTCATAAAGAAGATTCCAATTCTGGGTGAAATGACAAGAAAAGCAAAGGGTATTGCCAATTATTTCACATATAACAACTTTGATCTTTATTTTGAACCCAATTTTATTTCTATAAATATAAAGGCTAAGCATATAATTACTACAGTTCACGATTTTTCTTTTAAGCTGCATCCTCAGTGGCATCCAAAGGATAGAATTCTTTATTTTAAGAGAAACTTCTCAAAGAATATCAAAAAGGTAGATAAGATAATAGTAGATTCTAATTTTATTAAGCAAGAAGCTATTAACCTTTTTGGTTTTCCAGAGGATAAATTAATCCCTATATATCTTGGTGTTGACAAGGATATATTTAAGCCGTATCCATTAGAAGAACTTCAGGATGTTAAGATTAAATATGCTTTACCAGAAAACTTTATCCTTTTTGTGGGTTCTATAGAGCCAAGGAAGAACATCGAAGGTTTGCTTAAGGCATATATTTGCTTAAAAGAAAGAATAAAAGATGATCTTCTAAAACTGGTGCTTGTTGGATTTAAGGGATGGAAAAACAATGAGATTATGGAATTAATTAAAAAGGTAAAAGAGGACATAATATATTTAGGATATTTGTCAGATGCGGAATTAGGAAAATTATACAATCTTGCGACAGCATTTGCGTATCCATCAATTTACGAAGGTTTTGGACTTCCACCATTAGAAGCAATGGCATGTGGCTGTCCTGTTATCACATCGAATATTGCAAGTCTTCCAGAGGTTTGTAGTGATAGTGTATATTATGTTAACCCCTATGAGATAGATGACATTGCAGATGGGATATATAAGATAATAACGAATGAAGAACTAAAAAAGGGATTGGTTCAAAAAGGATTAGAAAGAGCTAAGTTTTTCAGTTGGGAAAAATCGGCAATGGAGCATCTCAGGGTTTTTGAGGAGGTCTGTAATTCTTGAAAGTTGCTGTTATTCATGACTGGCTTGTAACATATGCTGGTGCAGAAAGGGTATTGGAGCAAATACTTCAACTTTATCCTGAAGCTGAGCTTTATAGTTTAATTGATTTTTTACCAGCAAATAGAAGAGATTTTATTCTTAATAAAGAGGTTCGCACATCCTTTATCCAAAAACTCCCATCTGCATCTAAAAAATATCGAAATTATCTACCATTGATGCCACTTGCAATTGAACAGTTTGATCTATCCGAATTTGTTTTGATCATCTCAAGCTCTCATGCAGTTGCAAAAGGGGTTATTACAAACTCCAACCAATTACATATATGCTATTGTTATACACCTATTAGATATGCGTGGGACTTATATTATCAGTACTTAAAAGAGTCAGGATTAAATAGTGGTATAAAGGGTATGATAGCAAAGTTTATATTGCATTATATCAGAATTTGGGATTATAGTACGACTAACAGGGTCGATCACTTTATTGCTATCTCAAATTATATAGCCAGAAGAATAAAAAAGATTTATGGAAGGGAATCTTCTGTAATTTATCCACCAGTTGATGTTAATAAGTTTGAACCTCTCAGCAAAAAGGAAGATTTTTATCTAACTGTTTCAAGGATGGTCCCTTATAAAAAAATAGATCTAATCGTGGAAGCCTTTTCAATGATGTCTGATAAAAGGCTTGTCGTCATAGGGGATGGACCAGATTTTACAAAGATCAAAAAAAAAGCTGGTAAAAATGTAGAACTTTTAGGTTATCAGACTTCTGAAATCGTAAAAGATTATATGCAGAAAGCCCGTGCTTTTATCTTTGCTGCAGAGGAGGATTTTGGTATTGCACCTGTAGAAGCACAAGCTTGTGGAACACCTGTAATAGCTTATGGAAAAGGTGGGGTAACAGAAACAGTAATAGCAGATAAAACAGGCTTATTTTTTGAAGAACAAACATTGGATAGTCTGATTAAAGCCGTTAAATACTTTGAAAGCGTGGAAGATAAATTTGATGTTGTGGAAATAAGGAAGAATGCAGAACGATTTGGAATAGAAAGATTTAAAAAAGAATTTAAGGAATTTGTTGCAAGAGTTATTTTTATTCCAGTTTCTTAATGGTTATAATGTGTTTAGTAGCCGCAAGAATAATAAAAAGAGGAGGTATAGAGTATGTTTATTTCGGAAAAAAGTATGAAAAAAAAATTTCAACACTATTGGGATTATATAATTGCTGCAATCATTACACCTTTAATTTGGGGTTGGTATTATGGTGACCATTTTAAGCTTTCGCTTTCCTATCCCTTAACCAACCAGAGTGATTTGTGGATGGGTTTTGCATCAATAAAAGCACTCATTAATGGAGAATGGTCACCTTTTTCGGGAATAGTATTAAATCATATTGGATCTCCATTTGGGGCTGTAAATATAAGTATGGATTATCCCATACTTGAGCAATTACAATTTGTTTTTATCTGGATTATAGGTTTTTTTCTTCTAATCCCTTTTTGGTCATGAATATATATTACATATTGGGATTTGTTTTTGTCGTTTGGACAATGATTTTTTTAACAAGACAATTTCATATTAGTCAAGAAATTGGTTTTGTTGTGGGTTTGTTGTATGCATTTATTCCATATCATTTTTTTCGGTATGAGCATATTATGCTGGCATCATATTGTTTAATTCCAATTGCCGGATTATTGTTATTTTGGATATGGTCAAAAAAACCTCTTTTTGTTTTTAATAAACGATCACCTGTATGGTGGGCAGTATTTGATCGTAAGAGTTGGTTTGCTGGAATAGCCGCCCTGCTTATTGGATTTTGGCATGTGTATTATGCTTTTTTTTCTGTATCTTTGTAGTGGTGGCAGGTGTGAGTGCAACATTGTATCAACATAGTCGAAGGCATTTGATTAGTGCTTTCATTTTAATCGGATTAGTTTTTACTGCTTTAAGTATCACAGCTATTCCGACTCTTTATGGACAGTTAATTCAAGGCAAAAACCATGAGGTTGCTCGTCGCTCTTCAGTTGAAAGTGAACTTTATGGTTTGAAAATAGTAAATATTCTTTTACCATTTCCTAATCACCGATTTGGTCCTTTTAAGCATTTACGCAATAAATATCAAGGAAGTCTATCTGTCGAAGGAAGTGTTGAATACATTGGGTTGATAAGTAGTTTAGGCTTAATTGGAATTATATCGTCCTTGTTATTTTTAGTTAAAAGTCCAATGTATTCTAAATTTTTGCTTTTAACAATAACAGGTATTTTATATGCTACACTTGGGGGGTTTTCTGTTTTTTTTGCGATTCTGATTTCGCCCCAAATTCGTTGTCCGAATCGAATCAGTCCTTATTTAGCATGTTTTGCTTTATTTTGGGTCGCTTGGCATTTACAAAAAATAAAAAATATCATTCCCAAGAAATGGGTTTTTTATATTAGTTTATTATTGCTATTAATTATAGGTCTTAACGATCAAATTGCACCTTATATGGTTTTCCGACCTTCGAAAGATGCTATAGATTCAGATCAGAAATTTATTCAAGCTATCGAATTACAAATCCCAAATGGTTCGGTTATTCAACTGCCATACTTATCTTTCCCTGAGGTGCCTCCTGTTTACGATATGACAGATTACAGTCATTTGCGTGGGTATCTTTTTTCAAATCATTTAAATTGGAGTTATGGTGCTTTTCGGGGGCGTGATGCTGCCAAAAAAATTGAAGCAATCAGTCGAGAACCTTTAAGCTTATTAAAAATCCGAGAAATGGGATATGCTGGTATTTATATTGATCGATATGGATATGCTAATCATCAACCTACTATTGAAACACAATTACAAAATGAGCTAAAACAAAAACCACTTGAAAGCATTAATAAGCGTTTTTGTTTTTATAAATTGTAAAAAGGTGACCATATATGTTAAAAGATCGAAGCAAGCAGTTATTATGGCTTTTTCTTGTTGTAGATAGCATAAGTATAATCATGGCATTTATTAGTGCCTATTATATCCGCCAGGGTTTTACAGGGACACGATTGTTTT
>Ga0100387_10004484_pt1 | contig 11503 bp, 8 predicted proteins | sample CryGeymeta201511_FD_81547 | JGI IMG/M metagenome (GOLD analysis project Ga0100387, IMG submission 81547) | Groundwater microbial communities from Crystal Geyser aquifers in Utah, USA - Crystal Geyser metaG 2015-11 | ecosystem: Environmental > Aquatic > Deep subsurface > Groundwater | place: USA... | reverse complement strand
CTCCCAACCTGAACGGCGATTACATCTCGGACGCGCTGGCGGCGCAGGTGGGCGGGATGGGCATCGCGCCCGGAGCGAACATCAACTACCTGACGGGTCACGCCATCTTCGAAGCGACGCACGGCACCGCGCCCAAGTACGCCGACCTGGATAAAGTCAATCCCGGCTCGGTCATTCTCTCCGGCGAGATGATGCTGCGCTACATGGGCTGGGGCGAAGCCGCCGACCTGGTGCTGAAAGGCATGGAAGGCGCCATCAACGCTAAGATCGTGACCTACGACCTGGCACGTATGATGGACGGCGCCACCGAGGTCAAATGCTCCGAGTTCGGCGACGCGATCATCAAGTACATGTAGAAAGAAAATAAAAAGGGACAGGTTTCATGCCTGTCCCTTTTTATTACTCTACCCTTTTTATGGTCTAAAAGAAATCGAGATAGCATCATAATCGTTCAACAAAGATAGTTTGAGAGGGGTAAATATTTTATTATCGACCGACAAAACTCCAACTTGCCTGTTACCATTAGTGTCACTGATTATAAGCAAAATATGTTTATTATCTGCCAACCAAATCCAATGGGTATAGCGCAAAAGTCTCGGTAGAAAAAGCCCAAAAAGGGTAAACTGTGGTAACAGGAGAAAAACAAAGATGAGTCGCCCACAATCCCGCGCCCGCCGCCAAGCGGCATTTATGGAAGAAGCCAAACGGATGTACGAAAAACTGGAAGACTGGTACGATGCGCATCCGCAAGCCAGTTTTGGGGAGATTGAAGCGGAAGCGCGAAAACGTCGTCGTGCGTTGATGGGAAAAACGTTGGAGCAATTAGTGAATGGACGCGATATCGGCGTACAAGTGGAAGCGCCAAAGTGCCAGGAGTGCGGGGGAGACATGGAATTTGAAGGCTACTGCGGATGGGGGGTTCATGGGTTGGAAGGCGACAGCCAGTTGGAAAGAGCCTATTACGTTTGCCCGCATTGTGAAGGGCAGACGTTTTTCCCCCTGGACGTGAAACTGAAGTTGCGCGCCGATCATTGGAGCGAAGGAGCGGCACGGGTGGCGGCGCGAGAAGGGTTGCAAGCGAGGTCATTTAAGAAAGCAGCGGAGTCGTACAGCGACGCCACCGGTGGGAGCATGTCCAGTTCCAGTTTGCAACGCATCACGGAAGGCTTCGGGCAAGCGCTGGAAGAAAAGCGTGTGAGTGAAGCGCAGCAAGTGTACGATCCACAAGCGCCGCAATTGGCGCAACAAGTCGTGACGGTAACTGCCCCAATTAAGGAGCAAGCCAACATTTCGACCGACGGCGGCATGGTTTTGCTGCGCGAGGAAGGCTGGAAAGAGTTCAAAATGAGCGTTTTTTCAGAAGTGCGGGTAAAAGCGGGGAAACCCAGCCCAGCAGAAGCGCACCCTGACCCGCGAATAACCCTGCTTCGGCATAGTTACCAAGCCGGATTATGGACTGCTGACCAAATGGCTCAACATCAGTATTTGGAAGGAGCGCGGCGGCAGGTGGAACGTTGTGCGCGCCTTGGCTCTGCGAACGATGGCGCAGTCTGGATTAGCCGGATCACTACCGCCAACTACTCGCATATTGTCTACTCGATTGATTGGGCGCATGCGCACGGACGGTTGAGTAATGTCGCCAAAGCCGCTTTTGGTGACGGCACATCACAAGCGCAACAATGGACGCAAAGACAAGTTGACCTCTTGTGGCATGGGCGCGTAGAAGAGGTGGTGACCGCCCTGCAAGTTCTGGATTGGGATCAGATCACTTGCCTGGAAGATATTCGGAATTCGCCGTCTTACTTTGAAACTCGCAAACACAACATGGATTATGCGCGCCTCCGGCAAGAAGGGTATCCCATTGGCAGCGGAACCGTCGAAAGCGGGATCAATACTGTTGCGCATCACCGCATGAAACGGCAAGGACGCGGCTGGAAACGTGAACATGCGCAAGCCATGCTGGCCGCTCTGGGCGAACTACATAGTGGCCGTTTTCAAACGGCTTGGCAGGCAACCTGCTGATCTAAGAATCTCACCGAGACTTTTGCGCTATACCCGGGAGGATGAGGAGAGGGAGGTGTAGGAGATATAGTGGTAAAATGTCTAGAAAGTGGTGATATTTGTAATGATTGTTCCACCAAAAACGGATTTGAAATATTTCAAGGTATACAAGCATAAGCCAATCGCAAAATATGTGAAGTTTCTTTTCTCAGAACAACCTGAAAAGGATTGAGAACCCATGATGCCAAGTTCAAACAATATATTGAACGATCTTCGGCAACAATTATTATCAGCCACAAATACTATGGCTGATATTGATAAATTTGCGGTTACATCTATATCGAAAATAAATGCCACATTTCGCCCTCAATCTGTTGATAGTTGTTATTCTGACATTATTATTGTTGCACAGACAACGAGTGCGGGGTGTTGCTATTGTTATAATAATGATCCAGAAATACCTCAGAATATCCTGGGAACCGACGCAAGATATATTGATTCTGGTAACCGCTATATAGACATTGCAGTTTTAGATGCTGCTTTCAGCAGTTTACTACCTAATCCAGATTTGTATTGTCGCCTTGAGGGTAATAGTTTTCAAAAGGCAGAAGCGCGAACCACATTTATAGTATCTGAAATACAAAGACTTCTTTTAGATGTAGATGTGCCAAACAATCATCCCTGTATTACAATGGTTGGAGCAGTAGGGAATGTGCTCTCAAGACTTTCAAAATTAGGCATCCCAGTTTATGCAACAGATCTTGATCCCAGTTTAATCGGAACTAAAATGGGTGGTGTCTTGATCGAAAATGGAATTGATATGACGTTAGATAGGGTGAGCGAAAGTCACATATCATTAATCACAGGAATGACCTTAGCGACAAACACCCTCGATGACATCTTGCGGGTGGCAAAGAAAAGAAATGCAAAGGTAGTTATGTTTGCCGAAACTGGCGGAAATTTTGCTGGTGCTTACATGAAGATGGGAATTGATTGCATAATTTCTGAGGAGTATCCTTTTTATATGTTTCCTGGTGTGACTATTCTTCGCGTCTTTCGGCGTAGATAAACAATAAGAAAGTTGCACGCGATTCAGTTTGGCGGAGGAACGGTCGTGAAAAAAACAGCCAGCGTAGTAATAATCGGCGGTGGAATTATCGGCGCAAGTACGTTGTATTATCTATCCCAAAAAGGACACTCTGATATAGTGCTGTTGGAGAAGGGGACTTTGGGTTGTGGGACGACGGCTTATACAGCAGGATGGGTTAGATTTCAACAGGACTCCGATCTAGGGATTCAAATGGCTCAGATTTCGCTTAATGAGATTAAGCGATTTCAACAAGAGGAGAATATAGGATTAAAAATAAAGGGGTCAATCACTACGTTTATGGCTGATAAGGTTGATCAGGAACTTGAAAACACGAGATTATTAGAATCACTAGATATACCAGTCACTATGATGACTAGAGAAGACATTAAAGAAGTCGCTCCAATACTTAACACTTCAGACTTAAGCATGGGAAGATATTGCAAAGAGGATGGAGTGGTTGACGCAAACGCCCTACTCCTTCATTATGTTAGAAAAGGCAAGGCGTTTAGTAAAAACATTATCGTAGAAGAGGGCGTACAGGTAAATAACATAAGAACAGATAAAGGAAAGGTTATAGCAGTTGAGACATCTGAGGGGATTATATCTACTCCAGTTGTTATTAATGCCGCGGGAATATATGCGGATCACGTTGGAAAATCGGCAGGATTAGATATTCCACTTATAAAAAAACTGGGGCATAATATCTATACTGAACCAATCGATTCCATACCTGATAATATGCCTCTACTAGAAGTTTTGGATGTAGAAACCTTGTATATTGGCTCCTCTGGAAAGCGCGCCGATTACACAATTGGATCCTTTAAGACGGATGGGTATGACCATCGACCAAGATTAGACACCCTTTTGGATAAATATCATGACATTCTTTGGTATCGAGCGCCAGCACTAGCCCAATCTGGAATAGTAAATTGTACGGCTGGCGTACGCGCTCACACCCATGATGGATTGCCGATAATTGGTTTTGTAAACAACCTTGAAGGCTATTTCAACAATTGTTGTTATGGGAGTGAAGGGATTATATATTCACCAATAGGTGGTATATTGCTAGCCGAACTAATCGCCGAAGGAAAAACCCAGACCCTTAGCCTAGAACCATTCTTGCTCGAACGTTTTAATCTCGATAAAACAATTCGGGATTAACCACGCCCTCACATTTTTTCAAAAGGAGAAGTCGCCATGAAAATTACATATCTGGATGAGCCCACGTATCTGCCTGAAAAGGCAATCGAACAATTTAAAACGATGGGGGAATTCGTTGCTTTTTATGACCGACCATCAAAGGAGCAAGCTATCCAAAGATTGAACGATACAGACATAGCAATTCTTGAATGGACTGCAATCGACCATGAAATGTTTGAACAGCTTAAACGAGTTCGTTATATAGTGGTCGCGTTAACAGGCTATAGTTTTGTTGATGTGAAGGCGGCTAAGGATTGCAAGATCGCTGTATCTAATGTCCCTGATTACTCTCGGCAATCCGTTGCGGAACATGCTTTTGCCTTGCTCCTGGCAGTTAACCGCAAAATATTACCGAGTGATCAAGAAGCAAAGGTGGGAAAACGGGATTTCTTTACACCATTTTTAGGAAAAGAGCTATATGGTAAAACCATCGGAATTTTGGGGTTGGGAAGTATAGGTTCTTGGGTAGCAAAAATAGGTCAAGGCTTCGACATGAAAGTTATTGGCACAAGTAGAACGCCCAAGAATATACCTGGTGTTGAGCAGGTAGATTTAAAAGACCTTCTAAGCCGAAGCGATGCTTTGATTGTATGTCCAGATCGCAACAGCTCTACAGAAGGATTGCTTTCAAGAGAAAATCTCGGTCTTATGAAAAAGACTGCTGTCCTAGTAAGCATAGTTTCTGGAATATGTGATGAGGATGCCCTAGCCGACCTGGTAAACGCTGGCAACCTCGCTGGTGTTGGAATGGATGTACCCAGTCAGAATTCACCCCTCGCTAAGTGTAACAATACAGTCTTGACAACGCATATTGGTTGGTATACGCAGGATTCGTTAGATCGTTTAATGTCCATACTGATAGAAAGTGTAAAAAGGTTTATTGAGGGTAACCCTCAAAACGTTGTAAACCCTTAACCAATTGCTTTTTTGTTCACCATAACAGAATTTTCGGTAATCCACTTTCCCAGAGGTAAAAATGCGACACTATCAAGAGATCATCTTATGGAAAGATGTTCCGTTTTCAGAGTGGGCTGATTGGCATTGGCAAATGCAAAATGTCATAACAACCCTAGATCAGCTGGAAAAAGTGATTAATCTCTCTGATCAAGAACGGCTTGGAGTAGAGCAAGCGACCAAATATCTGAAAATGAGGATTACGCCACATGTTATTACTCTCATGGATCCAAATAACGTAAACGACCCATTGCGATTACAATTTATACCATCTGTAAAAGAACTCGAAAGTATTGATGATGACGATTTGTTTAGTGATGTAAATGCTGATGACCGTTACAATCCTGTTAATGGTTTGATTCATCGTTATCCAAGCAAGGTATTAATTTTTCCTTCAAACTACTGCGGTGCTTATTGTAGATATTGCTTCAGAAGAAAGCTGATTAGAGAAGTTGAGGAGACACTTGATAAAAATCAATTGAGGCAAGCATTCGACTACATCAATAGTAACTCTGCAATTGAGGAAGTAATTTTTTCGGGCGGAGACCCATTAGTGCTTGGCGACAATTCCATAGATTATCTACTAAGCTCATTAAGCCAAATTTCGCATGTCCAAATTGTCCGCTTCCATACGCGTTTGCCAGTTACCGTACCATACAGAATTACGGATCAATTTATCGACACACTTAATAAATATAAAAGGCGTTTTCCAATTTATGTGGTCATTCATATTGACTCAATGGTAGAGTTTTCAGACCCGATGCGAGAAGCAATAGCCAAACTGGTAGATAATGGATTCCCCTGTTTAGCGTCGTGTCCTTTATTGAAAGGTATCAACGATAACGAAAAATCTCTACGATCCCTTTGGACAGAACTAGTTAAAATTAGGATGAAGCCATATTATCTTTTCCACTCCGATCCAGTTAAGGGGTTACGCCATTTCTTGGTTCCTATCGACAAGGGACTGGAAATAGTAGGTAATCTCTATGACCGAATGAGTGGGTTGGCAATGCCACAGTATTGTTTTAATGCCCCTGGCGGTGGAGGACATGTATTGCTTTGTCCGAGTTATGTTACAAAGGTTGCTCAAGGGAAGTACTTAATTTCAACATTTGAGGGGGATAAGTTTGAATATAATGAAACTCTTGAGGCGTAAATTGCCTTGCCTTACCAAACTAGAAAAGCATATATGGTTACTTCATGAAAGAAATTCCTAGCCTTACTGAGGTTATCAGCAAGAGCCCTATAAAAGTCATTGATGGGCGTTTTGCCATTGTTAAGCTCAATCACAAACCATCCATCACGAATTATTTTATGATAACGGATGATGGGGAAGAAATTACTATTGTTATCGAGGAGAGCCAATTAGGAGACGCCCCTTATAGGGATATACAAAGCTGGTTCAAATTATTTCAGGCGGCTGTTTCAATCCCCTTTATCACTATCGGATTTTTGGCAGCAGTAACACAGGCCATAGCCCAAAAAAGAATTAATGTTCTTGTTATTTCTACTTTCTCATATGATTATCTGCTAATCCGTGAAAATGACGCAAGGTCAGCTATTGAAGCCCTAAAGGAAATTGGTTTTCCGATAGCAAAAGGCGTATAATAGTTATGGATCTTGCAACTTTAATTGGTAGTCTCATTGTGACCGTTATTGGTGGAATTATTGTGTTGCTGATTCAGAAGAGGCTTGAAAATAAACACGATAGTACCCACATTAGTTCTACTAAACCAAAGAACGAAGATGATACTGAATCGAAGCTTGGCGGAGCGGAGATTTCAAAAACCGAGACCAGAAAAAAAGGCTCAACGTTGGTGACCAAGGTTTCCGCACATCCAGAAGTCGTTGTGTCAAACATAGAAGGCTTGCAGATGAAAGACTTGCCTGATTATATATGGAGCGATGAAAAAACTATCATTTGCAGAGTGGGGGATAAAGATTATTTTCTTCAGGGTCTCAACGCACATCTATTTGCAGAAGTCGCTTATTCGCCTATATTTCTTGACCAGTTACCTCAAGATCCAAGTCAGCTCAAGTTGGCGGTTAGCAATCTGGCTATCGCGCTCGCCACAATTGACAGACAATACAGCGAACCCGCCAGTATTTACGTTATTCGGTCGCTTTGGTTAAAAGAAAAACAAACTGGCATAAAAAAATTCATCGATTTATTGTCACAACGCCAATGGAAAAACAGTGAATGGGATGGGTATCGTGATCATCTAAATCACATGCTCAAAGTCTATTTAACAGGGATTTATTTATTCAAAAGTTGTCAGAAATTAAAGGATGTTTTACTCACATCGTCAGATTGCAACGAGCATGAGTTTCTTCGACAATGGCTCTATGCTAGTACTTTTCACGATATCGGTTACATTTTTGAGCTGGTCGAACCTGGCAAGGGAATAGAGAATCTTAAGTTCATTCAAGATTATGTTCAAGACTTTCTTTATTATCATGACCAAGAATTGTCAGAGAACCTTACTGCTGTCGGATTGAAACCGCAAACAATTGACAGAAAACATGCAAGGGAAATCTTGTCACTAATAAACATTCGCTTTCGCGAGATTCAATCCGTCGAGGATTTAGGAATACCTTGGGGAAAAGAATTTAATTTATGGGATAGGTTGGATAATCTATGCAAGGGAACAGGCGTTGGAGAACATGGTATTAGCGGCTATCTTAGACTTTGCTTGACTCAAACCCCCCCAATGTTAAATGGAAGAGAACCCTTCTATGATCATGGCATTACTGGTGCTATTACATTGCTCTATATTGGATATAACCAAAAGTCGATTTTTGAAGGTCTGGCTAAGGGGTTATTGGGCAACTCAGCAGGTGAACCGTCAATACTAGAAGGAACTGGAAGGCAAAGTGTTCTCGAAAAGATGGTTGAATGGGCAGGCAACCAAGATAAAAATATTGGCGTGATTGAAAAATCAGCAACTGCAATCGCGTTGCATAACATATATAAAGATGCTTGGAAACCCGAAGAAATACCGTGGCAGGTTGACTTGTCCAATTTTTGGATTGGCATTGATGATTATCCGCTCGCTTTCTTCTTGATTCTAGTGGACATATTGCAGGGATGGGATAGGCCAGGTTTTAATCCAACTAAAACCGCAGCGTACCGATATTTACAAGGTAGCGACATATTAATGGAGGCTAATGCTGAAAAGATATTCTTAGGCTACTCCAACAATGCGGATGAATACAGTCGGACTTTATCTGATTTAAAAACTATCCTAAAGCCCGATGATATTGATAAATTCTTTGCTCCTTGGGATTACACTTCTACGCGAGATGCTTTTTTTCTTTCATCGCCGAAATTAAGAAAGTATGCGGATCAATTAATAAAAAAGGTGAGAGGGGAGTGGTTTGATAGATTCATCGATTTGCACATGGAAATCCCAATTAAACTCGGAACTGAACAAGATAAGCATAAGAGGCAATATACAATTTCACAAATTGCCATTGAATTTCAAAGGGAACCTATTGCAATTCTTGGAGAACCTGGGGCTGGAAAAACAACATTGGTAAAGAAATTGATTGTTGATTTCGCAAATAACGGACCTCGGATTCCAGTTTTTATCGAGATGGGAAAATATTTAGGGGAAAAAAGTTTTGAGGATTTTATTAACCTTGATCTTGACGGAACGGTGCTAGTCAATTGGCTAAAAAGGGGAACCTTTTTAATCGTGTTTGACGGGCTAAACGAGTCTGTTGAATACTTGGATGACGCCACAAAAGCAATTATGCGTTTTATTGAGAAATATCCGCTGAATCAATACATTCTTACCTGTAGAATACCTGAATATCATCCCATTTTACGCAAAGCATTTCGGGAATTTCTAGTGTTAAGAGTCAGTCCAGAAGCCGCCGAAAAATATCTCATAGCAGCATTGGGCGAAAGCAAAGGACAAGAGTTATATAATAGATTGCCGACCAAGATTAAAAACTTATGCCAAAACCCATTGCTTTTATTTATGCTTACTTATCTATTTTCAAGCGGCGATTCTGATATTCAAATGCCATCATCTAAAGCAATTCTTTACAAAATGTTTCTGCTGGAATTATATAAAAGGGAGGATAGCCTTCGCTCAATGTACACACGACCAAGTCTAAGGGAAGAATTCTTAGGCCACTTATCTTTCAGATTGGAGAACAAATCAACGGTTTTCAACAGAGGCAATGCTGATTTTTGGATATCGGAGTTGTACAGAGATGAGTACCAAAACTCTGGCGTAAATATAATAAGGCTGATAAAAGAAACTACTGAGCTTCCACCCATGAAAGCGCTAGATATTGGTAGGGGAATAGAAGATAGAATAAGTTTTATGCACCAGTCTTTTCAGGAGTATTACGCTGCTTATTATTTAGATATACTGACCAAGAAAGGGAAACTAACAATTCAACAATTGACGGAATATCTGTCGCCATCAAACGAACATTGGTGGGAAACACTATCTTTGTTTGCAGGGCTTCAAGACGATGCAACACTCACAATTCATACACTAAAGAAAAAAGCGGGATCTGTTGCTGAGGCTCAAGAGGATCAGAGACCATTGGCTTTTGTTGCTCGTTGCATTCGTGAAGCTAAATTTGTAAAACCACAAGAAGTTGATGATGTAATAATACGCACACTCCTCACTTTCAAATTTGGGAAAGTCCCATTTGACTATAACCTTATCTATGGGCTGAAATTAATAGAACCAGAACAAAGGAGTTCAATATTTCCAGCTAGATTGATCGAAGACGTAAATTGGTGGTTAGACAAATATGCAAGAGTGCAACCAGCCAAACTCGACAATGAAACAACAACTGAGGATTTATTAGACTATATTAGAAAAGGGGATGACAGCCTAGCTTATGATGCGCTATTCACACTAAGATACCATCCATCCCGAGGTACAACAATTTTTGAGCTACTAAGATTACTTGACAAATCTTTGGGCAATTTAAGAGAGCAAATTATTATTACACTAGGCTATTTAGAGTCCAATGCTTTGCCAGCGGTTGACATATTGATTGATATTATAAAAAGTCCTAAAGAGACCAAATGGGCAAGGGCTTATGGTTTGAATGCTTTAGGAAGAATAGGCGACCAAAAGGCTGTCCAGCCTATGATTGACTATATGCAAAATCATAATAACCCGTATCGAGATTCAGCTTCTTGGTCATTGCAAGGTTTGGCAAAAAGGAATAAAACCGATGTTGGTCTAATTGAAAAATTAAGGCAGGTTTTTATTGATGCGTTATTATCTGAGACAAGCGATCTGGAAGGTAGATATGCTAAAGGGAATATTGTTTATACTCTTGGCGAGCTAAATGCTATAAAGTACATCAATGAAATTACCGATTGGTTAGTTCGCGAAAAAGACCCTTATGTAATTGAAGATGGCGTACAAGCTGTTGGGCAACTTCGACAATCTTCATCACTTCCCGTAGTAATAAAGTATTTACAACACTCAGATCCAGTGGTTAGGATGATGTCTATCGAAGCAATGGTAAAAATCATTTTGGAAGCAAAAGCCAATTCGGATTACAACTTAATCAAATCCCTGCTAACTGATCCCTTTGAAATAGTAAGAGAAAGTGCTCAGAATTCCCTTAACACCCTCTCTGAAAAATTAGGAATAGCATTATGACAACCGAAGTAGGAACACAGTTATTTGTAGATGCTAGCGGTTGGGTAGCATATCTAAGTAGAGAAGACCCGAACCACCAGAAAGCTGTAAATGTTATTCGCCAATCGCGAGGGGCAATTGTTACGAGCGACAAAGAGCTTATAAAATTAAGCTATGTTGATTATTGCCAAGTTGAAGAAGCCCTTCTTTCTAAATTGATATGGGCTTTATGGGATAATCAACTTGGAAAAGTAATTAGAGTAACGGAAGACGAAGAATTGGATGCGTGGAGCATTTACGAATTGGAAGATGAAAGTTCATTTACCGAATGTTCAAGTCTAGTATTATTAAATAAACGTCATATACAAAATTTACTCTCATTCAGTAGTTGGCTAAGGAATAGATCATCTCACTTGCGCCTAATTTAGAATGAGGTCGCTCAAAAACCTTAAGGCGCAAATGGAAGGAGAGCAAGATGAGAAATGGATTCTTTCTAATTACAGGAACTTCAAGAGGAATTGGAGAAGCATTAGCTCAGAAAATATTAGGGAAAGGAAATACGGTTCTTGGGGCTGGTTAGCCATGCTGTGAGAGTGTAGAGATATTTGGAACGGGAGTGATCTGCGAGTAT
>Ga0100387_10004441_pt1 | contig 11578 bp, 11 predicted proteins | sample CryGeymeta201511_FD_81547 | JGI IMG/M metagenome (GOLD analysis project Ga0100387, IMG submission 81547) | Groundwater microbial communities from Crystal Geyser aquifers in Utah, USA - Crystal Geyser metaG 2015-11 | ecosystem: Environmental > Aquatic > Deep subsurface > Groundwater | place... | reverse complement strand
CCACCAGTCCAGGAGCTTCGGGTAGTGTGGTTAATATTGATATCTCCAGTAGCGTCGCCACCGGCGGCCTTAATCTTGGCGACAACGCTAACGCCAAGACCATCGATATTGGAGGCGTAGACAATAGCGGCACAGACACGATTAGGATTGCTACCAACGCAACTGCCGCAGACGGTGTTACCATCGGGAATGCCAATACAGGAACCACGCTTAATCTGGATGCCGGAACCGCCGCCACGGCTCTGCAGATAGGCAACTCTACAACCAATCATGGTATCCAGATTGGAGCAGGATCCGGCGCAACCAATGCCATTACTATCGGCAATGCTACAGCTACCTCCACGCTGATATTGGATGCCGGAACCGCCGCTAGCGCTATTCAGATAGGCAACACTGCAGGTGCTCATGACATCAAGATTGGCAATGGTGGAACAGCGGCGCAGATTGTTACTATCGGCTCGACAAGCTCCAGCTCAGCTCTGACCCTTAATTCGGGCAGTGGCAATATCAGCTTGAATCCCGGTGGTGCCGGCAGTATCGTTAATACGCTGGATGCCGATTCCAATGCCCAGTTCAATGGCACGGTCGGCTCCGACGTTACCCTCAACCTGGTCGATATCGGCATTACCAACACCGCCTCGGCTTCAACCGGCACATTAAACGGCCTGGCCATTCGCAATATCAATAATGTTGCCACCGGCAACGTAGACAACCTGATTTATGCCGTTAACAGCGACAACAACGGCACTGTGGCTAACGGCCTGCTGATCGACCAGGCAGGTGGCACCATTACCAGCGGCATTACCATCCTGAATTCCGGAGGCACTCTTACTACCGGTCTGACCATTGGCAGTGGTAGTCAAGCCATCGGCACCGGTCTTAGCTTTGCATCGACAGGCCTTAGCACCGACATCAGCCTTCAGAACGGCGAAACCATAGATAACGACACTAATAACCAAATTAAACTTGGTTTCGGGGCCAGCGGCGGCATACTTCTCTTAACTAACGGCTCCACCTTAAACACCGATCAGGCCACCTTCAACCTCCTCAATACGGCCGCCACTACCATCAACTTCGGCGGCGCGGCCACCACAGCTCTCAACATCGGCTCAACGACCACCGGCTTGAACAGCTTCAACGCAGATGTTGATATGAACTTCACCGGCTCCGAGAACCTGACTCTAGCCAACACCTCTGCCTCGACCGACCAGCTATCAATTACGGCCACAAGTATGTCAACCAATGCTATTGCGGGGTTGCACATTGTAGCCGGTGCAATCACTGGCTCTTCTATCGCGAACAGCGGCATACGGGTCGACATCAACAACGCGCCGCCCGATAGCGGTGATCTTTTCCATGGGATTGTAGTGGGTGGCGCCGCCCAAACCACAACAGAAGGAGAGCAGAATGGAATAGTCTTTGCACCTGCGAATGCCAGCAATACAGCCGGCACGCTCAATGGCTTAAAAATATGGGATAACTTTACCCCGGGTGGCGCCGCAACTGAAAATGCAATGAACATTGGTACCGGTTGGGATACAGATCTTTTGCTCGGCGACGCAAGTCCCGTTATTAAGCTGGGGGCAACCGACAACACAGCTGAGCTTAAGATTAATAATATGAGTAACAACAACCTTCTTTCGCTTAAAGATCTTAGTACCAACTTTGGCTCTGCGCTAACTGTTGGCGCGGCTATTAGCCGAAACTCAATGTTTGCCGAGGAATTCAACCAGTTCAAAGCCACTAACTGTAGTGCTACAACGGCTCTGAGCCGCGGCGACTATGGTAGCCAGGGCGCCCTTGGTTGCGCGGCCAATACCGGCGAACTGTCCAGCGTAGTTACCAATACCGGCGCGGGTGCCGCCTGTACATTCAGTACCAATGCATCTGCCGTTAACGGTACAGAACGCATCACAGCCAATACTACTGTGGCCACTGCCGTTAGCTCTATCTGTGGCGAATACCTGGGCAGTAGCGCAATCGTTAACAATAATATCTATTTAGCATCCAACCTACCAGTTGTGACCACCAAGATTAGCATGGGTAACGCCGTCGATGCCAATCATACGTTTTATGTCGGCTTGTCGGACGACAATCCTGTGCTGTTGACTAGCCTATCAAAGACGAATGGGGTCTACTTCTCGAACTGTCCCGCCGGAGGAGCCTGCACTGGCAACCTCCAGGCAGTGAATGAAAATGCGAGTACCGGTACATCAATAGACTGCGGCGTGGCTGTCCCAACCAATAAAATGATTTACTTGCGTATTGAAGTCCGCGGAGCTAGTAATACTCACTTCTTTTATGACATGGATACAACCAACGGGATCACCGAAACAGAGTGTGGCTCCGGTATTTCCGCCTCCGCACCGACGGTAGCGCTGACCTCCATGATGACCGTGGCCAACAAAACTCAGAACTCCACAGCTACGGATATGTCTATTGACTTCTTCCGAACCTGGCAAGATGATAACGTTCCGGCTACCGGCCTTAGCGGTGATCTGTCATCGGCAGTTACGCCGGACAGTACGTTTGTGCCTCAGAACATAACCCTGGCTACTAGCAAAGACGGCAAATTTATTATTAATGGCGATGACGGCCAGCCATTGTTGGGGATTGACCAAGCTGGCAATGCCACCCTTAAGGGTAGTCTTAGTAGCGCCGGACTTAATATCAGGGGCGCTGGCGGCGACGTGTCTACGGTTGACGATAAAGGTAACGCTGCCTTCAGCGGCACCGTCAAAGCCGGTAGCCTGGCGGCCGACCAGGTGATCGGCGCCGACATTGGCCAGCAGTACTTTAGCGATGACGCTGGCATAGAGAGCGGCGATGTGGTTATGCTCGACCCCGCAGATTTGACTAAGATTAAAAAGGCCGACCAGGCAAGTAGCAGTGCTGTAATTGGCGTGGCCACTTCGGCTCCGGCCATGCTGGTAGAGGGCAGTGGTTCCGGTAACGCCGTGGTGGTGGCCGCCGCCGGCACGGTATCGGTCAAAGTCTCCACTGCCGGTGGTGCTATTAAGGCCGGCGACCCGTTAACTTCTTCGAATACCCCGGGCGTTGCCATGAAGGCCAGCAAGGGCGGGGCAGTTATCGGCCGGGCGGTGCTGGATTACAGTGGCGAAGGTGTTAGCAGTATTCCGATGGTTGTCGGCAATGGCTTTGCCGCCGAAGACTTTAGCTTCAGCATCAGCCAGCTGACCGGTCGCGTCGATTCCCTGGAACAGCAGGTCAATGGCACGCAGTCCGGCACGCCAGCCGCCAGCACCACAGGTCTGGTTGCCGGCGGCCAGGATGTCAGTCTGGCTAGTCTGTCAGTCGATCATCTGACGGTCAATATGGACATGTTCGTCAATGGCTCGATGGTGGTCAGTGGCCCAGCCGAATTCAAGGGTTCGACACTATTCGATGACCTGGTGACCTTTAGCGGTGACACCACTTTCAATGGTAGCGTGATATTCAATAATAACAGCGCCGGCTACGCCGTTATCAAGCCGGGTGAGAGCTCCATACAGGTTATCTTCAAACAGCCGTTCAAGGCGCCGCCAATCGTCACCATTAGCTTGGGTGATGGGAAGTTCGCCACCTATAGCTATCGCAACGTCAGTGAACAGGGCTTCGAGATCATACTGCCCGGCGCCGCCACCGATAAATTGACCTTCTCTTGGACGGCCACGGCGGTCAGCAACCCCCAGACCTACGTTAGCGCCAATCCGTAAAAGCCGGCTTGCCAAAATCTGCTCTAACACCTACAATACCTAACCATAAGAGGAGCAATCATGGCCGCTAAAAAGACCGTTAAAGAAGAGTCCGTAACTGTTGAAAAGACCCCAAACAAACGACTAAAAACCAAACTGATAGTCTTATTGGCTGTAGTTATCGTAGCCGTCGTGGCCGGTCTGTTTGTCAACCAGGTCCATACCAACAATCAGCTCAAAAAAGAGAACCAAAAGTTGTCTAACCCCCAGGCGGCGGCTCAGGCCGAAACCAGGACGCTGACCCAGGAGGTAGGTAAACTTATCGAGCTACCTTCCAGCGAAACACCAACCGTGGCCACCGTGGTTGATGTTAGCAAGCTCCAGAAACAACCCTTCTTTGCCAGTGCCAAAAATGGTGATCGGGTGCTGATATTTACCCAGGCAAAGAAAGCGATCTTATACCGGCCAGCCACCAACAAGATCATCCAGGTAGCCCCAATCAACCTGGGCACCGGCCAGCCACAATAGCGGGCTAAATTTCTTACAGAGCTGCTTACGCTTGTTTGTTACCATAGTTTTGATTCGTGGTGGGCACGAGTTGTTTATTTGTAAGTACGACAGGAGGACAGCATGGCAGGAACAGCAAAGGGCGGCCGCTTGGCAGCCCAAAAGAATAAGAAGCGTTACGGATCAGACTTTTACCGGCAAATCGGCGCTAAGGGTGGCAAGGCCGGCCGCACCGGCGGTTTCGCCGCCGGCGAGCAGGGTCGCAAGCGAGCCAGCTACTACGGCTCCATCGGCGGTAGCATTTCCCGACTCAGTAATTAAGTACGGCTCAGTCAACTAACGCGGAACAAACGTAACTCGTAAGAAGTTTTCTGGTGAGGTGAACCAGCTTGGCTGGTTCTGCCGAGCCATCCATTCTTTGCAGATGAGCTCAAGCCGTTTAGTGGGTACGCTACCGTAGAGCTTTCGCAAGTAGCGCTTCATGCTACTCCAGACGCCTTCTACTTGGTTTGTACCAGCAAACTGCCCGTTGCTGTGGTTCCACGACTCGTGGGCGTAGCCCAGAAGAGAGAGCTCTTGGTAGGCGTACCACTTGTCACTGACGACCAGTGAGCCAATCTGTACCGTATCAAGTACGAATTGCTCAAGTGCATCTTGGCCACGGCTGTTGGTAATGCGTAGCATTACCTTCCGGGTGTCTGGTTCAATAGCTCCCGTCACAATGAGCTGGGGTTGCCTACTGCGTTGCTTGCCAAAGTAACTCTCATCTACCTGGACGAGACCACGGAGTGTGGCTGTAGCTTCTGGCACCTGTTCCCGGAACCGTTGGTACCACCGTGCAGTTGTGGTGTAGCTAACACCCGCCAGCAGCCGGGCGGTATCTGGACTCTTCTTGTTCTGCCAGCACCACAGCAGGACAAATAGCTGCCTGGGAGACAGCTTCATGCCGTACAGCCAGGATCCACCTACAGCTGTTGTCCGGTACTTCTTCCGGCAGGCACCGCACCACAGGTACTTGCGTACGTAGCGTTCCTGCAGCCCCCGACTACAGCCAGGGCACTGGCACCCGGAACCAAAAGCCAATCTGTTAAGGTACATCCAGTACTTCTTGTTACTAGAAAACTTTGGTAATTTAGACATTGGAACAACCTTTCTTACTTGTTTGCTTTACAACTACAAGTTTACTGGTTGTTCCGTTTTAGTTTAACGAGCCCGACCAGACAATCTTGTTGACTGATTAGAAAACTTATGCTAGTATGTAGATATCAATAACAAAAATAAAAATGATTTAGGAATTAATATGTCAGAACAACTTAGAGAACAAATTAATCAACCGCACTTTTACACCGATGCTCTAGAGAGTGGTAATCAAGCTACGGTCGCCCAAGCTACTAAGGTAGTAAAAGGTGCAAGACCGCTTGTTGCTACGCAAGACCACGAAGCTATTGCCTATGGTGTAGCACACGCAATTAAGCCAGAGATTGATTACGTTGCTTCGCTTGGAGAACAGAAGAAGGCACATAATCCACTAGAGAGCGCCGCATATGTAGAAGTAGGTGGGCAGAGGCTATTAACTGGCGTAAAGCCTTTTGAAGGTGAACCTAACTTGGTTGTTGCCAAAGCTGACCTTGAAAGAAATGCTAAAAATGCGAGTGAAATCGCCACTAAACAACATCTTGGTGGAGCTACTTTGGAGCTGATTAACTCAAAGCAAAAAGTTGCAAATATGCGACTGGTTAAGCACTAAGAAGTACACTGTTCAAGGTTAATCGCTCCTAGCCGACCATTATTATTTGTCAGAATTATTACTGTCGCCTCAGTTTGTGTAGCGTAAGCTGGTCGTATCAGTACGACTAATAACAGAGGAGACAGATATGGCAGAACGTGTAGAAAAAGTAACCAGAACCGTACCCGCAGAAACGACGGAGCCCGCCCCGGCGGTAGCCCCAACCGAAACCAGGGAAGTATCGGAGCGATCGGTAGGTGGCAGTACCCTGGCGCAAAGAGTTATTTGGTACATCGCCGGCGTGTTGCTGGTTTTATTAGCCTTTAGATTTGTTCTTACGCTGTTGGGCGCCAATCCTAATAATGCTTTCGCCAGCTTTATTTACGACACCAGCCATCCGCTTGTAGCGCCGTTCTTCAGCCTGTTTGGGTATAACCTGCAGTATGGCGTGTCACGCTTTGAGACTTTTACCGTGGTAGCCATAGCGGTTTACACGGTTGTAGCCTACGGCCTTGCCAAGTTAATGACGCTCAATCAGCCCGAACCCCGCTAGAACAAGAGAGCACCGTTCCGGGCGCTGATACACTCCGTGTATCACGCGTGTATCTGTATATAATCACTGTTCATCTGACGATCGATTTTGTACTTTTCCTGGTGCTGGTTCATTTCCACAACCCCGAGCAGCTTAGAATATTCATAACGTCGCCATTCTAGCCAAGCCGGCCCGTCACTGAGCGTGCTAAGATAGAAGGCATGTGGCAAGAAACCAAACACGGGCTTTATAAACAGTTTAACTTCGCTAATTTCAAGCATGCCTGGGCTTTTATGGGTAGGGTAGCCGAGCTGGCCGAGGAATATCAGCATCATCCGCGCTGGGAGAATGAGTGGAGCGTGGTTCAGATCTGGCTGATTACCCACGAGGGTGGCAAGAAGATCACCGAAAAAGACCATGAGATGGCTAAAGCTATAGATGAAGCCTATAGCCAGGAGGCACCGCAGGGTGCCAAGGCGGCCGATCCGTCGGCGCACCCTGATAAGGTTAAGGTCTTTGGCGACGGCGGTTCGCGCGGTAACCCCGGCCCCTCGGCCAGCGGTTTTGTGATCTTAGATATGGAAGATAATGTACTGGTCGATAAAGGCATTTATTTGGGCGTGACTACTAATAACCAGGCCGAATATACGGCTCTGCGGCTGGCGCTCGAGGAGTGCCAGAAGATGGGTGTCAAGCAAGTCGATGTCTACATGGATAGCCTGCTGGTGGTGAACCAGCTAAAGGGCATTTTTAAGGTGAAAAACCGTGATTTGTGGCCGATTTATGATGCTATTAAGACTCTGGCCACCAAGTTTGACGAGATCTCTTTCAGCCATGTGCCGCGCGAGTTCAACAAGCTGGCCGATGCCGCCGTCAACCGTGCGCTCGACGAAGAACTCGGTATCACCGCCCCCCAGGCGTGACAAAACCGAGCATAAGTGGTATACTCAACAGTGGTCAGATTATTAACTGGTCGCGTGCCTTCTAAAACAAGACACGAGGAAAGTCCGGGCAGCAAAGGGAAGGGCAGTCGCTAACGGCGACCGGGGGCGACCCTAGGGAAAGTGCCACAGAAACGATACCGCCTTTGGCTTCGGCCAGGGGTAAGGGTGAAACGAGCGGGGTAAGAGCCCGCAGTTCCCAACGGTGACGTTGGGAAGAGGTAAACCCTGCCTGCCGCAAGGAGATGGATACTTTAAGGCCTAAAGCCTAAAGCGTCCCGCTAAGGACCCATCACAAAAACCGCTCGAGTCTGCGAGCAATCGTAGACCTAGATAGATGACCAGTCAGGGCCTCGGCCCGTGACAAAACCCGGCTTACAGATAGTCTGACCTTTATTATTTAGTGGCGGCTTTGACAACGGCCGTGAAGGCGGCTGGTTCGTTGACAGCCAGTTCGGCCAGGATCTTGCGATCTAGGGTGATGTTGGCGGCTTTTAGGTCGGCAATCAGCTTGCTGTAGGTGGTGCCATTCATACGGGCGCTGGCGTTGATGCGGGCGTTCCACAATTCGCGGAAAGTACGCTTGCGGTTCTTGCGGTCGCGGGTGGCAAACTGCAGGGACCTGGTAACGGCCTGGCGGCCGCGCTTAATACTAACGCGGTTAGGGTGCGAAAAGCCCTTAGTGGCCTTGCGGATCTTTTTATGCTTGGCGTGACTGGTGACGCCTCTCTTAACCCTCATCCTTATACTCCTAAATTCTTCTTGATGTTCTTGGCCATTTTGCCGGTTCGGGTGCTGAGGCCACGCAGACTGCGCTTGCGGCTACCGCTCTTTTTACCCAGAAAGTGGTTGAGGTTGGAACTGCCAACCCGGACTTTACCGTTCTTGCTTATCTTGACACGGTCTTTGGTGCCACTATGCGTCTTCAGTTTTGGCATTCGATTCTCCTTCTTCTTGGGGCTTTGCCTGGTAGGCAACGGTGCTCTTGCCGCTGTTTCTGATAACGAAACTTAGTTGTTTGCCGGCCAGTTGCGGCTGTTGGTCGACTACAATTGTATCACCGAAGTCTTCGATTACCTTTTGGGCAATCTTGAAACCGATTTCCTTATGAGCCTGCTCACGGCCTCTGTAAAACAGGGTGACCTTAACCTTGTGACCGGTTTCCAGGAACTTGGCGACCTTGCCCATTTTTATCTGCAGGTCGTGGGCGCCGATCTTGAGTCCGAAGCGCATTTGCTTCATGTCAAGCGATTTGGTGGTTTTGCGGTTCTTTTGCAGCTGCTTGGTGCGCTGGTAATTGAACTTGCCCCAATCGACGATTTTGCAGACCGGCGGGTCGGCATCCGGTGATATCTCCACCAGGTCCAGGTCACGCTCCTGCGCAATAGCTAAAGCTTCTTGTTTGCTCAAGATGCCGAGCTGCTTACCTTCATCATCGATGACTCGCAGCTTTGGTGCCCGAATTTGATCATTCAGGCGGGTGTATTTAGCTATGACCTAGTCTCCCGCTTATCCATTAAGTATTAGTTTTAATGTACCCTGCATTTTAACAGATGACAGCTCAGAGGTCAAAGTATTCCCAGGCTTTTCAGGACTTCGTCTTCTGTCGGTTCGTCAATGACCCGCTGGCTATTTAAGCGTAAGGCAATAGATTGGCGAATGAAGCCGCTACGGGTTTGGTAGTTGGCTTTGGCGGCTTTGTCGAGTTGCTGGAGCAATCTGGCCGACACTCTTAGATATACAATCTGGCTACGCATGTACAATGTACCTCGTTTGTACTTCCATTGTACTGCTACAGCGAAAAGGTAGGGTGGTAAAAGGCGGCCTTGCTCGCCCGCGGCGTGGAAGGGAATATCCAGGTGTCATTTGCGGGGATCCTTTGAGGGGCGGTAGCGCAGGTTTATGGCTTCGGTGAGGTGTTCTTCCAGGATTATGTCGGAATCGGCCAGGTCGGCGATGGTGCGGGCGACCTTGATGGTTCGCATATAGGCTCGGGCAGACAGTTTCAACACCCCGGCAGCGCCGTTAAGCCTGATGGCTGCAGCCCGACCGAGCAGTGCCAGTTGCTTAATGTCGTCGTTAGTCATGTCGGTGTTAAGTTTACTGGGGTCGTTAAAGCGTTTGGCTTGGAGCATGCGGGCATTAATGATGGACTGTCGGAGACGTTCGTCGGCAGAGGGATCGGGTTCTTGGGTAAGTAGTTTTTCGTGATCGATATTATGAACGCTGGTGTGGAGTTCTATGCGGTCGATTATCGGACCGGACAGGCGATTGGCATAGCGTGAGATATCACTATCCGTGCAGTCGCAGGCTTTGGAGGTGCCATGATAACCGCAAGGGCAGGGGTTGCCGGTGGCGATAAAGATGAAGTTGGCTGGGTAGTCCGCCCGGCCGCGGGCGCGGGAGATGCTAATCTGTCTGTCTTCCAGGGGTTGCCGCAGGGCTTCCAGGGTGTCGTGGCCGAACTCAGGCAACTCGTCGAAGAATAAAACACCGCGATGAGCCAGGCTCAGCTCGCCCGGTAACAGCCCGGCGCCACCACCGGTAATAGCGACGTAACTGGCGCTGTGATGGGGCGAGCGGAACGGTCGCTTGGTTATGATCTGCTCGTAGTCCTGGCTGGCCAGACTATGCAGGTGTGTTACCTCAAGCATCTCCTCACGGTTCAGGGGTGGAAGGATCGAGGGCAGAGCCTTGGCCAGCATGCTTTTACCGGTACCGGGCGGCCCGTTAAAGAAGACGTTGTGCCCACCGGCAGCCGCAATTTCCAGGGCGCGTTTGGCTTGCTCCTGGCCAACAACTTCGCTGAGTCGAGGCAGGTTAGCAGGCCCAGCCAGAGCTGGCTGATACCTGCCAGCCCCGGTCTTGATGATCTGGAGCGGTAAGGACTGATTCAGGTGGCCATAGAGTTGGCTCAGGTTGCCGATTGGTATCAACGTAATTTGGGGAATCAATTGAGCTTGTTTGAGGTTGTCGGTCGGTATGTAAAAAGTAGTAAGACCTTTGGAGCGGCCAACCAGGATCTTGCCAATGATGCCGCGAACCGCCCGAACATCGCCGCCCAGGCCAAGCTCACCAATAAAGGCCCCTTTGGAATACAGGGGTGAGTTGACCTGGCCGTTACTCAGCAGGATGGCCACGGCAATGGCCAGATCAAAACTGCTGTCGGCTTTGGGAACATCGGCCGGTGCCAGGTTAATGGTTACCCGTTTACGCGGTAGCATTATATGGCTAGTTGCGAAGGCACCCCTGATACGTTCGCGTGATTCGTCAACCGCTTTGCTGGCCGAGCCGACAATAATAATGTTCGGCAGGTTATTTGATAGGTGACATTCGATATCAACGATCGTTCCGCTGTTCCCGGACGAGATAATAGCTTGCACGTGAGAGCTCATATTGGTTAACCTCCTAATGGCGTCCTCACGCACCGGTTTAGACACAAAGTAAAACACCTTGTCCCAGGAAAGACAAGGTGTTTTAACAATTATTTAAGATTTTTGTTTAACTTTTGGTTGTTAAGGTTTTGGTTGTTTAGTCAGGGATAACGACTTGCGAGAAATCGTTATCCCCAGAGAGCTTTTTGTTTTTGAGCACTTAATTTGTTCAAGTGCTATACGTATCTTATAGAATAGGGTTCAGGCCGTCAATAACAATTATGGTTAAATATTTCACAAACCTGTGCATAACTTTTGGCCAGCATAAGCGGATTGACAAAAAGGGTCCGCCGTGCTAGGATTAACGGGTAAGTCAAAAAACAAAAACGTCCTACAATTTAGCCACGAAGCCCTCGCGGGGGCGGACTTACAAAACCAAAACGGAGGAATCCGTATAGCGCTCTGTTACGGCCGCAAGGCTATCAGAGCGGTCAGTTTCGCCGTAGGGCGGCAAGCGCTCCAATAGTCTAATAATTATGAGCGGATTTGTCGCCCCGGCACCATTTTTCTTTTGAGCTATTATCATGATCGGTAAATTTATAAAAAATAAGCATGTACTTAGGCTTAGCGGTCTGCTGACTGTAGACGGCCTGCTGTTTGCCGGCAGTGATGCCGCCAGAGTACCTTCGTTTATAGTTATGGTCGGCTTTTTGCTGTTGGCGGTTACGCTGTACTACTTTATATACGCCGGACTCGGCATAACAAAGGTGTATGGACTCAAAATCAGAGGTAGACGTCAACTG
>Ga0100387_10004440_pt1 | contig 11579 bp, 9 predicted proteins | sample CryGeymeta201511_FD_81547 | JGI IMG/M metagenome (GOLD analysis project Ga0100387, IMG submission 81547) | Groundwater microbial communities from Crystal Geyser aquifers in Utah, USA - Crystal Geyser metaG 2015-11 | ecosystem: Environmental > Aquatic > Deep subsurface > Groundwater | place: USA... | reverse complement strand
TCCGGTTACCGTTGCAACTGCCGATTCGAGCGGTTCTGTAATTTGTTTTTCTACTTCTTCAGGTGAAGCGTTGAGATAAGTTGTTTGAACAATTAAATGAGGAATGTTAATATTAGGAAGAAGGTCTATGCCAATATTGAAAAAAGAAAAAATGCCCAACAATGTAATGGCAATGAATATAACTGTTACTGTTATTGGACGGCGGATACTGGTCGAACTTATTGACACTAATTAATAATCTCCGCAACAACTAATGATGATTTAATCACTTGTAAAGAGTGTGTAAAATAGTTTGTGTAAATGGCAAGTAGTTGAATCATAAAAAAGGTTCAACTTGATGGTCAAAGATAATAGAAAAATGACCAATAACCATCGACCAGTTTCTGACCAGCATGGTCCATTTTCTTGCAATATCCCGATAAACCAAAAACAACATTTTCGTTAAGGCTTCATCATTCGGGAAAAGACATTTTGCTTTCGTAACTTTTCTAAACTGACGATGCAAAGCTTCAACGGCATTGGTGGTATAGATCATCGTTCTGATCTCTTGGGGATACTGGAAAAAGGTAGACAATTCTTCCCAGTTTTCACGCCAAGATTTCATAGCCAACAAATACTTCTTCCCCCAAGTCTCGTCAACCGTTTTCAAGTTTTGTAAGGCAGCCGCTTCTGTAGGAGCTGAGTAGATTGTTTTCAAGGCTTGAGCGAAAACTTTTTGATCTTTTGATGCGACATATTTCATCGAGTTGCGGATTTGATGAACAATACATCTCTGGATTTTAATGTCCGGGAAAACTGTCTTGATGGCTTCGGAAAACCCGGTCAACCCATCGATACAAGCAATACAGATTTCCTTTACACCACGGTTCTTTAATTCGGTCATAACGGAGAGCCAAAACTTTGCGCCTTCAGCTTCTCCGATCCACAGCCCAAGTAAGTCTTTCTTGCCTTCGATATTTATTCCTAGACACGTATAGGAGGCTTTAGATTCAACTCTTTTTGTGGAATCATCCTTTACCTTGAAATGAATCGCATCGAAGAAAACAACCGGATAGATGCTCTCTAACGAGCGATTTTGCCATTGAATAGCCAGATCGTTTATCTTGTCGGTAATCTGGGAAACGAGCGTAGGACTGATCTCTAATCCGTAGATATCTTCTATGTGTGTTTGAATATCACGGGTGGTCATTCCTTTAGCGTACATAGAGATGATTTTATCTTCAATCGCACCAAGACGGGTTTCATGTTTTTTAACAACGATGGGTTCAAATTCACTGTTTCTGTCTCGTGGTATTTCCAACTCAAGAGCGCCTTGATCAGTGGTAACGGTTTTATGATATGACCCATTTCTGCTATTACCGGAATTCTTGCCAGCCGGAGAGTGTTTCGTATAACCGAGTTGATCAGTGATCTCAGCATCAAGCATAGCTTCAAGAGATGTTTTCATGAGTTTTTTAATTGCACCTTCTTTGCCCATGAGGTCGTTGTATGTTTTCGCCGTTGCGAAATCTTTTTTGAACTGTTCTAAGAGCTTTTCTGATAGTTCCATTGGGTAGTACTCCATAATTTGTAAATGGTAAATTGAATTATTTATTGCCCTATTCCAAGAGCAACTTTTTTCGCCCCCGTGTGTATCGCTTCACTTCACTCGCCTTCGCTACGCTCAGGCTTCGTTCCGTTCCGCTCTACACACGGGAATTTCCATTTACACAATCTTTTTTACACTACCTTTTACTGTACGTTTTTAATGCACCTTAGAACACCTCCTTTTTCAAAAAATAGCAAAATATGAAGTTGTGTTGTTAATACAGTTTTGCAATCGGCACTTGTTTCTCCAAATGTTACATTATATGACTAAAAGTAACCCATGTACCACGAATTGCTCGATCAAGTTATATTTCTATTTGCTCAATCTAAATTTATCATCTTTAATTGATAGATACTTATTTTTATTCGTTTTAGATAAACTTAGCCAAGATCAACAAGATATATTTAAAGTTAAAATTGTTTTTACAATCCTTCCTTTAAATTGATCGCTTTTTCTTTTATTTTTTTGTCTAATGCTTTTGCTATTAATTCATTTAAAAGTTGTTTAGCTTTTTGTTTCTCACCATTCACGATATAAATTTCAGCTATTTTAAGTTCTGATTTTTCATTATATACCGTTGATTTTTTGCTGTTTGCAAGAATGTTTTGATAACATGTAATGGCTTTATTATATTCTCTTCTTTCCTGGTACAGTTCTGCCAATGAATATGTTGCGTAATTATGTAAAATATCATTCCTTTCTTGCTGGGCATATTTTATAATATTTGCATATACCACAATGGCTTGATCTTTATTTATAATTTCATAGCAACCAGCTAAATCTATTTGCATAGCAAAATTATCCGGATATTTTGATACAAAATTTTCCAGAACTTTTATTCTATCATTCAATATACTTTTACTCTGATTATCTCGATATTCCATATAGTAAAAACTATCTAAATAAATCAATGCAAAATATTTCGTAAACTTAAATTTTGAATTAGATATAACAAGATTAATCTGTTTTAATCCTTCTTTTTTTTCTCCACTTGTTATTAACCATCTTAAATACCAAGGGACATAACTAGTAAATAAATTATAAAGTCCTATTCCTAAGTAAGCATCATAATAATTCTTATTACTTGATAGTATCTTGTTAATTTCCTCATAGCCTTCTTTACCTTTCTTATACCCGCTGATAAACTCACTTTGGTTTAATGAAAACAATCCTTGAAAACCATAACTTGCACCTAATAGTAACGTTAGATCACAATTAGCATTTTGTGACTTAAGAAGTTGTTTTGATAAACTAATAGAAGTATTAATATTGTTGTTAAATTCATCTGTAATAATATCTGTTGGAAATAACTCATCGGAGATACCACTTTTATGAATCAAGGAAGTGTAATAGTATACTATCGCTTTAATAAAATAAAATGTTGGATCACTCGCATTTTTTTCTTGCAGGTTATTCAACTCATCAATCGCTTCTTTCATCTGGAATGAAAACATAAGATCGATTGTTTTTTGGTATTTATTTTCATCTATATTATAACTTTGAGAATAACTTGGATTTAGAAATAAAATTCCAAGAACTGTTATTAGAATTAGTTGATTATATATCATTATCTAAATACCTTATAATTATTAGGTTGATTTCTAGTATAGTAAAAAAATAAATTAGCATACAGCGGTTCTGACAATTTTGCCAGATCGTACAATTAGATGAAATTAGTTACTGATACACCATTAAAATACATTTAACAATCTTTGCAAAATGAAAACTATTATTTTATAATACTCGTTTTACTTCTGTTACCGTTTGAACCTTATATTTTTTAAAAGCATTGATTGTTTTTTTTATATTTGCAGCAAATATTATTAAAAATGAAAATAACATCAATAAATACGGGAATATGTTATTAAGGTCACTTAACATACCCGATATATTTGCATTATAAAAATTGCTACTTAACCCTCTAATTGCTGTATAAAGTTTTATATTTACATCATTAAGACGAAATGAAAAGATATTTACTAAATACATAATATTTAGTAAAAAAAACGAATTGCTTAAAATAACATACACAATAAAGGAATATTTTATTCCCTTTGGCAAGTTTTGACTAGTGCTATTGTGAGAAGTTTTGTTCCCAGTAAAAATTTTTTTTATTGTTTCTTTAAAATAATTATAGACATGTTTTCTTAAATTCTCAATACCCATTATATCTGAAATAAGCCAATAGCCATCAAATTTGAAGAATGGATTCAGTGAAAATAATATAGATAAAATCGTTAAATGAATTGCATATACAATGATAGAACTTCTTGATAAAATGAAAACTATGTAGAGAAAAAACAGGGCAATTAATTGGAAGTAAATCCCACCCAAATCAACAATTATCCTCTGTTTTCTTTTAAGTTTCCAGGTTTTTGAGACATCAGAATAAAAGACTAAAAAATAAAGATACAGCCCAACCCCCATTTCTTCATATTCAACATTATAAAAATGGCAAGCAGACAGATGTCCCAATTCGTGAAAAAAAATTGTAATATAAATTATAAAATACAATAAAATAAGGTCCAAGCCCTTAATATCAGTGAATGAAACCAAAGCTGCCTTTTCAAAGATAACTAGATGTACAAAAAATATGAATAGGCCTATCATTATGGGAATGGAATAAGTTCTAGAGAATAGATATTTTAATATATTCGTAATTGGATGAAGAGAGGCTTTTGATAATAGAGAGTATTTAAGATAGAAATAATATTTTTTTTTACTAACTGTTTCACAGTCGCCAACAACAATCCCATTTGGGATTAAATAGCATGAAAATATATTCAGAATTTTTTCTTCTGAAAGGCTGTATCCGTTTGCACTAATCTTTACTAATATATCATTAACTGATCTGGAGCCATCTACCAACTTAATGATAGCATATAAAATTTTGGAAACCGTATAGTTTCGGTTTTCTACTGAGATTAAATAAACTTCATTCCCTGATTTTGAATCAAAAGGTAAAATTTCTATATCGTTTTGTAGTTTTAAAACAATGTCAAGAGTTAATATATTCATATAGTTTTAGAATCAAAGTACTAGTTACAAAAATATGATAATAATAAACTTAAAAAAGAGAATAATATTATTCAACAATAAATTATAAGAGACTTATTTTACTTTAAATATTATTCTTTCTTTAAATAAAAAAGAAATATCTTTTTTGATAGACTGGATCAAACTTTCGTCAATATTTATTAAATAATTTTCTAATTCCATCATAGTAAAACTTTTGTCAAAAAGGTTTTCAATAGCACCCAATAGAACAATACTTATTTTAATATTCGAGAATTTATCTACTAGATGAATATAAATATTGTCCTTCCATTCAAAGCAAAAGAATTTATTTATATCAAATTTCATTTCCATAGTTTCGCAATTCAAGATATAATCGTTACTTCTATTATTATTATTTCTAATAATTAGATCATTAAATATATTCCACATAAACCAATATTCGGGTGCATTATTAATATACCTTTCAAGCTCCGAATAAAAAGATTGGATAACGGATTGAAAGTTTTCTTCCTTATCTTTTTTTTGAATATTAATAGAGTCGCTAATATTTAAATGAAAGGTGCCTTCTCGATTTTCCATAAATGCATAAACTGTTGGCATCCCTGTTAAATAACTTAATTTGCAAAAACCTGGTCTGGCTTTTATTTTGTGATCTAAAAAATTACAATACACATCATTATTTTCTTCCTTTACATTGGGTTGAGAATAATTTGCATCCGCATATACCAGTACAAAGTGACCAACTTTTACTGCTTTTATAATTTTTATTATGCTTGCTTTGTTAGTAAGTTCTAAAGGATAAATATCAAAGTCTTTATTCTTCATGTCATAATGACTTTTAATTTCTTTAACATAGAATTCAGCATTACCCAATACTATTACCGCAACGCTTTTATTGAAATATTCTGCCATTAGAAATGGGATAAATGGATAAACTCCAAAGTGGCTTGTTGCTATTATTAAACCGTTACATGCATCAAGTGATTTTATATTGGAATTGATTTTAAAATTGCTAAACTCTGCTTTCTCAAGCATATCCCTATTTATATGGTAGATATTTAATAATTTTTTAAATATATCTTCCGCCTTTTCCCGACTTTTAAAATGGTATAAAAGATTTGAAAAAATTTTTGATAAAAAGATATTTGAAAAAAGTCGATTATAATTAGTAACCGGTAATGTAATGGTTTCTTTCATAATTAATCATATTTCAATTAATTTGATAAGGGAGTTTATTAGAAAACTCCCTTAAACATTTTATTAGCATTGACAGGTATTAATGACGCAAGTAGGTTCGCCTACTCCTGCTAATTCTAATCTTTCCTCAAGTTCTTCGAAAGAAATTTCTTGTATCTTCGAAGCATCGAGAGAATCGTTCAACGAAACCATTTCTTGGTTTTCCATTTGGACCTCTTTGTTTTTGTTTGTATTTAGTTAATTAATCCATTGTCAATTTTAATTAACACTGGAGTTCTAATATCTACCTATCCGTAATTAATTATTTAAATCTTTACCAAAGTCATCTCTTTTAGTTAGACTACATTAAATTTTTTAATGTAGTCTAACTAAAATCCATCAGTTCATGCTATCATCGTAATTGCTTCAATCATTCTTAAAAGAAAAATCATCATAAGATTCTGATAAAACTTTCTGGAAAACCTTTGGAAATGAATCACAAAAAGAAGCTCTATGACCCTTACCTTCAAATAAAGCATGTGCTTCGCAACCACCCCCACAAAAAAAAGCATACTTACATTTGCTACAAGCCTCGACAGTTGTAATATTTCTTCCTTGCCATTTTAATATTTCATTTTCAGCAATTTCCAATCCGTTGTCATATCTTCCAACTTTTTGTTCATCCATTCCAACAACTTCCCAACAAGTATACAAGTCTCCGTAAGGATCAAATATATACATACCGGTTTGCGCACCACAAAATTCAGTTTGGAAAGCCATCTTTTTGCTATTTATTAGTTGTTTGATTTTTACTTTTAGTCCCAAATCTTGGCAAGCTATTACATAGTCATTCTGTCCCATTAAATCATAGCATTCATTAGTATAATCCTTGCGGGATATATTTTCGTATGTAGCATTTTTAGCCAAATGATTTTTAGAAATCTCAAATACTTCTTTCGCTTTCCTTGTCATTACTGCATTACAAGCTATTGCTTCATTATTTCCGCGAACTAATGCCGAATATATTTTAAAATTTGGCAATTTATCCAATCCTCTTTGACAAAATAAATCAGAGAGTTTCGATAAGACGTTAATGTTTGATGAATCTATATTAACTCTTACAATCACTTTGATTCCATTTCTAAGAATTTGTTCAACATTTTTTAATATATTATAAAACGTGTTTTTTGCTTGAGAATGTATACGGCGTTTGTCATGGACTTCAGGTATTCCATCAATTGTAATTTGTACTGTTTCTATTTTGCCTGGTTTCAATAACTCATCATAATAATTCAAATCATAACCATTGGTTATAGCATTAAAAACATAACCACTATCAATTCCTTTATTTACTATGTAGGAAACAATTTCATAATTATCAAGCAGAAGGGGTTCTCCACCATAAAGGGTTATATTGTTTTGATGCCTATTCCGGTCAGGTTGTATTTGGAGCATTACTTCATAAGCTTTATCTACTAATTCTTTAGCAACAACTTTTTTTGACCACGCTTTTCCCGAACCAGATATTTCATTTTCAAAACAATATGGGCATCTGAAATTACAATCATATGTAACTAAAAAAAGAAATGAATTCTTTATTTTATTTAATTTAAAAATATTTTCAGCTATTTTTTTTACCACATTTTTTTCTTCTGTTGGAGAAAGATAAGTCAAATATCCTCGTTCCTTTAATAAATCAATTGTTTCTTGGCTAATCTGAGATCCATCAGAACAATTATATCCTTCTCCTCTTTTTAGGAATTTTGCAACCTTTTCTTGAACGATATCAATTGCTCCTGTATAACCGTGCATTAAGAAATAACGATTTGAATTTTTCATTTTAACATTTATTGTATAAAGGCTCGTATGCAAATGCATATAAAATTGTCTGTCGTCTAAAAAAATGTTTTTGTTATTTAATGGATTAAATTTTTATTATTAAAATTAATAGTAAAACGAAGAAAAAACACTGGTAAAAATGATAGTTTTCAACTATCACTTTTGATGGTTTTTCATTTCACTATACTATTACTTTGTGCAGGTTTGTCTGTTTTCATTATTAATTTGCGGTTTTCTACAGCAAATTTTATCAGGTGGCTGGATTTATCAATTTGAAGTTTATCCTTTAGATTATTTATATGGAAATAAACCGTTCTTGCAGAGACAAACAAGGTTTGAGCGATTTCTTTATCACTATACCCTTCAGCCAAAAGAGAAAGTACTTTGGTTTCCATGTTTGTCAACCTATTAAACGATTTATTCCCGGAGAATTGCGGAGTAAGCAAATTTTGTGGGTTATGGTTTATATCCTCATCACCCTCAATCTCATCTTCTTTTTTACTAAATTAGTATTTTAAATTTCTTTCCGGTCCATAATAGACCATTAATATCATAAAAATCGTTCCCAACATCATTGAGATTGGAGAAAGTATCTTCAGTAGTTGTTGGTTCTCATAAAAGAAGTAAAAGAAGATTGTATTTCTTAATGTTTCGACAATTAGTATAGGTAGAAATAGAGGAATCCGGCACTTGGACATAATTTCGATATGCAGATCCTCACAAAGACAAATAATGATGAAAGCTAAACTAAGAGTGATTATCAGCAGTGGAATTAGGTTGTTTGTTCCTAAATGGGGAGTAAGAATTAAAAATCCGAGGAATAACAAGACTGAATATTTAAGTCCTCTTCTTGGAAAAGCTATCAATAATGCCGGGCTTAAGAATGGAATTACCGCTAAAGATATAGGGGTGTGAGAAGTGATTAATAAATAATAATTAGGATTGACTACAAAAGCCAATAAAAGAAACAAAAAATATTTATTTCTTTTAAACCGGAATAGAAGTAAAAGATTTGTAAAAAAACCAAGCACAAGAAACACATTCAAAAATAAGGGTACAATCTCCTCCGGCAAAAAACTTATTTTGATCGTTTGGTAACCCCGTCTATTTTAACAATAGAGGGAAATACTAAAACAAAGTTAAAAAAATATTTTATTTTACCAACTCACTAAAATAATATCCCTTTTAAGACATTTTACTTTTTCAATTTAATTAAAAATCGGGTTAATTCCCAAATAGCTTCGTTTTTACTCCAAAAACGAAGATATAATTACTAAAAACTATCTGATAATTATAATTAATTACCAATTAATTGTAATTACTTACCGATTAGTTGTAATTTTTTTACGATTTATTTTAATTATTCACGGGTTAATTAGTATTCCCTATCCGTTTACTAAAATTGTTTACCGGATAATTATAATAAATCAAACCTTAATTTGAATATACTGACTGTTAATTTTATTAAAACCATTTTCCGTTAAGGTACCTTCACGGATTATCAAAATTTTTTAATTTGTTTAGTTATCAGATATAATTACGGTTTTACAATCAATTTACCCACTCCCAATCCCCTTCTTTTGGTTTGGTTTTTCTAATAAATGTAATTAGTTTACCTTACGTAATCATTAATGTTTCACCTTTCATCATTTTCATCCATTAACCTGCCGGAGGCGGGTCACAAACCGAGAATGTTGATTCACCAAGAAGTTTCTATGGACAAAAGTTATCATTCATTTCATATTCCCGTAATGGGAACCGGCTTTTCAATGGACACTCCGATTCGTGTTGCCCACTATGGTATTTCATCAGTAATCTCAATTGTAGATGATCTGCTTATCGAACGGATCAGAAAATATTATTGCGAAAAGTTTAATTTTCCATATCTCCCGATCATGCGCTTTGAACCTGATGGAAGATCAAAGAGAATAACCGCTTATTTGGATGTCGTTTCAAAAATTGTTCATCAAAAAATTGAAGAAATAAAAAAGCAGCCTTTTTTTGAACATAACGAAAAAAGCAAATACTTTGAGATGCTTCCCGATAGCAGTCCCGTAAAATCGGCTTATGTAAAACTTTTAAAAATGAAAGATGATTTTGAACGAATCAATTTTGCCGATGAACTTACAAAATTAATCCATCCCGGTTCCATTGATGTAAACATTATGGCAAAACTTGATAAGACTAATTATGACAAAGCGGGACAAATGCTCAGCGAAGAATATAGTGATGCAAAGGCTGCGCTGCGCGGGTTTGCAAATAGCTGTTTAAATTCTTCTGTGGTTTTTTCTGCAGGTTTTAATCGCGGCTTATACGGATACATTTCAAAATTTCAAGATTTTTATAGAGATACAACCGGTGATTTGAAAAAGAAGATCACGATTAAGGTCAGCGATTTTCGTTCCGCTTTAATTCAAGGAAAATTTTTAGCTTCGAAGGGATTAGAGATAAGTGAGTTCAGAATTGAATCAGGTCTCAATTGCGGCGGACACGCTTTTGCTTCTCAAGGATTATTGCTTCCTTCAATTTTAAAAGAATTCCACGAAAAGAAAGAACTCTTAACTACCCAGCTTCAACCTATCATCCAAAGTTTCTATGAAAAAGTCGGATTAGACTATCCTGAAAAAGCTAAACAAGACGAGCCGCTCATCACTGTTCAGGGTGGAGTAGGAACAGACGGTGAAGCAAAAAGATTAGTAGAAGATTTCGGATGCGATTCGGTTGGCTGGGGAAGCCCGTTCCTATTGGTTCCCGAAGCGACTTGTGTTGATAGCGATACTCTTGAATTGTTAAAGAACGCAAAAAAGGAAGACCTTTATTTAAGCAGTGTTTCTCCTCTCGGTGTGCCGTTTAACAATCTCCGGAATACCGGTTCTGAAGTTTGGACCAAAGAAAAATCCACCCAACAAAAACCCGGATCATCCTGCCCAAAAGGTTTTCTTGTCTCCAACAAGGAATATTCAGACCTATCTAACGGTAAAGCAGGAAAACCAATTTGCACTGCGTCAACGGAATTTCTCTTAAAAAAATTCAACTCAATTTCAACATTAGAAACTTCTTCTTTTGAAAAAGATGAACTAAAAATGAAGGCTGTCGAAAAAGTTTGTTTGTGCGAACACCTCGGGAACAGCGCTTTAATGGCTCTTGGTATTCAAAAGAGAGGACTAACGCCTCAAGCAATTTGTCCCGGACCAAATATCGTTTGGTGGAGTAAAGAATATACTTTAAGAGAAATGATAGACCATATTTATGGTAGAGGCGAATCGCTTGTGTCTAAAGAGCGTCCGCACATGTTTTGCCAGGAAGTTGAACTGTACGTGAACTATTTTGAAAATCTTTTAAAGACAACGGAACTCAACGAAGCGGGAATAAACTATCTTAAAACATTTAAAGAAAATCTTGAATCGGGGATGGATTACATATTGGAATTCTCCACAAAAAAACCTTTTGAGAATGAAAACTTAGCATCAATCCCCTCTTTCATTTCGGAACAGAGAAAAAAACTGCACCTTATCTTCACACAGAAATTAGCTGCGTAGGTTTTTCCCCACACAGCTAATTAGTAGATCATTGAAACAAATTATCATAGCTTTTGTCTGAAAAATGATTTTTATTACTGCACTTTTAAAAGTTTCGCATTAATAGCAACAATAACCGTACTTGCAGACATTAGCACTGCACCTAATGCCGGACTCAAAACTATTCCTGCTGAATATAAAACTCCGGCAGCAAGAGGAATAGCAATAATATTATAACCTGTTGCCCAAATTAAATTCTGAATCATTTTTTTATAAGTGGCTCGTGAAAATTTTATTAATGAAACCACATCTTTGGGATTATTCTTCACAAGAATTATATCTGCTGATTCAACAGCAACATCAGTTCCTGCACCTATGGCAATACCGACATCTGCTTGTGCAAGTGCGGGTGCATCGTTTACGCCGTCGCCTGTCATTGC
>Ga0100387_10004434_pt1 | contig 11584 bp, 4 predicted proteins | sample CryGeymeta201511_FD_81547 | JGI IMG/M metagenome (GOLD analysis project Ga0100387, IMG submission 81547) | Groundwater microbial communities from Crystal Geyser aquifers in Utah, USA - Crystal Geyser metaG 2015-11 | ecosystem: Environmental > Aquatic > Deep subsurface > Groundwater | place: USA... | reverse complement strand
ATAGTAGGACCCCGATTTATCATGAGTCGCATCGGGGAGACCCACATATTTCAGATAATATTCACCCGGGTCGTCAGCTTTGCCTGTCAATGGCCATACGTCGATTGGATTTTTCATATCAAACACATTATATACGTTCAGCCCTAAAGATAGTCTGTAACCTGAAAACTTAATATACCTTGATAAAGACAAATTAATATTTTGGTATGACGGTGATCTTTTTGAATATTTATTCTTTAAATCTAATTCAGGTTTGTCGCCATTCCATTTATAGGGTGTATAAGGGGCGCCGGATTGATAGAATCCGGTTAAACTGGCATTGATATTATAGGGAAGCCGGGTATAGAACGTGAGTGTCAGATCATGAGTTCTGTCGAATGGCATCAGAAATTCCTGAGACGGGGCGGTTCGTGCATCGCTCCCGATGGATGCCCAGTCATATTCGCTGTTAGCTTTGGCTACCGAATAGGTATACTGTAACAGGGTATTTATCAGCATTCCCCGGTTTTCAAGGGTAAAATCAAATCCTTTTGCACTACCGTAATCTCCGTTCGAAAATACTTCATAGTTGTATACGCCGCTCTGAAATGATTTTGTCGTGGACAGCTGATCCATATCTCTCACCCATCCGGCTAACTGAAATGCCCAGTTTCGGTTAACCTGGATATTAAACCCAAATTCGTACTGCTGGGTTCGGGATGCATTCATAGTTGCATTTCCCAGCAGCCCTTCACTTTCTTCAAAGAGGGTTTCAGGATCTTCCAACCGGTTGGTATTCAGATATACGTTCTGATAAATAGGGGTTTGGTAATAGATTCCATAATTAAATGTAAATGTGGCATTGTCCGTAATTACGTGGGAAAATCCCAGTCGCGGACTCACCTTAGAAAACCAGTTGGCATCGGTAAAAAGTACTCGCTGATGCGCGTATCCGGGCGTGGTCGATGTCGGTTCGCCCGGATCTCTTTTTCCATTTTCATTTGAATCCCGATAGTACCATGGGAGATTCGGAGAGGCATTTCCTGATGAATCCGCCCAAATCTGAGTATTATAATTAACCATATCCACACGGATACCGGCGTTAATGACCATCCAGGGTACTTCGTAAATATTCTGAATGTATAAAGATAATTCTTCAGGCTCGCGGAAGTTATCCCATTTGCCGTTTTTATTGGCATCTTCAAAGGGTTCCCCATGGTCCCACTGATGGTTTCCTTCTCCCTGATCAGCTCCCGGGTATTCCGGATCGACGGGCAATAACCCGTCCGGTCCGGTATCGATAAAATATTCTGCGAAACTCTGGGTAAAGGCAGAACTGCCTTCCCACGGATTTTTCACTTCAAAAAAGTTCAGGCTATGAAGTTTGTAATCAAAACCGGTTTTGATTTTCCACAGGTTCGTGATCTGTGAGGTACCATCGATTCTTGCTTCTTTTGTCACTGCGCGTGAGGTGCCGTAAAATCTGTCACTACCCCCGAATGCACTTCCTTCGTTCCAGCCATAAAAATATTGAGACGATACCCATTGGAGCCAGGACGGAATGTTCCCCGTCGGGAAGACCCCATAATGATTGATGTAGGGGTCAAGACTGATATCCAGCACATTATTATTATAATCCAGATACGGCGTATAATCTTCATACATATCCGGCGTAAGCCAATAACTGTTGTCCCGATATTTTGAACTTTGAGTTTTTTCCGGACCATTCCAAACACCATCAAGTACGCCCGAATTAGTACCGTCTTCAAATGGTTCTCCCGGATCCCATATACCATTATGATTTATATCTGTAAAATTTTCAGCAGATCCCCAATTATATTCACCGGGTTTAGCGCCAAGGTGCCATCCTGTCCGCTCATCCCGCATTGTATACCGGACTGTATCGCCATTATCAGATAACGTATAGGGGATAATGGTAGCATCATATGGATCTGATGCGGCGTTTCCCGGACCTGCCGGATTGCGTGATTCATACCAATCCGGAAATCCATCGCCATCACTGTCCTCCCACCGGACGCCCTGGAACTGATCCTGAACAAACCGGGACACCCTGACGGTGTAAAATGTTTTACTGGTCAGGGTTTGATTAAGCTCAAATGTATAGCGATCTGTATCCCTGAATAGTTCGTTCTGCCCCAAATCCCAATACATATACCTGGGGTTGAAGCCTTGCCGGTGTGCGCCGACAGTCCAGTAGGAGAGATTTAATCTCATTTTTGCCGTCGGATTAAATGATAATTTCCCGAACACGTCCCAGGTCTTATCAAATCCAAAGCCACGAAACCCTTTAACCTTATCCCAGGGTTGAACGAGGTTTGTCATATTCTGTAAATTCATAGCGTCATTATCTTTATACACAATATCATCGAATTTATAGACCCGATAGTTCTCGCGATTTGTGTACTGACCTGATATCCAGAAATATAATTTTTTTACACCCGGAACCTTCCCCCCTAACCCGGTGACAAAGTCGTTATACCCCCGTAACTCATCATAGCGGGACCCCAGAAGTTGTCCTATCACACTGGAATCATACCTGAACTTTATCGAAAATTTATCGGTGCCCGTATTCGTATGCATGTTGGACACTGCCGACATCGCATCGCCGTATTCTGCATTAAATCCGCCCGGCTGCCAGTCGAATTCGTTCACTGCAAACAGATTCAAGCGGGTACCGTTTCCGATCCCCCCAAAGATCGGATTTCGAATATACAAACCATCAATCAAGTAGGCGATTTCACCGGCACGACCACCACGAACATGTATCCCTTCTAATCCTCGTTCTTCATGATCCGGGCTCCCCGACGTACGGCTTTCCACCTTTACGACACCCGACTGGAGGGTATAGAGTTCTGTAATATCCCGAATAGGCAACGCCTCAATGGTTTCTTTGTCCACGGTGATATTTTTTGAGGTTTCCCCTTTTTCCACCAATGCTTTTTCACGGGTTACAAAAATGGTTTCACCTTCGATGGCTTCAGCGGGTAATGCAAAATCCAAAAATAAAGTATTGTCCATCATGACAGCAACATCAGACACCACCTGCCGTTGATATCCCAGCATGGACACTGTAATATCATATGTACCAACCGGTATATTTAAAATAATATATTGACCATCCAAATCAGCCATTGCACCAATTTCGATGGCGGCAAGATACACTTGTGCACCGGGCAGAGGAATGCCTTCAAGATCGGTGACCTTTCCGCGAACAGTGCCATCCGTACTTGCCAACAGTATCGCATTTACAATAATAACAAAAATAATACTTCTCATGAGATAATTTTTCATCACTTTTACCCGGTTAATCGTTGTTCGATGGTAGGCTGACTCTCTGGAAACCGGCAGTTCTTCGGATCTGGTAAGGATCATAGTCCAGCCCCCCTTCATGTCCCAGTGTGTTCAGATTGACGGATTTCATTTGGCCGAAAATGTTTCTCAACAGTCCTCCGGACCCTGAATCAATGTTTCGATATTCTGCCATCTCAAGTCTGGAATATTCTATCCAATCGTTGGAAGTACCCCAGGGTGCATCATTCCAGTGGATATACACCTGTTCTTTGACCATACCGTTATTTCTGGCAAGCCAGGTCACGGTTTTTTCGCCATATTTTATCCCCGGACCGAGCAACGTCATTTCAATTTGATTTGTGATTTTAAATACCTCTGTAAAGGTGGTGTCTTTCGGACATTTTGAGACAGTTAATATATTTTCGAGAGATTCATTTGCATAACAGACTACCTGATTATTTTCGTTTAAAAATCCCAATACCTTCCTTGCAGGAACCGTGACATTATCGACGGAGACGGAAGAGGATTTTTCAACATAATAAATACCAATATTTGTTGAAATTGTAGTATCCCGGTAAACATATTCGCCATCCCGGAAATGACCACCGGGAGTAAAGTACAGCACTTCATCCACCGTAAAATTTTCAAACCAAAATCCATCTTCAAGAGGCGGGTCGCCTTGAGTATTATTCCAAAATCCCGGGGGTAAAAAATAACTTGGGTGAATCAGTTGGTAGATATGGGAGTTCGCTTTAAAAATATGGTAATCATAATCTTCCTGAATACCCGGTTGGACTGAATTTTCCCATAACCACTTCGATTTTGTCACATAATAGTTGTTGTCATTTGGATTGATTTCCATATTTTCGATAATCTGATTTGAGTATATTGTTACTAAGGAATCAACATTGGACATCTGCTTTGTTCTGACATTGTCAAAATGATTCACATTAATAACTTCCTGGATTATTCTCCCGTCATAGGTGATGACAGAGTCTGCCGGGTCACAACATGTTGAATTATCGTTAAAATCATCAAACAATTCACCCGGATCAAGAATGCCATTGTGCTCTCCCTCGTCGGGTTCCGTCCAGCCCTGATCACGTGGACACAGGTTATCCAGTCCACAGTCATAGAACCATTCCTCTGAATTGATTGTAGAGAGGATTCTGGGATTTGAGAGATCGGGATAATTATCAAATGAAACCACCAAATTATTGGGTTCTAATGTACGGACAAATAATTCATCAGGCTCATCATCGTCCCACATTCCATTTCCCGTATCTACCGTTTCTGCAGGATCCCAGACGCCATTACAATTCATATCCATAAACGGTTCGTCCGGATTATAAACACCATACCCGTTTTCTCCGGGAGAATCCCTGTCTAAGAAGGGCTCAGCCGGGTCTAATGAACCGTTTGCCAAATCATCATAAGGTTCGCCGACGTCATATTGCCCGTTTCCGTTTACATCTGTATAGGGTTCAGCAGAATCTATACTGCCATTGATATTACAGTCCGCATGTTTGTGAAACATCAACGAATCGCTCCCGACAATTTTCTGTTTCATACGAAAAGTAGTGGCAAATAAGCTATCTCCCGAGGAGTATACATAAGATGTGCCAATCCACTCAGACCGGTCAATATAATAGGAGGTATCGCCGGTGGGAAGGGAAACGATGGGCTGCTGATATATCAGTGAGTCGTAGGGATCGGAAAAAGTGATAGTCGTATCCATGCCGTCCCAGTTAGATACAACGGACGTATATCTTTCCAGGTCAAAATCCCAGTACATTTGTTTCAAATGTCTGATCTGGCTTGAAGCAATTTCAACGGGTACATTTCTTGTAAAAGATTCATGAAATAGAAGATTCCGCTCTGTGAAACTGTTCCATTCTGCAACGGATGGATGATCTGGCTGATCCAGGAAGGATTCACCCACACTCCATAGACAATCCCCGTTTTGATCCTCAAACTGTTCCCCGTAATTATCCCAAATACCATCGCCGTCAATATCATCGAAACTTTCGGCGTCGTCCCATATCCCATTTACAAAATATTCATAGGTCAGGGGTTCTGCGGGAGTCCAGACGCCATCGCCATTCCAGTCTGTAAATTCTTCATCATCATTCCAAACGGGAGTTCCAGGGGCGTTTGTATTCAGATTGGTAAAAGGTTCTGCGGGAGTCCAGACTCCGTCGCCGTTCAGGTCGGTGAATGGTTCATCCGGATTATATTGCTCATGTGGATAATATATGTCTTCGTATGGTTCGGCGACCGGATCATATTCCCCGTTGCCGTTCAGATCGCTAAAGGTATCACCGCACTCCGCTTCAAATGTACCTTGGTCGCCGCAATGGTTGTATTGATAATAACCCGGGAAAATTTCCACTTGATTACAATTACACCCAGGCCAGGGCTGTGGGAAAAAACTGTTATATTTGTCTGTGAACGGTTCAGCGGCATCCCATACCCCGTCTCCATCTAAATCTGTAAAAGGTTCATGGGTGGTATAACCGCCATCGAGATTGACATCGGTATAAGGTTCAGTAAAGTCATATTGGCCATTTCCATTCAGGTCTTCATAAGGTTCATGGGGATTCCAGACGCCAAAATTAATATATTCGTTAAAGAGGGGTTCTTTCGGGGTCCAGACTCCATCATTATTCAGGTCCGTCCAGGTTTCTGCATCATTCCAGCGGCAGTCCCCGTTGATATCATATAAATGTTCTGTCCCTGTCCAATACCCATCTCCGTTAAGGTCTGTATAGGGTTCACCGGAATCATAAAAGCCGTTATTGTTAGAATCGGTAAAGGGTTCGCCAATGTCCCAAAATCCATTGCCCTGATCAATAAAAGGTTCACCCGGATCGTACAGTCCATTATTATTCAAATCGGTAAAGGGTTCACCCATTTCACCTGGTGCGATATTGAGCAGATATTCGGGAAATGTTCGGAAATTCAGAGTGTCAGTTGTGGAATTAAATAAAATAGGCTGATTGATTTTACTCCTGTCCCACCTGTAAAACTTGACGTTAATATCTTTTTCAAAATCGTAAAAGTACTCAGAAGCACTCCCGATGAAATGATCATTTAAGGCCGGGTCATTAAGAGTGTTATTCTGACCAGAATTATTATTGCTGTTTTCCACGGGATTTTCACAACCGTTGACGGAGAGCAGTACGAAAAATAAGGTAACAAATGCTGTGGTTTTTTTCAAAATAATTCCTTGTTTTTTATTTAGACAATACATTGAAAAAAATTGAATTTTTCCCATTCCGTTGATCGTTTTTCGGTTTCGTAGTCATACTTATTTATTGTTGATTAAATTGACTGATTGATGATAAAAATAAACCTGTAAAAATACCCTCAACCTTTTCAAAGATTCAACAGAAAACAGATTCCAAAAAAGTGCTGCAATCCAATAATTTATATGAATCATCAATTTATTATTAATGTATAAAATATCATAATTCATCTCGTCTTCTCAATCGCATCCAGTTTCTTTTTTAAATTTGGATAACTAATTTTTAACCTTAAAATTAAGTCGTCTCTTTTTGACCCATAATGTAATACAATATACTTCATTACTTCTTTTTCAAATTGCCGGAGGATTTCATCCCAGGTTAGATTTTTATAATACCCAATATAACTTTGAAGCGCATCAAGGGTATTCATATCTTCGGATTGATGAATATTCTTCCTGAAATCGGGGATTTTTAATCCGGCAGCGCTCAGTTTTTGTTGTTTTGCCTGAAAATTTGATCGCTTGAGGGATAAAGTCTCAAGCATTTCCATGACAGAATGTGAATTGTACTTGTGGTAAACGATGACATTATAGGAAAATAAAGTAATGATCTCATTCCAGGTTTTACCCAGAGCGAATGAAAATACCCTATCCGTCGGTGGATTTTTCGTCCTACCCTCCGGAACATAATATTCTGCAAAATAACTGATGTACTTTTCGATGACGCCCCTCATAGCTTCTGAAATATTGATCCCGTCTCTGAATATGAGCATCGATTGTTCATAGCCTAGTTTATAAAAAAATTTTGCCTGCGACACCGACCCTAAATGCTCTTCATATATCTCACCGATATGCAATGTGTCCTCCGGGATATTCATCAATACCCCGTGATCCTGACACAGGGTGAGGGATCGCAGCCAGAAAGTAAGTGCATTATCATACTCTCCTAAAGCTTCATACACGAGGGCAATATTTTCAAAAACCAGGCTTTTCTGAAAAGAATCATCACAATCGGATATCCCTGTCAATACTTCCAGAGCTTTTTGAAAATTCTTCTCGAGATAATATAAATAACCACGGTTACTTTTAGCCGTGATCATCAGACATTCCGAGGGCAGGTTTCGGATGATCTCCTCAGCATGGTTAAACTGTTCATGCGCTTTATTAAAGACCTGTTTGCTTGCGAAAATTTCCCCCATTCTGAAATATGCCATCGTCTCCAGCACGGGTAATTTTTCGGTTTTAAAAATATCTGCGAACTGAACCAGTAGGCGGGGGTCATCATTTTTAGCGGCTTCAATCGTCCCAAATTGATAATCGATAATGAGGTTTATCTCGGGAGATGAAGCGAGCAATTTTGCAATTTTCAATGCGCTTAGATAGGCTGTATGATCATAAACAATTCGATAAAACAAAGCGCTTTCATAATAAATAAATGCGAGGACGTCGTTCTTTGTCACATCCTGAAACGGTAAGAACTGAAAGGATGGCCGTTTGTGCAGCTCCTGTAATTTTGCCAAACCCCTGGAGATTCTCCCTGATCGTACATGATCCTTTACACTTTTAATGATTGCAATTTCTTGATACAGCGGACTTAACTCTTCGGTCCCGGATAAAATATCCGGGGATACACCGGAGGAATCCAGGTATCCCATATGACTGATCCGAAGCAATATCAGATTAAGCGGGGAAAACTGCAAAGTCTTATGAAACTAAATGGCGGGTGATAACCAATTGACTACGGTTCAACGGGATAATTGGTGGAATCGGTCCCTGCAGCATATCCATTTTTTGGATTAAATCCGCTTCGGGGCGCTGTTATTATTTCAAGGTTCTCCCGGGTCAGATACAGTTCAGAAGATGAGACTAAGTCGTATTTCGTAAGAGAATCCGAAAAAACAGAGGGTTCATCGGATTGTGACCCGGATGTGACCTCCGATTCGGGCTCCGTGAAGCCGAGCGGTGAGTTTTGTCCACAGGAAACGATCATCAAAATTATAAGAAGCGTCGAAGTGATCATAAATGTGCGGTACATTTGATTTCCTTTCTTACCATTTTTACCGACAATAATATATTATATGATGATTGTCTTGCACAATATTTTTTTTTATTTTGGAATTATTTTGTTATTATGAGCAATATATTTTAATATTTTCACCGATCTCATGAAAACATATTGCCAATTGACATTCGTAACCGGTTTGAACAAAAAGGGGAGCCTGTTCAGCTCCCCTTTTTGTCATCGAATGATGGAATTCGTTATTTCATCATGATCATTTTACGGGTGATGGATACGCCGTCACCCTGCATCGTATAGATATACAGCCCGGCGGATACAGAAGTACCATTTTTATCCATTCCATCCCAGACCACGCTATGATATCCGGCAGGAGTCTCGGCCTGGCTAACCAGGTTCCTGACCTCTCTACCCATGATGTCATAGACGCTGATGGTGATCTTTGCATCATGTGGCAGGCTGAATTCAATGGTTGTATTGGGATTGAACGGATTCGGATAGTTCTGATCCAGACTGAACTGCGTGGGTACAGCGGTGTCATTATGAACAATCAGGCTCCCGGTTGTCAGAGGTGACATCCCAAAATACTGTCCGTCAAGGTCAGCGGTTACCCGAAGTTCGGCATTTCTGCTCTTACTCCACAGTCTGAACTCGATGGGATCGCCTACCTGATATCCGGGGATATCCATTCCAAACTGGTCATACGCACCCCATGCGGTAACCGGAAGGGCTCGATCGATCACTGCAATCCGGGTCGCCCCCACCAGGGTTCCGTTTGCATAGACGGCAAGTTCATCACCTATTGTGACTTCACCCTGAATGTCCGTTATAACAATCGGCTGAACAATACCGGTCTTCACAACATCGTAATGTTCAGATACCAATGCGGGCTTCAGTGCTTCCCATTCACTTGCTGTGACACTTGCCAGGCCGTTATCAGCCGGATAGGAGAATTCAACCGGTATTGAGCCGCTGAGGAACATTACATATCCTTCTCCCGGTACCAGTGTCGTCAACAGGTGAATGTTGTACGCAGGTACATAAAACTCACCTGAGTCATTCACAACGACTAAAATATCGTCGTCGTACGGTCCGAAAGCGACGGATGCATCCATTTGTGCGTCTTTAAGATAGGGGATCAGATCATTCATGAACGGATTCACCGTAAACGGCGTCGTTGGATCAACCTGAGGACCTGTAATTTCAACCTGAATTGAGGACCCGCCGACTATGAATGAGGAGTATCCCTGGTGATTATCAAAATCCCCAATCTGATTAATATTATATTGTGGTACATAAAAATCGCCTGAATCATTCTGCAGAACCAGCACCCCATCACTGAACAGGGTTTCAACACCCGGATCAGGTGCCATCACATAGGATGATATAAGATTATTCATGTACGGATTCATTTCAATCGGTTGAGTAACATCCGTGACAATTTCCAGGGTTACGGCGGTAATGATCTGTCCGAATGTACCGTTCCCGGCAGAATAAGTAGCCGTTGCATTATACTCCATACCATCGGCGGCACTGAAGTATTTGAACACAATCGGGTTACCCTCAACATATCCGGGGAATTGGGCACCGCCAATATCGCAGTAATCAATTGACCCGACGGCGCTGATGGGGAGTTGTTCTTCAGCCCAAATACCTGCGCCGACCAGTAATTCACCAATGTCGTTGGAACAGTCACCGAAGTTCAGGATCGCATTGGCATCAAATACGCCGATTTCATCACAAGGTCCGACTTCAATTCCGGATACACCCTGGATAATGACAAGTGAATGCACGCCGGTATTCCCGGGAAGTTCTGAAAAATGCTCGAGGAGACACCCGGCTTCGGGCGTGGTGGCACACAGTTCATTGGACTGCCCGGTTTCTGAACTGTCTTCCAGTACTGCCGAAACGGTATAGCAATGAGTTTCTGCTGTTCCCAACCCGGTGTCTGAATACGCATACAGCCCGGTTACCGAATCGTGAAGGCTACCATCGCGATAGATGTTAAAGGTGATCTCGTAAGGATAGATACAACTGCCATCGTCTATTGATGCCTCAGGATTATAATTCAATGCCATAGGATCTGAGCATCCATAAATTTCATAGATGCAGCTCCAGTCATCCATCGTGGCTTCAGGATTATAATTCAGGGCAGCAGGATCGGTACAGCCATAGACATAGGTGTCACCGAGACAGAATGGGTCACCGGGATTAACATCCAGAGGGTTTCCAACACCATCAGCGAAAATCGGTGAGCTGATACTGAAGCACCCGGTATCGCCGGTAATTGCAACATTGGCATATACCAATATTTGATCACCCACGGGTATGATGGCACCGGTAAGGGAGAATCCGAGGATCAACCCGCTGGTGTTGGTAGATATCATGAATCCGTTTGCCCATGCAGACCCGCCGCTGGCGCTGACAAGAGAATATCCGGCAATGTCGGATCCCACGATAAACTGGAAGCCGGCGACCGGTTCGGTATTCGCCATACGAATTGCCAATTGACCATCCTGGAAACTGTATATGGACAATTCAACCGTTTCACGGTTTCTGGAAGGTGCGTCGAACGTCCACTCGATGTCGATCTGACCCTCAGAAGCAGTGGCGCTGGTTAAGACAGGCGCTTCAACCGGGACAACCTCCTGAACGGTAAACATACCGCACTCAGAAGACCCGGGAACCTGGAAACCACCGGTATCCGACAAGATGATCTGTGACAGGCAGTTTGTTGCCGCGCCTTCAGCCTGACCCTCGGCAGTAATTGTCATGATGGGTCCTTCACCCAGTTCGATGACCCCGCCGGTAAAACTAAACCCGATGATAACACCGGTTTGTGGACTAAATGAAATCGACCAGCCCTCCGTTCGATCGGTGGGTACAACGGATACCATCTGTGCAATATCCGGATCAAATGTCAACACAAACTGGAATCCGGCAATGATCGTTTCAAGGTTTGTCAGTGAGATGTCAAAATCACACATCCCGCCAACATCACAGGTAGTATCCCCGACATAGAGCGTACT
>Ga0100387_10004429_pt1 | contig 11588 bp, 9 predicted proteins | sample CryGeymeta201511_FD_81547 | JGI IMG/M metagenome (GOLD analysis project Ga0100387, IMG submission 81547) | Groundwater microbial communities from Crystal Geyser aquifers in Utah, USA - Crystal Geyser metaG 2015-11 | ecosystem: Environmental > Aquatic > Deep subsurface > Groundwater | place: USA... | reverse complement strand
GGCTGGGTCACGGACGAGGACCCGGTGGAAATCGCCGCACGCAAACGCGCGGAGCATCGTTTCCACCCACCCCTCGACATCGTGGACGGAGCGGCGCGCATCCTCGACCCCATCTTCGACGGCCTGAATACCGGCGAGCACCTCTGGGGCAAGTTCTTGAAGGACTACAAACCCACCGACTGGTGAGTGCGCGGCCGGGCGTGATGGCTCCCTCGCCCCTCGCCAGGCATGGCGCGCCTGTCACCAAGCACCGAATTGGGGAGAGCGTGTTCCATGGCTCTTCGCCCGCGTCACGCCCTGTGTGGGCGCGGCCACGACCCGGAACATCACCTCCATCGACGTGCGCATGGCCGATCCCTTGACAGAACGATCAGGCGCCCGATAGGCGGGCGCGTCCAACCCGTACACGTAGAACGCCCGTGCGCCGACCATGCTCTTGTCGGTCTCGTGGCCGTCCGGGCATCGACCTGGATCGACCTGACCCGGCTAGCCAACGCCCCGTCGAGGCCTTACATCTGGCGGCATGACGGAAGCCACGCACCAGGGCCACATCGACCTGACCCCCCGCGCCATCGAGGAGGCGAAGAAGAAGCTCGCCGACGCGCCGGAAGGCACGTTGGGGCTGCGTGTGGGCCTGAAGGGCGGCGGCTGCGCCGGCTTCAGCTACGCCTACGACTTCGCCAACAAGGTCCGCGACGGCAAGGACCACCTGCTCGACTTCGACGGCCTCAAGGTCGTGATCGACAAGAAGAGCCTGGAACTCCTCGACGGCTCGACCCTCGACTTCACGCGCGACCTGATGAGCTACGGCTTCCGCTGGGACAACCCGCACGCCGTCGACGCCTGCGGCTGCGGCGAGTCCTTCGACATCAAGCGTTGAGCGAGCTGCTCGACGAGTGGTTCGCCGCGGCGCAGCGGGGAAGCTTGGCCGAACTGACACGTCTCCTCGACCAGGGCGTGGACGTGAACGCGCGTGACTCGCAGGGGCGCACGGCGCTCTTTCTCGTGGCCGCTCCCTACGGTGACTTCGCGCCGAGCGGTCGTCAGGGTCCACTCCGACCCAGCGCATCCTGCGAGCCGCCGCTTGACGCGCGAGGCCAACGACTGCATATATCGGACTGAAAGAGTCCGATATGGGCTCGTCCGGCGAAAATGCTCAGAATTTCAAAGCTTACGGACTATGGAGTGGTGCTCGCGGTGGAGCTCGCCGCGCAGGATGCGCCCATGTCCGTGCGCGCGCTCTCGGAGGCCACGGGTGTGCCCCAGGCCACGGCCAGCAAGGTGCTGCAGAGCCTGGGTCGGGCCGGGTTGGTCGAGTCTCGGCGCGGCGCGACCGGCGGCTACACGCTGGCGCGACCATCGGAGCTCATCCCCATGCTCGACATCCTCACCGCCTTCGAAGGCCCCCTGGCCGTGACGGAATGTGTGGACGAGGGCACCTGCATCCACGAAGCGGGCTGCGGAACGCGCGTGAGCTGGCAACGCGTCAACGACGCCGTCGCCACCGCGCTCACGGGTGTCAGCCTCGCCGACATGGCGCCGCCCACGATCCTCGTCCCCCTCACCCTCTCGGCTCGCGACGCAGAACGCGCGCGCCAGCCCATGGAGCACGCATGACCCAACACGGCCTCGATGCCATCGTCGACAAAGCCTACGACGCGGGCTTCGTCACCAACGTGGCGCAGGACGTCCTCGAGGCTGGCCTCGACGAGTCCACCGTCCGCTTCATCTCCGCGAAGAAGGGCGAGCCCGAGTGGCTGCTCGAGTGGCGCCTGGCCGCCTTCCGTCGCTGGCAGAAGATGGTCGAGCCCACCTGGGCCAAAGTCCACTACACACCCATCGACTATCAAAACATCCACTACTGGGCCGCGCCCAAGCGTGATGAAGACAAGCCGCAGAGCCTGGCCGATGTCGATCCCGAGCTCTTGGCCATGTACGAGAAGCTCGGCGTGCCGCTGTCGGAGCGCGAGATCCTCGCCGGGGTCGCGCCCAGTGGTCGTGAGGTCGCGGTGGACGCCGTCTTCGACTCCGTCTCCATCATCACCACCTTCCGCGAGAAGCTGGCCGAGTACGGCGTCATCTTCATGCCCATCTCGGAGGCGGTGCACGCCCACCCCGAGCTGGTGAAGCGCTACCTCGGCTCGGTCGTGCCCACGACGGATAACTTCTTCGCGGCGTTGAACAGCGCGGTCTTCTCCGACGGCTCCTTCGTCTACATCCCCAAGGGCGTGCGCTGCCCGATGGAGCTCAGCACCTACTTCCGCATCAACGCGGAGAACACGGGGCAGTTCGAGCGCACGCTCATCGTCGCCGACGAAGGCAGCTACGTCAGCTACCTCGAGGGCTGCACGGCACCGCAGCGCGACGAGAACCAACTCCACGCCGCCGTGGTCGAGCTGGTCGCCCGCACGGACGCGGAGATCAAGTACTCCACGGTGCAGAACTGGTACCCCGGCGACGCCAAGGGCAAGGGCGGCATCTACAACTTCGTCACCAAGCGCGCTCTCTGTGAGGGCGACCGCTCCAAGGTGAGCTGGACGCAGGTCGAGACCGGAAGCGCGATCACCTGGAAGTACCCGAGCTGCATCCTCAAGGGCGACGACTCCGTGGGCGAGTTCTACTCCGTCGCGCTCACCCGCGGCTACCAGCAGGCCGACACGGGCACGAAGATGATCCACCTCGGCAAGCGCACGCGCTCGACCATCGTGAGCAAGGGCATCAGCGCGATGCATGGTCAGCAGACCTACCGCGGCAGCGTGCGCATCGCGAAGAAGGCCGAAGGCGCCCGCAACCACACCCAATGCGACTCGCTCTTGATCGGGTCCGACTGTGGCGCCCACACCGTGCCCTACACCGAAGTCAGCTGCCCGAGCGCGCGCCTCGAGCACGAGGCCACCACCTCGCGCATCGGCGAGGACCAGCTCTTCTACTGTCGCCAACGCGGCCTCTCGGAAGAGCAGGCCGTGGGGCTCATCGTCAACGGCTTCGCGCGCGAAGTGCTGAAGGAGCTGCCCATGGAGTTCGCTGTCGAAGCGCAGAAGCTCCTCGGCGTCAGCCTCGAAGGCGCCGTCGGTTGAGCCCACTCGAAATCGTGAAACCTTCTCGCCAGAGCGCCGAGGAAATGAAGACATGCTGAAGATCGAGAACCTCCACGTCGAGGTCGCCGGAAAGCCCATCCTCAAGGGCCTGAACCTCCACCTGCCCAAGGGTGAGGTGCACGCCATCATGGGCCCGAACGGCGCCGGCAAGAGCACGCTCGCCTACGTCCTCGCCGGCCGCGAGGGCTACGTGGTCACGAAGGGCAAGGTCACCTTCATGGGTGAAGACCTGCTCTCGCGTCCCATCGAGGAGCGCGCCCAGGCGGGCGTCTTCTTGGCCATGCAATACCCCGTGGCGATCCCAGGCGTAACCAACCTCTACTTCTTGCGCGAGGCCTTGAACGCCGTGCGTACGGCGCGCGGCGAAGAGCGCCTCAGCGGCGTGGAGTTCATGAAGCTGGCCAAGAAGAAGGCCGCCCTGGTCGAGCTCGATCCCGAGCTACTCAAGCGCGCGGTCAACGACGGCTTCAGCGGCGGCGAGAAGAAGCGCAACGAGATCTTCCAGATGGCCGTGCTCGAACCGCGCCTCGCCCTGCTCGACGAGACCGACTCCGGGCTCGACATCGACGCGCTCCGTGTGGTCAGCCAGGGCGTGAACACGCTGCGCTCGCCCGAGCGGAGCATCCTCGTGATCACGCACTACCAGCGCCTGCTGGACGAGATCATCCCCGACGTCGTTCACGTGCTCTTCGACGGAACCATCGTGAAGACCGGCGGCAAAGATCTCGCCCTCGAGCTCGAGAGCAAGGGCTACGCGGACATCCGCACCGCCGCGGGAGCGCCGGCGTGACCGAGGCGACGCTCGTTCAGCTGCTCGATCAGGGCGACGCAAGACGTCGCGCCGCACATGCGTCCGTGCTCGAAGCGGGCCTGCCCCACGCGAAGCTCGAGGCCTGGCGTTCCACGCCTCTGCGCGACCTGCCGGACGCGCGCTTTACGCGAGCCGCGTCACCCTTCGAGGTCGACGGAGAGTCCCCTGACCGTGTCGACGTCTCTCGCGTCGCGGCCAGCGATGTCGCGGGGCTCGGGCGCTTGGGCGAGCTGACGACGGAGGCGACCTTCACGGCCCTCAACGCCGTGCTCTTCGACGAGGTGCTGCGCGTGCGCGTGCCCGCCGGCGTTCAGGCGACGCTGCCGCTCTCCCTCGTCCACCAGGCGAGCGGTGGGCGCGCCAGCTTCCCGCGTCTCGTCGTCGAGCTCGAAGAGCGCTCGAGCCTGACGCTTCTCGAGCACTACGCCGGCGAGACGGACGGGGCGAGCTTCGCCGGCCCCGTGGCGGAGATCTTCGTGGGTCAGGGCGCGCGCCTCCGGCATCTGCGCCTGCTCGACGCGCCTTCGCATCACGTCGCCGAGCTCGACGTGCGCGTGGCGCGCGACGCGCACTATCAGCTTCACCTCGCCACCCTCGGAGGCGCGTTGAGCCGGACCGATGTGCGCGTCACCCTGGCCGAGCCCGGCGCCGAGTGCGCGCTCTTCGGCGCGACCCACGCCACCGCTTCCCAGGTCGCCGACGCCCACGTCTGGCTCGAACACGCGGCGCCCCACTGCACCAGCCACCAGCGCTTCCACAGCGTGCTCGACGGACGCGCGCGCGTCGTCATGGACGGCATCGTCGCCGTGGCCCACGACGCGCAGAAGACCGAAGCGCATCAGAACATCGCCACGCTCTTGCTCTCCGAGAACGGCCGCGTCGACGCCAAGCCCCACATGGAGATCGAGGCGGACGACGTCGTCTGCAGCCACGGCAACACCGTCGGCGCGCTGGACGAAGAGGCGCTCTTCTACCTGCGCGCACGAGGCATCCCACTCGCGGACGCGCGTACGATCCTGACCTGGGCTTTCGTGAAGAGCGTGCTGACGGGCATCCCCGAATCCGCGCGCGCTCGGGTCGAAGGCGCCTTTCTCGCACGCTTCGGCGACACCGAACTGGACCTGGAGGAGCTTTGATGACGTCCAATGAAGATCGCGCACCGTTCGTGACGCGTCCTTCCGCCACCCAGACCCTGCCGCTCTTCTCGGCCAAGCACGCCAGGGAAGACTTCCCGGCGCTGGCGCAGCAGATCAACGGGCAGCCGCTGACCTATCTCGACAGCGGCGCGACCGCGTTGAAGCCCCAGCGGGTGATCGACGCCGTGGCGGCGATCTACGCCCGGGACTGCGCCAACGTGCATCGCGGCGTGCACACACTCTCGCAGCGCGCCACGGCCGCCTTCGAGGGCGCGCGCGACAACGTGCAGCGCTTCCTCGGCGCAGGATCGCGTCAGGAGATCATCCTGCTGCGTGGCACGACCGAGGCCGTGAACCTCGTGGCGTCGAGCTACGGAAGCACGCTCGGGCCAGGCGACGAGGTGCTGATCACGGGGCTCGAGCATCACTCCAACATCGTGCCCTGGCAGCTCGTCTGTGAGCGCACCGGCGCCAAGCTCGTCGTCGTGCCCATCACCGACTCGGGCGAGGTGCTGCTCGAAGATTTTCGCGCGCGCCTGACGGAGCGCACCAAGGTCACCGCCTTCGCCCACGTCTCGAACGCCCTGGGCACCGTGCTTCCTGTCGAAGAGATGACGCGCGCGGCCCACGACGCCGGCGCGGTCGTGCTGATCGATGGGGCCCAGAGCGCGCCTCACATCGCCGTGGACGTCTCGGAGATCGGCTGCGACTTCTACGCCTTCAGCGGCCACAAACTGTACGGCCCCACCGGCATCGGCGTGCTCTACGGTCGACGCGCGCTGCTCGAGGCCATGCCGCCGTACCAAGGCGGCGGCGACATGATCGATCGCGTGACCTTCGAGCAGACGACCTACAATGACCTGCCCTACAAGTTCGAGGCGGGCACGCCCAACATCACCGGCGCGGTCGGTCTGGGCGCGGCCATCGAGTACCTCGAGGAGCTAGGACCGACGGGCATCGAGGCTCATGAGCGCGCCGTACTCGAATACGCGACGGATGCCCTGGCGGACATCCAGGGCGTCCATGTGATCGGCGAGGCGCCGAGCAAGGTGGCCGTCATCTCCTTCGTGATGGACGCGGCGCACGCCAACGACATCGGCGAGATCCTCGACCAACACGGCGTGGCGATTCGCACGGGGCACCACTGTGCGCAGCCCGTGATGGATCGCTTCGGCGTACCAGCGACGGCCCGCTTGTCCCTCGGTCTCTACAACACGCGCGACGACATCGACGCGCTGCTCCGCGGCTTGCACGCGGTGAAGAAGTTCTTCGCATGAGTGAGGTCAGCATGGGCGCAGAAGCTCGAGAAGATGAGCCGATGGAAGCGGAAGAAGACGCCGCCGACACCGAGCGCCCGCCGCCCGGGACGAACCCGATCCCGATCCCCGAGATCAATCCCGACGCGCGCTATCAGGAGGTGGAGGCCCTCAAACGCCACCACCTGCAGCAACGCGACAGGGATCGCATGTATCTGCCCACCGTCGGCCCCCAACCGGCGGCGCAGGATCTCGACGAGTTGACCGTCCCCGGTCGCCACCCCGACGAGGAGGTCGAGAGTGACGAGGAGCTGCGCGAGGCGATCGTCGCGACGCTGCAGACGGTCTACGATCCCGAGATCCCCGTGAACATCCACGCCCTCGGCCTGATCTATGGCATCGACATCGACGCCAACCGCCGCGTCGAAGTACGCATGACGCTCACCGCGCCCGCGTGTCCCGTGGCAGGACAGCTCGTCAGCGATGTCGCGCAGAAGGTCGGCGCCGTGCCCGGCGTGAAAGAAGCCCACGTCGAGCTGGTGTGGGAACCCTTCTGGACACCGGAGCGCATGACGGAAGAGGCGCGCCTGGAATTGGGCATGTTCTGAGGGCACAGCCGGCGGCTGAGCCCTCAGAAGCTCGGTTGCTCAGTTGGGGCCACGAATGACATGCGGTGGCGTGCCGCGGTGTTGCGCTTCGCACTCGAGCGGAGCATGGAGATGCTCGATGAAGTACCTGCACACCATGGTCCGCGTCAGCGATCTCGACGCGTCTCTGCGCTTCTACTGCGAGCTACTGGGCCTGCATGAGTTGCGCCGCCACGCGCACGAGAAGGGGCGCTTCACGCTCGTCTTCCTGGCCGCGCCCGGCGACGAGGACGCGCAGGTGGAGCTCACGCACAACTGGGATCCCGAGCCCTACACGAGCGGCCGCAACTTCGGCCACCTCGCCTACGCGGTCGACGACATCTACGCCGCGTGCCAGCGATTCGTCGACGGCGGCGTGATCGTCAACCGCCCGCCTCGCGACGGTCGCATGGCCTTCGTGCGCTCCCCGGACGGCATCTCCATCGAGCTGCTCCAGCGCGGCGACGCGCTCGCACCACGGGAGCCGTGGGCGAGCATGCCCAACGAGGGCGCGTGGTGACCTAGAGATCCACTTTGTGGGTTGGGAGAGGGCAGCCTGCGGTCAGCTCCGCGCGCACCCGCTCATTCGCCAGCGCGAGCGCGACCTCGGCTCGGCCCGCGAAGTCGCCGTCACCGGCGCGTTCGTCGACCTCGGCACGGAACGCCTCCAGAAAACGGAGGGACACCAGGGGTTGGCGGAAGCGCCTGCGTCAGGCACGATCTCGAGCATGGGGTCCCCTATTAGGAGCGGGTTGTGTGCAGACGCCAGCTTCCGATCGAGGGCTCCCATACTCAACCCCTTCGTTCAGACCATCCCCGTGCTCCCCTCATGCGCTCCGAGCGCTATCCAGGCCCGCAGCGAGTTTTTCGTCGACCCCGTAGACCTTCCCGTCCTACGATCACCGACGAATCAACCGGACAAATGCTCTGTGGCGGGATACTAGTGCGCAGGGGCTACACAGGGCTGGAGCAGAGTCGATGACAACCGAGCCGTGGGTCCGCGCCGAGGGCGCCTCCGAGGACCCGACGCGGGGGGATCGCTGATGCCGAGCTTCGATGTCACTGGGCTAGACGACGCGCAGCGCCCCACTGGCGTGTGGGCTGCGTCGCTCCTTCACGCTCTCGCCCGCGACGAAGCGGCTGGCCGGCGCAGGCCACGCCTCACCGAGCCGAAGCTCGACACCTGGACGCGCTTCCATGGCCGCCTCTCCAGCGTCGCCCTCGTCTCGTTGCTCTTCGAGGACGCCGCCGTCCTCCATCGCGTGCCCTTCGATCCCGAGACCGTGGGCGGCGGGCTCCGGCCGGATCGCCTGCCCGAGTCCGTGACCGACGGCTGGCTCGAGGCCATTGAGTCACTCTCACTGAGCACGGCAAGCGCCGAGTACATGCTCGAGCAAGCACGCATGCTCGGTCTGCCGACGCGCATGGCGCGCTCCGACCTCCACGTCGTCAAGCCGCACCAGAAGGTCCTCGAGCTGCCGGGCACCGGCGGTCAGCTCGCGCATCACCTCGTGAGCGGCCAGAAGGACCTCACCCTCCAGGACAACTTCGTCGTGGCGTGTGGCTCTTGGCAGGAGCTCACGCTCGCTGGCGTCGTCGCCCTCGAGCTCGGCGCCCCGCACTCTGACTTCGCCACGCGCGCCGAGGCGTCCGACCTCAAGAACCCTGAGCACCCGCTCCGTCAACGATCCTTCGACTTCGTCGTCGGGCTTCACCCGGATAAGGGCGGGCTCTTTCGTGTCGAGGACCAGCTCGCGATCTGGTTCCCGTCCGCGAAGATCCTGTTGGTGTAAGCGATGGCGGCCAAGTTCATCCAGATCGGCGAGCCCGCCCACGACGCCGAACGGCAGGCGCTCCGCTTCCTCGTCGAGGGGCTTCCCGAGAGCTTTACGGTCTACGGCAACGCGTGGCTCGTCGAGCGCAGCGGCGTCGTCTACGAGCTCGACGCCGTCGTCGTTGGCCCGCACGCGGTGTTCGTCGTCGAGATCAAGTCGTACCGGGGGCGCATCGAGGGCACCGACAACGACTGGTGGCTGCCCGAGAAGATCCGCAGCCCCCTGAAGCTCAATCGCATCACCTCGCAGGTGCTCAAGTCGCACCTGAAGAACGCGAGCTACCAGGCGGGCCAGGTCTGGACCGAGGGCCTCGTGTTTCTCTCGACCACCACCGACGTGGGCGTACGCGGCCCCGCGAGCAACGACCGCATCCACACGAAGAAGACCATCCTCGCCGCGCTCCAGGACGCCGAGTTCATCACGCGCCTCAGTGGCGGCCGCGCGCTCGCGCCGTCGTCGAGCGCCGAGCGCGAGCTGCTCGAGCTGTTCACTGGCGCGCAGAGCGGCCCGCGCCCCGTGCGCCGCGTCCGCGAGTACGAGGTCGTCGAGACGCTCGACCACCACGACACCTTCACCGAGCTGCTCGGCAAGAACGCGCTCTCCGGCGCCGAGCGCGTGCTGCGCATCTACAGCACTCCGCCGCTCGCCACGCAGGTCCAGCGTGATCGCATTGCCGAGCGCGCGCGCTGGGAGGCACAGGTCCTCGGCCGCCTCGGGCGCAGCGAGGGCGTGCTCACCGCCGAGCAGCCCTTCTCCGACGAGAGCGGCATCGTGCTGCCGCTCGAACACTTCAAGGGCATCACGCTCACCACGTGGGTCGAACGCTACGGCCCCGATGCGCGCGGCAAGGAGAAGGCGGATCTCCGCGCCCGCACCGACCTCTGGATGCGCATCGCGCGGACGATCGACGAAGTGCATCGCCAAGGCGTCGTGCATCGCCTGCTGCGTCCCGACGTGGTGCTCGTCGAGGATAAGCAGGAGCCGACGGAGGTGCGCGTCACCGGCTTCGACTTGGCGAAGCAGATGACGAGCGACGCCACCATCTCGCTCACGACCATCCACGACGACCGCCTGGTGAACGCGGCGCCCGAGGTCGTCGCTGCCTTCAGCAGCGCGGAGCCTGCGTCCGACCAGTTCAGTCTGGGAGCGATGCTGGCGCTCATCCTCACCGGCAAGCCCCTGTTCGAGAACACGCGCCAGCTCATGGCGCAGCGCCGGCTCATGCGCCGTGTTCGCGACATCTCGCAGCGCCTGCCGCTCAGCCTCGACGAGGCCGTCGCACGCATGGTCGAGCTGCGTGCCACCGACCGGTATCCCTCGCTTGCGGAGGCCATCGAGGCCGTTCGCGTGGGTCGCGATCCGTCCCTCCGCGTGCAGGCGCTCATCCCCAACGCGAGCCGCGCGCCGCTTGACGCCGACAATCTGCAAGCCGGCACGCGCATCGGCTCGGACTACGAGATCGTCACGCGCCTCGGGCAAGGCGGGATGGCCGTCGTCTACGCCGCGCGCCACCTCGTCAGCGGCCGCACGCGCGCGCTCAAGATCGCCCGCTCCGAAGACGCCGCCGAGGAGGCGCTGCGCGGCGAGTACCAGGCACTGACCGCCCTCGACCACCCGAACATCGTCCGGGTCATCGACCTGACGAAGATGGTAGAGGGGCGCCTCACGCTCGTTATGGAGCGTGTGAGCGGCGTGAACCTGCGCCAGTGGCTCGCGCAGGTCGCCGCTTCGGGCCACGCGCCCGAGCCCACCGTGCAGCGTCGCCTCGCAGAGGACCTCATCGCGGGCCTCGACTACCTCGAGCAGAAGTCGATCACGCACAAGGACCTCAAGCCCGACAACCTGCTCGTCGCGGATGGGCAGCTCACCATCATCGACTTCAGCCTCGCGGCGATGCCCGAGGATGCGCCCTACGGCGGCACGGCCCTCTACCGCGATCCCGCGAGCGCACGCTGGACGCACGCGACCGATCGCTTCGCTGCCGCGCTCTGCCTCTTCGAGCTCTACGCCGGGCGCCACGCCTTCGAGGGCCGTGTGCCCGAGCCGGGCCAGATGCCGAGCGCCTCGGAAGACGACATCCAGCCTTCCGGGCTCGCTGCGTTCTTCAGGAAGGCCCTCGACCCGACGCCCGAGAAGCGCTTCCCGTCGGCGCGCGCCATGCGCGAGGCGCTGCTCGTCGCGCTCGGTGAGGACACCACCGCGTCATCGTCGATCCCGCCGCCGAAGGAGATCGACGCAACCACCCCGCTTCGAACGACGGGTCTCTCGACGCGCGCGATCAACGCGCTCGCTCGCTGTCAAGTTCACACCGTGGGACAGCTCCTGGCGCTGCCCGCCGCGCAGGTGAGGGCCATCCACGCCATCGGCAGCAAAACCGCGAACGACATCATCGCGTTCCAGGACACGCTGCTCGGGCGCGGACTCGAAGGCACGGTGGCGACGGCAGCCATCGAGCCGCCGCTCTTGCCGGACCTGTGTGACTCGCCCGAGCCCGTGCACAAGCTCCCGCTCGGCGAGGCGTTGCGCTCGGCGCTTGCGCAAGCTGACCTGCCCACAGTCGGTGCGGTCGCCTCGCTCACGCGCAGCGCGCTGCTCGGGCTCCCTGGCATCGGCCGGAAGAAGCTCGCCGAGGTGGTCGAGGCGCTGCACCAGTTCCGCGCACACACGGATGGCAAGGCGGGCGGAAGCGGCGACGGCGCGCACACGCTCGACCGCATCTGGGCGCTCGCCTCGCGGCCTCTCAACGAAGGCCAGCGCATCGCCGTCGAGCGGTCCATCGGCCTTACCGGCGAGCCCGAGACGCAGGAGCAGATCGCCGAGAACCTC
>Ga0100387_10004428_pt1 | contig 11588 bp, 10 predicted proteins | sample CryGeymeta201511_FD_81547 | JGI IMG/M metagenome (GOLD analysis project Ga0100387, IMG submission 81547) | Groundwater microbial communities from Crystal Geyser aquifers in Utah, USA - Crystal Geyser metaG 2015-11 | ecosystem: Environmental > Aquatic > Deep subsurface > Groundwater | place... | reverse complement strand
AATTGTCTGGTGGTCGCAAACGACGATATCGCAAGGTCCCCGCTGAAACGCATGATGATGGAAGCCTCTGTCCCCAGTCGGATCAAGGTTGTGATTGACGCCGTTCCGGATGTCGTCGCGATGTTTGCCCGCGGTGAATTTGAGAATTTCCGGGTGCTATTGCTGTTTGCTTCCACTTCTGACAGTCTGGGGGCCTTGCGCTTCGGGCTGAATTTTGAACGATTGAATTTGGGGAATCTCCACGCCGGTTCGGGCAAAAAGCAATACAGTTGTACGGTTTTTCTGGATCCGGAAGACATTGAAAATCTCGAAGCGCTGGATGCCGCTGGAATCGACATCTCGGCGCGCTGTATCCCTGCCGATATGGCACGTCACTGGCGGCGGCTGGTACCAGAAAAGAAGAGAGAACAGTGAGTTTCGCCGATCTGTTTATTGGGGCCGTTGTTGCCCTTTGTTGCGGACTGGATCGAACCGCTGCCTTGCAGGTCATGATTTCACGGCCAATTGTCGCCGCGCCCTTGGCGGCCTGGCTACTGGGAGATGTTGCCGTTGGTTTGCAGCTGGGTCTGATGGTCGAATTACTCTGGCAGGCACGTTTGCCGGTTGGTGCCGTGGTACCGCCGGACGACACCCAGATTGCGGTGGGTGCCACCGTTCTGACCCTGGGAATGGGTGCCGTTTTGGAGCAGAACAGTCTTGCTTTCACCCTGCTGTGTCTTTTGATTGCCATTCCCTTTGGCAAGTTTGGCCAATTTTTCGACCGCAGGGCGCGGCTGTATCATGGCCGTAAGCCGTCTCTCAGTGCAAAAATGTTGGAAAATCAGCAGTATCGGGCCATGGAGCACCTTCATTTGCGGGGACTTTTGAGCTTCGGTTTGGCGTCATTGTTAACCTATCTGGTGATTGTCGCGGGCGGCTTGGTTCTGGTTCCGATGCTGGCGTCAACCCTGCTGCCGGCCCTCGAAGCTGCGGGACATTGGTTGCGTCTGCTGCTGCCACTGGTGGGCATTGCGACCATCTTGGGCACAATTAATGTCAATCGCTCTTTAACTTTGTTTGGTGCTTCCTTCGGGATGGCCTTTCTGCTCATGTGGCTGGTATGAAAAAACAAATGCCACCGCGCGTTTTGCTGCATGTCTGGCTGCGGTTGTTGCTGCTGCAATGCAGCTGGAACTTTAAACAACTACAGGGTGGCGGGTGGTTTTATGCCATGGCTCCGGTGTTGCGCCGGCTCTACGGTCAAAAGGAAATGCAACAGATTGCCCGTGAGCATCTGGGATATTTCAACACCCACCCCTACCTGGCTCCGGCGGTGGTTGGTGCTGCCATCCGTCTCGAAATCGAACGTTCACAGGGCAGGGCACCCAGTGTCACCATGAAAGATTTCAAGGAGATGGTGGCGGCTCCTTATGCCGCGGTTGGCGACGCACTCTTCTGGGGTGGTTTGCGGCCCCTGTCGGCCAGTATCGCGCTCTTGCTGGCGGCGAAAGGCTTGGTGGTTGCGCCGCTGGTTTTTCTGATCATATTTAATGCTCTGCCGTTGTGGTTCCGTATTTACGGTTTTCTCAATGGCTATGAGCAGGGGTTGCAATCGATCACTTTTTTGCAGCGACATAAATTGCCCGATCTGGCAATTCGTACCAAGGAAACAGCCATTGTTTTGCTCGGTGGGTTGGCGGCGTTTCTGGTATGTGAACTCTTCAACTATCAGCACACTCCTCTGTGGTCAGGGCTGTTGTTGCTGCCTTTGATTTTGGGTTGTGGGTATTTGGCTCGGCGTGGTTTTTCAACCCTGCTGATAGTTTTTCTGGTGTCATCTTTGACCATAATCGGCTGCTATTTTGCGGAAGATGTTGTGGTGTGGTTACCTTGATCTGGAAGTAAAGGGACTGTGGTGCAAAAACAATTTACAATCGTAAACAAGCTGGGTCTGCACGCACGTGCCGCCGCACAGTTGGTCCAGACCGCCAATCGTTTTCGCAGCGAAGTGCTGGTGGAAAAAGAAGGCATCGAAGTGAACGGCAAGAGCATTATGGGTATTTTACTGCTGGCGGCTCCCAAGGGTTCACAAATTTCATTACAGGTCACGGGTGAAGATGAACAACCGGCGATGGAAGCGCTGTCTCACTTGATCGAGGACGGTTTTGGGGAAGACTGAAATACAACAGGATACCTATCTGGTTGGGGTCGGGGTTTCTCCAGGCATTGGCATTGGCCGAATCTGTCTGCTGAATCGGCTCTCCCATGTTCTGGAGTGGGAGATTTCTGCGGCAGAAATCGACACAGAGCTGGCGCGCTTCAGGGCGGCACTGGCGACTGCGGCTGACCAGCTGCATGAGGTGAAACAAAAGGTCTCAAATCAGGAACATTTGCGCGAACATATCTATATTCTTGATACGCATCTGCTGATTCTCGAAGATCAACTGCTGATCAGCCAAACCGAAGATCTCATTCGGCAGAATTTCAACGTAGAAAGTGCTCTGGATCAGGCGTTGAAGAAAATGCGCGTGATGTTTGAGAAAATTGAAGATGATTATCTGCGCGAACGCAGCTCCGATCTCGACGCAGTTGGCCAACGTATTCAGCGGGTTCTGGCGGGGATAACCGATAATCGGCTTGAAAAACTCGACGAAAAATCCCTGGTAGCGGCGCATGATTTATCGCCGGCCGATACCATGCAACTGGAAAAGAGTAAGGTTGTTGGTTTTATCACTGACCGCGGTGGTCGAACCTCGCATACGGCGATTCTGGCGCGCTCCCTGGGAATTCCGGCAGTTGTCGGGCTTGAAAGTGCAACGGCGGTGGTGCAAAACAACCTGCCGGCAATTGTTGACGGTTCCACCGGGGTCGTCATTCTTAACCCGTCGGAAGACACGTTTAAAGAATATCTCAAACGTAAGCTGGCTTTCGAATATCTGGAAAAAGAGCTCTGCCATTATCGCGATTTAGCCGCTGAAACCACCGATAATGTGCAAGTTGTTCTCCGGGCCAATCTGGAACTGGTGTCCGACGTGCCTGGGGCGCGCCAGGACGGCGCTTGTGGTATCGGACTTTATCGCACAGAATTTCTTTACCTGAACCGTGAGACCCCCCCCACGGAAAAAGAACAATTCCAGGCCTACTCAAAAATAGCGCGCAGCATTGCGCCCGATCCGGTGACGATTCGGACTCTGGATGTTGGTGGTGACAAATTCCTCAAAGATTTCAGCCTCGAAAACGAAGATAACCCGGCGATGGGGCTGCGGGCGGTGCGTTTTTCCCTGCGCGAAATTGACCTCTTCAAGGTGCAGTTACGCGCAATTTTGCGCGCTTCGGCTTTTGGTCAGGTACGGATTATGTTTCCGATGATCAGTGGCGTGGCGGAAATTCGCACCTGTAAACGTTTGCTTAATTGCGTGAAGTCAGAATTGGACGCGCAGGGGATTGCCTATGACCCTGAAATAAAAACCGGTATTATGATTGAAACTCCGGCAGCGGTGATGATTGCCCCCTTACTGGCACCTGAGGTTGATTTTTTCTCCGTGGGCACCAACGACCTCATCCAATATTGTTTGGCGGTCGATCGCGGCAACGAGCATGTCGCTTATCTCTATGAGCCCTTGCACCCGGCCATTTTACGCGCGCTTAAACTGGTTTGCGATGCCGCAAAAGAAACCGGCACCGACGTTAGCATTTGTGGAGAAATGGCCGGTGAGCCCATGTATCTGGCAGTTCTCATTGGGCTGGGTCTGCGAGAATTGTCCATGAATCATCCCTGTATTCCACGCGTGAAACGCGTGTTACGTGAGCTCTCATGTGCCGATGCCGAGAAACTGGTGGCAAAGTTAATGAAATTCCCGACGGGCAAAGAAGTTGCTACCTGTCTCGACCGCGAAATGCGGCGCCAATTACCCGATCTTTTTGGGACTTTTGTGATTTAAACCGTGAGTTTCGCTCACCAGGCTGCACCATTGGTCTGCAGCCTATCCATCTAGCGCAAGAGGAGATGATTAAACTATGGCTATGACAGATTTTCTTTTTACGTCCGAATCTGTTGGCGAAGGGCATCCCGACAAAGTTGCCGACCAGATTTCTGATGCGGTGCTTGATGCTATTTTAATGCAGGACAAATATGCGCGGGTTGCTTGTGAAACTCTGGTGACCACGGGTATGGCTGTGATCGCCGGCGAAATTACCACGACCGCTTACGCGGATTTGCCTGCGATTGTTCGCCAGACAATCAAAGATATTGGTTACAATGACTCGTCCATGGGCTTTGACTACGAAACCTGTGCCGTTTTAACCTCTATCGATCAACAATCTCCGGATATTTCCCAGGGCGTATCCCTTGGGGAAGGGCTTTATAAGGAGCAGGGGGCCGGCGACCAGGGACTGATGTTTGGTTTTGCCTGTGATGAAACCCCCGAATTGATGCCGTTACCAATTATTCTCGCTCACCGACTCACCCAAAAACTTGCCGATGTGCGCAAGGGTGGACAGGGCAATTTTTTACGTCCCGATTGCAAATCGCAGGTTTCGGTGCAATACGTGAACGATAAACCGGTGCATATTGATACCGTGGTCGTTTCTTCACAACACACGCCCGATATCAGTTACCAGCAGCTGCAAGAATCGATCATCGAACTGGTGGTTAAGCCGACCCTGCCGGCGGAACTGATCACCGACAAAACCCGTTACTTGATCAATCCAACCGGGCGTTTTGTCGTTGGCGGTCCCATGGGCGATTGCGGATTAACCGGCCGCAAAATCATTGTCGATACCTATGGCGGCCAGGGATCCCACGGCGGCGGAGCCTTTAGTGGCAAAGATCCGTCGAAAGTCGATCGCAGCGCCTCTTATATGGCGCGTTATGTCGCAAAAAATGTCGTAGCCTCCGGTTTGGCCACCAAATGTGAGGTGCAGTTGGCATACGCGATTGGCGTCGCAGATCCGGTATCGGTCATGATTAATACTTTTGGCACTGGGGTTATTCCTTCCAATCAGATCGCACAGATTGTTACCCAGGAATTTGATATGCGGCCGGCAGCGATTATTTCACAGCTTGATCTGTTGCGCCCCATCTATCGGCAGACCGCCGCCTATGGCCATTTCGGTCGCGAACTGCCGGATTTTTATTGGGAACGTAAAGATCGCGTGGCATCACTGCGCGAGCGCGCCGGGCTCTGACCCTTCTTAGGCTTCAACTTTGTTCCGCATACAGAGTCTGAAGCAGCGATGGTCCGGAGGTCGTGGGTGCAGTTACGCAGGAACGGAAGGCTTCCCGACTTTTAAAACGGGGCACATCTTTGAGGTGCCCCGTTTTTTTTTAAGACTTTGCTGCCGTCGTCTGGTTATTCTGCGCCGGTTCAGATAGAATATTCAGAAATTACGCAAGGATAACCCGCTAATCCCTGGAGTGTTATGGCTGAAAGAGAGTGGCGAGATTTTCAACTGACAACCCTGAGTGGGGTGTTCTGTTTATTATTATTGATTGTCTTTGCGGCCGAGGTGAGCGTAATGCAGTACCACGCCGGGCGCATGGAAACTCTGGGAATCTGGCGGATGGCGTTGATTGATGCCGCCACGCTGGTTCCCCTGATTGGCCTGCCTTTATGGTTTTTTATCTTCAATCCGGCCCTGCGCGATAAAATTCGCACGCAGCATTCCTATGTTTATATCCTGCTGAAACTTTACGCTAAAGTTCTTGTCTGCTTGTTTTTCATTCAGATTCTGACCATTCTCCTTTTGACCCACTATCGCACTGCGGTGAGCGACATGACCGCTTACCAAATCGATGGTTTATTGACGGCAATCCTCAGTGCGCCGCTTTTCTGGTGGATGTTGTGCCGTTTAGAGATGAACTACCGGATTGAACCTTTGGCCGATTTTATCCATGCCCCCATGACCCTCTACGGTTTACTGCTGTTTCTGATTTTTCTGGCGGATTATCTGCAAGAAATTCTGCTGCCGCACTTTGTTACCGGGTTCGATTCTTACATTTATCAGATGGTAGATCCGCTCTTCAGCGTGGTGCTGATTGCGCCGCTGTTGTTAGCCCTGGTGGTGGTGCCCTTGCGACGCATGGCCCGCAGCGAACAAATTCGCACCCAGACTCTGTATGACCAGGTTGACCAGGCAATTGTTAAAGTTGATGCGGAGGGCAAAATTCTTTCCTGTAACCGCGCCGCTGAAAAAATATTTAACTCCCAGTCACAGGCGTTAATTGGCCATTCCGCTGACCAACTGGTGGATGCCGGGCAATTGGATTTCTTGCCCATATTTCGCAATCTAGGCCAAACCCTGACGTCAAAACCTCAGGAATTTCATAACCTGACAGCAACGCAGGCCAACGGCAATACCTTGATTTTTGATCTCTCGATTATGAAGATCCCGGTTTACGGCCCTGACGAGTATCAATTGATGTTGCGCGATATCACCCGCAGCAAGGCAACGGAAGATGAGTTGGCGGCCACCGACACCATTTTTCGAGAAATATTTAATCAAACCGAAGATGCCATCCTGTTTTTTCAGCCCGGAAGTCACCGTTTACTCGATCTGAATACGACAACGGAAACCTTATTTCACTGTCGCCGCACTGATCTGCTTACGACCGGGATCAGGCCGCTGTTTTCTGGCGCAATGATGGAGAAAATCGAAAATGTTTTACAAGAAATTGAAAAAGAAGGTCAGGCTCAGGCAGAATTGCACTGTGATTTTTCAGACAACCAATTACTGGTCGTCTCCTTGCGCGGCAAAATGATTAACTTGCAGACGCGTCCAGTCCTTTTTTGTACGCTGCGCAATATCAGTGAGCGCATTCAACTGGAAAATGAAGCTAGAGAAATTCAGTCCAAGCTGATTTACACCAATAAAATGACCTCCCTGGGGATGCTGGTGAGTTGTGTGGCGCATGAAATCAATAATCCGAACAACTATGTGTTGACCAACGCCCAGATGTTAAGCGGAGTCTGGAAGGACGCCCGTTACGTTCTGGATGAATATTATGAGGAAAATGGAGATTTTCTGCTCGCCGGGATTCCTTACAGCCAGTTTAAAAATGCAGCACCGGGAATTTTTCGGGCCATGACGGATGGATCGCGACGGATTAATGCTATTATCACAGATCTCAAGCGTTTCGTGCGTCAGGATTCCGCCAGCCCCCTGACGCAAAGTGTTCAGTTGAACGAGGTTGCAACCTCGGCGGCCTCAATGTTGCAATTTGAAATCATGCGGCATACCGATCATTTCTCCCAGGAACTGGCCGAGGATTTGCCCCTCATCCATGGCAGCGCTCAGCAACTGGGTCAGGTGGTGGTAAATTTGTTGATGAACGCTTGCCAGGCTTTGCCGAACAAGGGCTGTGCTGTCTGGCTGCAAACCAGATACAATCAAGAAACGCAGCAGGTTGTTTTGAGTGTGCGCGACCAGGGGGCCGGTTTGGCTAAAGAGGTTCTGGATCATCTTTTCGAGCCCTTTTTTACCACCCGGATTGATTCCGGAGGCACCGGTCTGGGCCTGTCGATCTGTAAAACCATCGTCAAGGATCATGGCGGAGATCTGGTCTTTAGCAGTGAATCCGGCGAGGGGGCAACCTTCTCGCTGCTTTTGCCTGTTCCAAAGAATGAGAGTGGGGAGGACATTGGCTAAATGGTCATTGGTGCGGAAAATATTAAAATTTTACTTGTCGACGATGAGCCTCATATCCTCAAGGTTACTATGCTGCATTTGCAATCGCGGGGCTTTGCCAATGTGATTGGTCTGTCTCAAAGCACCGCGGTTCTCGATTTACTCAAGCAGGAACCGGTGTCCCTGGTGTTGCTTGATCTCAATATGCCGAAGCTCCATGGTCTTGATCTCTTACCCCAGATTGTGGCCAATTATCCGGATATCGCGGTTATTTTGATGACGGCAAATGATGAAATTGAAACTGTCGTTCAGGCGATGAAAATGGGCGCCTTCGACTATCTGGTTAAGCCGGTTGACGTAAATCGTCTCATTGCCAGTGTGCGCAAAGCCGTCGAAATGCGCAGCATGGCGAAAGAACTTTCCTCCCTGAAACAGTATATGCTCGCCGATCGTCTTGATCACCCTGAAATTTTTGAACCGATTGTCACCGGCGACAAAAAAATGCGCGCGCTGTTTCAATACATAGAAGTGGTGGCGCCGACCAACGAGCCGATCCTGATTTCCGGTGAAACCGGCGTGGGCAAGGAACTTTTTGCCCAGGCCATTCACCAGTTGGGGCGTTCGCGCAAACCCTTTGTCGCCCTGAATGTTGCGGGCTTGGATGATAATGTTTTTTCCGATACCCTCTTTGGCCACAAAAAGGGGGCCTTTACGGGGGCGGAATCAAACCGTGACGGCCTGATCACCAAGGCCGCAGGCGGTACGCTCTTTCTTGATGAAATCGGAGATATTCCTCCGGCCTCACAGATCAAGCTGCTGCGACTGTTGCAGGAAAAAGAATACTATCCCGTTGGTTCCGATCTGGTTAAAAAAACCGATGCCCGCATTTTAATGGCTACCAATCGTAATTTGCAAAAGATGATCAGTGAAGGGCAATTTCGCAATGATCTTTATTACCGGTTGTTTGCCCACCAAATTAACATTCCCCCCTTGCGGGAACGCGTTGATGACATTCGTCTGCTCCTGGAGCATTTCCTTGAAATACTTGCGCGCAGGCTGGGTAAAAATAAGCCAACCGTGCCTGGCGAGCTGGTGCAACTCTTGTCGGTTTATCACTTCCCCGGCAAGGTTCGCGAGCGGGAAGCTCTCGTCAGTGACGCGTTGATTCGCCATTCGGGGGGGGTGATGTCGATGGAATCTTTTCGGAATGTTATTGGTGAAGATCGGCGCACCTTCCCACGGGCCGATAGCGGCACGTCCGAGATCGAACCTCTCAAGGCTTTTTTTGGGCATTTTCCAACCATGTCGGAAGTTGAAGCGTACATGATCGACGAAGCAATGCGGCTGGCTGAAAATAATCAGGGCACCGCCAGTAATCTTCTGGGGATCGGGCGTCAAACCCTTAACAAACGCTTGAAAAAGCGTGCTTAGGATAAAAATCCGGGAAGGAGCTTACGCATGCGCTTTTTATCTTTTTGTCTCGTGTTACTGACGCTTATGGGTGTAACCAACCAGAGCTTTGCCCTGGAAAATCAGGGTCAGGTCTCTTTGATTGCCAATGGTTATACGCGGAGTCTTCAAAACTACACCATCCCCGATTTGCCGGTGCTCGATCACCAGGGCCGGCAACAGACGCTGCAAAACTTGATACAAACGGAAAAACCGGTAATTGTTGATTTTATTTACGCAACCTGTACCACCATTTGTCCCGTGATGTCCGTGGCTTTTTCCAACCTGCAACGGCGCCTGGGAGAAAAAAGCCAGGATGTCGTGCTGATTTCAGTGACGATTGATCCTGAGCATGACACGCCACAGGTACTGAAGGAATATCGTGCAAAATTTTCGGCTAAACCCGGCTGGACGTTTTTAACCGGACAGCGGCGGGATATTGATCGCATCATGCAGTCATTCGATGCTTATTTTCGCGACAAGATGGATCATCAGCCCCTCAAATTCATCAGTACCGGCACGCCGGGTGAATGGGTGCGACTCAACGGCTTTTTAAGCACGCGAGAAATGCTCAAAGAATTGAAAAACGCGCGTCCCGAGCTGAATTTATCGGATGCTGCTTGATTTTTCCTTGACAGCACAACAGCGATTTGGTACTTCAACTCACGCCGACGGCCCCGTCGCCAAGTGGTAAGGCAGAGGTCTGCAAAACCTTTATCACCAGTTCGAATCTGGTCGGGGCCTCCATAAAAAATCAACCAGCCGTAACGGCTGGTTTTTTTGTTACTATGGTTTTTTGTTCGATAGCGAGAGACAAGCTCACCCGGGATAACGGATCTCTTTTGGACTTTTTGACGCCGACTTTGCTGAGTATGACCGTTGTCCTTGCGGCCTGTGCCGGGCTCTTGGCCGGGCTTCTCGGCATCGGTGGCGGCGTTATTCTGGTGCCGTTTTTTCTGTGGTTATTTAAAGAAGCCGGCATGCCCCCGCAACTGATTGTTCACAGTGCCTTCGGCACCAGTTTGTGCATCATCATGCCTACTGCCATCAGCAGCACCCTGGGACATCTGCGGCGGAGGAATGTCGATTGGCACCAAGTGTTTTATTTAGCTCTGGGGGGGGGCTTTGGGGCACTGCTGGGGTCGAGTTTGGCGGCCATGTTGTCTGGCAACATCTTGCGCGCTTTTTTTGGCGTTATGCAGATTGCTATTGGGCTTAAAATGCTGATAACGCCCGCACAACGCGATCTGGCGTCCAGGTTAGAGCCGAAGAGTCTTCATCTGATTCTGGTTGGTTTGGCCGGTGGTTTATTTTCGTCCTTTTTTGGTGTCGGTGGCGGGGTGGTTGCCGTTCCTCTGATGTTGTTACTTCTGCGTATGCAGGTTCAGCGCGCGGTGGGAAATTCGTGTCCCCTGGTTTTTACTTCAGCCTTGTTCGGTACCCTCAGCTATGCTTATCATGGTTTGTCTGTGGCAACAGATTTCCCCTACTCTTTCGGCTATATTAATCTGCTCGTGGTTCTGATTGTTACCCCGATAAGCATGCTCTTTGCGCAGATCGGGGCGGGTTTGGCTTCACAGGTTGGCCAGCGAAAGCTGGTAGGCGTTTTTGCCCTCTTACTGATTCTGGTGGGGGCGAAATTAATTTTTCAGGGATGAGGTTTGATGACTATGCTGCGAACCGAAGCGGTTGCCGGTCAATTTTACCCCGCGCAGGCCGACAGCTTAAACGCTGTCCTTGACACATATTTTGATCCCGCTCTCCCTCAAGGGGCAGCTCTTGGTCTGATTGTGCCCCATGCCGGCTATGTTTATTCAGGCCATATTGCCGCCTGCGCCTATGCCGCGACGGAAATTCCCGCACAGGTTGTTTTGCTGGGGCCGAATCATCGTGGCGTCGGTGCCGCCGCTGCGGTTTATCCGGATGGCGCCTGGCGCACGCCCCTGGGTCAGGTTCCCGTTGCCGCCGCCCTGGCGACCCATCTGATCGATCACTGTACCTTGCTGGAAGCTGATCGCCTGGCTCACCAGTACGAGCATTCCCTTGAAGTGCAGTTACCTTTTTTACAACATCAGCGGCAAGATGTGCAGATTGCCCCCATTTCCCTCGGACGCGGTAATCTGAATGACTGGTTGCAACTGGGACGGCAGCTGGGACTTGCCCTGCAAAACTGGCCAGGCGAAACACTTTTGATTGCCAGCACCGATATGAATCATTTTAAGTCGGCAGCGCAAACGCTTCGCCTTGACCGTTTGGCGATTGATCACCTGGAGGCTCTAGATCCCGCGGGGCTCTACGCGGTTGTGCATCAGCAGCACATCAGCATGTGCGGGGTGATTCCTGCGGTTGTGCTGCTTGAAGCGACAAACATTCTGGGTGCGTCCAGCTGCCGACTGTTGCGCTATGACCATTCGGGTTCAGTGAATGGCGATTCCGATTCCGTGGTTGGTTACGCGGCCTTGCAAGTTGTTTAAGTTATACTAATTTTTTTTACGAAGGAGTCTTTTCTCATGTCTGGTTTACGTGTTCGCTTT
>Ga0100387_10004422_pt1 | contig 11595 bp, 11 predicted proteins | sample CryGeymeta201511_FD_81547 | JGI IMG/M metagenome (GOLD analysis project Ga0100387, IMG submission 81547) | Groundwater microbial communities from Crystal Geyser aquifers in Utah, USA - Crystal Geyser metaG 2015-11 | ecosystem: Environmental > Aquatic > Deep subsurface > Groundwater | place... | reverse complement strand
TGACGGTGAAATTGAACCTCGACAACATCCCCAACATGTCGCTGGTGATGGATGCGCTGACCAATGCGTTCCGGGGTGTGACGCCGGATTACCTGTCGGCCGTGCCCTATGATTACGGCACCACGGGGCTGGCCTATAACCGCAAGTATATCTCGGACGACGAGATGAAGGAAAAGGGTGCCAAGATCCTGATCGATGCGGCCTACAAGGGCAAGATCGGTGGCTGGACCGACTGGCGCACCCGGATCTGGTATGGCGCGCTGCAAACCGGGCAGGACCCCAACAACATCACCGACATGGAAGCGGTCTGGAATGCGGTGCGCACCCACCGCGACCTTGCGCTGAAATACTGGGCCTCTGGTGCAGAGCTGATGAGCCTGCTGGCGGAAGAGGAAATCTATGTCACCGAGGGCTGGTCGGGCCGGATTTTCGCGCTGCAGGAACAGGGCCATGACATCGGCTATTACGACCCGCCCAAGGGCTTTGGCTGGCAGGAATGTCTGTTCGTGATCAAGGGCAGCCCGATGGCAGCCTGCGAGGAACTGCTGAACTTCATGCTCGATCCGGCAACCTCGATCGCGGTGGCCGAGGGGCAGAACTATCCGCCCGCCCTTGACCCGACCAAGGTTGACCTTGGCACCAAGATCCCGACCCTGCCGGCCTTTGATCCGACCGGCACCCTGGCGGGCCTGACCTTTGCCAATCCGGGCTACTGGAACGGCAACGAGGCCGAATGGTCGGAAGAGTTCAGCCGCGTGCAGCGCGGCTACTGAAGCCATTTCCCCGCCCGGCCCTGCGCATGTTGCAAGGTCGGGCGGCTTTTTCATCTGCCGGAGGTCGAATGTGAGCGCCGTAACCCTAACAGATATCGTCAAGCGGTTCGGCAGTTTCACCGCCGTGCACAAGATGTCGCTGCAAATCCCCGAGGGCAGTTTTGTCACCCTGCTCGGGCCGTCGGGCTGTGGCAAGACCACCACGCTGCGGATGATCGCCGGGCTTCTGGACCCGACCGAGGGCGATATCACCATCAAGGGCGCCCGGGTCAACGATGTGCCAATCCACAAGCGCAACCTCGGGCTGGTGTTTCAGAATTACGCGCTGTTTCCGCACCGGACGGTGGCGCAGAACGTGGCTTTCGGGTTGAACTACCGCCACGTTGCGGCCGCCGAGATCAGCCGCCGCGTCGCGCAGGCACTGGAGCTGGTGCAACTGCCCGACCTTGGGGCGCGCTACCCCAAGGATCTGTCGGGGGGCCAGCAGCAACGCATCGCGCTGGCCCGCGCCATCGTTATCGAACCCGACGTGCTGCTGCTGGATGAGCCGCTTTCGGCGCTGGATGCCAACTTGCGCGAAGACATGCGGGTGGAACTCAAGCGCATTCAGCAGCGCATCGGCGTGACCACGATTTTTGTCACCCATGACCAGACCGAGGCACTGGCGATGTCGGACCAGATCATCGTGATGTCGGAGGGGCGCGTTGAGCAGGTTGGTGCCCCGGAAGAGGTTTACAACACGCCCGCCAGCGCGTTTGTTGCGCAGTTTCTTGGGGCCTCCAACATCCTGACGGCAGAGTGCCGCAGTGTGCAGGGGGCCGAAATCGCGCTGGAACTGGCGGATTTCCCGCGCCTTGTCATCCCGCGCGCGCGTGCGCCGCAGATTGCCGGGACCGGGCCGGTGCGCCTGGTGATCCGGGCCGAAAAGCTGGTGGTGCTGCCCGCCGATGCGCCGCCCGACGCGCGCTACAGCGTCGCGGCCACCATCGAGAATGTCGATTATCAGGGCCAGTCGGCGCGTTATTTCCTGCGGGTCGGCGACCACACGATGCAGGCGATCAACATGATCGAAGACCATCCCCATGCCATCGGGGCGCAGGTATCGGTGCGCTTTCGCGCCCGCGACTGTGCCGCCCTTCCCACGGAGCGCCGCCCATGAGCCACGAAAGCCATCTGTTCTATCAGACCGGAGCCCGCCGCCCGGTTCTGGCCGAGGCGCGCGGCATCTACATGTGGGATGTTGAAGGCAAGCGCTACATTGACGGCTCTAGCGGGGCGATGGTCTCCAATATCGGCCATTCCAACCCGCGGGTGCTGGAGGCGATGCACGCGCAGATGGCAAAATCGACCTTCGGCTACCGGCTGCATTTCGAGACCGAACCGGGCGAGCTGCTGGCGGCCAAAGTGGCGGCGCTGTCGCCCGAGGGCATGGAGAAGGTATTCTTCGTTTCCGGTGGCTCCGAGGCGGTGGAAAGCGCGATCAAGCTGGCGCGCCAGTATGCGGTGACGGTGGGGCAGGGGTCGCGCTGGAAGGTGATCTCGCGCACCCCCAGCTATCACGGCTCGACCCTGGGCGCGCTGGCGCTGACCGGCTACGACCCGCTGACCGCACCCTTTCTGCCGATGATGCAGGCCATGCCGAAAATCCCGGCACCGCGCGCCTGGCTTGACGGTCTGGACATCAACGACCCCGCCACCGGTGCGCATTACGCCGCGATGCTGGAGGCGAAGATCATCGCCGAAGGCCCCGACAGCGTGCTGGCCTTCATCCATGAGCCGGTCGGCGGCGCCTCGACCGGGGCGCTGGTGCCACCGGCGGGATACATGCAGGCCGTGCGCGAGATATGCCGCCGTTACAATGTGCTTCTGATCCATGACGAGGTGATGTCGGGCGGGGGTCGCACCGGGCGGTTTTACGGGGCCGATCACTGGGGCGTGGTGCCCGATATCATCGCAATTTCCAAGGGGTTCGGTGCCGGATATTCACCACTGGGCGCGATGATTGCCGCTGACCGGCTGGTGGATGCGGTTCTGGGTGCGGGCGGTTTCATGCATGGGCATACCTATGCCGGCAACCCGCTGGCCTGTGCGGCGGGTCTTGCGGTGCTGGATGAGATAGAGGCCGGCGGGTTGATCGACAATGCGGCAACGGTGGGCGCGGTGCTGAAGGCACGGCTTGGTGCGCTGATGCAGCGCTATCCGTTCATCGGCGATGTGCGCGGCAAGGGGCTGTTGCTGGCCTTCGAGCTGGTCTCGGACCGCCAGACCATGGCCCCGTTGCCGAAAGGCCTGAACGCCTATGTCGAACTGGTGGAACTGGCCTATGCCGAGGGGCTGATCATCTATTCGCGGCGCAGCCGTGGCGGCATCGAAGGCGACCATTTTATGGTCTGCCCGCCGATGATCACCACCGAGGCGCAGATTGACGAGATCATGGTCATGCTGACCACCGCCCTTGACCGCTTCGCCGACCGCCTTGCGCCAACACTGGCGCGGATCGCCTGAAGGGAGAGAAAATGGCCGCGGTGACCATCAGACCGGCCGGTCTGGCCGATGTTGCCCGGCTGAACACTGCACTTCGGGCCCTGTCGGCTGGCATGGGCGACAGCCACCGCGCCCGGGACGCCGATCTGGCGCAGGCGGGGTTTGGGGCGACCCCGGCCTTTCATGCGTTGCTGGCCGAACGGGGCGGCGAGACGCTGGGGGTGGCGGTCTATTCACCGCTTTATTCCACCACGCGCGGCAGGGCCGGGGCTTATGTCTCGGATCTCTGGGTCGCGGCCGAAGTGCGCGGCAAACGGCTGGGGCAGCGGCTGCTTTGTGCGGTGCGCGACCGGGCGCGGGCGCAGTGGGGGGGCGGGTTCCTGCGGCTTGCGGTTTATGCCGATAACCCCGGTGCGCAGGTCTTCTACACCCGGCTGGGGTTTGGCGTGATGCAGGGCGATATCTGGATGACGCTGGAAGGACCGGCGCTTGACGCCATCGGAGGACCAGAATGAAAGCCATGTTCGATGACCGCCAATGGGCGCATGACCCCAGGCATTTCATGTCCAACGGCGCCATCCAGCCCAATCCCGAGCAACCGCGCCGTATCGAGGTGCTGGCGGCCGGGGCGCGGGCGGCGGGCTGCGTGTTCGAGCCCCCCGCCGATCATGGCCTCGGGCCGATTGCCGCCGTGCACTCGCCGGAATACCTGACTTTTCTGCAAACCATCCATGACAGGTGGTCGCGCATCGAAGGGGCCTCGGATGAGGTGATCCCCAATATCCACCCCGACCGGCGCAGCGCCTCTTACCCCGAATCCGTGGCCGGGCAGGCCGGGTTTCACCAGGCCGACACCTCCTGTCCGATCGCGGCGGGCACTTGGAATGCCGCCTACTGGTCGGCGCAGTCGGCGCTTGGCGCGGTGGATAAGGTGCTGGCGGGGGCGCGCGCGGTCTATGCGCTCTGCCGCCCACCGGGGCACCACGCCTTTGCCGATCTGGCGGGCGGCTTCTGCTTTCTCAACAATTGTGCTATCGCGGCGCAGGCGCTGGCCCGCGCGGGGCTGCGCCCGGCGGTGCTGGATGTCGATTTGCACCATGGCAATGGAACGCAGGGCATCTTTTACCAGCGCCGCGATGTGCTGACAGTGTCCATCCATGCCGACCCGGCGCGTTTTTACCCGTTCTTCTGGGGCCAGGCGCATGAACGCGGTGCGGGCGAGGGCCTGGGCTACAATCTCAACCTGCCGCTGCCGCGCGGCACCGATGACACCGCCTATCTGGCGGCGCTGACCACGGCGCTGGCGCGGGTGCGGGCTTTCGGGGCCGATGCGGTGGTGCTGGCGCTTGGGCTCGACACCCACGAAAATGACCCGTTCAAGCGCTTTCGCGTCACCACCCCCGGTTTTGCCCGCATTGCGGCGGCGATTGCCGGGCTTGGCCTGCCGGTGCTGATCGTGCAGGAGGGCGGCTATCTTTCCGATGACCTGGGGGCCAACCTGACCAGTTTTCTGACCGGGTATCAGGGCGGATAACCGCCCCTCCGGCCTGAAACTGCGATTGCACCACAGCCGGTTTCCGGCGCAAGTCTGGGGCAGCGAAGATGAAAAGGGGATGGTCCGATGACCGAAAAACCAGTTTTGCTGATCACGCGGCGCCTGCGCGATGCCGTTCAGGCACGGGCAGAGCACGACTACCGGGTGATATTGAACATGGCTGACAAGGTGTTCAGCCGCGATGAACTGGTGACAAAGTGCCAAAGCGTGGATGCGGTGCTGCCCTGCCACACCGAGCATTTCACCGCCGAGGTGATCGCCGCCCTGCCGGCGCGGCTGCGCATCATCGCCAATCATTCGGTGGGGGTCGATCACGTCGATCTGGCGGCTGCCAGGGCGCGTGGGATCGTGGTGACCAATACCCCGGATGTGCTGTCGGATGCCACGGCAGAGATTGCCATGCTGTGCATGCTGGGGGCGGCGCGGCGCGGGGCCGAGGGCGATGCGATGATCCGCGCCGGCAAGTGGGATTTCTGGTCGCCAGCCTTCATGGTGGGCCGTCAGGTGACGGGCAAGCGCTTCGGCGTCCTGGGCATGGGCCGGGTCGGTCAGGTCGCCGCCGAGCGGGCGCGCGGCTTCGGCATGCAGGTGCATTACCACAACCGCAGCCGGTTGCCGGAGCATCTGGAAAAGGGGGCCATCTGGCACGATACGGTCGCGGGCCTGCTGGCGGTCTCGGATGTGCTGTCGCTGCATTGCCCGGCCACGCCCGACACCACGGGCATCATCAATGCGCGCACCTTGGCGCTGCTGCCCGAGCGCGCCATTCTGGTCAACACGGCGCGCGGCACGCTGGTTGATGAGGCGGCACTGATCGACGCATTGCAGAGCGGCAGGCTGTTTGCCGCCGGGCTGGACGTGTTTCAGACCGAACCGGGTGGCAACCCGGCTCTGGCGGCGCTGCGCAACGTGTTCTTGCTGCCGCATATCGGCTCGGCCACCGAGGAAACCCGCGACGCGATGGGATTTCGTGCGCTGGACAATCTCGACGCCTTCTTTGCTGGAAAGGCACCGGGCGACCGGGTGGCCTGATGGCGCTAACGGCGCACGGATAGTGCCGGGGCGCGACATTTGCGCGGGACCAGAAGCGATTTATTCGCCCCCGGAGCCGCAAAATGGCTTGATATGTGCCGATTGGTGAGTAAAACTGACCAAAGTCGCAGCTTGCGCTGGGATCGAGAACACATCTGGGAGGATGACATGACCAATATCGACAAGAAGGCGCTGACGCGCCGGTCCTTCATGCGGACCGGGGCTTTGGCGGGCGGGGCGGTGGCCGGGTCCATGCTGGCCGCACCGGCGGTGCTGGCACAAGCGCCAATCGTGATGAAAATGCAGACCTCCTGGCCTGCCTCCGATATCTGGATGGATTTTGCCCGCGAATATATTACCCGCGTCGAGCAGATGTCGGGCGAGCGCATCAAGATCGACCTGCTGCCCGCTGGCGCAGTGGTGGCGGCCTTCCAGGTGATGGATGCGGTGAATGATGGCGTGATCGACGCCGCCCATACCGTGCCGGTCTATTGGTATGGCAAATCGAAAGCGGCGTCGTTCTTCGGCACCGGCCCGGTTTACGGCGGTTCGGCCACCACCATGCTGGCCTGGTTCTATCAGGGTGGCGGCGCGGACCTCTACCGCGAACTGACCCAGGAAATTCTTGGTATGAACGTCTATGGCTACCTGGGTTTTCCGATGTTCGCGCAGCCGTTCGGCTGGTTCAAGAACGAGGTCAACACCATTGCCGACATCAAGGGCCTCAAATACCGCACCGTCGGTCTTGCCGCCGACCTGATGCAGGCCATGGGCATGTCGGTGGCGCAGCTTCCCGGTGGCGAGATCGTGCCGTCGATGGAACGTGGTGTGATTGATGCGTTCGAGTTCAACAACCCGTCGTCCGACATGCGCTTCGGCGCGCAGGACGTGGCCAAGAACTATTACCTGTCATCCTATCACCAGGCATCCGAATCGTTCGAATTCCTGTTCAACAAGGATTTCATGGATGATCTCGACCCCGACCTTCAGGCCATCCTGAAATATTCGGTGGAAGCGGCTTCGACCTCCAATACCGCGCTGGCGCTGAAGGAATACTCGGCCGACCTGGTCAAGCTGCAGGTGGAATCGGGCGTCAAGGTGCACCGGACCTCGAAAGAGATTCTGGGCGCCGAACTGGAAGCCTGGGACACGCTGATCGCCGAGCTGAGCAAGGATCCGTTCATGAAGCGGGTGATGGACAGCCAGAAAGCCTGGAGCGAACAGGTTGCCTACTACGAGTTGATGAACGCGCCGGACTATGGCCTGGCCTACGAGCATCACTTCCCCGGCAAGCTGAAGCTCTGAACGTCTTGAACGATTAGTCAAATCGTCTGCTCTGAAGGCACAGCCAGTGCCTTCAGAGCAAGTTTTTACCTTGGAGGCGCCTGATGCTTGGCTACATACGCTTTGCCGACCGGCTTTCGTCGTGGTTTGGCAAGATGTTCGGCTGGCTTATCGTGCTGATGACGCTCGGGACCAGTTACGAGGTGCTGGTGCGCTATGCCTTCAACGCGCCGACGCCTTGGTCGCTGGATGTATCTTTCATCATGTATGGCACGCTGTTCATGATGGGGGGGGCCTACACCCTGTCGCGCGGCGGCCATGTGCGCGGTGATTTCATCTATCGGCTATGGCGGCCACGGATGCAGGCGGCGGTGGACCTTTTGCTTTACATCCTGTTCTTCTTCCCCGGTATCCTTGCGCTGGTTCTGGCGGGCTGGAAATATTCTGCCCGCTCCTGGGGCTATACCGAGGTCAGCGTCAGCAGCCCCGCAGGCATCCCGATCTTTCAGTTCAAGTCGGTAATTGTCGTGGCCGGGCTTTTGCTGTTGATCCAGGGGATTGCACAGGTGTTTCGCTGCATTCTCTGCCTGCGCGAGGGCTACTGGCGCACGGCTGAAGAAGATGTCGAGGAAACCGAAGCGCTGCTGATCAAGCAGATTGCCGAAGACGCGCTGTGACGCCGCCCGCCTTTCCCCCAGAATTTCCACGCCCGATACGGTGCGAAACGGAGTTGCAAACGTGACCGATCCGCAAATTGCCCTGATGATGCTGGGCATCTTCATTTCGCTGGTTTTTCTGGGCTTTCCCATCGCATTCACCCTGATGGCGCTTGGTATCGGCTTTGGCTATTACGCCTATTTCGATGCCGCGCGGATGTGGCGCAGCTTTTATCGGCTGGCCGAAGACAGCGATTGGTGGACCTCGACCACGAGCTGGCTGGAAGGGTTGTTCAACAACCGCATCTTCGATCTTTTTGTGAACCAGACTTATACCGTGATGTCGAACGAGGTGCTGACGGCGGTGCCGCTGTTCCTGTTCATGGGTTATATCGTCGAGCGCGCCAATATCGTCAGCCGGCTGTTCGGCACGCTCAACATCGCTGCCAGAAACATTCCCGGCTCGATGGGGGTGGCGGCGCTGATCACCTGCGCGCTGTTTGCCACCGCCACCGGCATTGTCGGCGCGGTGGTGACACTGATGGGGCTGCTGGCGCTGCCGGCGATGCTCAAGGCCCGTTATGACAACAGCTTTGCTGCGGGTATCATCTGCGCCGGTGGCACGCTTGGCATCCTGATCCCGCCCTCGATCATGCTGATCGTCTATGCGGCCTCGTCCGGGGTCTCCATCGTGCGGCTTTATGCGGCGGCAATGTTGCCGGGGCTGACGCTGGTGGGGCTCTACCTGATCTACATCATCGGCCGCTCGATCCTGCAACCCGGCCTCGCGCCCCGCCCCACCAAGGAAGAAGTGCCCGATGTGGCAATGGGCAAGCTTTTGTGGATGGTCGCAACGTCGTTCTTTCCGCTGGCCTTTCTGATCCTGGCGGTTCTGGGCACTATCTTGTTCGGCTTCGCCACCCCCACCGAAGCCGCGGCCATCGGCGCGCTTGGCGGCATGTTGCTGGCCATCGGTTATGGCGCGATGACCTTTCACCGGCTGCGCGAAAGCGTTTATCTCACAGTGCGGACCACGGCGATGGTGTGCTGGCTGTTTGTCGGTTCCTACACCTTTTCGGCGGTGTTTTCCTACCTCGGCGGCGAGCGGGTGATTGCGGAATTCGTCGGCGGCATGAACCTGACACCGTTGCAGTTTCTGCTGATGGCGCAGGTGATCATCTTCCTGCTCGGCTGGCCGCTGGAATGGTCGGAAATCATCATCATCTTCGTGCCGATCTTCCTGCCCCTGCTGCCCGCCTTCGGCGTCGATCCGTTGTTCTTCGGGGTGCTGGTGGCGCTGAACCTGCAAACCTCTTTTCTGACGCCACCAATGGCAATGTCGGCCTATTATCTCAAGGGCATTGCGCCGCCCTCGGTCAAGCTGACGCAGATCTTCTCGGGGGTGCTGCCTTATCTGGGGATGGTGTTCATCAGCATGGCGCTGATGTATACCTTCCCGCAAATCGTGTTCTATCTTCCGGAGCTGTTTTATGGCGCAAAATAGCCCTATGGCAAACGCAAGCCCGCTGCCTGCCCCAAGCCCGCTGCTGGCGTTGAGCGCGGTTGAACTGCGCGACCGGCTGGCCAGCGGTGCGGTGCGGGCGGTCGCGTATGTCGAGGCCTGCCTGGCCCAGATTGCCGCGCGCGAACCGCAGGTGCAGGCCTGGGTCTGGCTTGATGGCGATCATGCCCTGGCCCAGGCGCGCGCGCTTGATGCGCGGCGGCTTTCGGGGGCCCAGATCGGGCCGCTGCACGGCCTGCCGGTCGCGCTCAAGGATGTGATCGACACCAGGGGCATCCCGACCGAAAACGGCACGGCGATCGACGCAGGCCGGGTGCCGGGCGCGGATGCCTTCATCGTGGCGCGGCTGCGCGCGGCGGGGGCGATCATCCTCGGCAAGACTGTCTGCGCCGAGGCCGCATATCTGCATCCCGGCAAGACCCGCAACCCGCACAACATCGGCCACACGCCGGGCGGCTCGTCTTCGGGTTCGGCGGCGGCGGTAGCGGCGGGCATGGTGCCGCTGGCCATCGGCACCCAGACCGGCGGCTCGGTGATCCGCCCGGCTGCCTATTGCGGCATCGTCGGGTTCAAACCCAGCTTCGGGCTGATCTCGCGCGGCGGCGTGCTGATGCAATCCCCGACACTCGACACCATGGGGGTGTTTGGCCGCAGCGCCGAGGATGTGGCTCTGCTGGCCGAGGTGCTGGCCGGGCATGACCCCGCCGACCCGGCAACCGAGGCACTGCCAACCCCGCGCCTGCTGGCCGCCGCCAGCGCCAAGGCACCGGTGCCGCCGATGTTCGCCCATGTCCGGCTGCCCGAACTTGACTGCGCCGATGATCAGACCCTGAGCGCCATGGATGAACTGGCCGACCTGCTCGGTGAGCAGTGCTTTGGCACCGTGCTGCCCAATGCCTTTGAAGAGGCCGCCGCCATCCGCCAGCGCATCAACCATGCCGAGATGGCCAAATGCTACTATGGCCTGGAACGGCGGGGCAGGGTGCTGATGTCGCCGGTGCTGAGCGCAGCCATGGACGAAGGCAAGGCGGTGCTGGCGCGCGATTACATTGCGGCGCTGGACTGGCGCGACCTGCTGAATGCGGCGCTTGACGAGATATTCGACCGCTGTGACGCCATCCTGACCCCTGCCACCCCGACGGCGGCCCCGGCGGGGCTGGAAAGCACCGGAAGTTCCATCTTCAACGGTCTCTGGACATTGTGTGGCACGCCAGTTGTCACGCTGCCGCTGTTCTGGGCCACGAACGGCCTGCCGATGGGGGTGCAACTGGTTGGACGGCGCGGCGACGATGCACGTCTGCTTCGCACCGCCCGCTGGCTTGCCCATCATGTCACGACGCTGGAAAGTGGAGAACCTGGATGATCAACCGCATGATGGCGACGCTGGCCTTTGCCGTTCTGACCGCGTTTCTCGGCATTCTCATGTGGTATGTGCCACGATGGGATCTTGGGGCCGTGGTCCTGGCCACGCTGGTTCTGGCGGCAGTGGACCTTTATCAAACTGCCGGAGAACGCGACAAGGACCGATAGCCGCGGTTGTCGCGCCTTCGGACGGGGACGCCGGTCTTTCCCGGACGGTATGCCCCGCCTTGTCCGACCGCCGCCTTGTCCGAATTTGGGGCGTTCAGGCCAGCTTGAACAGCCGCACCATATTGCCATTTCCCGAAATCATGTCGCGCAGCGACAACCGGTCAAGCGAGGTGTAGAATGCATCCAGCGCATCCGACAGGGCGCATTTCAACTGGCAGAAATTGACCAGCGGACATTGGTTTTCCTTGTCGGAAAAACATTCGGTAAAGGGCAGGGTGGCCTCGAAGGCGCGAAATACTTCGCCCACCCGGATGTCGTCGATCTTGCGCCCCAGCATCAGACCGCCAGATCGCCCGCGAACGGTATGCAGAAAACCCTTTTGCGCCATCAGATGAATGACCTGCGCCAGATGATTTTCCGACGCATTGCAGGCCTCTGCGACCTCTTTCTTGCGCACAACGCGGCCATCGTTCACCGCGCAGAACATCAGGGTGCGCATAGCCAGATTGGTCCTTATGGTCAGTCTCGTCCTGCGTCCGATTTCTGCAAAGTCCATTGACCTGGGCCTTTGTCCTCGCATAATGGCACCGACGACATTGATCCAGATCAGATTTCCTGCCGATTGAGGCTCTGTTGCACAAATCGCGTGAGGACCAAGGTTCCCCTTTCCCCGGACAGACTTATCCCATGGCTTCAGTGACGGGTATGCCGAGCGCGGTGAAGCCGTTCATGACGGCGACACGGACCTGGAACTCGGCC
>Ga0100387_10004406_pt1 | contig 11619 bp, 15 predicted proteins | sample CryGeymeta201511_FD_81547 | JGI IMG/M metagenome (GOLD analysis project Ga0100387, IMG submission 81547) | Groundwater microbial communities from Crystal Geyser aquifers in Utah, USA - Crystal Geyser metaG 2015-11 | ecosystem: Environmental > Aquatic > Deep subsurface > Groundwater | place... | reverse complement strand
TTTCAATATCGTCCAGGTATATAACACTCAGGAAGTGGATGGAACGAAGTGGCACCTCATCGGTCCGGACGAGTGGATCGAAGGGCGATTGGTAGGCGTGGTATATCCGAACACAAATCCACCTGAGGGAGTAAACAATGATCGTTGGATCGATGTCAATCTGGAGGAACAAACTCTCGCAGTGTACGATGACTATCAGTTGGTCTTCGCTACGTTGGTTTCCACTGGGATCGAACCTTTCTGGACTCAGCCGGGTCTGTTTCCAATTTACGAGAGGAAAGAAACCGAGGATATGAGCGGCAGCGCAGAAGCGGATCGGTCAGACTATTACTATTTGCAGAAAGTGCCTTATACAATGTATTTTGACCAGGCACGCGCCTTACACGGCACTTACTGGCATACTTACTTTGGTTACCCTCAATCACGCGGTTGTGTTAACCTTTCCATTGGCGACGCCCGCTGGGTCTTTGACTGGGCCAGGGAGAGCGACTGGGTCTATGTCCATGATCCTTCTGGACGCACACCGACAGATCCATCCCTGTATGGCGCTGGCGCGCCGTAGCATATTTTTTACTCAACGTATGGACGCTTTCGAGCCCAAGAATGATTAAGATGAAGTTGTGAGTGCTCAATTCCAATAAGCTGTAAGTGCTCCGGGTATGACTAAACTCACAAAAAGAATTATTCCTCAAGGGTATCCCCATTAATTCCTCATCAATGTGTCTCCTTCGTGCAACCGCGTGCTGATAGAGTTGAAATAGCATGCCTGAATAGTTGGCAAAACAAGAAAGAGCCGTTCCTTTCCAAGAACGGCCTCTTCTGATTGATGCCTGAATTTTACGCAGGCACAGTCTCGGTCGCTTTTACTTTCACGGTTTCATGTTTTTCATCGGTCAAGCGATGGTCTACTACCCGCAAGTACTTCACACCGAGTGAGAAAGCCAGCAAACCATAGGCGATGATGCCCATCCCAGCGGCCCACTCCACAAATGATGGGGTGTAGGATGTGTAAGCCACGGTTGATTCACCAGGCAAATACGAAACGATCACCAACAGACCGGCAAGATTGGTATCCCAACGATACGCGACCACGCCGCTCACTACGAGGAAGAGAGCGGTCATCCGCCAGAAATGATTTGTGCGTGTCTTTCGATATAGCAACAGAACCATCGGAATTAGAATACCGAAGAGCATCTCGACGATCCAGAAGTTGAACGACAGGGGACCCTTGGTCATGAAATCCAACCCTTCGGTCCGACCAGGCTGATAGGTATAAGTCATCGCCAGCCAATCCCAGAAGCGGAAGTAGAAATAGGCAATCAGTCCCCAGCCAACGAAGTGGGATAGCCTTTCGATCAATCCGTCATTGACTTTGGCCTTGGCGGTGAGACGGGAGGAAAGCATCGAGGCAAACAATGTCAATGAGATCCCTCCCAGAATGCCCGAGAACATGAACAGCACGGATAACTCCGGCTTGAACCAGAATGGCCGCGACTTGAGCACGCCGTAGACCGCGCCCAGCGAGGATTGATGCAAGCTGGAAAGTCCCAGTCCAATGATCGCTAAATACGGCGCGTAGTGGTGCATGTGAGACATCCTCGCCGCCAGTTTGGGATAACGATTGCGCAACCATTCGAGACTGGATAGGATCGGCAGGCTTTCGAGCACGAGCACGGTTGTGTAAATCATAACTGCCATCGTCACTTCCCAGAGCAGGGAGTGTGGGTTCCAGTACACCAACGCATGCCAGAAGCGGTCCGGACGGCCAATGTCAAGCAAGAGGGATAACATTGCCATTGTATAACCAATCAGCCCGATGAAGGTGGCTGTGCGGGCAATCGGCTGGTAACGCTTGAGGCCGATCAGATAAACTGCGGCGCACAAGGAGAAAGCTCCAGCGGCCAGGGCAATGGATGAAAGGTCAATTGTGATCCACAATCCCCATGGCACAAGATCAGTGAGGTTCGTGATCCAAAGCCCCTGCCCAAAAACTGCGATGCCTGTGACGAGGGCGATCAAAAGCAAGAAGCCGAGAAAACCCAGCCATATCATCCATGGGGTAGGTCTACCTAGGCCGATTCTTATTGATGCAAATTTTCTGTAAAAATTCTTCAACATGACTACGCCTCCATTTCTTCTGAATCGGCGGGAAGGTAATACACACGCGGACCTGTGCTCAGTTCTTCCCGCAGGCGATAGGAACTGTTTGTCTCAAGCCATTGGCTGACATTGGAATTGGGATCATTCAAATCGCCGAAGATACGCGCCCCGACTGGGCAGATCGCCACGCAGGCCAGCGTCGCATCTTCGTCCACACCTGGTGTAAGACCAAGTTCAAGACCCCGGTCAATGCGCTGGTAACAAAAGGAACATTTCTCAACTACGCCTCGTGGACGCCGGTCAACCTCCGGCTGGCCCCATTCCGGGACCATTGGATTTGTTTCCTCAAATGTTTTCCAATTGAAGGAGCACGCCTGTAAGGGCATGCAACTTCACAATAGCGACAGCCTATGCAACGGTCGTAATTCATCATTACGATTCCATCGGGACGATAATACGTGGCGCCGACCGGGCAGACTTCAACACAGGGAGCTTTCTCACAGTGCATACACGGCCGGGGTAAAAAAACATGCTTTTCGTCCAGTTCACCGATGTGTGTTACCGCATTCCATTGGATGGTTGGATTGATGTCATTGTGCGCCTGACAAGCCAGCGTGCAGTATCCACAACCGATGCACTTCGTTTGGTCAATGACCATAGCCCATTGATACTCGCCCAGGGACGCCTCGCCGGAGGCTTTAACGCGTCGAATGGCGCGCGTCCCTGCCACGACCGCCACACCCACCGCGGCCAACTTCAGGAAATCGCGGCGATTAAGGTTTTGATCGGTCATGGTTATTTTCCTTTCTGCGTATCACTACGCCTCGGTAATAATTTTCGGGTCAGAAGCTAAGGAGTGGTGTAAAAATAACTTCCCGATTTCAAAGTTCGCGAGCAGTTGCACTGCGAGCCGTCAGCAGTCCAACTGCTGACGAAACACGGAACTTATTTTTTCACGAGTACTAAGAATAGAAAAGACCGTCGTGGTTTTCATAATGCCTCAGCAACCTATCCGAACCAGTGGCGGGATTCCACACGACACATCCACTCTCCGAATAGAAGCATAAGCCCTGCCGGCAGGATCAGGCGTGTCATCAACAAAACCAGAAACACCTCAAGACCGATCATTTCTGCCTCCTTTCTTTTTCTCTATGCTTATTATAGGGGACCGGCGCGTGGGAAAGCAATTCGGTGACTCCCCTAACTTTTCACGCGGATAAATGGGGCTATGCCCCTACGCATTTGCCCGCCTTTATGGGGTGATGCCTATTCGTTGAAACTGTGTTAAAGCCAGCTCGAAGCCGGGGTGAAAATTCAAAGCGGATTGAAGATCCTTGATGACCCCTCTCTACCACAAGTGCCTTACATGCCAGGGCGCGCCAATAGTAACCTTCCTCAGAGATACCCAAGAAGCCCTGATTAAACAGGGCTTTTGGGAAAAGCACATCCAGCCAATGGATTTCAACTTATAAAAGATGCTTTGCCCTCTGCATCAGATCCTGCCGCTGGCGCTTATGTTCCTCGGAACTGAGATTGCCCTGCTCATGTTTTTCATCCAGTCGGGCAATCTTTTCAATCATTTCATTCAGCGTTGACTCACCGTCTTGAACTTCCACATCATCTTCCTCACCCTGGTCATTTGCTGGCCTGCGCCACCACCATACCCCAAATCCGACAACCGCCAAGCCAAGAATTGCCGCGCCCCCGGCAAGCGGAATCGTTGTATCTTTTGCCTGCTTGCCCGCGCTATCAACCTGCCCGGCAAAAGAAACTTCAATGGTCTGCCCGGCACCCAGGTTTGAGTAAGAATACATCAAATACGATTTGCCATCCTGGAGTGTCATTTGTTCCGGCCCCATCAGCCCCCTTCCCTGCAAGGACACATTTGCATCCTCCGGAATCAAAAAGTTAATGAGCGCGATACTCAAAGGAGCTGTGTAAGAATAGGTTCCTCCCTCAGAAAGAGGCGTCAAATAGCTGACCATGATCTGCGCCGATTGCGTTCCGGGCAGGATGGGATAGGTATCAGCAAACCCGCCATCGAATTTAACAAAGCGTTCCTGGTCATCGGGCTTGAAAAAGATATAGTCTGCGCCGGGTGGCAGTGGGAACTTTAACGTTGCAGGCCGATCCCCTTCTAATTTATAAACACCCTTCACCGTGCGTTTACCGGTATTGGAAAGCACATAAATCTCCTTTGTCTCCAGCCCGTCTTCGGCGAAGTTGAACAGCACGTGCATTTGGTCCACCTGCACGCCTGCCAAGTCAGACGTGCTCTCGTAAACCGGCACTTCCAGCGTAACCTGCATGGAAGTCATATCCACCGGGGCCGGATCAGAAAAATAAGTCGCACCATAATAGATCGCCATAACAGAATATTGCAAGTTTGCATCAAATGGCACATCGGTGAAAAGGAACGTCCCATCCGGTTGAGATTTTCCATGCAACATGCCTGCATCGGCAAAATCCTGATTGAGGATGTGCAACATCACATCCAATTCTTCCGCCACAATTTTGCCTGTGTTCTGATTGATGATCGTTCCCTTGACCTTGCCCGCTGGACCAGCGGGCGGCGTTTCACCTTGAGCCAGGGCCGGGCGCGTGGTAAGCGCGGATACAGTCAACAGACCGATCAGCAAATAAAATGTGCTCCGTTTCATGATTGAACAACCGCCTCCATCTGGACCTCGACCTGGCACCCGCACGAAGAACAGAAGAGATCGTCAGCCCGGACTTTTTTTCCACAGGAAGGGCAAACAAAGCGACTAACCGGTGCGCCGCATTTTGAGCAAAAGCGCTGACCGGCTTCCATAGTTGCGCCGCATTGTTCACAGGTCGCGCCCTTTGAAGCCCGACGCGCTTGAATCAGCGCCTCGAGCTTGTCCTCCTCTTCACCTTGTTGTTGGATATATTGAGCCGCCTCCGCCAACAGTTGTGCCCTTGCAGGAATATAATCTTCATCAATTACTTTACCGATCTTATGATCGAAATCCAGGTCCCGTAACGCAGACAAAGCGGCGAGGCGACCCTCCTCATTTTGAGCAGGCGCCTTCGGCTTCTTCACGCTTTTTATGTGTTTCTGTTGGAAGGGTCTAATGACGAATGGAATCGAAACGCCGAGCATCCCCAACCCGAACAGGATCGCTGCAATATTCATGTTTTGTACTCCAGGATTAGTCCAGTTCCCGTATCTCACGTTCGATTTTTTCGAGTAGCTCTTTGGAGATTTCAGGAGGCGATGATACAGCAGTCGCCGCCGTTTTTTGTTTCTGCCAATTCTTCAAAATCTCGTAGACAACGCCGGCCCCGATCAAAACGGCGGTCAATGGCAGGAACCAAACCAGCGACGTAAACCCTTTGCGCTGTGGCTCGGCCAGCACGCGTTCGCCGTATTGCGCGACAAAATAATCTATGACCTGTTGCTCGCTCCAACCCTCAGAAAGCTGGTCGCGGATTTGCGCGCGCCAATCTTCGCAGGCTTTGGTTTCACAGACATCCAAGGGCGTGTTGGGGCAGACCGGGCAGTACAATTTCTTGGCAACACGATTGACATCATCATCCGTTGGAAAACCGGGTGTGCCACCCTGGGCAAAGACAACCCTGACCACAAAAAGGCTGGCGATGATCGTAAGCAAAACCAGAAAGAGTTTTCGTTTCATGTTTTGCATGTCAACTCTCCTGAGGAAGGGGGTGAGATGTCAGCGCTCCGGGCTTGAGTACATAGGTCGCCTCCCACTGGCCGGGGTTGCTCCAGGCGGCAATGAGCGTCCCGACGATCATCATCAGCCCGCCGATCCAGACCCAGTTAATAAGCGAGTTCACGTAGATCTTGAAAGTGGCAGATTGCCCGCCATCGTCCCAGCCAACCAGGAGCACATACACATCCTTTCCCAGCGTGGAGTAGACTCCGGGCACCGTCACCGGTTGCTCCTGCACAACGAAATAGTCGCGGCGCGGATTGAGGGTGCGGATCGCCTCGCCGCTTCCCTGACTGAGGGTGGTCACCGCTTCGACGATATCGCGTCCGTCCGAGCCGGGGTAGCCGCGTAACTGATCAAACCGTAACTGGTAGTCGCCGACAACGAGAGATTCTCCAGAGGACACCGTCCCCTGAGTCTCCAGCTTAAAGCTGGCGTCGCCGATAAAGCCCAGCGCGATCAACACCACGCTGATGTGAATGATATACCCGCCATAGCGGCGGTGATTCCGCCCGATCAGATGGAACAGCGCGGTGAACGGATCCTCCCCACGCGTTGCCCGCCGCGCTTGGATGCCTTTCCAAAATTCAGCCAGGATCAGGCTCAAGGTAACGGTGACCAGCCAAAGTCCGAGAATGGAAGCGGGATGCATGCGGTGCGCGTACCCCCAGATTCCCGCGATCCCCAGCGAAGCTAGGAAGGGAATCCAGATGGCTTTTCCAAGCGCGCGCACGGCTTGTTTACGCCAGGCGAGGAGCGGGGTGACGCCCATCAATAACACCAGCACGAAAAAAAGCGGCCCAGTGGCTTTTTGAAAATAAGGCGGTCCGACGGTGATCTTCGTATCGGTCACTAATTCGCTGATTAGTGGAAAGATCGTGCCCCAGAACACGGCGAAAGTGATCGCCAAGAAAAGCATATTCTGCAGGACGAAGGCGGATTCCCGCGAGATGAAACTTTCCAGCGCGTGCTCCGATTTGAGTGTGTCCCATCGCTGGTAGAGGATGGACACCGAGCCGATGAAGGTGAGGCCGATAAAGGCGAAGAAGGCCGGCCCAAGCGCGGATTTGGCAAAAGCGTGGACGGAACTGATCACGCCGGTGCGGGTGATGAAGGTGCCAAACAGCGCAAGCGAATACGTGAGGATGATGAGAACCATGTTCCACTTTTTCATCATGCCGCGCTTTTCGGTCATCATCACGGAATGCAGGAAGGCGGTGCCGGTCAGCCAGGGCATGAGCATGGCGTTCTCGACCGGGTCCCAGCCCCAGAAGCCTCCCCAGCCCAACACATCGTAAGCCCAGCGCCCGCCCAAGATCAATCCGATGGAGAGGAAGATCCAGGCTACCAGCGTCCAGCGGCGGGTGGTGCGGATCCACTCGTCCCCACGGGACTTGCCGGTGATAAGCGCCGCGATGGCAAAGGAAAAGGGGATCACAAAGCCGGTGAAGCCCAGATAGGTGGTCGGCGGGTGGCCGATCATGCCGAAATGACGCAGGAGCGGATTCAGGCCGCCCCCGTCTTCCGGGAAATACGGCATCGAGTTGGCCGGTTGGAAGATTGCCTGCGTCAGTTCCGCCGCGCCCTCGATGTGCCAGAGGCGCGCGAACGGGTTCGTGATGAACAACGCCACGCCCACGAAGAAGGCCGTGGTCAGCATGGCTGTGGCGATGAAGTATGGCATCAACTCACGGTCGCGTTCCCACTTCCGCAAAAGGACAACCGCGACGAAGCCAGCCATCAGCCAGGCCCAGAAGAGGATCGAACCCTCCTGGCCGCCCCACAAAGCCGTGACGCGCAGGAAAGGGGACATCGCCGCACTGGAAACATCGTAAACGTAAGCCTGGGAGAAATCGAGCGCGTATAGGGAGTACACCACTGCGATGACCGAGATCGTGAGAAACGGGAAAGCCAGCAGGGATGCGTTGCGAGCGCTTTCAACCCAATCCCAGCGACCGCGCCAGCCGCCATAGGCTGAGGCGAGAGTGGCATAAACTGTAAAGACAAAAGCAATCGCGAGGGCGATCAATCCAATATCAGCGATCATGGAATGCTCCAATTATTTACTGATGGTACGCAGTTTTCTCGTACCGCAACATTCATGTTGCCTTGCCGGGCGAGATGAATCTCGCGGTACTGCGTAAGGCGAGTTATTTAGGGGTATTGTTCTGCCAGAAGTTCTTCAATTTTTTCGTCAAGTTCAGGGGATTTTAGCGGACCGATGTGGACGCCGCGCAGTTCGCCGTTCTTGGCGACGAAGTATGTCTCCGGGACGCCCTTGATGTTGTAGGCCTGGGCGATGCGCGTGCCGATGTCCGGACCGTTGAGATAGGTGATGTCGAATTCCTTGATGTAAGCCAGGGCCTCTTTCTCGGTATCCACCCAGTCCACGCCAATGAAAACCACACTCTGGCCCTCATACTTGCGCCAGGTTTCTTCCAGATAAGCGGCCTCTTCGCGGCAAGGCGGACACCATGATGCCCAAAAGTTTATGATCACAACCTGGCCGCGCAATTCGCTCAGTGTAACGGTTCGGCCATCGAAATCTGCGAGGGTGAAATCGGGCGCCATTCCACTTTCGCGCGGGCCGGCCTGCGCTTTTTTCAATCCCCATGCCAACAAGCCGAGGAGCGTCAGGATGACTGCAAAGGTGACGACGATCCCAATCCCTTTGCGGCCGGCAGTCGGCGGCGATTGCAAATCCTGTTCGTTTGGCGATAACTGGGTCATGGTTGTTTCTCTTGCGGGGGAGCAATAACGGAAGCTGAATGATGTTGGTGTTGGGAATCAATCTCCGTGGTGGAATGGTCATGCCCCATGAATTTCATCATCAGGATATGTGAAAGCGGGCAGAGCAAAATCATGCCATACAACAGAACATTGTTTAGCGGCACTTTAAAGAAATAGACTGCTGCCAGCCCAACAACAGGGATCAGGCAGCATAAAATCATGAGGAACATATGTGACTTTTTCATGGATAAACCTCCAGGGTTTGTTGAAGCGCCTGGCCGGCAAGGGCTGGGCTAACAGCCAGCCAGATGACCAGGTTTTTGGACTGAAAGTAGTAATGCTTTTGCCCCATGCCTTCCAAAGCGTAGATCGTGCGATTTCCATGATTGAATTGCTCAAGCGGTGTGAAGGGAGAGTTTCCCTGTGTGATCTTCTCTTGCATGGCATTCGTCATTTCCAAGGCAATGGCCTCCGATGGCGCGCCCGCCACCCATAAAGTGATCTCGCTATTTCCATAGACTCCGATTGAGCCCGAAGTGACAGGGAATTGTTTGCCATGGAGATTCTCAAATTCAGCGATGGCCTGGGCGCCGGTTGTACGGTTTGTGATTCGGAGACCGGCAATGGAATTAGGCAAACGCACCTCTGCTCGCTGGCTGGTCAGGTTGCCAAAATACGACCAGGCCAGCGTGCCAGAGATCAACAAGATTCCCACCGCAATCAAGCCAATAGGAAGGAAACGTTTCATTATCTTGATTATCAAATTCCGTGCCTGTTTTCACAAGCGCTAAAAGGCGCATCAATCCGATAGGCTATTTTGCGTATTCGTAAAAATGGGGGGAAACCCACTTAACGCACTCATACCAGCCTAATGAAACCATCAGCCAAACGGCGCATCTCCGGAATAAGCCAAACGCCTCTCACTCTCTACCATCAAATCGTTTAGACTCATTCTTGGAAGCGTATTGCTTTCAAAGGAGTAAAAATGGAATCTCATCCCTCTGTAACGGAAACGGATCGCCCCGTCCGTATTCCGCCCATCGCCTGGTTTTTGGGCCTGGGCCTGATCGGCGCGTTGGTCGCGATCTTCGTTTTCAATGTGGCCTTCAGTACTGTGGTGTTCTATGGCTTCATTGCCCTGATGGTCGGAAGCCATCTATTCATGCACGGATCGCACGGCGGGCATGGCAGCCATGCAGAACACCAGTCCGGCGCGGGATCGAACGCTACCGAAGCGAATAAGAACGAACACGCCGGACATTCCGGGGGCTGTCACTAGCGGCGAGACTTCAAGCGCGACCTTTAATGGAAGGTCAGAAGGAGTTTCTCACATGTTATTCAAAGATCCCGTATGCGGCAAACGGCTTCAACGCGGCAAGGCTCACATCGTCATCGAGTATGAAGGTGTGAATTACTTCCTTTGCTGTCCGCAGTGCCAAGCGCAATTCGAACGCGCTCTGAAAGAATATGCCAAACCGGAATTGGGTGAGAAAGCCAAAAAACTAACGCGGGTGCCTCATCGTCATCACTCGTAGGAAAAGCGAAAGGAAGATAAATAAACTTCATTGAATTGCTTCAAGAAAGGAGTTTGCCATGACACGAACCGTTTCGATTTCAAACACCGAGCCTGCACTCCATCGCACGGTGAATTTGCTCGAACGTCTCTTTCCAGTGCCGCGCCGCTTCGGGATGCGCTTATGGGATGGGACGGAAATGCCAGCGGATGGCCGTCCATCTTTCCATCTGGTTTTAAATCACGCGGGCGCGTTGCGGCGCATGTTCAAGCCGCCCATCGAACTCTCACTGGGCGAAGCCTTCATCCTGAATGATTTTGACATCGAAGGCGACATCTTTTCAGTGTTTCCACTGATGGAGTCAATTGCGACTCGGTCATTCTCCGCGGGAGAAATCGTTGGCATTGGACTCGGCCTGTCCGCGCTGCCCGCCTCGGGCGCCGCGCGAGCGCAGGGACGAGGACCCGCTCAACTGCGCGGCGCAGTCCATTCGCGTGAACGCGATCTCGTCGCGGTCCAGTATCATTACGATGTCGGCAATGATTTCTATTCGCTGTGGCTTGACCGCAACCTGCAATATTCCTGCGGTTATTTTCCCACTGGCGCGGAAGACCTCGACACCGCGCAGGAACGCAAGATGGAACACATCTGCCGCAAACTGCGATTGCAGGCTGGTGAGCGCCTGCTCGACATCGGCTGCGGCTGGGGCGGGCTGGCGCGTTACGCCGCGAAGAATTATGGATTAAACGTGCTGGGTGTGACGCTCAGCAAAAATCAAAAAATTTATGCAGATGAACACATCGCTCGCGCCGGACCCTTCGACCCGCTCAGGACGACGCTTGGGGGCCGGGTCGCCGTTGCATTGAAGGATTACCGCGACCTCAGTGATAAATCCTTCGACAAGATCGTGAGCGTTGGGATGTTTGAGCATGTTGGTCGAAGTCACCTGCCTGAATACTTTGCCCAGGTGCATCGCCTGCTCAAGCCCGGTGGACTGTTCCTCAATCACGGCATCTCGTGCCGCGCAGGCACAGAGGAGGACCGGCAGGGCTTCATTCAAAAGCGCATCTTTGGACGCGGCTCGTTCCTGCAAAAATACATCTTCCCCGACGGCGAACTGACGCCGGTCAGCGATGTCAACGTGATGGCTGAGAATGCGGGCTTTGAAGTGCGCGATGTGGAGAACCTGCGCGAGCATTACGCGCTCACGTTGCGTAATTGGGTCAACCGCCTGGCAGCGCGGCGCGAGGAAGCCGTGAAAGCATCAGATGAAGTTACTTATCGCACATGGCGATTGTATATGTCCGCTTCGGCGTATGGGTTTGAGTCGGGCAACATCAACGTCAACCAAACCCTGCTGGCAAAGATGACGCGCGAAGGCAGGAGCAATGTGCCGTTCAGCCGCGCCGATCTGTACGGATAGCGACGGCTTCAACGCGAAACAGTAGTAAAGAAGTATCATCTCAATAAATAGGGGAAGGCTTGGCAGGGGTGCGGAAGATGTTTCGCTAAAAAATCAAGAACTGATGTCCTGAAAAATTTGGCTGAAATACAGTATCCCACAGGAAAACCATCGT
>Ga0100387_10004402_pt1 | contig 11623 bp, 9 predicted proteins | sample CryGeymeta201511_FD_81547 | JGI IMG/M metagenome (GOLD analysis project Ga0100387, IMG submission 81547) | Groundwater microbial communities from Crystal Geyser aquifers in Utah, USA - Crystal Geyser metaG 2015-11 | ecosystem: Environmental > Aquatic > Deep subsurface > Groundwater | place: USA... | reverse complement strand
GCCAGCTCCGCCGTATCGGCAGCCGCCGATCGCTCGATATTCGGTGCCTCGACCGTGGGCGGCTCGTCTATCCGCGTGCCGCGCGCAAGCCGGACTTCGCCGGGCCTTGCGGGGGTGGCGGACGATGCGCCGCCATTGCCCAGCGCCGCGCCGGTCGGTTCGAGCGCGGCAGCCGTGTTTTCGGGAGTATCCAGCATTCCCGCCGCACTGGCGATGCGCGGATCGTCGCGACCGATCCGCGAAGCCGAAGGGTAGATGCCAAGATTTGCCGCCGCCGCCTGCTGAGAGCGGGTCAGTCGAGGCATGAAGCGCAGGTAGGGTTCCAGCCGCCCCGCAAGATCGCGCGGCATCACCGCGCGCGCGATCTCGATCGCTTCGTCCGCATCGCCCAGCACTGCCAGCCCGAAGGCACGGCTGCGATAGCCCGCGAAATCCCGCGCATCGAGCAGCGGTTTGAGCGTTTCTTCAAAGGGTGCGCGCGCGCCGCCGATGGCGTAGCTGATCGCCAGCCGCTGTCGCACCGCGCCGTCGTCCGCCAAGGCCAGCGCACGCCGATACGCATCCTGCGCAGCCTCGTTCTGGCCGACCAGATCGTAAGCTAGGCCGCGATCGGCCCAGAGCGAACCATTGCTGATCCCGGCCTGCTCCGCCTCTTCGAAAAACTTCAACGCTTCGATCGGCCGACCGCTGCGCACGTAGGCTGCGCCCATCCCTTCGGCGATCCGCGGGTTTTCCGGCGATAAGGACTTAGCGCGGCCGAAGAAGCCGATGGCAGCTTCGATATCGTCCAGCTTGAGCGACGCGAGACCCGCAGCGATCAGCGCGTCGACATCGCGCCGGTCGCGAGCCAGCCGCATCAGCGCCTCGTTGAGATCGGCCGACGCGGCGGGGGGCAAGGGCTGCACCACCGCGCGCGACACCGTATCACCCGTCTGCGCCTGAACCGGCAGGGAATGACCCGCGAGAGCGACGACCAGCGCCGGCAACCCGGCGCGAACATGCTTGAAACGACCCGTCATCATGCGGGTCCTAATATCGCCGCCGGGTTCTGAACAGCCCCTTGCTCGCCCAGAAACCGGCGTTCGTCCCGCCTACTGGTTGTTCTGCCGTCCGAGGAAACGCGGGATATTCAGCGACGAACCGTCGTCATCGTCATCCTCATCCTCGTCATCGGGCGCCCCGCTACGGGACAGTTTGGCCATGCGTTCGAACAGCGTCCCGCCCGAACTGCTCTGCGGCAGCGGCGGAGCGGGCTTCTTCTCGCTTGGCTCCCCGCCGGAGACCAGACCACGGCGGCGACCGCGCGGTGCCTCGTCTTCCTTCGCGGACTCCCGGGCTTGCGCCTCGTCGCCAAGCAGCAGCTCGTCATGGCCATCGTCTGGCGAAGACTCCTGCGAAACCGACCCGAGATCGAGCGCGTCATCCTCATCGTCCCACTCGCTCGCGGCGGGGCCGGTGTCGGTCCGCTCATCTGCCGTGGGCCGCGCCGAGGGCACATCGGTCGCTCCGTCGTTCTGGCCCGGCGCACCGAAGTCACGCTTTTCTTCCTCCGAATTGCGCAGGCCGGCCAGCGGGTCGACGATCCCATCGACATCATCCGCTTCGTAATCGTCTTCGTGATCGTCGCCGGACGCGTAATAGCCCGCGTCATCCTCTTCGCCATAGCTGGCGACCGGCTGCGGAGCGCCCGGCGGCGGGGAGAACGGCTGCGGCGCTGCGGGAGCGGAGACATCATCCGCCGGTTCGGTGCGGCTTTCTGGCGCGGCGTCGTCAGCCCCCTGAGAAAGGTCGAGCACCGGGCGCTTGGGCACTCTGGTCTCCGCCTGGCGCGGTTCGGGCGCGGAGCGCGGCATGGCGGACTGACCGTCGCCGCCTTCCTCGATCCCCGTCGCAACCACCGACACGCGGATCTTGCCTTCGAGGTTCGGATTGAACGCCGAGCCCCAGATGATGTTCGCGTTCTCGTCGACCAGTTCGCGAATGTGGTTCGCGGCTTCGTCGACTTCGAGCAGCTTCATGTCTTCGCCGCCGATGATCGAGATGATGACGCCCTTGGCCCCGGCCATTGACACGCCTTCGAGCAGCGGGTTGGCGATCGCCTGTTCGGCGGCTTCGCGGGCGCGGTTATCGCCCTCGGCCTCGCCGGTGCCCATCATTGCCTTGCCCATTTCCTCCATCACCGATTTCACGTCGGCAAAGTCCAGGTTGATGAGGCCCGGCATGGTCATAAGGTCGGTGATCGAGCGCACGCCCTGCTGCAGCACTTCGTCGGCCAGCCGGAACGCTTCCTTGAAGGTCGTGTCGCGGTTGGCGATCAGGAACAGGTTCTGGTTGGGGATGACGATCAGCGTATCGACCTGACGCTGAAGCTCGTCGATGCCCGCCTCCGCAGCGCGCATCCGGCGCGTGCCTTCGAACAGGAACGGCTTGGTCACCACGCCCACGGTCAGCACGCCCTTGCGCCGGGCGGCTTCGGCAATCACCGGCGCCGCACCGGTGCCGGTACCGCCACCCATCCCGGCGGCGATGAAGCACATGTTCACCCCGTCGAGCGCCTCTTCGATTGCATCGACGGTTTCTTCCGCCGCGGCCTTGCCCAGTTCGGGCCGCGCGCCTGCGCCCAGCCCGCCGGTGCTTTCCGGGCCGAGCTGAATGCGGTTTTCGGCCGGAGAGGTGGAGAGCGACTGCGCGTCGGTATTGGCGACTATGAAGTCGACACCCTCGATCTCGGCTTCCATCATGTTGGCGATGGCATTGCCGCCAGCCCCGCCAACACCGATGACCGTGATGCGCGGGCGCAGATCGTCCTGGGGGTCGGGGCCGATATTGATACTCATAGGGTCTTCACTCCGTGAAACCGGGCACTCGCCGGTTTCTCAATATTTTCATGTGGCAGAAACGGAGGGGACATTTAATGGTTATCCCCGATCTTTTCCACATAACTCGCGCAGGTCGGACCGGTCCCGACAGGCTCAGAAATAATCTCGCGCGGCGCGGCGAACGCGATTGACCAGGCCCAGCCCCGTCATCCGCGTTTGCGACTGATACTTGGCCTTTACCGTGCGAATATCGACCGGATCTTTCGCCGCATAGAGGCAGAGGCCCACAAGCGTCGAAAAGCCGGGCGTGGCGTGCGCCGGCGGCAATCCGCGCAGGCTCTGCGGCTTGCCGATCCGCACCGGGCGGCCAAGCGCGTTCTGCACGAATTCCGCGCTGCCGGCCAGTTCCGCCCCGCCACCTGTCAGCACCACCGGGCCACCTTTTGCCCCGGCAAAGTCCATCGCCTTGAGCGCCTTGCCGATCTCGTCGGTCAATCGGCCCAGCTGTTCGGTTACCACCGCCACCAGATCGGCACGGTTGATCGAGCCCGCGCGCGGATCGCCATCGGGATCGACGGGCACCTGCTCGCGGTGGTCGGCCGGGCTGGCGAGCGCCGAGCCCGAAACGCACTTGAGCCGCTGCGCGTGCTGCCGACGGATGCCGAAAGTGCTGGCAATCGCATCGGTGATGTCGCCCGAGCCCAGCGGGATCGCGCGCATCGCCTGGACCATGCCGTTACGCAGCACCGCCACGTTGGTCACATCGCCGCCGATTTCGATCAGGGCCGTGCCCAGTTCCCGCTCTTCGGGCGTGAGCGCCGCGTGCGCGGAGGCGATCGGTGCGGCGACCACGCCTTCCACGGTCAGATGCGCGCTCTGGACGGCGGTGATGATGTTGCGGATCGGTGCCCCGTCGGCCAGCAGGACGTGTACGTCGACACCTAGCTGTTCCGCATAGAGGCCCACCGGATTGGCGACCCCGTGCGGGCCGTCGACCGAATAGTGTGCAGGCTGGGCATGCAGCACCATGCGCCCGTCCGGCTGCAAGGTGTCGCGCGCGGTCACCAGCAGGTGATCGACATCCTCTTCTTCGATCCGGCGGCCATTAATGGGGATTTCGACCCGCGAGATGCGGCTGCCCAGCCCCGCCCCTGCACAGCCGACCCAGACGCTCTGGATGCCCGTGCCGGCGTCTTTCTCCGCCCGCTCGATCGCTTCGCGGATGGCATGGGTCGCGGCCTTGCTGTCGGTCACATAGCCGCGTCGCACGCCCGCACTCGCGCGGTGGGACGATCCGAGCACGATCAGCTCGCCGCCTTCGGTCAGCCCCATGATCATCGCCGAAACGCGAAAGGAACCCAGATTGACTGCGCCGAAAACGCGCGAGATGCGTGCTGCCCCCATTATTCCGAACTTTCCTTGCTGCCAGAGAAACGGTTTGCCCGGCCCGGTTCGCGCAGAACGTAACGGTCGGGCACGCGCAGATCGATCACCGTCGCCTTGCCGCCCAGCAGACGGTAGAGCCCGTCGAGCTTGGCGAAATCGATGAAGGCTTCGGATGCCTGCTCTTCGCCCTGCGGCAGCGCGAGGATCTGCCCGGTCTTGAACACGATGTTCCAGCGCCGCTCCCCGATGCGGTGCGCGCTGGCGATCTGCGGCTGGAGCGCGGGCGCGGCGGCGAGAATCTGGTCGAGCGATGCGATTTCGTCCTTCGCCCCGGCGCCAGAGATACGCAGCATGCCTTCGGCGTCCTTCTCCGCAATCGGATCCAGCTCGATCCCGTCGCGGTCGATCAGTACCAGCCGGTCCGGCTTCACCAGCACCGCATGCGGCGTGCGCTCTTCGATGTCGATCACCAGCTTGTCTGGAAGCTGGCGCGCCACCCGCGCCTCCGCCACCCACGGCATCTGCTTCAGGTCGGCGCGGATTTCGGACAGGTCGAGCAGCGGCATCGGCGTGCCGCGATATTCCATCACTTGCTCGTACACCTTCAGGCGGTTCATCCGCTCGACCCCGGTCAGGTCGATATTGCGCATCTGGAAGCCGGCCGATCCGGCGGTCGAGGCCATCTGCTGGTGCAGCAAGGTGGGCACTCCGGCGGCGCTGGCAACGAGCCAAGCGGCAAAGGCGGCCCCGGCAAGGATCAAAACAAGGAACGCGCCCTGCAATTGGCGCTGGCTGATCGGCAGCGCGCTCAGCGCGGTGTTGACCACGCCGCGGCTCTGGCGTTGCGCCGCGCGAGCCTTCGACGCGCGCGACCTTGAATTGGCCGCGCGGCGGACGCCTTGCGCCTTACGCTTGACCTTGCGCGCCATCCTGCCCTCCCGTCGTGCCCGAGGGCGTATCCCCCAGCGCATCCGCGATGATGGTTTCCACCAGATCCTCGTAGCTCATCCCGCAATAGCGGGCCTGCTCGGGCACGAGGCTGAGCGGGGTCATGCCGGGCTGGGTGTTGGTTTCAAGCACGAAGAGGCCTTCCACCCCCTGCTCGTCGTCCCAGCGGAAATCGGTGCGGCTGGTGCCCCTGCAGCCCAGAATGCGGTGCGCCTCAAGCGCGTAGTGGAGGCAGGCTTCGGCCACATCCTCGGGGATTTCGGCGGGGCAGACATGGAGCGTGCGCCCGTCGGTATACTTGTTCTCGAAATCGTAGAAACCGCTTTCCACGATCAGTTCGGTGACGCCCAACGCCTTCCCGCCGACCACCGCCGTCGTCAGCTCCCGCCCGCGGATATAAGGCTCGGCGAGCAGTTCGGGAAACTCCTGCCACGGACCCTTCGCGTCTTTCGAGATCGGGTTGCCATAATTGCTTTCGTCGGTGACGATCGCGACGCCAACGGAGGATCCTTCGTTGACCGGCTTGAGCACATAGGGCCGCGGCAGCGGGTCGCTTTCATGCAATTCAGCTGAGGTGACAATCCGCCCGCCGGGCATCGGAATACCGCGCGGGACCAGCGCCTGCTTGGTCAGTTCCTTATCGATCGCGATCACCGAAGTGGCGAGGCCACTATGCGTATAGGGCACGCCCATCAGATCGAGCATGCCCTGCACCGTGCCGTCTTCGCCCGGCACCCCGTGCAGCGCGTTGAACACGATATCGGGCGCAGCCTCGGCGATACGGGCGGCAACCTGCCTGTCCATATCGATCCGCGTAACCTTGTGGCCGCGCGCCTCGAGCGCCTTGGCCACACCCTCCCCGCTCATCAGCGAGACGGGGCGCTCGTTCGCCCAGCCGCCCATCAGGACCGCGATGTGGAGTTTCTTTGTCAGAATCATTTGCGCCCCACCCGCTGGATTTCCCATTCCAGTTCGATTCCCGAGTTCTCGCGCACCTTCGCGCGCACGTCCTCGCCCAATTGCTCGATATCGGCGCTGGTTGCGTCGCCCGTGTTGATCAGGAAATTGGTGTGCTTCTCGCTCACCTGCGCATGCCCGCGCATCATCCCGCGACAGCCCGCCGCGTCGACCAGCTGCCAGGCCTTTTTGCCCCCTGTAATTTCTGGGGGAGGATTCTTGAAGGTGGAGCCGCCGGTTTTGGTCCGCACCGGTTGTGAGTCTTCGCGCGCCTGCGCGATCCGCTCCATCTCCGCGCCGATCTGTTCCGGGTCGCCCGCTTCACCTTTCAGCCGCGCGGCCACAACCACTGCGCCCTCGGGCAATTCGGAATGGCGATAGGTATAGCCGAGATCCGCGACCGACAGCGTCCTGAGCGATCCATCGCGCAGCACGACATCGCAATCGACGAGAACATCGGCGGTTTCCCGCCCGTAGGCGCCGCCGTTCATGCGCACGAAGCCGCCCAGCGTGCCGGGGATGCCGCGCAGGAATTCCAGCTTGGCAATGCCATTGTCGCGCGCGGTCGAAGCAATCAGCACACCATGCGCGCCTGCGCCGCAATCCAGCGTATGATCGCCCTGCGCCTCTATCGTCGCGAAGGGCTTGCCCGGCTTGATGACCACGCCGGGCACGCCGCCATCGCGCACGATCATGTTCGAGCCCAGCCCGAGCGGCATGATCGGCACGGACGGATCGAGTTCGCGCAGGAAGGCGCACAGGTCGTCGATATCGGCGGGTTCGAACAGCCAGTCCGCCTCGCCACCCGCCTTGAACCAGACCAGCTTGGCGAGCGGCGCATTCTGCGTCAGCTTGCCGCGCACCTTGGGGAGAGTGATGGCCTGGCTCATGCCGCCGCCCTGCGCCGTTCGGCCTGCAATTCGTCGGGCAGCTGCGCCGCCCATTTGGTGATGTCGCCCGCGCCCAGGCACAGTACCAGGTCGCCCGGCTGAAGCTCGGGCGCGAGGATGCGAACCAGATGCTCGCGGTCTTCGATGGTCTGCGCGCTTCGGTGGCCGAGCGACTTGATACCGTCGATCAGCGCGGCGCCATCGACACCGTCGACCGGGTCTTCACCCGCCGCGTACACCGGGGTGACATAGACCTGATCGGCCTCGTTGAAGCAGGCCTGGAACTCGCCCATCAGCTCGCCAAGGCGCGAATAGCGGTGCGGCTGCATGATCGCGATGACGCGCGCAGGACTTTCCATCGCATCGGCGCTTTTCGCGCGCGGCGGAAAGCACCGCGCGGATTTCCACCGGGTGGTGGGCGTAATCGTCGATCACGGTCGCATTCCCGCCGTCGAGCGCCACGGTGCCGACCTTCGTGAACCGCCGCCGCACGCCGCCGAAACGGGCGAACCCTTCGCGGATCACATCGTCGGGGCAGCCCATTTCCAGGCTGACCGCAATCGCCGCGAGCGCATTCTGCACGTTATGCCGGCCCGGCATGGGAAGGAACACGTTCTCGATCCGGCGATCCTGTGCCTGATCCCGTGGCCCGCGCTGGCGGACGATCACGTCGAACCGGTTGCCGCCCGCCTCGGGCTTCACATTGACGGCGCAGATATCCGCCTGGAGCGAGAAACCATAGGTAATCACTCGGCGGTCACGCACCTGCCCGATCACCGCCTGCACCTCGGGATGGTCGAGGCACAGGATCGCCGCGCCGTAGAACGGCACGTTATGGATGAACTCGACGAAAGCGCGCTTTACCCCGTCGAAATCGCCGTAATGGTCGAGATGTTCGGGGTCGATATTGGTGACCACGGCGATCGTCCCGTCGAGCCGCAGGAAGCTGCCGTCGCTCTCGTCCGCTTCGACCACCATCCAGTCGGAATCGCCCATCTTGGCGTTCGATCCGAACTGTTCGATGATCCCGCCATTGATCACGGTCGGGTCGATCTCGCCGCAGTCCAGCAGCCCGGCGATCATGCTGGTCGTGGTGGTTTTGCCATGCGTGCCTGCAATGGCGATGGTGGATTTGAGCCGCATCAACTCGGCGAGCATTTCCGCGCGGCGCACCACCGGAATTCGGTTTTCGAGCGCGGCCTCGACTTCCGGGTTGGTCCGCTTGACCGCAGTGGAGGTGACCACCACCGCGACGCCGTCCACATTCTGGCGCGCGTGGCCGATGTGGATCGCGATACCTCGTTTTCTCAGCCGTTCGACCGTGGGGCTTTCGGAAATGTCCGATCCCTGCACCTGGTAGCCAAGATTGTGCATCACCTCGGCAATGCCGGACATGCCGATCCCGCCAATGCCGACGAAGTGAATGATCCCGATATCGGTGGCGACGCCCTTCATGCCCGGTCGCTCTCCACCGCATCGCGCGCAGCGCCCTGCCCCACGGCAACGCCCTGCGACGCACCGCGCGCGTTGTTCTTGCCCACGCGGATAACGTCCATCAGCTCTGCTCCGCCGAAGCTCTCGACCAGATCGGCGAGGTCGGTCACCGCATCGGGGCGGCCGCAGTTCCATGCCTTGTGCGCCGCCGTGCCGAGCGTACCCGCCCGCTGGCTGAGCACCTGGATCTGGCGCGCGAGTTCCTTGGGCGTGAACGAACTCTGGCGGATCATCCGCGCCCCGCCCGCTTCCACGATTTCGCGCGTATTCGCCGCCTGATGATCGTCGGTCGCGATCGGCAGGGGCACGAGGATCGCCGGGCGACCCACCGCAGTCAGTTCCGCGATGGTCGATGCGCCCGCGCGCCCGATGAACAGGTGCGCATCGGCTAGGCGCTCCGCCATATTCTCGAAATAGGTCGCGAGCTCTGCCGGGATGTCGTGGTTGCGATAGCGTTCGCGCACCGCGCCAACGTCTTCGGGGCGGCATTGCTGCACCACCTGCAACCGCTGACGCAGCGCCGGAGGGAGCATCGCCAGCCCATCGGGCACCACCTGCGCCAGAATGCTCGCGCCCTGGCTGCCGCCGGTGACCAGCACTTTGAGCAGGCTGTCTTCGGTGAAGGTCGGGAATGGCTCGTCACGCAGCGCGAGGACTTCGGGCCGCACCGGATTGCCGACCAGGTGGACCTTGCGCGACCACTTGCCCTTCATTCGTGCAACCTGCGGATAGGAGGTCGCGATGGCGTCCACATTGGAGGCGAGAAGCCGATTGACCCGGCCCATCACCGCATTCTGTTCGTGGATGACGCTGGGCACCTTGCTGCTGCGCGCTGCCAGCAGCGCGGGCAGAGTGGGGTAGCCGCCAAAGCCGATGACCGCGCTGGGTTCGAACGAATCGAACAGCCGCCGCGCCATCTTGCGCCCTTCCATCACCTTCGCCGCGCCGCTGAACCAGCGCAGCGGGTTCTTGCCGAAACGCCCCACCGGCATGATGTGCGCAGGCATGAAATCGGGCTTGCCCGGAATGTTCGCCCCGCGCTCGTCCGTGATCAGCGCGACATGATGGCCGCGCCGTTCCAGTTCCTGCGCCAATGCGAAGGCGGGCACCATGTGCCCACCGGTGCCGCCTGCGGCGAGCACGTAATGTCGATTTGCCCCGCTCATCTGTCCTTATCCTTGTCGAAGAGCAATGTGCGAAGGCCCGCTGTTTCCCGTGTCAGGAAAGGGTTGCGGCGCGTAAGCGCGAGCAGCAGGCCGAAGCCCATGCATACCGCGATCGTGGAGGAGCCGCCATAGCTGACCAGCGGCAAGGTCATCCCTTTCGACGGGAACAGCGCGAGATTGACCAGGATGTTGATGAAGGCCTGGCCGCCCAGCTGCGCGGTCAGGCCCGCCGCAGCGAGCAGCGCGAAGTAATTCTCCTCGCTCGCCACGCGCACCAGCACGCGCAGCACGATGGCGAAGAACAGCAGCACGATGCCGCCACAGGCAAGCAGCCCGAATTCCTCGCCCACGACGGAGAAGATGTAGTCGGTCTGTGCTTCGGGCAGGCGCATCTTCTTGGTGCCGACCCAGAAGCCCACGCCATCCCAGCCGCCCGCCAGCAGCGTGCGCTGCGCAAGGTCGACCTGGTCGAAATCGGTCCCGCCGAACAGCCAGGAATCGATCCGGTTGCGGGCATTGTCGTAGAATGCGTAGGCGAGGCTCAGGCCCAGCAGGCCGCCCACGAACAGGCCTGCAATATGGCGAACGGACACCCCGCCGAGCAGGACGAGCACGAACCATACCCCGGTGAACAGGATGGCGTCGCCAAGGTTGGGCTGCGCCATCAGCAGCGTCACGACCACCACCAGCGCGCCGGTGACCAAGCCGAAGACCGGCATCTGCGGATCCTTCAGCCGCCAACTCATGATCCACGCCAGCGTGATCGCGAAGCCCGGCTTGAGGAATTCGGAAGGCTGGAAGGTAAAGCCCACGTTGAGCCAGCGGCGCGCGCCGTTCACTTCCGTGCCGATGAAGGGCACCAGCAGCAGCGCCCCGATCATCGCCACCGACAGCAGGATCGCAAAGCGCCGCGCGCTGTCGCGACTGAGCATCGACAGGGCCAGCATCGCAGGCACCCCCAGCGCCAGCCAGCGCAGGTGCAGGTACAGGAAATGCAGCGGATCGAGCGTGGTCTGATCGCTCGACAGGCGGTCCGCCCCCGCTGGAGAGGCCGCCGCGATGGCCGCGCAGCCGACGGCGATCAGTATGACGATCAGCCCCAGCAGCGTGTGATCCAGCTCGCGCCACCAGATCTTGAGGCGCGCACGGATCGACTGCCGCTGGCTCGCCCGGCCGGGAAGTTCGCTGGCGACGGCGGTTGCGGGCGCAATGTTCATTCAGATCGGCTCCCTGTCGGTGAGCGTGCGGACGAGATGACGGAACTGGTCGCCGCGATCCTCGAAATCGCGGAACTGGTCGAAGCTGGCGCAGGCCGGGCTGAGCAGTACGGTCTCGCCATTGCGCGCGACCTGCGAAGCCATCTCCACCGCTTTGTCCAGCGTGCCGCAACGGCTGACCGCGCAATGCTGCGTCAGCGCATCGGCAAAGGCATCGCCCGCCTCGCCGATGGTGTAGGCGGCGGTGACGCGGCGCATGTGCTGTTCGCACTCGCCGAGGCCGGGCTCCTTGGCTTGTCCGCCGACGATCCAGTGGATCTTGTCGAACGCGGCCAGCGCAGGCGCGGAGGCGGCGGTGTTGGTGCCCTTGCTATCGTTGACGTAGAGCACCCCGCCCCACTCGCCGACGCGCTCCATGCGATGCGGCAGGCCGGGGAAGGTGCGCAGGGCGGCGCGAATTTGCTCACCGGACAAACCCAGAATGTCGCACGCTTCGATGGCGGCGGCCGCATTCTCGAGATTGTGCGGCCCCTGGAGCGACGGCCAGTCCGACTGCTCAGCTGGCGCAAAGCCCCTGTTCGTCAGCACATCTTCCAGAATGCTCGCGATGGAGCCTTCGGCGAATTGCCCTAAAGAGCGCGCGTCGGTGTAACGGGCGATGGAGTTGTGGCCGCGCGTCTGCATCGCAAACAGGCGCGATTTGCTCGCCGCGTAAGCCTCGAAACTTCCGTTATATCGGTCCAGAT
>Ga0100387_10004400_pt1 | contig 11627 bp, 11 predicted proteins | sample CryGeymeta201511_FD_81547 | JGI IMG/M metagenome (GOLD analysis project Ga0100387, IMG submission 81547) | Groundwater microbial communities from Crystal Geyser aquifers in Utah, USA - Crystal Geyser metaG 2015-11 | ecosystem: Environmental > Aquatic > Deep subsurface > Groundwater | place... | reverse complement strand
CCTTCCACGGTTGCACGGTCAAGCAGCGCGACGCGTCCTATGGCGGCGTCACCCAGCACGCCCAGGTCTTCTATCACCCCGGCGTGCCCGTCACGGGCATGGTCCGCTTTGAGGGCAGCGAGAACAACCAGACCTTCGAGCTGATGAGCTTCGGCAGCGATGGTCCGACCCACTGAACGCGAAGACCGGAGCTCTCTAGCCGCGCCGTAGGGCGTGGCGCAGGCGACGGTCGATCTTCTCCTTGGGAGGCTCGGGCACGATGACCTGTGGTGGAGGCGGCTCGGCGTAGCTCGCCAGGCGCCAGGTCGTGTTCGGATCCGTGTTCTGGGGTTTCTGCATGCTTCGATGCTTCGACGCAGCTCGCGCTGCCGTCAAGAAAGCGACCGCGTGCACTTTTCTTTACCTCGGCTGCGCACAGCGTAAGTTCATGTCCTACATCTACCCACCTGACCCGGAGCTCCCCTTTTGTCATCCACCCGCCGCATTCTCCGTCGCGCAGTTCGCACTTCATGCCAGGCCGTGCAGGCCGACCAGTTCCGACTGCTCGGTGAGCGCGTTCTGGATCTCTCGCCCTACGGGATGATGATCGCCGCGGACGACGGCGCCGAGATCGGCGACGAAGTCCTGGTCTCCTTCCAGGCGCCGGGCGGCGACGCCTGGTTCGACGCGGAGGCCAAGGTGGCGCGCGTGATCGAAGGCTGGCGACCGGGCGATCCGGGCTACTGCCTGGGCCTGCGCTTCACCAACATCGCCCTCGAGACGCGCATGGCGTTGAAGGAGAAGCTGCGCGGCTGGCCGCCGCCCGTGCCTGCGCGCGCCCTGCGCGCCCTCGCGCCCGTCTGAAGCGTCAGCTCTCGCTGAGCCGCGCCATGTCGCGCTTGATGTCGGAGATGTCGCGCTCGTTGTCCTCGCGACGCGTGCGCAAGAGGTAGGCGCCGGTGACCATCAGCGCGACGGTCAGGATCACGCTCACGACGGCCCAGGCGAAGCCCCACAGCACCCAGGCCGGGATCGCCAGCACCGCGAAGAAGCCGAGGCGCGGGATGCGCGCGAGGCGTCCGTCGAGGTCGACGAGCTGTGCCTCGAGGCGCGCGATCTCGGCTTCGTATTTCTTCACCCGCTCGGCATGCTCGGAAGCGTTCACGGCGCCGAGGATGCCACTCTGCAAGAGGCGCGCAAGGCCGCCGTGCGTCCACCTTACCGAGGTCGGCTCGCGGGGTAGACTAGCCAGCGTGGACGAGGAGCAACGACTGAGCCCGGAACTCTTGCCCGCCAGCGTGGTGATCGAGGAGGACGAGCCACGCGCGGTCGACGGGACCTTGCGACCCGAGGAGGAGCCCGTGGTGGCGCGCGCCGTGGCCAAGCGTCGTCAGGATTTCTCGTCGGGGCGCACCCTGGCGCGACGGGCGCTCGCGCGTGCCGGCTTCGTGGGCGCCGCCGACTTCGCGATCTTGCAGGACGAACACCGGGCCCCCATCTGGCCGCCGGGCTTCACCGGCACCGTCACGCACACCAAGGGACGGGTCGCGGCCGCGGCGACTCGCATCCGCGACTTCCGTGGCCTCGGCCTCGACGTGGAGCGCGACGCACCGCTCGCACACGGCGTCGCGCGACGCATCCTGACCGCGGAAGATGATGCCATGCTGGCCGAGCTGCCCGAGCACGAGCGCGCCTTCGCGGGGAAGCTCGTCTTCAGCGCCAAGGAGTGCGCCTACAAATGCCAGTACAGCCTGACCAAGACCTACCTGGGCTTCGACGCCATGTGGATCGAGCTCCACCTCGCGCGCGGCGCCTTCGTGGCCCACTTCCGGCGCGAGGTCGGTGAGTTCGCAGAGGGCGCGCAGCTACTGGGTCGCTTCGCCCGAGGCGATGGCCTGGTGATGACCGCGGTGAGCTACCGATGACGCCGGCGACGACGCGGAGGACACCATGACGCCAGAGGTGGGCGACGCCGTGCGCGTGCGCATCGAGATCCCTCGGGGCTCGCTCTTGAAGCGGCGCGCCGACGGCCACATCGACTTCCTCTCGCCCGTGCCCTGTCCCTTCGACTACGGCTCGATCCCCGACACCTTGGCGCGAGACGGAGACGCCATCGACGCCTTGCTCGTGGGCCCCGGCCAAGGTCGACGCCGAGGCACGCTGGTCGACACCCACGTCCTGGCGGTCGTGCAGTTCATCGACCTGGGACAGGACGACCCCAAGCTCGTCTGCGGCAACGCGCCTCTCAGCGGCCGCGACCGTCGCCGCGTCACGCGCTTCTTCCAAGTCTACGCCCCGCTCGAGCGCATGCTCGCGCGCCTGCGCCGACAGCACGGCGAGACCCTCTTCGTCGGCCTCGACGAGGTCTGAAGGCTAAGCGTCCGCCGGGAAATAAACTGGCCTTGCTGCGCCGATCCATCCCCGCTCGCTGCGTTGCTCGTCGCTCACATACCCCCGGTATGCTCGCTCCTCGCGCCTTGCGAGCGGGGCGCCTCGACGCAGGAAGGCGATCAGTTGATTTCCCGCCGGACGCTAATGTGCGGGCGCGGCAGCGGCCGACCGCTGGGGTGCGCACGAAGCCGGGGACGCTCACCACCGGATCGGGCGCGCCTGCCGCGAGCGAGCGATGCACGACCTGGGCTTCCATTCCGTCGTCGCGATCGTAGGCCGCAAAGAAGCTGCCGTCGCCCGTCGAGACGAGCGCCGTGTTCTGCTGTGTGACGCCGACCTCGGCGAAGATCTCGGCGCCGGAGTCCACGGGCGCGAGGGTCGCGTCGAGCGCCTGCGTGAACGCCTGGAAGGTGCCGGTCGCTTCGACGCCACGGATGCCCGCGAGGCGGAAGCCGTCGCCATCGGGCTCGATGGCCGAGAGCAGCACGTTCTGCGTGTAGGGATCGCCACCTGCCAGGGTCAGGCGCTGATCGTCGCCCAGGGGCGTGCCGTCGACGGCGAACGCGCGATAGCCGAGCTGGAGGTTCGCGGGCGCCATGCCCGTGTCGGCGTTCCAGGTGATGAGCACCTGATCGCCCGAGAGGCCCACGACGGGATCGACGTCGTTGGGCGCGGTCGCCGTGGTGTTCACCAGGAAGGGCGCGACGAGGAAGCTGCCATCGCAGGCGAGGCGCGCGGCCCATGTGTCGAAGCCCGTGCCTCCGCTGGTCTCGGGCAGCGAGAAGGCGACCCAGACGCCGAGGCCATCGAAGACGGCGAAGGGATGGATCTGCGTGTCGGGCGCGTCGGGAGCGATGGGCAGATCGACGCCCACCGTGAGCAGCGACATGCAGTCCTGCGGCCCAGCGTCCGGCGTGGCGTCCAGTGCACCGTCGCTCGCGGCGTCCAGCGCGGAGTCGACGCCTCCGTCCACGCTCGAGTCGAGGGCGCCACCGTCGGCGGCCGCGTCCAGTCCTGAATCCGGTGCCGTCCCACGTCCGCACGCCGCGAGGATCGAAGGGAGCGCCAGGAAGAGCACAGTCATGCGTCGCATGCCCGCGAGGGTAGCAGGCGCGAAGCCGACGGATCACGGCCCATGGCGTCGTGGATGCCAGCCGAGCGATGCCACGTTAGGCTGCCGCGCATGCAACCCCTGCCCCCCATGGATTCGACCGAGCCGCTGCGGGCTGGGCTGACGCTCGTGCAGCGCATCGCGCTGCTCTTGAGACACGAGTCGAAGACACCCCTCGGCACTCAGTTCTTGAGCCCCCAGCGCTGCGTGTTCAGTCACAAGAAGGGCCTCGGTGCGATGGACGTGCTGGTGCTGGCGGCGCCCGCGGATCTCGCCTCCTTCGAGCTTCAGCTGCGCAAGATCATGAGCGCGCCCAAGCCCAACCCGGTCGAGATCGTGGTCGCCGGCGGAGACGACGCGGTCGTCGACTGCATGAAGCGCGCGAAGCCGAGGCTGGTCCCGAAGGCCACGGGGCTGATCCACATCGCCGACGATCTGCGCATGTGGGCGCCCTCGTCCCAGCTGGTGAAGAAGCTTCTCGACCCGGTCGCATCCAAGCTGAAAGAGCACGACTTCGACGAAGTGTCCTGGGCACTGCTGAAGGACGAGACGCGGGAAGAGATCGCTCAGGTGCACGCGGAGGGTGAGGAGCTTCAGGTCTTCATCGCGCGCATCCGCAAGCGACGACCCGTCGCGACCTACGCCATCGTCACCCTCATCGGCCTGGTCTTCGCCATGCAGATGTACGTCAGCATCGGGTCGCCACCCACGCTGCTGCGCATGGGCGCGCTCTCCGCCCAGGGGATCGCGCGAGGCGAGTGGTGGCGCCTGATCACCTGCACCCTCCTGCACGGCGGCGTGGAGCACGTGCTCATCAACGCCTACGTGCTGTTCGTCCTGGGCAGCTTCGTCGAGCGCATCCTGGGCCCCGCGCGGCTGATGGTGCTCTACTTCGTGTCGGCGCTGGCGGGCAGCGTGGGTAGCGTGCTCTTCCTCGGCGACACCTTCAGCGTGGGCGCCTCGGGCGCGATCTGGGGTCTGCTGGGCGCGCACGCGGTGCTGGCATTTCGCCGTCAGACGCTGCTACCCGCCGCGATGATCCCGGGCGCCCGCAAGGCCGCGGTGATCAACCTCGGCATCAACGTGGCGGCCTCGTTTCTCCCGCACGTCGACATGTGGGCGCACTTCTTCGGAGGCGCGGCCGGCGCGCTGCTCTTGATGAGTGGTCTCCTCACGCGATCTTTGACCAAGGAAGACCTCGTGGCGGGCCACGCCGACGCGCCGGATCCGGGCGTGCCGAGTCCCGCGTGGATGAAGAGTGTGGCGCTCTTGTCCGCCCTCTCGCTGCTGGTCGCGCTGGGCATCGGCTGGCATGCGACCAAGCCGTGGACGCTGAAGGTTGCGCCGGAGTTCGCCGCGTGGAGCTCGAACACGCTCGGCATCCAGCTCGACCTGCCCGTAGGGCTCGCGCGAGCGGACGCGAGGGCCGAGGAGGAGCCCGAGCCGGCGGTGCCCGGCGAGGTCGTGTTCGGTGACGTGATGTCGGACGCGATGACGATCGGAGTCTTCGCCGCGGCGGTCGACCCACTCGACGCCACGCAGCAGGACGCGGAGCTGACCGCGCTCGCGTCGCAACTCGAGCGCCCCGAACACGCCACCGTCGACTTCGAACTGCGGCGCTTCACAGATGGACGCGACCAGGGCATGGAGGTCCGCTACAGTTTTCCCTCGGGCCTGATCTACGAGCGAGCGTTCCTGATGCGACCCGGGCGCCTGATCCGAATCGAGGCCTACCGTTGGCCCAACTTGGCCGCCGCTCCGGAGGGTTCGGCCGTGCGCATCGCCAAGACCGCGCGCGTGCTCTGAACCTGGCTTCAGTCCTTCGGCTCTTCCGCCTTGGGCGGGATCTCGAAGAACTCCTGGATCGTCTCCTGGTGATAGAGGCTGCCGCGCATGCCGGTGACCCGCTCTACCTCGCGCCCACGCTTGAAGTAGATGATCGAGGGCGTCGACATCACGCGCAGTCGGCCCGCGGCCATGGGCGCGGCGGTGGTGCTCATCTCACAGACCTTCACGCGCCCGTCGTATTGCGTGGCCAGGTCGACGAGGATCGGCTCGAACTGCTTGCACGGCGCGCAGCCGGGTCCCCAGACGTCGAGGATCACGGGACCCGTGTGGCGCATGACCTCGGCCTGGAAGTTCGAGTCGTCCACATGCGTCGGCATGACCTTGGGTTTGCCGCCGAAGAGCTTGCTGATGATTCCCATGCCCAAAGATGACTCGAATCGGGCGAATTTCAACCTGGCACGGTGAGCACTAGCACCGAAGGCGGACCGTTGGCGTCGTTACCTGGGATGGCGTCGGAAGCGGAAAGCGACCAGCACGAAGAAAGGCAGGGCGAGCAGGGGCAGCCTCGGCTTGGAACCGGCCGAATGCGCCAGATCGCAGCTGCAGCCGCCCTTCATCACGACGCTCCCGCCGCCGTCGACGTCCGCGTCCCTGGCGGCTGAGGCGTCACCGCCACTCGCGTCGGGGCCACTCGCGTCGGGCGCGCTCGCGTCGGGGCCACTCGCGTCGGGCGCGCTCGCGTCCTGCACTCCCCCATCCGGAACGGCGCGGCAGAGGTCGTCCTCGCCCGCCGCAGTCACGACGCAGCCGGCCGGGCAGTCGTCCACTTCGACCGTGCCCGAGACGCAGCGCGCACGGGAGAGCCCATCACCGGCGCAGGCGTAGGTCGCGGCCAGGCTGCCGCAGTCGGGAGGCGTGGCGCAGCTGGCGTCCCCGCTCGCGCTCGCCACGCAGCCCGCGGCGCAGGCGTCGGTCTCGATCATGCCCGAGCTGCAGCGCTCGCGTGCGCTGGCGTCCGCGGTGCAGGTGTAGGTGGCGCTGAGGCTGCCGCAGTCGGGAGGCGGTGGTGTGGCGCAGACGTCGTCCGTGCCGCTGGGCATGGAGATGCAGCCCGCGGAACAGGCCTCGGTGCTGACGACGCCGCTGAGGCAGCGCGTGCGCTCCGTGGCCGCGGCGTTGCAGGTCCAGATGGCGTAGGTCCCGGACGGGCAGGTCGGAGGCGGAGGCGCGCCGCAGGTCGCGTCCGGGAGTCCGCGGTAGGGCCCCTGACCCGTCCACAGGCTGGGCGAGGTCGGTGAGCAGCCGCCCTGAAAGGGATCGAAGGCCGAGGCGTAGGCGCCGCCCACGGGGCGTGTCTCGACGTGCAGGTGAGCGCCCGTCGTGCAGCCGCTGCTGCCGATCTGACCGATGACCTGTCCACAGCTCACCGTGTCGCCGACGGCGACTCGCACGGAGCCCGTGCGCATGTGGCCGTAGATCACCTTGTAGGAGCCTTCGTTGATCACGACGTGATTGCCGTAGCCGGAGCCCACGCTCGAGCCGCAGCCAGCGCCGCCACAGGCCGTGCAGTGATCGAAGTGGCCGTCCTCCGCGGCGACGACCGTTCCGGCGGCCGTGGCGACGATGTCGTAGCCCGTGTCGATGGCCCCGTTGTTCCCGATCAGGCTGAAGTCGCTGCCGTGGTGCCCGTCGTAGCTGCTGCCGCCGCAGTTCCAATCGCCGGCGGCGCCGGTCGCGACTTCGTCGAAGTAGTACCAGTTCCCGATGCAGGTGCTGCAAGCGGTGGGCCGACTCAAGGTCTGGGCCGAGGCCGTGCTGACGAGCGCGAGGCTCAGCGCGACCCCGGCGAGCGAATGGATCGCGCCCTTCATCGGAAGCTCCGCGTCACGGCGTCGCCGTTCATGTCGAGGTAGCGCACGCTGTCGCCGTCGAACTCGAGACTCTCGGCGGAGCCCGGCGGCGGCACGAAGGCGTCGCCCCAGGGCGACCCCGTGCGCAGCTCGCAGTTCGTCAGACAGCGCGCCTCGTCCCTGTCGACGCGCGCGAACCAGAGCCCCGCGACGCCGCCGTTCTGCGCGCCCACGAAGAACACACCCCGGGCGTCGGGGCCGAGCCGAAACATGCCCGCCGAAGCGAGCCCGCGCGCCAGAGTCGTCTCGACGCCTTGACGCAGAAGCCTCAACTCCACCGTGTCGCCCAGCTCGGGCGCGAAGACGACGCGATCCTCGCCCACCCATGGGGGTGAGCTCACGGAGCGAGCGATCAAGCGCGGCGCGCCTTCGAGACCGAAGCGCGCGAGCCGATGATCCGGCAGCCAGACCACGGCCGTGTCGCCCGACAGCGCAGCGAAGAGCGCGAGCGGCAGCTGACGCGAGGCTAGGCCCGCGACGAGCTCGTAGCGCAAGAGCGGCGCGGCGTCGGAGGCCTCGGGCGGCGGCTCATCCGAACCAGGGAGCCGCAGCAGCTGAAGCTCCTCGGTCGGCGTCGCCTGCTCGAGCGCTGCGGGCTGGGTTGCGATGGCTCCCGACGACGGCGAAGCCTGACAGGCCGCGAGCAGGAGGCAGGCCAGAGTCGAGACGCGGAAGATCGAACGCGCGTTCACACCGCCATCCTAGCCGTTGGCCGAGCCGAGCGATATCCCCCCGGCCACCGGGTCGGTCCCAGACGAGTCGGCGACGCGCCGCTGCGGCCATGCTACGAACCCAGCGTGCGCGCGGAGTTCTTCAGCGACCTGGGCAGGATCGCGGCCGAGGATTGGGACGCCCTGGTGGGCGAGGACGATCCCTTCGTCGAGCACGCGTTCCTGCGCGCGCTGGAGGAGAGCGGCTCGGTCGGAGGCGACTCGGGCTGGACGCCGATGCACCTGACGCTCTGGGACGACGCGGGCTTGGCCGCGGCCATGCCGCTCTATGTGAAGGAGCACGGCTTCGGCGAGTACATCTTCGACTGGGCCTGGGCGGACGCGAGCCATCGCGCGGGGGTGCCCTATTATCCGAAGCTGGTCTCCGCCGTGCCCTTCACACCCGCCACCGGGCGCCGCGTGCTCCGGCGCGTGGACGTGTCGTTGGCGGAGGTCGCGCCCGATCTGCGACGCGGCCTGCTCGAGGCCGCGAGTCAGGCGCGCGCCTCGTCGATTCATCTGCTCTTCCTGACCCGCGAAGAGGCCGACGCTCTGGGCACGGATCCGCGCTTCATGCGCAGGCTCAGCCTGCAGTTCCATTGGCACGCCGCAGGCGACGCGAGCTTCGAGGACTACCTCGGACGCATGCGCTCTCCCGCGCGCAAGGCCGTGCGCCGCGAACGACGCCAAGCGCAGGAGCTGCCCTTCGAGCTCGAGCTCTTGCGCGGCGACGAGCTCGGGACCGCGGACTACGCGGAGCTCTTCGAGCTCTACCGCGCGGGCTGCTTGCTCAAGGGCTCCTTCCCCTACCTCACCGAGGCCTTCTTCGAGCTGATGCCCGAGCGCCTGGCCCCCCGTCTGCTCGTCGCACGCGCGCGGATGGACGGACGCACCGTGGCCGCATCCCTCGCCTTCGAGAAGGGCGCGCACCTCTACGGGCGCTACTGGGGCAACCACGTGGATGCGCCCATGCTGCACTTCGAGCTCTGCTACTACCGGCTGATCGAGCACGCCATCGACAGCGGCATCACGCGCTTCGAGGCCGGCGCGCAGGGCGAACACAAGCTCAAGCGTGGGCTGATGCCCGCCAGCATCCACAGCCTGCACCTGATCCGACATCCCGGACTCGAGGCCGCCATCGCCGACTATCTGCCGCGGGAAGCGGCCGGCATGCGCGCGCGCATGGACGAGCTGCGCGCGAGCGGACCCTTTCGTCGCGACTGAGGCGCTGGACCGTTCGCGAGGAAGGACGAGCTCGATCACGTCGTGACACTCGGGGTCGTCGGCGTGGGACAAGTCCCACACCCCACGTCGGACGTCGTTCCGCGCGTCCCTGCTCCGAGCCATCCGCGACAAGCTCGATCACGTCGTCGCACTCGGGGTCGTCGGCGTGGGACAAGTCCCACGCCCCACGTCGCACGTCGTTCCGCGCGTCCCTGCTCCGAGCCATCCGCGACAAGCTCGATCACCTCCTCGCACTCGGGGTCGTCGGCGTGGGACAAGTCCCACGCCCCACGCCGCACGTCGTTCCGCGCGGGCGTACCGCTGCTGGTGGACGAAGCGCGCGTGGTCGAGACACCCGCGGGTCCGGTGCAGGTGCTGGGCCTCGACTTCAACTGGCGCGATCGCGAAGCGCGCATGCGCCAAGCCTGCGCGGCGAACCCACGCGTCGAGGGCGCCTCGAGGCTGGTGCTGCTCCACGATCCCGGCGCCTTCAAGCTCCTGCCCAAGATCGAGGCGGATCTCGTGCTCTCGGGCCACACCCACGGCGGGCAGGTGGGCATCGCCCATCGCCTGCTGGCGCTGACGCCTCTGTGGCCGCTCTTCCGCCTGCCCGACCACGGCTTCTTCGCGCGCGGACGCGCTCGGCTCTACGTCCATCGAGGCAGCGGTCATTACGGCTTCCCGCTGCGCATCGGCGTGACCTCGGAGGAGAGCCTGCTGCGCGTTCATCATGGAGCGGCGCCGAGCCTCGGGGGCTGATACCTTCGGGCAGCCAGGCCGCGAGCCATCGAGAGGATGTGCCCGCGAACCTGCGCTGACGAAAGAAGGCATCTCCCATGCGCCGCTTCTGCCTCTTCACCCTTCTCACCCTGTTGGGTGGCTTTGTGCTCACGAGCTGCGGCTCGGACGTGCCGCCCTCGCTCCTCGGGGACGTGGGCGTCGTGTTCGAACCGAGCACGCTCGACACGCCCGACGGCGCCTTCTTCGACCTGCCCTACCCGAGCATGGTGCGCACCGACGCCGACGGGCGCCCCGACCTGACGGGCTTCCCGAGGCGCCGCGGCCTGTTGGCCCAGGCCATCGACATCGTCGAGCACGAGCGCGCCGGCTTCTCCGTGCTCTCCGCCGTCTACTTCCGCTTCGATGGCCCCATCGACGAGAGCCTGCTGCCCGCTCCCGAGGCGAGCGCGGCCGAGACGTCCCTGGTCACGCTCATCGACATCGACCCCACGAGCCCGGAGATGGGCACGCGGCTGCCCGTGGCCGTCACCTTCTACGGCGACGGCACCTCCATTCGCGCCAGCAACACGCTGGTCGTGCGCGCCATCCCGGGCGTGCAGATGCGACCCGGTACGCACTACGCCGCGGTCGTGCGCACGGGCCTGACCAACGTCGACGGACGGGCGATCGTGCCCTCGCCCACCTTCGAGGCTCTGAAGCAGAGCGAAGGCGATCCGCGTCTGGTCGCCGAATACGGCCCGCTCTTCGACAGCCTCGACGCGGCCGGCATCCCGCGCGCGGAGGTGCTCGTCGCCAGCGACTTCGTCACCAACGATCCCGCGCATGAGCTCGATGCCATGCGCGAAGCGGTGGAGGCGGTCGATCTGCCGACGGTGACGGGTTGGGGCGTGGACGACCTGAGGACGGAGTACACCTCCTACCGCGGCACCATCGACACGCTCGACTTCATGGGCGACGCGGCGCCCTTCGCCAACTTCGGCGAGGGCGAGATCCAGTTCGACGCCGACGGCAAGCCCATCGGCGGCGTGATGCGACCCGTACACGTGAACGTCTCCGTGCCCATGGGCACGCCACCGCCCGACGGCTGGCCCCTCGTGCTCTACGGACACGGCTCGGGCGGCGACGACCGCACGCACCTAGGTTCGAACGGCGAGGCGATCGCGCTGGCCGCCGATGGCATCGCGGTGATCGGCTTCGAGGCCGCGCTGCACGGCGATCGCACGCCGGTGCCGGTGGACGCCGAGAACCTGGTGCTGACAAACGCCGTCGCGGGGCGCGAGGTGCTTCGTCAGACGACCTCGGACGCCATGCTCTTGCTGCGCGTGGCGGCTGCTGGCGGCTTCGATCTGCCCGAGACCGCCGTGGCCGGAGGCGTCCACTTCGACACGCGCAAGCTCCTCTACATGGGTCACAGCCAGGGCGCGCAAGAGGGAGCGCTGCTCGTCGCCGTGGAGCCCGATCTGGACGCGGCCTTCCTCTCGGAGGCGGGTGGTGGCGGGCTCATCACCATCATGGATCGCAACTTCGGCACCCAGCCCGTGGCCTGCGCCATCGCCTTGGCGCTGGGTGTGCCCTGCTCGGAGGTCAACGAGGATCACCCCGCCTTGGCTTGCGCGATCCAGCCGCTGCTCGAGCCCGCCGATCCCCTCGCCTTCGCCCGCCGCTACTTCCGAGAGTCGATCACGCGCACGGTCCCGCTCAACCTCGGCATGACCGAGGGCACCAGCGACACCTACACTCCGCCCCGCGCCATCGAGGCGCTCGTGGCGTCGG
>Ga0100387_10004380_pt1 | contig 11658 bp, 6 predicted proteins | sample CryGeymeta201511_FD_81547 | JGI IMG/M metagenome (GOLD analysis project Ga0100387, IMG submission 81547) | Groundwater microbial communities from Crystal Geyser aquifers in Utah, USA - Crystal Geyser metaG 2015-11 | ecosystem: Environmental > Aquatic > Deep subsurface > Groundwater | place: USA... | reverse complement strand
ATTTCATATTTTATCATTGTTGTCCGATAAAAAAAATGTTACGTACCTACGGCACGTAAAATGTTTCGTTTATGCTTATTCTACCGACCTTTTGTCCCTATGGGGACAAGATATTGGTAAAATTTGTAATCAACAACAAACTAAAGCCCCTTATGTGGCTTAAATTTATAAAAACATGAGATGAGCATGATTTAAAAAAATTTACTTATTTTTATCGGACAACAATAAATATAAATGAAAACAGAATAAAAACTTTGATTAAAATTTAGTATTAAAGAAATTTTCTGATAATTAAAATTGTCAAGAAATCATTAACTTCGCAAAAAAATGTTCAAATGCAACTACTATATCATATAGGAAGATATTTTATATTACTCCGACAAGTATTGCGTCGCCCCGAAAAAGCCTCCATTTATCGAAAGCAAATATTTTTAGAAATAAACAATATTGGATTAGATTCTTTAGGTATAGTCATTATTATTTCAATATTTATGGGTGCTGTAGTGGCTATTCAAACTGCATATAATATAGATAGCCCTTTGGTTCCTCGTTATACAGTAGGTTTCACTACTCGTCAATCGCTAGTATTAGAATTTTCGCCAACCATTATTAGTTTAATTTTAGCAGGCAAAGTAGGTTCACGTATTGCTTCTGAAATTGGTACTATGCGAGTTACCGAACAAATAGATGCACTCGAAATAATGGGAATTAACCCAGCAGGTTATCTCATTCTTCCAAAAATTGTGGCAGCTATGCTCATCAATCCTATTATTATTACAATTAGTATGTTTGTTGGTTTGTTTGGTGGTTGGATAGCTTGTGCTGGAGGTCAATCGGTAACTCCTGATACTTATGTATTTGGAATTCAATCTTATTTTAAGGCATTTGAAGTTTTTTATGCTTTGATAAAAACTGTTGTTTTTGCTTTTATCATAACCTCTGTTGCTGGATACCAAGGATATTACACCGAAGGTGGCGCTCTGGAAGTTGGGAAAGCAAGTACCAAAGCAGTTGTTCATGCCAGCATCTTGATTATTCTATTTAACTTAATACTTACTCAACTCTTGTTGTCATGATAGAAGTTGCTAATATATCAAAGCGTTTTTTTGACCATCAGGTAATAAGCAATATTTCTGTGCTTTTTGAACGTGGTAAAACAAATTTGATTATCGGGCAAAGTGGTTCTGGAAAAACAGTTTTAATGAAGTGCTTGGTTGGCTTGCTTCAGATAGATGAAGGAGAAATTTTTTATGATGAACGCCCTTTAACAAAAATGGGATTTACTGAACGCAAACAATTAAGGCAAGAAATAGGGATGCTGTTTCAAGGTTCTGCTTTATTCGATTCAATGACTGTTGAAGAAAATGTAATGTTTCCACTATCTATGTTTACAGAAATGCCAATAGAAGCACAAAGAGAAAGAGCTAACTTTTGCCTTAAAAGGGTTAACTTAACTAACAGCAACAAGCTATTTCCATCAGAGTTGAGTGGAGGAATGAAAAAAAGAGTGGCTATTGCAAGAGCTATTTCACCTCAACCTAAATATCTCTTTTGCGATGAGCCTAATTCGGGGCTTGACCCAAAAAACTCAATTGTAATAGACAATTTAATTAGAGAAATAACGCAAGAATACCAAATAACAACAGTTATCAATACACACGATATGAATTCCGTGATTGAGATTGGGGATAAAATTGCCTTTATTTATAACGGAAAGCTATGGTGGGAAGGCGACCACGATGATATTCTGATAACAGAGAATAAAGAAATTAACGATTTTATTTATTCTACCAAATTAATGCAAAAGATTAAACATTTAACAACAAAAAGTTGAAAAATCAAACAGTTTTATTTGCAAGATTAATTAGAGAAAGCTATATATTTGCTTTTCAGGCAATAATAGTTAATAAACTTAGAACAATATTATCATTGTTGGGTATTACTATTGGTATTTTTGCAATTGTTTCTGTTTTTACGGTAGTTGATTCAATGGAAACACAAATAAAGCAAAGTTTTGAGTCTTTGGGAAACAATGTAATATTGGTTGGCAAATGGCCTTGGTCATTTGGCGGCGACTATCCTTGGTGGAAATATATGAAACGACCTGTTCCAAAGCCCAGCGAAGTAGAAGAAATAAGGAGAAGATGTAATACGGCAGAAGCAAGCGCTTTTTTGCTTTCTATGTCTAAAACCGTAGAAAAAACAGGTAATAGCGTTGAAAATGCAACAATATTATGCGTATCAGATGATTACGAAAAAGTACAGACTGTAGATGTTGTTGATGGAAGGTATTTCACTTATTCTCAGCTTGCAGGAGGCAGAAACGTTGCATTAATTGGGAATACTATTGCAGAAGGATTATTCTCAAGTGCTGCCCCTATTGGAAATGAAATAAAAGTTTTAGGAAGAAAAATTCAAGTAATCGGGGTTTTAAAAAAAGAAGGTGAAAGTACTTTTGGTAATAGTGCCGATAAAATGGTGGTTATTCCTATCAATTTTGCTAAAAACCTTATAGACCTTAATTTTGAAGGGTTCGACCCAACCATTATGGTTAAAGCGAAAACAAATGTATCGAATGAAGAATTAAAAGATGAATTAACAGGTGTAATGCGATCAGTAAGAAGACTTAAACCATCGGTAGAAGACGATTTTGCTTTAAATGAATCAAGCTTGCTTACAAAGGGAGTGGAAGATATTTTCAAAATTATAAAAATTGTTGGATGGATAATAGGTGGCTTTTCGATACTAGTTGGAGGTTTCGGAATAGCAAATATTATGTTCGTTTCTGTTAAGGAAAGAACCAATATTATTGGCATTCAAAAATCATTAGGTGCAAAAAACTACTTTATATTGTTTCAATTTCTTTTCGAATCTATCTTTCTCTGTTTAATGGGGGGAATTATAGGATTGTTTTTAATATTTGCAGGAACATTAATAGCTACCTATGTTTTTGATTTTTCAATTAGCTTATCTCAAGGCAACATTCTTTTTGGTATTGTCTTATCTACCATTATTGGCTTAATTTCTGGTTTAATTCCTGCCTATTCAGCATCAAGGTTAAATCCTGTAGAAGCAATACGAAGTAATCAATAAATATCAATCAGGAAGTTGTTCCACAATTGGCATTTCTTCGATTATTGGGTGTTTAATAACAGCTTTACGCTTCCACCTTCCAGTTTTATAATATATATAGGAAAGCAAACAGCCAAAAAACCAAGCTAAAGGGATACTCCACCAAATACCATCGCTACCTATGCGAGCTGATATAATATAAGAAAATGGAATTCGCAGCAACCATAGTGAAAACAAAGTTATAAACATAGGTATCAGTGTGTCTCCTGCTCCTCTCATCACTCCATTATTTGCAAACATAAAAGAAAAAAGAATATAAAAAGAACTAACAATAATTAGATAGGATTTACCAATGCGAATCACTTCAGGGTCGTAAGTAAAAAGCGACATCATTTGTCCTCCGAAAAAATACACAGATAATGTAACAATAACCGAAAGAATACCCGTCATCCAAAGAGTAGCTACATATCCTTTTCTAACTCTATCAATTTTATTGGCTCCAATATTTTGCCCAACGAAAGTAGATAAAGCCATGGAAAAATTCATTGCAGGCATCGCAGCAAAAGAATCAATTCTACCGGCAACTGTATAAGCGGCTATGGTATTTGTACCAAAGTCAGAAACAATTCTCATCAATGCCATCATACCAATAGCAACAAAAGTTTGTTGCAAACCAGATGGGATCCCAATTTTAAGACTTTTATTAAAAATATCTTTATCAAAAACAATGTTTCTAAATGAAAATTTAATAATTGTATAGTATTTATTTAAGTAAATTACGGCAAGTGCAAACGAAACACCCTGAGAAATAAGTGTAGCAATAGCTGCACCAGCAATACCCCACTTAAAAACAACAATAAAAAGTATTACAAGAATAATATTTAAAATAGTAGAAATAATTAGAAAATATAATGGGGTTTTTGAATCACCTAATCCGCGTAAAACGGCAGAAGTCCCATTAAACCCAAAGAGCAATATTACCCCACTAATTATTATGTTAAAAAATAAAATTGCCGAATCCATTATTTCTGCGGGAAGTTTCATTAGGTTGAATATGGTGTGACTAAAAGCAATCCCAATAAAAGTTATAGCTAAAGAAGCAAAGAATAGCATAATAAACATCGTATCTATGGCTCGCTTAACATTGTCATATTGTTTAGCACCAAAATACTGAGAAATAATAATAGTTGAACCTGAAGAAATCCCAATTATTAAGGATATTAAAACAAAAATAACAGGAAAAGAAGCGCCAACTGCAGCCAATGCTTCTTTGCCAAGGTATTGACCAACAATAATACTATCTATAATATTATAAAGTTGTTGAAATACATTACCCAAAAGCATAGGTAATGCAAATAATAATATTAGCTTACTCTCTTTACCAACAGTGAGGTCTTTTAACATTAAATGGATTATATATAAATGTTGTTAATTGAAACTTTATTCGTATTTACCAAAAGTAGTCCAATTGTAGTTATATAATCCGTGTAACAATCGTTGTTCTTTCTCTTCAGGGGTTAGGTGTGCGTATTTAGCTTTCTCCTCCTCGATTTTTTTTCTCTTTTCTTCCTCAACGCAATATATTTCAGCCAAATATTTTTCTTCAATTTTATCTTTTAAGTATTTATTAGCTACTGAAGGAAAAAGCTCAAGAAGCAATTCTTCTTTTTCATTATTTGCTAACTTAACACCACCATATTCTTCAAAAATAGGATTTTCTGGTTTTCTATGATAAGATGGATTATAGGGAGTTTCTTCTTTAACACCCGCAATTTTCAGCCTAAATTCAGGATTAATAGGTATAGGCGTTTTGCCATAAGAACCTTTTACTAAATTTACAAATTGAATTGACTTGGTGGTATAGTATGGCATGCCTTTGTTTTCATCAATAACACAATTTACCGCTTGCACACCCACAATTTGACTTGTTGGAGTTACCAATGGGGGGCAACCAGCAGCAAGTCTTACCGTAGGTATTATTTCTAATACTCTTGGCAATAATGCTTCTAGTTTTAACTGTTTTAGTTGTGCCAACATATTGGTGTACATCCCTCCCGGAATTTCGGCAAACTTTACATTTTCATCAGGTTCGGGAAAGTTGAAATATTTTTCTATTTGATAACATGCCTCCAATAACTCTGCTTGTTTGCCTGTTTGTGCATACAAAATGGCATCCTCAAAAAGTTTTTCAATTTCTGCTGGCAATTTATCTTTGGTAATATCAAAATCGATGGGAATTCTATCTTGGTAACTGTCAAAAGGAGCAAGTTCTTTGCGTATTTCTTTAAGTTCATTATTTATTTTAACCACCGCATCAAGATTTACACCTGTATCAATATTGAGTTTGTTACAAAATAGTTGAATAATTTCAAACGAAGGAGCCGCAGGACCACCAGCAAAACACCATATCGAAGTATCTACAATATCAACCCCATTGATAATAGACATTAATGTAGAGGCTAAGCCAAAACCAGGCGTACAATGGGTGTGAAAATCAACAGGTATAGTAAGCGTTTCTTTTAATTTTTTTATTATTCTAGCGGTTCTATTAGGAGGAATAAGCCCAGCCATATCTTTTACCGAAACCATATCAGCACCAAGGCTTTCTAATTCTTTTGCTTTATCAACAAAATATTCATCTGTAAAGATATTGTGAGGCAATAACTTAGAATGTAGTAGCGCTTTAACGTGGTCTTTTGTTTTAAACTTAGGGTCCACAGTATAACAAATGGTACAATCTGCAATTCCACCATTTTTCTTAACAAATTTGATAGTGGACTTCATATTCTCCACATCATTCAAAGCATCAAATATTCGCATAATACCAATGCCTGATTTTACAGCATTTCTATTAAAGCCTTCGATCACCTCATCGGGATAAGGATTATAGCCAAACAAGTTTCTTCCCCTCGAAAGGGCTGTTAATTTAGAAACATCACCAATCGCTTCTTTAATTGTTTCTAATCTTTCCCAAGGATTCTCATTCAAATACCTCATCACAGAATCAGGAATAGCTCCGCCCCATACTTCTAGAGCATAAAAATTAGCTTCTTTATAATAAGGAAGTACTCTATCTACTTGCGCTTGGGTCATTCTGGTAGCAAACAAAGATTGTTGTCCATCTCTAAGGGTCAAATCTCTAATTAAAAGTTTTCTTTTCATTGGTTTATATATATTTCTTTATTATATAAATCTACTATTCACGCACTTTATATAACATGAAAATGTTGCAACTTACTAATATATTTGTTTTAAACGAATCTATTTTTATTAAGAAGTAAAATGTTTTGCAAAATTATAAATTATTACTCAGCTTATCTAAAATCAAATAAATAAAATTTTAATAAAAAACCCCCACAAAATGTAGGGGTTTTTTATTAAAAGAAACAATTGCAATTACTTGGTAATAGTAATTTTCTTAGTAATTACATTGCCATCAGTTTTAAGTACGCAATAATAAACACCAGCACTCAATTTGCTTCCGCTTAAAACTACATTATGTAATCCTTCGCTTTGTTTGCTGTTGTTTACCAACACATTTACTTCTTTGCCATAAGAATTGTAAACAATTAAGCTTACATTGCCAGATTTATCCAATATATAAGTTAATGTGGTAGATTGATTGAATGGATTAGGATAACAGTTAAAATCTACTTTATTTGTCAATTCAACCTTGTTAATTGCATTTGGTATTGACCATCCACCTGGAAATACAATATAATCAATCCATGCACAATCGCTTCCAGAGGTAACACTTCCATCTTTGGAGTATCCCCAACGGAAAGTATGCGTACCAGCTGAAACTGGGAATTTTACCAAAGACCAGACGTCAGTAGTGCCAGCCCAAGTACTTTTTTTATTTGCATCTATCCAAAAAGATAATGAATCAAATTCGCTCTCTGAAGATACTTTTTTATAGAATTTGATACTATCATTTGCATCCACTTGGTATTTAATATCAAGGTTTGATACTTGGTTAATAGTAATCGTTCCAGATTTTGCACAATAATTGCCTTCGTATTGAGCACCACTTCCAACAAGTGTCCAGTTGGCTGCACCGCTGAAGTACAAATCGAATTTATTAAATGTATTGGTTTCCCAATCTTCAAATATCAAACCAATAGTACAAGGGATTGTTTTTGCATCTTGATATTGTCCAGCAACCAATGTATATTCAAAATTAACAGCAGTACCAATTGGAGTGCTTGCACCAACCACCACCGTAAAAGTAGGATTAGCTGTTGTACCAGCATTAATAGCACCGATAGTATTTACTCCACCACCATTGATGGTGATATAAGGACTAACACATGTTAATGTTCCTACTGCACTTGTAGAATTTGCATGTCCTGTATTTGAAGAAGGAATAGTAATAGTAACTGTTTCATCTGGATCCATTCTACCATTGTTATTGCCTCCTGGTAAAGGATCGCTAATAATTATATTACCAATGCTCATTACTGGTGCATTCACTATTAAATTTAATGGAGAATCCCAAGTATAATCAGTTTTTGTGTTGTATGTACCAGTAATGTGAAGATTAAATGGAATATTAGTTTGGTCAGCAACATTATTAGCAATAGTAATACCAAAAGCATTGTTAATTAACTTAGTAGTACCTGCATTTATCGTTCCATAATTTTGGGTATTGTCATTAATGGTAACAAAAGTATTAACAGTAGAAAGAGTAGCAATCACATTACTTGCATTGTAAGGATTGTTAGCAACATTTTCTAATGTAACGTTTAATCCAATAGAAGTATTAAAGTTAGGTGCTGCTGAAGTAGTAAAGGTATTAAGAACAATATAAGGAGAAGTTCCAGCAATAACACCAACTACAGAACGATACCTGTAATAATTTTGTTTTGTAACAGTAACAATAATTTGAGTAGGTGGTACTTGAGCAGGAATAGTAATAGCTTGAGCAGAACCTGTTCCTGTAGCGGTTCCTAATATAACTCCATTTGCAGTTAATGCAATGAAAGAACCAGCATCAGCAGTTATATTAAAAACAGTAGCTCCAGCAACAATAGTTGATGCGTGAGAAACAGTTAAGTTTATAGGAACTTCCGAATACATCCATTGGAAAGCATCTCCCTGCATGTGGAATAATTCATAAGTAACAGCCTTGTTACTTGTATTATAGGGCCAGCTTGATTGATATAAGAAGTATTTACCACCTGCATTACCAAATGCGGGTCTCAAATCACGATTAGCTGGTGTAGTACCATAAGCAGGCATAAAATTAGGCCACATATTGTCATACATACCCCAAATATAGGTATCGTTAACAAAAGAATAAGAGACTTCGGCAGCAGCAACTAAACCAAGAGCGCCAGAATTTTGCCCACTATAAGTCCAACGATGAAATTTTTCGGTAAAACATTCTGTAGGGCAACCGCTTGGGTTATGATAAGCTCCAGTTTCACAATTAATAGAAAAAATAAAAGCTAGCTTATTATTTACATTGTTTAAACTATTAATATTTGTATTAGTGAAAGCAGGCTCACCCCAACCATCGTAGCCACCGTGGTCTCTATGTTGTAACATAAAAGTACCATTATTTAAAGCAGTAACAACATTAGCAGCAGTGCCACCGCTAAAACCGCCCAATGTACCAGGAGCAGCAGGAATATAGTTTAAGCCACTAGGACCAAAATAATTAACTACAGTAGAAGTATTGGTAGCAGTTGACCAATTGCCGGCGCCAGGAACATTATTACCAGTATTACTTGCAGGAGAGCCTAATGCATTAATTCGTGTAGGCGTTTTTCCAAGAACATTTCTCATAAAACCTCCAACTACTTCGGAACCAATTTGGAACCAACGGTTGTCTTGCCAACCCAAAGCAGTAATAGGATGGCTGTAAAAATTAGCATCCGATGGCGGGTTGCGTTCGTAGCTTAAGAATTTGGTAATCATTACCTGAAGTTGAGTAGCATTGTTTGCAGTAATACGTGAAAAAACAATATCAGGTAATTCATCACTACCTGTAACATCAGCATAATAATTATCGCAAGCAAATTCTGGATAACCAGAATCTGGGTATAATTTAGCAGTAATAGTGCTTGCAGTATTTGAACCATAATCGCCTAATAAAAGACAAGCAACTGGTTTTGGAGTCCAAGTATTATAGGCATTATCAACATAAGTTTTAATGCCAGCATAAGTTCCTCCATTTGGAATATCTTGTAATTTAACAATTTCGGTAAGAATACCTTGCTCTGTTCTAAATTTCTTAATAGAATCAGCCCATTGTGAAAATTCAGGATTGTTAGGAATAATAATTAAATATTCGCAACCAGTAGGTTCAGTTGTATTCCATTCTTGTACTCTTTTGTCATAGTCAATTTTTGGTAATTGAGCGTAATTAATAATAGCATCTTCTAAAATTGGGTCAAACCAACGGCTTCTGAAAGCATCATTACCAAAATGACCATTACCACCTTCAAAAGTAACGCTAACTTTAATGTCTCTATAAACTATAAGTTCTTTGGTTACAGGATTGTATTGAAAAGGAGTAATACCAAGAGTAACAACATCAACGCCTCTAATCACTGAAGGTTGAGACATAATAACTGGTTGAGCGGGATAGAAAGCATTTTTTGCATAAACTTCCTTGTTTTTTTCATATTTTAAGGTTTCTTTGTAGCTTTCGTGAGGTATTACAAAAGCAGGAGCCATATTAACATTTTGTATTGTTTCAGTACGATAAGAAACAACTTTTAAAATAGGTTTGGAACCTTGTGGAATGGCAATAAATCTACCATTTCCTGGCAAATCAGGATAACCTGCATCATTTGGCAAAAAACTACCAAACAATTGGATGTTTTGCATCACTTCTCCATCAATAACGCTATTTGTCATAGAGAAATTATTGATAGAAAAGTTTAAATTAACGCCTGTTGTGGATTTAGATTCAATAGAGAATCCTTCTTTACCCCAACTGTCATTATAATTGAATTTTTTGTCTTGTGCATTCAATTGAAACACAGCAAACACAGCAACTACTACTAATAGAAGCCTGTTTGTAAATTGCGTAATTTTGTTTTTCATAAAACTTAAATTAATAAAAATTTTTAGATTAATAATAAATTGTTTTACAAATAACAGTGCAAGATACGAAATATTTATTTTATTACAAAAAATATTTATAAAAATGAAACATACACCTTTGTAAATAAAAAACAAGGAAGTAAAACGCTTCCTTTTTTTTAAATTTAATAGGCTATTGTTGTATTAACACTTTTTTAGTAAATAATTTCCCTTTTGATTCAATTAATAAAAAGTAGCAACCAGCATTTAATTGACTAACATCAATTGTTTTAATTGAGGTGTTAATATTATTTTCTTGATATACCGTGTTTCCCATTAGTGATAAAAGTTTCAAATTATAATTGCTCGAATTAAAAACAATTGATAGTTCATTCTTTGCAGGGTTTGGATAGCAACTAATTACATCATCTATAATTTTTTCTTCTATTGAACCAGGCCTAGTTGGTGGAAGAATGATATAGTCGATCCAAGCACAATCGCTGCCATTACTAACAGAACCATCTTTAAAATATTGCCATCGCAAGTTATGATTACCAATATTAATTGGATATTTAACAAAAGACCAAACATCTGTGGTGCCTGACCATTGTGCAATTTGAACATTATCAATAAAAAAAATTAATTTATCAAAAGTACTTTCTGAAGATACTTTTTTATAGAAACTAATGCTATCATTTATTTCAAGATCGCGATTAATTTCAAGATTTGTAACTTGACTATGAGTAATTAAACCAGATTTTGCACAATAAGAACCTTCATATTGAGCTCCACCACTAACTAATGTCCAGTCTGCTCCACCATTAGTGCCATGGTATAATACCCAAGGAAATTTGGTAAATGTATTGGTTTTCCAATCTTCTACGATAAGACCAACAGAAAATGATAAAATATTGGAAGTTGTGTAACTACCGGAGTTAGCTGAAATGTTTTGGTTAATAACAAAACTATAGCCTAATGGAGTGTTGTTTGCAGTATTTAAGGTAAAACTAGCTTGAGCAGTGGCATCAGGTGCAATGTTGCCATAATTTAAAGTTGAATTACCAAGTGTTATATAAGGACTTGATACAGATAATGTTCCACTTGTAGTATTTGAGACAATATCTCCATTATTTTTTACATTTACTGTAATAGTAGCAGTTTCATCAGGGTCGAGTCTCCCATTATTATTACCTAAGGGAAGTGGATCGCTAATGGTATAATTAACCAATGTGAGATATACACCAGAAGCATGCGGAAGTGCTTCAATGGCATCTAAATCGAACCCAATGTCAGCACCAGTTTGAGATCCATCGCCATCATCCACAATTTTAATAAATTGAGCACTTGAAATTTTATTTTCAAAATCAAATTCTGTAGTACCTGTGCCTGTACCAATGAAAGTCCAAGGTCCATAAAGCGTTGGACCTGCATAACAGGAAAAACCTTCGGGAGAGGCATCTCCTTCATACACTTTAATGTCACTTCCTTGCCTATCTAATATTGGAGTTTGCATATCAAGTACAATCCAACCGGCTTTGCCTAAAGAATAAT
>Ga0100387_10004368_pt1 | contig 11671 bp, 10 predicted proteins | sample CryGeymeta201511_FD_81547 | JGI IMG/M metagenome (GOLD analysis project Ga0100387, IMG submission 81547) | Groundwater microbial communities from Crystal Geyser aquifers in Utah, USA - Crystal Geyser metaG 2015-11 | ecosystem: Environmental > Aquatic > Deep subsurface > Groundwater | place... | reverse complement strand
TGGCCGCCATAATTTTACTGGTGGTGGTCTGGCGGAGAGAATCTTTCCCACGCCTGAACTTGCGCCAGTTCCTGGTTATCGTCAGCCTTGGTGCCACCGGGGTCATGGCCTACAATCTTTTCTTTTTCAAGGGGCTTTCCATCATTGGTGCGGGCCGGGCCTCGTTGATCATCGCCCTGAATCCGGTCTATATCGCTTTAGCTTCAACCTTGATTTACCAAGAAATTCTGCCCATAAGACGCGCCGCAGGCATAGTATTGTCCATTTCAGGTGCCATGATTGTGATTACCCGCGGCGCGCCCCTGTCAATTTTAAGCGGCGGGATCGGCCAGGGCGAACTGCTCATTTTCGGCTGCGTTTTGTCCTGGACACTCTACTCGATCATCGGCAAAACCGCCATGCGCGGCCTGACCCCGCTGGTCGCCGTTTGTTATTCCTCCCTGGCGGGGGCCTTAATGCTTTTCCTTCTGGCCCTGGGACAAGGACAGCTCACGACAGTCTTCAGTTACCCGGCGACAGCCTGGCTGGCTCTGTTTTATCTGGGCCTCTTTGGCACCGTCATCGGCTTCTTCTGGTATTTTCAGGCCATTGCCCGCATCGGCCCCTCGCGAGCGGCCGTCTTTATAAATTTCGTCCCCGTCAATGGCGTATTACTCGCCACTCTGATTCTCAATGAGCCCCTGACCCTTTCCCTGCTAACCGGCGGTGCCCTGGTGGTCTGCGGTTCCTACCTGGCCAACAGTAAGTGATTTCGAGGGTGGTCACTGCACGCAAATAACGGCTACAGCCTCATTCCAGCAGGTTTTTCAGGGTTGAAAATCTGAATCGCCGACAAAGAAATTTTAACCACCCGGCTTGAAGCCTATGAAAAGAACCAATATGCCATACCGTCACCTGATCCGGTCGAAACAATCAAGTACGGGATGGAGAGCGGCGGCATCACCAGGCAGGATTTAGAGACTTTACTGGGGAACCGTGCCGAAGTTTCGGGAATCTTCAACCACAAGCGCGGGCTCACGTTGACCATGATCCCCAATCTCCACGACGAGCTCGCCTAAACGAACACCAAAGATAACACCGGCCCCATTATGATATAGACAATCAGCCTTCGAGACCCTGCCGATCAAGTGACTCCACCTCCGAACGGCCAAGCCAATAGCAGGCGAGCGGTGCCGGAATTTTCAACGCCTTAATGTCCTCGGTGGTGGAAAGGGGCAAGATCCCGAAGTCGGCGGCGTCTTTAGTGATAACATAACTGCGGCTGACGTTTCGCTCATGGCAAAACTGGATCAATCCTTTCAAGTCTAAGGTTGAAACATTTTTCCCGCGATATTTAACCTCGAAAGGAACCAATCGTCTTCCCTTGCGTATCCTGTCAGATATCTTGTCTTTGTCCATCATTTTTCTCGGCCACGCTCAGTCTCTTTTCAATTTCGTCGGCAAAGTAAGCCCCCCAAGTCAAATTGTCCACGGGTGACGGCACCAAGGATGACCGATCGCTCTTCCTCAGTAATCGTTTCGGTTCTGGATATTCGATAAGCACAACGCACTCGGCGGTAGTTGCGCCCAATGCCAGGTAGAGCGAAACAAAATCGGAGCAATAAAAAAATCTGTTCCTTTCTCCTCTCTGAATGGGCCATCATGGTAGGTGGGAATTTCGCAGTCGGCCGTTTTCGCACCGACACTTATGGCTGGACGGGATCGGCGCCGGCAGTCAAGAGAGCTGGTGATGCCGAGCGGTAAGAGCAAGGTTAGAACCTCTCTCGCACAGAGAGCCAATAAACCAGCCACTAAAAGGAGCAGACCATGACCACCCTTGCATTTGATGTTTACGGAACCTTGATCGATACCCATGGTGTCCTGACTGCGCTCGAAGGATTGGTAGGTGACCGGGCCAAGGCGTTTTCAAACAGCTGGCGCGACAAACAGCTGGAATATGCGTTTCGTCGCGGGCTGATGCAGAATTACCAGACTTTTGCCACCTGTACCCGTCAGGCCCTCGACTACAGCTGTGCCCTCTATGGCGTCGAGCTGGGGGACGAACAGAAGCAGGAGCTGCTGGCGATCTATCGGATTCTTCCGGCCTTTGACGATGTCCGTCTGGGACTTAATCAGTTAAAAGGCGCGGGATTCAGGCTCTTTGCTTTTTCCAATGGCGAACCCGAAGCGCTTGAGAGCCTGCTGGGCAACGCCGGTATCCGCGAGCTGTTCGAGGGGGTGGTCAGCGTCGATGACATTAAGTCATTCAAGCCTAACCCCGGTGTCTACAGTCATTTTTTGCGCCAATCGGGAGCAACGGGTAGCAACGCCTGGCTGATCTCCAGTAACCCCTTTGACGTTATCGGGGCAATTTCTGCGGGCATGAAATCGGCATGGGTCAAGCGTTCACCCGAAACGGTCTTCGACCCCTGGGGAATCGAACCGACGCTCACCGTTAGTAATTTGAACGAGTTGGCGGACAGAGCAACCGAGGTCATGACTTCGAAGAAGACTTGAATCATGAACGCGATCTGGCGCTCGACGTATGCCGATATTTTACGTTGCATTTTTTTTTGCTCTCTGCTTCAACAATTGCCAAGGTATCAGGAGTGTTCTGAATGGTTCAGCAGGTTAAATGGGAATTCCGCAGCCGTTTTCGCACCAACGCTTTTGGCTGGCAGGGGTCAGCGCTGGCAATCAAGAGGATTGGCGAGGCCGTAAAAGAAATCCGCAAGACAAAAGACCCGATCTTGCGCGCCGAAGGCGCTATCTTGTTGCTCGAACGCTTATGGCCGGCTCTCCAGCGGATTGATACTTCATCCGGATCATTGGGGACTGCGACCTGCAAAGCCGCGCATGAACTGGTGCAATTCATCGTCGATGCCCCGTGCACCGACCAAGTTCGGGAAAAATGGCTTGAGAAACTCTGGCAGGCAATGGAAGAAGATGGGGTGGATTACTTGTCCGAAGTCAGCGAACGCTGGGGAGAATTATGCGTATCCCGCAGCCTTGCTTCCCGCTGGGCGGATGATCTACGCACTACGCTTGAACTCTCCTGGAAGCATGGGGGGTATTTTCGCGGTGGTCCAGCGTGTCTTTCCTGCCTGCTCAAGGCGCAGCGCTATGATGAGTTACTGTGGTTAATTGATAAAGCCCCGTATATTTCGTGGTTCTACCGTAAATATGGCGTCGGGGCATTGGCCGCACTCGGGAAAACAGAAGGAGCAATCCAATATGCTGAAGCATCAAAAGGACTGAATGACGGATCTTCGGCCATTGCTTCAGCATGTGAAAGGATTCTACTCGATGCTGGTCAGCACGAAGAAGCCTACCGACGATTTGCTTTTTCTGCCACCCTGGCCACTACCAACCTGGCTCGATTTCGGGCTCTGGCAAAAAAATATCCGCAAAAAGATTCCGAAAAAATTCTCCAGGATTTGATTGCCAGCACGCCGGGAGAAGAAGGCAAGTGGTTTGCTACCGCCAAGAGCCTGGCGTATTTTGAGCTTGCAGCCACTCTGGCCGACGAATCTCCGGTAAATATTGAGACTTTGAACCGTGCAGCAAGGGACTTTGTTGAAAAAAATCCAGCTTTCGCCCTTGATGTGGCATTGGCTTCACTGAAATGGCTTGCGGCCGGTCAGTTTTATGAGATCACGGGTCTCGATGTGTATAATTCGGTTCGCTATGCTCTTGATGCTTCGGAAAGAGTTGGGTGTCGTGAAAAATCCATTCAGCGAATAGAATCCCTGGTAAATACTCAGAATACGGACGATTTCGTCCGAGAGCAAATACTTACGTCTCTTAACCGTTTAAGGAAAAACGGTTGAATCCTGTGAGCGACACGTATTTCATCAAGACCGAACATGCCATGCAAGTCGCCGAGGATCGTCTTTCAGGTGCGCGAACTATCTAACCGGTTTATCTGGCAGAAAAAATAGACCTGGGTTAGAATGAATCCGTCGTTCACCTTTTTCCCAATGGAGCAATAAAAAATGTTCGAACCAAGACCAACCGTAGCCGCCAGCCAAAACACCATCCAGGGGGTCACTGAGACCAGTCAGTTTCTGCCTAAGGTTCACGGCTGGATGACCGCCGGGCTGGCCCTGACTGCGATAGTCGCCGCCCTGACTCTTTCGAGTCCGCAGTTCATGAACCTCATTTTTGGTAACAAGCTGATATTTTATGGCTTAATTTTCGGCGAATTGGGGCTGGTTATCGCCCTGTCGGCCGCCATCAACAAAATTAGTTCAACCACCGCAACCCTGCTTTTTCTGGGCTATTCCGCCCTGAACGGTGTGACCTTTGCGTCAATTTTTCTGCTTTACACCAGCAGTTCCATCGCCAGCACCTTTTTTGTGGCCGCGGGCACCTTTGCGGCTATGAGTATTTTCGGCACCGTCACCAAGCGCGATCTGACCTCTTGGGGCAGTTTCTTTTTCATGGGCCTGGTCGGGATTATCATTGCCTCGGTGGTCAATATTTTCCTGCAGAATGAGATGATTTACTGGATTATCAGCTATGTCGGCGTCTTTGTTTTCGTCGGCCTGACCGCTTACGACACCCAGAAACTCAAGCGCATTGGCGAGGCCGGCTTCGACAACGAGGAGAGCCGTAAAAAAGCCTCAATTCTCGGCGCCTTAACCCTGTACCTCGATTTCATCAACCTGTTTCTCATGCTGCTGCGTGTCATGGGCAATCGGCGCTGATACGACATCCCCTGCCAGAACAGCACACTAAAAAACCGCCCCCCGATGAGACATCCGGGGGCGGTTTTTTAGTGGAACTCCCATCTTCGACGGCGGACACAGCCTTTAACCTTGCCGCTGTTCGACCTTGTCACAAATATAAGCACCTATGGGCAGGGCCGAGGTTGCTGCTGGTGAAGGGGCATTACACACGTGCAGGCTGCGGGGGCTTTCGGCAAAGAGAAAATCCTGCACCAGACTGCCATCTGTCATAACCGCCTGAGCACGAATACCTGCCGGATAAGGCCGCAAATCACTCAGCGCCAATTGTGGACAGTACTTGCGCACCTGTTCTAAATAGCCCCGTTTCCACAGGGAATTTTTCATTTCGATCAGCCCCGAGCCCAAATTCTTGTGCATCACCTTCCAGAAACCGGCGTAACTTACATTTCCCCAACTGTCTTTCAAGGAAAAATTCACCCGCCCATAGCCCTCGCGTTTCCATCCCACCACCGCATTGGGTCCAACAGTCACACTGCCATCGATCATGCGCGTCAGATGCACCCCCAGAAAAGGCAGGGCGGGATCAGGCACCGGATAAATCAGATGACTGACGATTTGATTGTAATTCTGTGGCAGCTGGTAATATTCCCCACGAAAAGGCACAATGCGAAAATCGGCGGAAATCCCCAACATCGCCAGCACCCGGTCGGCCATCAGCCCAGCGCAGCTGATGAGAAATTGACTGCGCAAGCGCTCGCCGCCGCACACAGCTTCGATGAACCCTGGCTGCTCATAAAGAGCGTCAACCTGAATGGAAAAGCGCACCTCTCCGCCCAATCCGGTAAATTTTTCCAGTAAGGCTGCTGTCACCTTGCGGTAATCGACAATTCCGGTTGCCGGCACTCGCAAGGCCGCCACGCCACGAATATTAGGTTCAAGAGTTTTGAGCTGCTGGCGCGATTGGGGGTGGACTTCAATCTGATTTTCATAACAGCGCTCAGTCAGAGCCTCTAAACCATCCCACTCCTTGGCATCCGTCGCCACCAGCAACTTGCCACAGCGCAGATAAGGAATGTTGCAGCGCTCGCACAGATCAATCGTCGCCTGAGCCCCTTCGCGACAAAATCGCGCCTTGAGGCTGCCGGGGGCATAATAAACCCCGGCATGAATCACGCCGCTGTTGTGTCCGGTCTGATGATAAGCGGCCGAGACCTCTTTTTCCAGCAGCAGCACTCGCGCCGCCGGAAAGCGCTGCTTAAGCTGCAACGCAGTCGATGCGCCGACAATTCCACCGCCAACTAATAAATAATCATAGGGAATCTCTTGCGTCATGGCGCACCTCTTTATCAATTATCCCCGACCTGACACATTGTACAATCAATAACCAAATCCAGACAACGTCAGCCCTTTTTCCACCAGGGTGGGAGATGTTGCGGCTTTATTGCTTTGGCGGCATATCGACTCATCGAAAAAGGGCATCATTTCTACCGATAGCGGCCTCGCCCTTCGGCAGGGCACGACTGACCGAGGCTTCGCCGCTCAATCCCTCGAATCGCCACATGATGTAAGGGTTCTGGAACGTCTAGTCTCGTTGTTCGTGGCATGGGGCGATAATCACAACGGGGTTGCCGCACGTCAAGTTAGTTTTCGCGGCTGAAAGCCGCTCCCACAAAAAAGTGCTGAACCATAACCGGAAAAATCAGCGCAGCGCCGTTACCGTTTAGCCCGTGTGAGCACAGCGAGCCTGGGCCTGTCGCTTTTCGTGCCACGCTAGCAGCGCCGATTGTTGATTCGCAGTTAATAACCGGCTGGCAATAAAGCCACCAAGTTCAATTACCAACCTGACCCCTGGTTCGGTTTCCAGCATGGCGGCATGGGCCAAGTGGACACGAGTTATCATTGGCCCTTGGGATCCAATGGGAGGGGCAGGAGGATGAGGATGAGGATGAGGATGAGGATGAGGATGAGGATGAGGATGAGGATGAGGATGGGGATGGGCGGCGATAGTTTTTTCGCTTTCGCGTAAATTTTAAAAAGAGTCAACGGATCACGGCAAAAATTGTAATCCGTTTTTTTGCCTAAGAAAACCCCTAGACCCCCACGGTGAAGAGAATCGAGTCGCATCCTAAGCAGGACATAAAGTGTCCCAGCCTTAGCGCAATACCACATCTGGTTCGTTCAGCGGCGAAGACAGTTCGACTTCAATCTTCGGGGTGCCGGGCAGACCGCCGGGGCCCTGGTAGCGCAAAAACAGGTGATCTTCTGCGCGGAACCAGTAATTTGCTTTCCAGAAGGGGGCCGCCAGCCCGCTCAGGCGCAACTCCAGCTTCTGGGCCCTGACCGGCAGGCCCTGAATCAAAAGTTCTTCAAAACCTTGCTTCTCTGCCCTGAGTTTGTGGACATCGAGGGTGTCCGGGCGCACGAACCAGAACCTGATCTGCTTGTCCTCGCTGGCGAGAAACGGGCGGAAGGAAATCGACATGGTTTGAAACCAGGGGGCTTCATCGATGCGTTTCTCATCCTCGATGCGCTCCCCCTTGAACCTTCCTTTCAGTCTTAACCGCTCGCCCTGTCGTTCTATCCGCAGGTGGGTGTTTTTTTCCGGATCACTGATCTGCCATGCCCGCGTGGCCAGGTTGGCGCCCATCTCGGTTTCATCTATCTCACTGCCGATCTCAGAAACGATCCGCTCCGATTCACCGGCCAGCCGCTGCCAGGCTATGGTGGATATTTTGGTGCCGAAGGAGCGCTGATAAAGATGTTGTTCAAGCACCTCCGCCGCGGAGGACTGGCATGGACAAGAGAGGAAAAGGTGCAGCAGTAAACCACAAAAAAAAGCTGATTTGGACATAGACTCACGCGGGTCGAAAATTGTTAAGTTTTACTTTTCCAGAATTTGTCAGTATCGCCGTTCATTTGTTGTGATTTGATGAATTTTTTGTCAGCATTCGATGTTTTTTATGCACAACGCTCGCAAAAACCTAACACTATGCACATTGACGGAAAATATTTCTGCTCTGAAATGGCGAGGGGGAAATGGAGAGGACGTGAATCACATCAGAGTTTAAGGTCGGCGTGACGACAATCATCACCACTGTTTTGCCCCTGATGCTGATTTTTCTCCTCGGGGTACTGCTGAAGCGCATCAAGGTGTTTGGTCAGGAGGACGCCCGTCGCCTGCTTAAGCTGTTTTTCTATGTCTCCTGGCCGGCCTTGATCCTGCGCTCAATCCCCGCCCTGTACAGCTGGGGTCGCTGGTAACGACTGTCGCCATCCGCATGCTGGGAGGGCTGCTGCTCGGCTTCTTCTGCGCCGAACTCTTTCAACTGCGGGGGCTACCACGCACTCTGACACTGCTGATGTCTGCCGCGCCAAGCGGGGTGAAGACCCTGATTTTTCCTCGCTGGAAAGTCTGGATATGGAATTCGCCGCCAGTGTTGTTTCCTACGCAACCCTCCTCGGCATGCTTCTGCTGCCCCTGCTGCTCTATCTGCTGGGGACATAGGTAGCAAGATGGTAACTATTCACCATGCAGAGCTGAAGAGATACGCACTATGAAACTTTTTCCCGATTCCATTGCCCCGCGACCGCGGGACAAAGAAAGGTTCGATACCGTTGAGGCGATCATCGTGCCGCGCGATCTGTTCATTATCGATGGTTCGGCTCCTTTTTTTGCCCCCGTCGTCGACGGCCGCCGCAAGAACTGGTCGAAAGCCCCCCTGGCCGAGCTGACGCATCAGGGCAAAATTCCGATCAAAATTTCCGACCGAATCTGTGAAGAGCTGACCCGCTACTGTCAACGAGTGCGCGAAATTGGCTACACGGCGATCACTTTTGATGACCTGGCCCACATCACCCTGTTCGACTTTTATCCCTATATGCTCAGCCGCAGTGTCCATTCCTACCAGAAGCTGTTCCGGCGGGTATTCAGGATCGCCCACAGCGCCGGGCTGAAAATTTTTGTCACCACCGACCTGATGTTCTGGAACCGTTTTATTGAACAGCAGGTCCGCGGCCGGGACAGTCGTATGCGCGAGCTGTTCGCCGAGGCCCTGGAGCGGCTGTTCGATCTCTTCCCGAAACTGGCCGGTGTGGTCACTCGCATCGGCGAGGCCGACGGCCTGGACGTTGATTCGGCGTTTAAAAGCCGTTTGGTGATTCGCACCCCGCAGCAGTGCAACCGTTGGCTGCAAACGTTGCTGCCCATATTCGAGGCTAACAACAAGCTGCTGATCTTCCGCACCTGGGGGCTGGGCGCCTATGCCATCGGTGATATCAACTGGAACGCCGCCACCCAGCGGCGCGCCTTTGCAAATATCGCCACGCCGTCCTTTATTGTTTCGCACAAATACGCCGCCGGTGATTTTTTTCGCCACCTGCCGCTGAATGATTTTATTCACAGTTCGCCGCATCAGCAGATTATCGAGTTGCAGGCGCGACGCGAATACGAGGGGTTCGGGGTCTTCCCGGCCTATGTTGGTCGCCAGTATCAGGAGTATCGCGACGCACTGGCGAGCTGCCCGACCCTGCGGGGTATTTCAGTCTGGTGCCAGACCGGCGGCTGGTCGCATTTTGATCGACTGACTTTTCTCGCCGGTTCATCCCCCTGGAATGAGTTGAACGCCTTTGCTGCCCTCCAACTTTTTTCCAGCGAGAAAAACGCCGAGGAGATTCTGCGCGAATTTTGCCGACAACGTTTCGCCGCAGCCGATTCCGACAAGCTGGTAGAGGTGGTGGAACTGTTCGACGGCCTGATTGATCATCTCTGGTACTTTACCCCCTTCGCCCGCCGCTCCCTCTGGTTCCGTCGCCTGCGAGTGCCTCCGCTACTGTGGATTTTCTGGGACACAGTGCTGGTCAACCGGGCTTTACGCCTGGTGTTTCAGGCTTTCCAGGAAAATGGCAAAGAAGCGCGCCAGAAAGATAAGGCGCAACGACTGGTGCTGCGCCGTTTGAAAATTTTGCTGACAGAGTTAGAAACCGAAAAACTAGCCCTGAGCATGGCTACCGATACCTTTTCCCTGCTGATCCTACTGCGGCGCTTTTATCTCGGTAAGGCCGGCAAGAAACGCCAAAAAAAAATCGAAACCCGGCTGAAAGCCTATCGGCAGCAGTACCCCCAAGGCTTCACCATCGAATGCGATTTCGCCCCTTTCCGCCTGCGCTGGATTACTACCGGCCTCTTCTTCAGCGTCTTCATCCGGCGCAAGCCCGGCTATCGACTGTTTGACCGCTTACTGCTGATCCCCCTCACCGGCTGGATGTTTCCCCTGATCGCGCGCTGGCAGCGTAACCGCATCCCGGAAATGGCCAAGCGCCAGGCCGCCGGGGTCGAAATATTTTTTCGTTGAAGTTCGTCAGGAAGGGGCGGAAAAATCAAAGGCTCTTGAAGATAAGGTAACAATCCACAACGCCTTTCCAGACCGGGAATTTAGACTATGAAGCTTAATTATCATCCGGAAACCGATTCGCTGTATATCGATTTGTCTGAACGTTCAAGCGCTGAAAGCCGGGAAATCTCGGAAGGTGTCGTTTTCGATTATGACGCCGAGGGTAAGCTTATTGGCATTGATATCGATAACGCCACCAATAAGGTAGAAATGAATAAGCCTATTCTGTGTAACCTGCCCGGAAAGATTGAGACCGCAGTCGCATAACGGTTACAAACGAAGCAAAAACGCACGCTTGAGCCGCGATGTCGGGGGATTTTGAAAAAAAGGCAATTATTTATGAGGCCGAAGGGGTATGCATTTCAGTCATATGACCACTGTGCGGATTACGAAATCGTAAGGAATCGATTCGTCCCTTCCCTCTTTTTGAACGGTTCGCCACCTGGCGATTTTCACCTTCACTGAATTACTCCTTCAAACAGCCCAGTCTCTTGACGAAACCCGTTCTCGGGGAAAAATCAGGGTGAACTGAGCAGTGAAAAAGCTTCAAGGGAAGTTCTGGCGTTGAAGAGATTCTCAGGAGCAGGGAGGTTCATTGACTCGCGCCTAAAGTGGCGATGATCAGCCCCAATAGCACCAGAAGAACCATCGTCTTTGACCAATGATTGAGGCTGGACTCGCGGGTTGCTATGATCCGCTGCCAATCGACATTGAACCAGAGTCGTCTCAGCGAGGCAAGCCGCGCATCGAGCCAACGCGGCAATTGCTCGTTGGCCAAGCGCCGGCCATAGGTGAGGGCCGGTGCGATACAGGCGCTGATCGGTATCAGCAAGTCGCCCGGCGGAATGCGTGGCGTGAGGTATCCGGCGGGCGTCTGTCCATCCCTGATTGGCATTGCCCCGGGGTTCCGAGTCAGATGAGCTCTCCATAAAACTGCGATTATTGTCAGCACGGCACCGAACAGCAGCGGCCAGAGACTTCCCAGGACGGTGGTTTGAGACCAGAGTGTTGGTGTCTCTGGCACGAACCACCAGGGCAGCACGACCGTCCCCGCGACCAGCAACGCCCATGGCCGGATCAGCCCGGCAGGCGAGTGGTGGTTGACGGCCCCTGCTTTGGGCTGATAGAGCAAAAAAAGCAACCGCCCGACCAATAGGGTCGTAGCTACGGCGCTCCAGGGAAGCGCTGTTTGTAATACTGATACCCAGGGGCCTGGCGCGTTGACCGTCTGCGCTTTGAGTAAAAACTTCGCCGCCATGCCACTCGTCAGCGGTGCTCCCGCAAGCGCCAGTGCTGGCAGCCACATTGCAAACCATGCCCAGCGCCGTTGGGTACCACGGCAGACGCCGACGACGCCGACACCGAGAAACAGCGCGCCTTTGCAGAGGCCATGGTGCAGGGCGTAGAGGGTGATGGCCGTCAGGATCGCCGGATAGCCTTCCGGGGCCGCCAACCCCAGTCCCACAGCCATGGTCAGGATTCCCATCTGGCTGATGCTGGAATAGGCTAACAGCGTCTTGGGATCCCGCTGTGTGAGACCGACCACGACTCCATAGAATGCTGCGGCCAACCCCAGGGCCATGAACGCCTCACCCCACTGGAGCAGCGTCA
>Ga0100387_10004365_pt1 | contig 11682 bp, 9 predicted proteins | sample CryGeymeta201511_FD_81547 | JGI IMG/M metagenome (GOLD analysis project Ga0100387, IMG submission 81547) | Groundwater microbial communities from Crystal Geyser aquifers in Utah, USA - Crystal Geyser metaG 2015-11 | ecosystem: Environmental > Aquatic > Deep subsurface > Groundwater | place: USA... | reverse complement strand
CGCCCCGTGTGAAAACGCAATCGGCGTGAGCGGGCCCAGCTGAACGGCGAGGTGTTACATTTCGTTCCGTTTCCATCTTGATGCACGCTTCGCCGTGCCTACGTCAGGCTTGCAGTCCCCTGCTCCAGGGGACGAGTTGGAGCAGGGAACGTCATGGTTCGACCCTATGGGCGCGCGGCCCACCTCATCCTTCTGCTGGGTTTCGCCCTCAGCCTCTCCGCCTGTCGGCGCGTCGAGGCCGAGGCGCTGCCTCGCCAGGCGGCCAACGATCCCCCCGACTTCGTGGTGGTCAGCCGCACCGCGGAGATCCCCACCTATCCCTGCACGGAGCGCTGCCACTCCCGGCGTGCGCCGAATCCGGAGCCTCGGGAGCTCACGGCCTACCACACGCGCGTCCAGCTGAGGCACGGGCCCGACCCCCACTTCTGCGACTTCTGCCACGTGCTGGAGCATCCCGAGACGTTGCATCGCGTGGACGGAGAGACCTTCGGCTTCGATCAGGCCCACAGGCTCTGCGGTCAGTGCCATGGCGACAAGCTACGCGACTGGATGAGCGGCATCCACGGCCTGCAGACCGGCACCTGGAACGGTGTGGTCACGCGCCGCGTGTGCACCGCCTGCCACAACCCGCACGCGCCCGATCCCATCCACCTCGAGTCCTTGCCCCCGCCGCAGCGGCCCCGGACCGAGTTGGGCTCTCCCGTCGACGAGCCTTCCTCGGGCGAACAGAACGACGCCGAGGTGAGCCCATGAGCTGCTGCGACCAGAAGAACGGCTGTGGCGAGAAGCATCATCTCCCGGTCCTGGAGGTCGAGGCCGAGCCCGAACCGGAGCTCTCCGGGATCGAGGTCGAGGGCATGGAGCGCCTGCAGTCCACGCGCCGCGACTTCTTGCGTCAGGTCGGCGTCGCCGCTGGCGTGACGGCCGCGGCCAGCGCGACCGGCTGCAGCAGCACGACCTGGGAGGAGTACTTCCACCAGCACTACAAGCGCCTCAGCGACGAGGACAAGGCGCATCTCTTCGCCTTGCTCGAGCAGCGGACGCACGAGAAGTACGGCGTCGAGGTCCACATTCGAGACCCTCAGCCCATCGAGGGCGTGGAGTTCGCCTACGCCCTCAACCTCTCGATCTGCACCGGATGCCGCCAGTGCGAGTACGCCTGCGCGAAGGAGAACAACACCTCGCTGGATCCGGAGATGCACTACATCCGCGTGCTCGAGCTCGACAAGGGCACGATGGACGTGGACCGGTCGAACCACTTCTACGAGGGCGAGGTCCCGAAGCCCGACAAGTACTACATGCCCGTGCAGTGCCATCACTGCGCCAACCCGCCCTGCGTCGACGCTTGCCCCGTACAGGCGACATGGCGCGAGCCCGACGGCATCGTCGTGGTGGACTACGATTGGTGCATCGGTTGCCGCTACTGCGAGGCGGCGTGCCCCTACTGGGCGCGGCGGTTCAACTGGGCAGAGCCTTCGATTCGACCCTCCGACATCAACCCGGAGCAGGGCTACCTCTCCAATCGCATTCGGCCCAAGGGCGTGATGGAGAAGTGCACGTTCTGCCTGCACCGGACGCGCGTCGGAAGGAACCCCGCGTGCCTCGAGGCTTGCCCCGTCGGCGCGCGAAAGTTCGGAGATTTGAACAATCCGAACAGCGAGATTCGACGCATCATTGCCACGAAGCGCGTGTACATCCTCAAGGAGGAGCTCGGCACGCTTCCCCGCTTCTTCTACTTCTTCGGATGAGCCGGTACTACAATGCGTAAGCCCATTCAGTTCATCATCATCCTGCTGAAGCACGCTTTGACAGGCAGTCGCATGTACTTCGCGTGGATCTCGTTCCTCGCGTTGGTCTTCGCCATCGGCGTGTGCGCGTACGTGGTGCAGTACCGGAACGGCTTGGTGGTCACGAACATGACCGACCAAGTCAGCTGGGGCGCCTATATCGCCAATTTCACATTCCTCGTCGGCCTGGCAGCCGCGGGCGTGATGGTGGTGATCCCGGCCTATCTGTACAAGAACAAGCCGTTGAAGAAGGTCGTCTGGATCGGGGAGTTCCTGGCCATCGCGGCCGTGCTGATGTGCATCATGTTCGTCACGGTCGACCTCGGTCACGCCGATCGCATGTGGCATCTGATCCCCTTCATCGGCAAGTTGAACTGGCCGATGTCGATCCTGTCCTGGGACATCATCGTGCTCAGCGGCTACCTGGTGATCAACGTCTTCTTGATCACCTACGCGATGTACTCGAAGTACCACGGAGGTCATCCGCGCAAGGGCCTCTACGTCCCCATCGTCTTCATCTCGATGTTCTGGGCCGTCAGCATCCACACGGTCACGGCGTTCCTGTACGACTGGCTCGGCGCGCGACCCTTCTGGAACTCCGCCCTCGTGCCTCCGCGCTTCCTGGCCTCGGCCTTCGTGGCGGGCCCGGCCTTCCTGGTCCTGTCGCTGCAGATCATCGACAAGAACTCCGGCTTCTCCGTGCCCAAGGAGGCGATCAACAACCTGCGCCGCATCATGGCCGTGATGATGGTGGTGAACCTCTTCTTCTTCTCCTCGGAGATCTTCACGGAGCTGTACACGGGGTCGGGCCACGCGGCCTCGGCCATCTACCTGCTCGGTGGTCTCGAGGGCCGACACCTGCTCGTGCCCTACATCTGGTCGGCCGTGGCGTTGAACATCTTCGCGGCGTTCGTGTTCTCGATACCGAAGTTCGCGCTGAACCGCACGCTGCTGAACGTGGCCTGCGTGGCCGCCTTCATCGGTGTGTGGATCGAGAAGGGCATGGGCCTCGTGATCCCCGGCTTCATCCCGTCGCCCCTCGGAGAGATGGCCGAGTACCAGCCGTCCGTGATCGAAGGGCTCGTCTCCGCGGGAATCTGGGCCTTTGGCATCCTGGCCTTCACGCTCAGCGTCAAGGTCGGCGCCGAGATCGAGCGTGGCTCACTGCACGCCGAAGGGGTGGTCTCCGACCTCGACGAGTACGCCACGGACGACGAGCCTCACTCGTCGCCCCCCGTGGCCCACGATGTCGCAGCCACACCGCAGATCGCGATCGCCCAGAGCGCCGAGGTGTCGTCATGAGTCGCTGGATGCTCGCTTCCGTGGCTGGACTCCTCAGCCTCGGCCTCTCGGCCTGTGGCGCCAAGCCGCAGGCGAGCGGCCCGCCGGCGACACGCCTGGACGGCATGAGCCTGGCCGACGTCCCCGGCACCGTCAGCGGCAGCTTGTCGGGCTCGGACTTCACCGTGGTCGAGGCGCGCTATCGCGTCGAGACCTTCCCAGGTCGCGAGCGGGTCGATCTGCTGCTCTCCGACACGCCGCTGAGGCGTTGCGGGCTGCCGATCGTGCGCCAGGGGCGCATCGCTTGGCTGCGCTTCATGGGCACCACCACGCTGCCCACGGGCGAGGCGCGGCTCTCCACGGACGATCAATCGCCCGCCTTCAGCATCCACTACGAGGACGAGGCCGACGGCGACCGAGTCTACGTCGGGCGCGATGGTGGAGACGCTCTGGTCTCCTTCGGCGAGCCCGAGCTCGGCCGCGTCGCGGGCAAGGTCTTCGCCTGCTTCGGCGACGGCCAGGGAAGCTGCATCAAGGGCAGCTTCGTCGCGACGCCCTGTTTCAGTCGTGTCGATGGGCGCACGGTGCGCGAAGGTGTGGGCCTCGAGGACGAAGCGCTCGAGCCGGGTCGTCCAGGAGATCTGGCGCCGGTGGTCTCGCCGACGGCAGGTGGAGGAGATGTCGAGGGTTCGCGCGAGCTCCTTCCGCCTTTGCCGACGCCGGAGCCATCCGCTGGAGCGGAGCCGGAGCACGCTGAGTGATGCAGGACCGTCCGCAGGGCTGGTGGGCCGCTGTCGTGGTCCTCGCGATGCTGTTCGGCTGCGAGGCGGCGAGCCTGCCTGCGACCACGCCGACCTTCGAGGACGTCTCGCCCATCCTGGAGCGCGCGTGCTCGGAGTGTCACGGTGGCGCCACGCCCGCCGCGGGCTGGGCCACGGCTCGCTACACGGACGTGATCGCGTGCGCCGACGATCGCATGCTGCCGCCGACGGCGCCGGGAGACGAGACCTCGCTGCTCGTCGCCGTGCTCGATCAGGACGATCACGCGGGCCTGTTGACCGCACAGGAGCGCAGCCTGCTCCTGGCCTGGCTCGAGGCCGGGGCGGGCTCGAGGCCGCCTGCGATGCATGCGATCGGATTCGCGGATCCGCGCTCGGGTGAGTTCCACGGCGCGGCCCTTCGTGGCGAGCGCTGGCAGCGCATGCTCGACCCGAACCTCGATCGCTCGTGTGGTCGCTGCCACGAGGGCGCGCCCACGCGACCCGACGGTGTGACGGGGTCGGCGGGTGAAGCGCCCGCCTGCACGAGCTGCCACGACGAAGAGCATGGCGTGCTCTCCTGCACGACCTGCCACGGCTCCGCGGGCCACGCCTATCCGCCGCGCGCTGCCTGCTTCTTCGGTGACGAGGCCGGAGACATCGGCGCCCACGCCAAGCACGTGGACGACGTCGGCCTCGACTGCAGCGTCTGCCACGGCGAACACACGACGGACCTGACGGGCATCCACGGTGATGGTGTGGTGCAGGTCGAGTTCCACGATCCTCGCGCCGATGCCTTCCCGGAGCGGCTGGCGGGGACGGTCGCGAGCTACGACAGCGCCACCAAGACCTGCACCGTCGGTTGCCATGACCGCGGTGGCGACAGGCCCACGCCCGTCTGGGGTGCGGATGTGGGTCCCCTGAACTGCAACTCCTGTCACCACGCGCCGCCCGACGATCACTACGCGGGCTTGTGCACGAGCTGCCATCAGGAGCCCAACGCGGACGGCACGGCGTTGGCCGCCGGACCCTTCCACATGGACGGCATGGTCGAGCTGGGCGATGGCTCGGACGACTGCACCGCGTGTCATGGCGTGGACGACGAAGGCTGGCCCGCGGATGGCGCCCATCCCGCCCACCGCGAGCCCGGGCTGCGCGTGCGCGTGCCCTGCGCGAGCTGTCATCTGGCGCCCATGAGCCCGATGGACCCGGGCCACTTCGATCACACGCTCGGTCCCGAGGTGCAGCTGTCGGGGCTGGCCGCCGCGCGCGGCGCCTCGCCGACCTTCGACGGTACGAGCTGTCACGACGTGGCCTGCCACGGCGCGGGGCTTCCGGGCGGCACGCTCACGACGCCGCGCTGGGACGACACCAGCCATGCGCCCGCCCAGTGCGGCGCTTGCCACGCGATCCCGCCGGGGGCACCCCATCCGGACCGCACGACCTGCGCGTCGGCGGTCTGTCATGGAGACGAGATCGTGCCCACGGATCCGCCGATGATCTCTCCGACGGGAAGATCCGTGCACATCGATGGCGTGATCCAGCACGGGGCGGTGACGCCATGAGGCTCTCGCTCATGGTCCCGCTCTTGCTCGCCCTCGCCGGGGCGGGAAGCGTTCAGGCACAGTCGAGCTCCGATGACGGGAGCGCCAGCGACGCGACGGCGAGTGACGCGACGGCGAGTGACGCGACGGCGAGTGACGCGACGGCGAGCGACGCGACGGCGAGCGGCGGTGACGCCGACCCGGACGGGGAAGAGGCGGTCGGGGACCGCATCCCGGGGCGCGCGGCGGCCCGCAGCCATGATCGACCGGCGTCGATTGAGGTGCGTGGCGACGCCATCATGCGCTGGGCACCTCGCTGGGTGCTGGACGTGCGGGAGACCGAGGTCGGCGTCTCTCAACGCTTCTGGCATCGGGTGGACGAGCTGCCTCTCACGATGCGCATCTCCCTCGACGCCGATCGGTTGATGGACGGCCGCGTGGGCGTGCACATCGCCGCCTGGGGCGCGCTCGATCTCACGGTGGACACCGAGGGGGGCATCGCCGCGGGTGACGTGGCGGTGGGCTACGCGGACGCGCGGCTCGGTAAGGCGACCGTCTGGCTCGGGCGCCGCTTCATGACCTGGGGTCCTCCCGGAGGCCTTCACCTCGACGGTGCGGGTGCGCGGGTGCTCCTCCCCGCGGGCTTCGACGCGGAGGTCTTCGCCGGTCGCCCGGTGGTCTCGCGTCTGCTCACGAGCACGGGCGCTTCGGACAACCTCACGCAGCCGACGGGCGCCTACGGGGCGCGCCTGGGCTGGAACGCCGCGGGCCTGGTCGCGGCCGACATCGCCTTCGTTCAGCGCTGGGCCAAGGGCCTCGAGACGGATCGCCTGGTCGACGTCGGCGTGTCGGCTCGGCCGCATCGCTACTTCGATCTGCGCGCCGGTGGCACCTGGGACGTGCGCACGAGTCGACCCTCCCAGGCCTTCGGGGAGGCCGAGCTCGCCGCGACTCGACACGTGCACCTGGACGCGGCCTACACCTACGTCGATCCGCGCGCCCTCTTGCCCGATTGGTCGGTGTTGAAGGCGTTCTCCAGCATGCTCTACGAAGAGGCGAGCCTGGGCGCGACCTTGCATCTGGTCGAGACCTTCGACGTGCGCGTCGAGGGTGCCTACCGCCGAAGCTGGATGCCGGACGTGCAAGACGTCGCGGCGCTCGATGGCTACCGCGTGGACGTCTACGCCCGCATCGTGCCGCGCGATCGTGGCGTCGCTTTGCGCGTCCTGGCCTCGCGGCGAGACGACGGTGTGCAGGGCTACACCTTGCTTCAGGCGGCCTTCGCCGTCGATCCACTGCGCGACCTGCGGCTCGCGCTGGAACTGTCCGCGGCCTTCGACGACGCCCTGGATCGCGAAGCCTACGTGGCCCGCCTCACGGGCGAGTACAAGGTGGCCGACGCCTGGACCGTGGGCGTGACCGTCGACGCGGCCAGGACACCCAGCGCGGATGCCGAGCTTCGTGGCCTGTTGCGCGCCTCCTATCGGCGAGAGGTCACGCCATGAAGCGCCACGCCCTACGGGCAGTCGCTGTGCTCGCCCTCATCGCGCTCGGCGCGTGCACGCACGAGGAGATCGCGCCGCGCGATCAGATCCTGTTCACGCACGGCGCTCACCTGCAGTCGGGCGCCACGTGTTTGACCTGCCACGCCAACGCTGCCAACGCGGACCAGCACGTGGGTGCCCGGAGCCGCCCGCTGATGCCCTCCGAGGCGACCTGCAAGAGCTGCCACTCGGAAGGCGAGCAGGCGCGCTGCGCCTACTGCCACTCGAACCCTGCCGCGCCCCAGACCTACCCTCGGGGCGAGTCTCGCGTGCGCTGGAATCACCCGACCCACACGGCGCCCCAGCGTGGACAGTGTCAGCGCTGCCACCGTGCGGCGGCTGGTGAAGAGTCGGTGATGGCCTTCATCCCGGGCATCCCGGACATGGCCACCTGTCAGGGCTCCTGTCACGAGGAGCAGATGCGCACGCTCGACTGTAGCTACTGCCACTACGACCTCAGCCAGTTCCGCATGGATCAGGTCTCGAGCATCGGCCACGGCCCGGGTTGGGTGAGGCGGCACGGTCGTCGCGCACGCCAGGACGCGCGTCTGTGCAGCCAATGTCACGAGCCGACCTTCTGCAGTGATTGCCACGAGGCCTCGGTCGGCGGACCGCTCGAGCTGCGCGAGCCCACGGACGTCTATCGTGACTTCGTGCACCGTGGGGACTTCCTCGCGCGGCATCCGGACGAGGCGCGCCTCGAGCGCGGCATGTGTGCGCGTTGCCACGGCGTCAGCTTCTGTGACGACTGCCACCGCGAGCGCGGCGTCGGCGGATCGGTCGCGCCCGGCAGCCCCCATCCTCCGGGCTGGCTCGATCCCATGTCGCCGAACGGCCACGGACGCGCGGCGCGTCGCGACATCACCCGCTGCGCCGCTTGCCATGAAGCGGACGCCGCGACCCTTTGCACTTCGTGTCACCGCGTCGGCGGCGCTGCCGGCGTCAATCCCCACTCCCCTGGCTTCGGAGCCGGGCGGGATCCACAGGCTCACGCGGTCTGCAGGGTCTGCCACATCTGATGATCAAGCATAGCATCCCACTCTTGCTCTCCCTGCTCCTCCTCGGAGCCCCGGGCCTCGTTCGGGCCGAGGAGACCTGCGAGATCTGCCATCGGCAGCTGCGCGAGGTGAACCTGCGCGCGCCGGCCATGCAGTGGCCATCGAGCGTGCACGGCCAGCACAACGTCTCCTGTACCCAATGCCATGGCGGCAACGGTCAGGAGCCGAGCACCAACGCGCATGACCCCGCGTCGGGCTTCGTCGGCCATTTGACGCCGATGTTGCAGGCGGAGCGCTGTGGCGGATGCCACGGATCGACCGAGGGTCCGCGTGCGCCGGACGAGGCCAGCGACGCCTGGGCCCAGTGGCGGCAGAGCGCGCACGGCCAAGCTGCGGAGGCCGGGCGGCTCGCCCCCGGCTGCGCAGACTGTCACGGCAACCATGCCGTCTACGAGGTCGCGGACCCTCGTTCCAGCGTCAGCCGCAACCACGTGGTCGACACCTGCGCCAGCTGCCACGCCGATCCCGGCTTGATGACCGACACCAACCTGCCTGGCGACGAATACGACCAATACGTCGAGAGCGTTCACGGCCGGAAGCTCGCCGAGGGCGATCTCGACGTGCCCACCTGCGCCAGCTGCCATGATGCTCATGGCTTGCGCCACGCCACGGATGCCGCAGCCCAGTGCAAGCACTGCCACGAGGAGATCGGCGCTGCCTTCGACAACAGCCGTCACCGCGAGGCCTTCGCCCAGTTCGGGTTCGTGGACTGCGCGGAGTGCCACGGGAGTCATGAGGTCGAAGAGGCCGGCACCCAGCTCATCGGAGGTGGTGCTCAGGCGGCGTGCCGACGTTGCCATGGTCAGGGCCAACCGGCCTTCACCAAGGCGCGCGCCATCGGTCTGGACGTGCACCGCGCCGAGGTCGCCTTCGAGCGAGCGAGCGCGGCCAAGCAAGAGGAGCTGAAGCCTGTCCGTCACGACATGATGCTGGCGTTCCACGCCCTCGACGCAGAGGCCGTTACGGCTGCGGCGAGCCGCATCGTCAGCAGCGTGGGTCCGGCTGGGGCCGAGGACGCCGCCGCGCCTGCCGCCGCCACCCACGAGCCCGAGCATCGGGGACGCACATTCTGGAGCGCCGTCGCGCTGGCCACGATCTTCATCGTCACTCTGGTCGGTGGAGCGCTGGTGGCGCGCCAAAGGAAGCGCGCATGAGCCCTGAGAAGGCCATGAATCGACGTCGCGCGGCCATCCTGCTCGTCGTCTTGACCGTCTCGGGTGTGGGCGCGCTGTACTTGGGTCGCAGCGCCGTGCACGAGGAGGTGGAGCAGTCGAGCGACTTCTGCGTGAGCTGCCATTCCCACTCCGCGGAACATCTCGGCGGGCACGCGGAGCTGGCCTGCGCGCAGTGCCATACGGTGCAAGAGAGTTCCATCTTCCTGCTCTGGTTCGCCGAGGTACGGGGTTCCTCGGAGGCCCCGGACCATGGCAGCGTCTCGTCATCGACCTGCACCACCTGCCACCAACGCAACGCGGATGCGTGGTCGCAGCTGAGCACCTCGACCGGGCACGCCGGCCACAGCGGTCTGGTCACCTGCACCCAGTGCCACGACTCCTCGCTGCACGGGGCCAAGGACGCGGGCGGGGTCTGCACCTCGTGCCACGCGGCGCTGACCTCCAACGAGCCGACCGCGGTCGTCGCCTGCACCTCCTGTCACGTCTTCGCCGCCGCCCCCGCCTTCGTCGCCCTGGGCGACCAGGATCGACGGCGCCCCGACACCGCTCTGGGCGGGCACGCCGCAGTGGACGCGACGCGCCTGCACGGCACGGTCGAATGCGGTCGCTGTCACAACCCTCATCTGCCCAACCCGACGGGGCACATGGCTTCGGACTGCCGCACCTGCCACCGCGTGAACCTGCCCGAACAGGTGGCCGGCGGACCGGCGGGTCACCAGAACTGCCGTGGCTGTCACGACGTCCATGGGCCGCGGGAGCAGCCGGCGTCCGAGTGCATCCAATGTCACCGCATGCCTGGCAGTCGCCGTGGCACGCGCTGGGCGGTGTCGCCGACACCCGTGCCGGAAGCCGAGCGCGTCGTGCTGCGCGAGACGATCAGTCATGGCGCGCAGTGTCAGCGCTGTCATCGCCCCCACACCTGGGTCGCGGACGCGCATCGCTGCGCCGAATGCCACGAAGAGAAGGTGGAATCTATCGCGCGTATGCCCGCCAACAGTCATGGCGACTGTCTCGGGTGTCATGATCCGCACCGTGCGCCGCCCACCGCGAGCATCTGTCGTAACTGTCACGAGGACAAGGTCCGTGCGGCACGCGCGGCGCGTCCGGCGCCGCACCGTGACTGCACAAGCTGCCACGATCCGCATCAGCCCAGGCCCGAGGCGAACCGCGTCTGCGGCTCGTGCCACGCGGAGCCGCACAATCAGCTCGGTGGCCAGCCCGAGCGTCACCGCGACTGCATCTCCTGCCACGACCCGCACGGCAACCCGCGCGAAGGGGCACGCACGGCGTGCACGACCTGTCACGCGCAGGAGAGCCAGTCTCTGAGCAGGGCGCGCAATGTTCCCGCGCAGCATCAGTGCGCGAACTGCCACATCCCGCACCGGTTCGCGCCCAAGTCGAACGCGCTGATTCAATGCAACCATTGTCATCAGCAGCCCTCGGCGCACAACTCGAACCACCACGGTCCCTGCACCAATTGCCACACGCCGCACGAGGCGCCGCTGGGACGCGCGCCGAACTGCCGCGGCTGTCACGAGGAGATCACGCCCGCGGTGCGCGGCCATCAGCAGTGCAACCGCTGCCACGTGCCGCACCGCAGCGCCGTGGCCGCGCTGGGCCAGTGCCAGAGCTGTCACGCCTCGCAGGTGCGCGCCCTCGCGTCGTGGCCGGCGGAGTCGCCGCATCACGGACGCTGCGAGCGCTGTCACACGCCTCACGAGGAGGGCCACATCGAGCCCTGCGCCACCTGCCATCGGGACCACCAGAACCCGCAGCACATGGGCGCCCACCCGCAGTGCACGGGCTGCCACACGCCGCATCGGCCGGTGCCGCCGAACAACGACTGGCAGTCCCGCTGTGGCGATTGTCACCGCGATCAGGCGGCGGGAGTGGCCACGTCCACCGGCACCCACACGCGCTGCAAGAACTGCCACGAAGTGCCCGGACCGCCCCTGCCGACCTGTCAGGGCTGCCACGAGAACCAGGCGACGCATCTGCTCCACTCCGTGGCGCAGCACGCCACCTGTTCGGACTGCCACGCCGATCACAGCAACGCGCCGCCGACGCGCGCGTCCTGCACCCACTGCCACCGCGAGCGTCAGAACCACTTCCCGGACGCGGACACCTGCCAGCGCTGTCACCCCTTCCGCCTCGGCGCGCCCACGCATATGCCGGCGGCGCTCCGCGACGTGGCCGGCAGTCCGCAGGCTCAGCCCTAGCGCGGCCGCGACTCACGCACGGTGCAAAGCGTCGACCTCGACGGCGCGCACCGTGTCCGTGTCCGTGTCCGTGTCCGTGTTTTGGTCGTGGAGCGGGCATCGTGCCCCGTCGCTGTTTGACGCACGCATTCGGAGACGGAGTCCGGCTGGGCCCGCAGACGGGGTCTGTTCGTTTGGGTCATGCCCTCCACTAGCGCAGGAGGCGTGACAGCCACCGCTGGCGCGACTCCTGCGCCACAAAGGCGTGACCCAAACGAAGTAACTGTTCACGGGTGGCGTTGAAATGGCGATCGACGCGTGCGACTTGGTGTGCATG
>Ga0100387_10004357_pt1 | contig 11700 bp, 11 predicted proteins | sample CryGeymeta201511_FD_81547 | JGI IMG/M metagenome (GOLD analysis project Ga0100387, IMG submission 81547) | Groundwater microbial communities from Crystal Geyser aquifers in Utah, USA - Crystal Geyser metaG 2015-11 | ecosystem: Environmental > Aquatic > Deep subsurface > Groundwater | place... | reverse complement strand
TTCCTGATTTTACTAAAATATTATCTTCCGAAGCTGTTTTTAGGGCTGAATTTGATAGTAGTGATTTTCATCGTGCTATTAAACAAATATCTCTTTTTGCTAGACAAGCTTCAAATATTGCTTTATGTGATTTTGAGAAAAAAAAGATTTACATACACACCAATGGTGGCGTTGGAGGCAATGCTGAGGCTACTGTTGAAACTAAATATAGTGGAGAAAAACTTAGTCTTGCATTTAATTATCGCTATTTATTGGAATATATGAAAATGGTAACTGGAGAAACAGTGTCTTTGGTATGTAGTGGACCATTGGCTCCGGTTCAATTTATTGATATTTCTAAAAAAGACCTTCTTCACATTATAATGCCAGTAAGAGTTTAATATCCCAGTTCACTAAGAACTGACTGTACGCCTCCAGGGAATTGAATTGCGGCATCTTTTTGCTGTTGACGCATTGCTAGTAACTCTGCTGGATTTGAAGTAATTAATTTGTGTTCTTTAGGGGAAGCAATAATCCGCATTGCTACATGATTGGCTCCTGCAAAAAACAATCCCTCTCCTACGCCAGCAGATAGTAGTAGGTTTTTTTCTCCCTGAGAAAGGTAAAAAACCTTTCCCAGTTTTTCAATAGCAGCTGAAGATTGTTTTAGCAATACCTGTATGGAAGAATTAGTAACAATAGCCTTCCCCATATCTGTTCCCAAAAAATCTTCCACATCTTGAGTGATTGTAGTTACCCCTAAATAATACTTCCTAGCTCTTTTGGCAATTCCATATAAGAATAAAGCTGAGTCTGGGTGTTGCATAAGATACCAAGCTTCATCAACTATAAGAATGCGCCGATTAAGATCTTTTTTTATCTTTGTCCAAATAAAATCAAGGATAACATACATAGCTAGAGGGCGAAGTTCATTACTAAGATCTTTAATATCAAAAACAGTAAACTGATTTTGTAAATCAATATTCGAAGGTTGGTCAATAATACCTCTAAGGCTGCCTTTGACAAACTTTTCTAATCTTGCCGCTAAAGAGGCTGACTTTTCCTCTTCCATGCCGATTAATACTTTGTATAAATCCTCAATCAAAGGGGGAGGCGCTTTTTGTGTTTTTGGTTCTGGGGTTATTCCCTTTTGTTTGTAGGTGGAAACCAATGCTCGATCTAAAATTGCTTCTTCTATGGGGTCTAGTTGACCCATAATGATCTTAAAAAGAGAATGGAGCGATAGAATTTTTAACCCCAGCTCGTTTTCACCTTCTTCATAAACTTGTGAAAGATCAAAAGGATTAATACGTACCGGAGAATTGAAAGAGAACGTGATTCTATCCCCTCCCACCATTTGGCATAGGTTACTATATTCAGACTCCGGGTCTATAACTATAACTTCAGTATCAAAAAACATAGATCTTAATGCCTCTAGTTTGACAAAGTATGATTTCCCCGCACCAGACTTAGCAAACACCACAGAATTTGCGTTTTCTAGAGAGAATCTATCAAACACAATTAACGACTCGTTATGGGCATTAATTCCATACATAATTCCTTTATTGTCAGTAAGTTCTGATGAGGTAAATGGAAAAGTGCTGGCAAGACTAGTGGTATCCATGTTGCGATGAATCTGGAGATTGTCATGACAAAGTGGAAGTGTTGTCTTAAATCCTGCTTCCATTTGTAGGGTAGCTGGTTTTGAAACGATAAGTAGTGCTCCAAGGGTGGACTGAATCTGTTTTGATATTGTTTCCAATTCTTTTTCGCTAGTAGCAGAAAAGGTGGCATATAGACCATATTGAAAAAAATGCTCTGTTCCCTTTGCTAGTTGTTCTTGGAGAGATCTGGCATCTTCCAACTGTACTTGAGTTGAAATGTTTGCAATTTTACCAGATTGTATATCGGTTTGGATTTCAGCTTCCATTTCACCAATTTTCCTTTTTAGGTCTTCTAAAACCCCCTTACCTTCAGTGGGATAAATAAACATACTTATTGAAAGTGGGTAATCAAAATTAATTAATGGGGCCAACCAGTTGGCATCAACAAATCTGGGATAACCAGCTACAAAAAGCGTTTTATATAAAACGCTACCTATTTTAAGGTGTGAAAAATCAACCTCAATAGATGGTGGTGCAATGATATCTGTAAGGGTTGTGAGTCCTTGAGCAATTTTTTGAGGTGTAGAGAATTTTGGATCCTGATTATTCTTATTTACTTTGGTTTTATTTAAAAAATTAAATTTCATATGTTTTATTTAGCGTACTGAGCCGATGAGTTTTGTGTTTTATTTGTATAAACTACTTTGGGTGCCTGGGGCTGTGTGGGCATTGACGTTGTCATGGGAACTGCTGTTTGTATTGGTATTGGCACCGGCTGTTTTTGAGAAGTTAATATCCCTTGAGGCATATTGGTTTTTGGTGTTGGAGATGGAGTTTGGGTATTAATCTGATTAAACATTGGCTTGGTTTCTTTGGGTGTGGTACTGGGCTTGGTGGTAACAATGGGGATACTATATTCTCTGCTTGTTCCCAATCTTTGACCAACAGATTCTTCGTTATACATTCCGTAAAATAATTCAATAACCTGTTGTGTGTTAAGTTGGTGACATTGTAGACCGAGTCTTCCAAACTGTCTTACAATATGATCCCTTTTGGGATATAGATTCATTTTAGCTCTTTCAAGGATATACCCTTTTGGATATGGTAGTTTTTGGGTTTTACTAAAAGAGGCCGCAAGGGTGGGGGTGAGTCCAAGCTCAAGTGATGTGAAGGGAATTACCACATAAAATTTTTTATCCAAAACTCTATTGTCTTTTACAAGGTTTTCTACAAAAATTCGATACTGTTTTAATTGATCAAGCAATAACTGTTTTTTTTGTTTCTGCTCTTGTTCTTTAATTAGGTTAATATAGTTGGTGACGTCTTTTATGGCTGATCTAATCATAATTTGGATTGAGAAAGTTAAGGAATTTAGCAATCCTGCGTAAGCATAAATAATTGCATCTTGTTCCATTTCTGATAACAAATCAAAATTAATTGCTGTTACTTGTAAAATAATACTACAAGACCCATCTTTGTTAATGGTAATATCGTCTAATATATCCAATATATCTACATGGTCTTGAGTGCTTGCTTGAATAGGGGTAACAGCGTTGGGCATATTTTAATTTTAATTAGAGATAATTTTAAGCGGAGGGATAATATTCCCATGAGCTTCGATTTTAATTGTATCAAAGCTATATGTGTCATGCTCAATTATGAGAGAGTAATTGCCGTTTTTAAGGGGTGTTGCTATAAAAAATTGTCCCAATCGATTTGTTTTTATTGCTCTAACTGGCAAATTAGTATTGTCTCTTATTTCAATAATAGCATTAGGAATTAATTGCCCGGTTTTAGTCATAATCGCCCCCACAATAGTGTTGGGCAAATCTGGCATAGGTGGCATTTGATCTTCGGAAAACACGGGAGGCATATTTGCTATTTGTCTTGGATCTATTATTTCTGGTTTTAGACTTTTAACTTTTAATGGTGTTTGAATTGGTGGGGCATTAATGATTATTGGTTTGACATTTTCTATTTGGGGTTGATTTTCCACCTTAATGATCGGCTCTTTTGGGTTGTTTAATATTGGGTTTGGCGTGATTTGTTTGGGTTGGATATTGGGAGCTTGTATTGATTGTTGTGGTAAAGATTGTGTGTTTTGTGACACATTTACATTTGGTTTATTTGTTTCAAACATAGTATTTATATTGTTAACCATTTTTTGCTCATAAGCATCTATGGGGTTTTGAGGTTTTTGTTGCATAGATTTCATATAGGGTTGTAATAGTTGACTCCTACTTAATTTTGTTTGTGGCGGTAATGGGTTGTTGGTTTTTATATTAAACATCAAATATGGTGGGGGGTTGCCGGAAACTTTCCATAGATATTGAGTGGGGCTATATATTGATTTGATAAAATTTATTAACCAAACATCTAAAGATCTTTCTTCATATGGTAAAAAAGCTAATGCAAGACCCAGTATGACAAATATTACTACTAGCGGATAGCGAAAAATTACAGGAATGATTAATGCTTTGCTAAATAAAAAAGCACACAATATACAAGCCCCTAGCATTGCAAATTGCTTGATCGTCATGTTGCCTATGAGACGAAATTGATATTGAGTAACATTTTGGGGGATAGGATGTTGTTCCATGTAGATAGTATAACATTACAATTGGTACGCGCGCATTATAAAATAGACATTAATAGTTGTAATTTGACTTTTATATATTAGTTATCTTTAATTAAAGTAATATAAATTTATTAGTAAAAATATGAATAAAAAAACCATTCTTGATATTAATTTGACTGCCAAATCTATAGTGATTAGAGTTGATTATAATGTTCCACTGGTAAAAAAGGAAAGTGAATATGAGGTATCTGGTGATGTTCGCATAAGAGAGTCTTTGAAAACCATAAATTACATACTAAAACAAAAACCATCAAGACTAGTAATATTATCTCATTTGGGACGTCCTGAAGGAAAAGTGGACCTTAAATATTCTCTTGAGCCCGTTGCGCACAAACTAAGTGAACTTATTAACATTCCTGTTGAATTTATAAAAACTACTCCAAATAAATCTTTAGTTGAGGAAATTAAAAATAAAAACAATGGTGAAATAATTATGTTAGAAAACCTGCGTTTTTATCCACAAGAGGAGAAAAATGATATAGAGTTTTCACATATTTTAGCCGACTTAGGAGATGTTTATGTAAATGAAGCATTTAGTAATTGTCATAGAGCCCACGCTTCAATTGTAGGAGTTTCTCAGTATTTATCTGTAGTAGCTGGGTTGGGATTAGAAAAAGAGATTAGTATGATAACCAAAGCAATAGAATCACCAGAGGCACCTTTAGTGGTAATTATCGGAGGAGCTAAAGCAACTACTAAAATCCCTATTCTGGAAAAACTTTTTGTGAAGGCTGACTATGTGCTTTTGGGCGGTGGGGTAGCTAATACTTTTCTAAAAGCACTGGGATTTGGTATTGGTCAATCTATTTATTCTCCTGAAAGTATGAGGCTATGTCAGAATTTAATTTGGAAAGCTACTAGAGCAAAAACCAGACTATTATTACCATCTGATTTGGTAGTGGGTAGATTTGAGACTGGAATAAGTGCTGGTATAGTTGATAAAGAAAAAATCCCCCTACAAATGCAAGCTTTAGATATTGGTCCCAAAACCACATCTGATTACTCTGAGATTATTGCTCAAGCTAAAACAATCATTTGGAATGGTCCCATGGGTGCAATTGAAAAGCCTGCTTTTGTTGGTGGTAACAATGCTATTTTGCACTCTGTGGCTTCTAATTCTGGGGCAGTAAGTGTGGTAGGTGGGGGCGAAACTCTTTCTGCAATTGAGTTAAATGAAGATATTAAACATATTTCCCATGTTTCTACTGGGGGTGGGGCCATGCTTGAGTTAATTGAAAAAGACACTCTCCCTGGACTTGAGGTTTTAGCAAATAAGTAGTTTTTAAAATATGCCCATTATAACGCCAACAATATTAGAATCGAACATTTTAGATTTTGATGAAAAACTATTAAAAATTCAGCAATTATGTTCTCGGATCCAAATTGATATTATTGATGGTAAATTTGTCGACAATAAAACACTATATCCAGAAGAATGGCCTCAGTTTGGTTCCAATTTATCCATAGATGTTCATCTAATGGTTTTAGAGCCAGAGACATGGCTTTCGAGGTTGAAAATTAGGCAAGTAGAAACTATTATTGGCCAATATGAGGCGATAAGAGATATTAAATCCTTTTTTAAAAACACTTTAGATATGGGCAAAAAGATAGGTTTAGCCCTTGATATTGACACCCCTGTAACAATTATAGAGGATTGGATGATGACTGATTTATCTGTGATTGTTTTGATGGCAATTAAAACTGGGTATTCTGGTCAAGAGTTTGACGATACGGTGTTACCCAAAATTGAAGCAGTGCGTCAAATCGTAGGTTATTCTGCGGAAATAATTGTAGATGGAGGGATAAATTTGGAAACCGGAAAACAATGTGTTAATGCTGGAGCAGATGTTTTGGCCTGCAATACCTTTTTTTGGCAAAACCCAGAAAACAACCTAACACAATTATCACAACTTTAACTATTACAATAATATGAACAAAGTGTTGCTACAAAAAACAGCTAGTCTTATTAGGCAAGATGTTGTTGTAATGTTGGGAGAAGCTGGTTCTGGTCACAGTGCTGGGTCTTTGGGTATGGCCGATATCTTCGTATCTCTATATTTTCAGTTATTACATCACAAGTCTTTGAACCCATGGTGGAACGACAGGGATCGCCTGCTCGTTTCTAATGGACATATTTGTCCTGTATGGTATGCCACCCTAGCTAGAGCTGGATATTTTGAAAAAAATAAAATTTATACACTTAGACAAATCGACAGCAATTTACAAGGCCATCCACAATTTCGTAGCGTACCAGGGGTTGAAAATACCTCTGGTCCTCTTGGGCAAGGAGTTTCTTTATCAATTGGGGTGGCTTTGGCGGCCAAGTTGAAACGTCAAACATGGAAAACTATATGTATTACTTCTGATGGAGAACAACAAGAAGGTCAAGTTTGGGAAGCCTATATGGCTGCAAAAAAATTTAGTTTAGATAATTTAATTTTTATTATGGATCGTAATCATATTCAAATTGGTGGAGACACAGAAAATATTATGCCTTTAGAATCATTGCGCGAGAAGTTGGAAGCTTTTGGATTATTTGTATTAGAAATTGACGGTCATGATTTTGAACAAATTGAAGATGCTTATTACAAGGCAATGACAATCAAAAAACAGGCTACAATGATAATTGCCCACACCATTCCGGGTAAGGGGGTTCGGTTTATGGAAGGTGATTATAAATGGCATGGGAAAACACCCAACAAAGAAGAAACTGAAAAAGCTCTACGCGAACTAGATAATAATAAAGTGTTATTTTGAAGCTGGATATAAAACAATATTTTAGAATTTTGTGGGATTTTAAAAGATATTAAATCACCTGTCTGTTGGTAGATAGATGATTTAGTATGATAAAAATACATGTCTCAATTTTTATCAACTCGCGATGGTTTTGGTCAAGGCTTATATGAGTTAGTTAAAGACCATAAAGACATTATGGTTTTGACTGCTGATTTGGCAGAAAGTACTAGGGTTTCTGCTATTGCTAAAGACTTTCCAGATCAATTCATTGATTGTGGCGTTAGTGAGCAAAACATGATGGGTATTGCAGCTGGATTGGCTCAGGAAGGTCTTGTACCATTTGTAAATTCCTTTGCGGTTTTTAATCCTGGTCGCAACTGGGATCAACTGCGAGTTTCTGTGTGTTATTCGAACTTACCAGTTAAAATAATTGGCCATCACTGTGGGTTTAGCTCGGGTGAAGATGGAGCCACTCATCAAGCGTTTGAAGATCTAGCCATCACTCGCTGTCTACCTAATTTATCCATTATCCAGCCTTGTGATTATCATGAAGCTCAAAGCTGTGTAGAGGAAATTTATAAGCAAAAAAGTCCAGTTTATGTACGTGTTGGCAAATATGAACCTGACCCAGTGATTATCAAAAACAATAGCTTTGAATTTGGCAAGGCTCAAGTTTTGACCGAAGGCACAAGGTTGACTCTGATCTCATCGGGATTTTTTACCAGAATCTGCTTAGATATCGCCCAAGCAATTGGAGATATTGAAACAATCAAGATTAGCACGATTAAGCCTTTGGACGAAGAAACAATTTTAAATTCAGTTAAAAAGACTGGTAGAGTCGTTGTTGTAGAAGACCATCAAATAGTTGGTGGTTTGGGCTCGGCTATTACTGAGCTTTTGTCAGAAAAATTACCTACATCAGTTTTGAGATTGGGTATGAACGATCAATTTGGAAGATCAGGATCTATTAATGAATTACTCAATTATTATCAACTAGACTATACTAGTCTTAAGCAAAAAATTGCTAAATTTACCAAGGGAATTATATGAAATTTGACCTTATAGTTTTCGGTTCAGCTTTTTATGATACCTATATTACCTCTGATGAGTTTAAGGTTAAACACACTCAAGAAGGAATGATGTTATGCGAGTTATATGGTAAAAAAATTGAGATTAAAGACGTTGTGGTTACCATGGGTGGTGGAGCTACTAATGCTGCGGTTTGTTTTGAACGGATGGGTTTGCAGTCTGCGCTAGTTTCTTGTTTGGGTAGGGATAGTTGGGGAAGGATGGTAAAAGAACAATTAGAACAGGAAGGAGTTAGTTTGTTATATCTACAAACCGACAAAAAATATAAAACTAGCAGCTCTATTGCTTTGGTAGGAAATGACGGTGACCGGACTATTTTAGTACACCGAGGAGCTAGTAATCATATCTCTTGGCATAATGTTGATTGGAATAGGTTGGATGGATGTTGGGCTTATATTTCAAGCTTGGGAGGTGATTTTAGTTTGTTGGATAAAATTTTATTCTGGGCAAACGATAAAAAGATAAAACTAGCCTTTAATCCTGGAGGCGGAGAGTTAAAAGAAGTTAATAAACTAAATAAAACTCTTTCAAATCTGGAGATTTTACTGCTTAACAAACAAGAGGCAATTCAGCTTACTGGAGATAAAGAATTAAAAAAAACCTGGTTTTATGAATGTGGAGCACAAATTACAGTCGTAACTGATGGTAAAAACGGTGCTGATGTTTTTACTGCTGACAAAAAATACTACCACCAAGATGCTATTAAAACTGAGGCGGTGGAAGTAACTGGAGCAGGAGACGGCTTTGGATCCGGATTTGTATCTGGAATTGTCAATGAACTATCTATAGAACAAGCATTAAAATTAGCTGCTTACAATTCAGCTTCTGTTGTTGAGCATATTGGCCCCAAGGCTGGAATTTTATTTTGGCCGGAAGCTAAAAAACTTCTTAAAATTTAAGTTTTTCATTACTTGAAATTTTGTAGCTTACCGATACAGTATGTTTGTAAGCACTGAGAATACGTATAAAAATATTTATCTCACTACTTATTTATAATAATTGTACGACTATAGTCAGACACAAATAACTAATTCCAAAAGAAAGCAAAAAAAAACTAAAAAAAGTGCATTTATAAGTTTTATTTTTATCTTGTTAATTTTAACATTAGTAATATCTATTAAAAACCAACTTCAGACAGATGAGAAACCGCTTAGTCCTACTTCTAATTTGGAAAATAGTAATTTAAGTCAAAACAACTCCATTCAAACTCAGAACCAAACAAACCCCAGTTCAAAACCAAACACTTCAAGAGTAACGCCCAACCCAATATCAATAAATTCCAAAGTTAATGAAGTTAATGAATTGTTTGCAAATAAGCAAGGGAGTTATGGTTGGTATGTACAATCACTTGTTAGTGGTGAAGGTTACGGGAGTAATTATGATTTTGCTTATACCGCAGCATCGATAAATAAAATTCCTATTATGATTAGTTTTTTGCAAAATGTGGAAAGTGGTACTTTTTCTTTGGATGACAAATATACATTAACTCTAAGAGATATAGAAGAAGGATCTGGAACATTACAATACCAAACACTAGGAAGTACATGGACATACCAACAGTTAGTTGAATTTTCAGGTCATTACAGTGACAACACTGCAATTAATGCTTTACATCATTTGGTGGGTTTTGATTCTCCACAGCGTTTAGTTGATCAATATAATTTAAGCCATACCAATATCAATAAAAACACTAGTTCTCCAAAAGATATGGTTACTTTACTATCAGTTTTATATTCGCAAAAAATTATAAAAGATGATTTGTTAAACCTTTTTTATAAATCATTACAAAACACAGAATACGAAGAAGATTTAATACCAGAAGGAGTTCCAGATAGTGTTGCAGTCTCACATAAAATTGGATGGCAAATACAAGTTTGGAGTGATTGTGGTATTGTTTTTAGTAGTAAACCATACGCCTTGTGCATTATGGATAATAATATATCAGAAACTGAAGCTCGGGAAATTATTCCACAAATATCACACAAAATATGGACATGGGAGGGAATTTAGTTACAATTCTTCTAAATGAGTGGCGTTAATAGGAGGACTTTCTTTAATAAACTCCAAATATTTTTCGGTTGTAGAGAGTCTTTTGTGTCCGGCTAATTTGGAAACTAAAGTCATGGGGGTTCCAGCTTTAAGTTGGTGAGCAATAAAGGTGTGGCGCAAATCATTAACAGTTGCTCCTTTAATATCAGCAATTCTAAAATAGCGGTCCAAAGCTGTACGAATATTTCTTACTTGAAACTGTTTACCGGTTTTGGTAATAAATAAGGAATTATTAGTAACTCTCGGCCTGGCTTCTAGCCAGATATCCAAAGCAGTTTTGGCTGGTTTGTTCAAAGGGATAATTCTAGTTTCATGTGATTCATATGCTTCAATACGGAGCTTGTTTCCTCCCATAATATCCTCAAGAGTTAATCTTGCAAGTTCACTTATACGTATGCCTGTTTGTAAAAATAATTCTACAATTGCATACATTCGCGGATCATTACGGCAAGCATCACGCAAACTACGATACTCCATTTTGGTAAGAATTCTAGGTGGAGTAAGTGTATATTTGGGATGAGAAACCGATTCGCTAGGATTACCTTCCAAGTTTTGAAAGGCTATTAAATAGCGAAAATAGGTTTTAACAGAGTTTAATTTGCGTGCTACAGATTTGGTAGTATATTTTTTATTTAACAAATCATTTTTAAACGCCTCAATATCAGCACTAGTAATTTGATCAATAGTAGCTAGACCTCTGCTGGTTAAAAATTGGGTAAATTGTAGAATATCATTGCCGTATGCTAAAATTGTGGCATGGGCCTTGTTTTTGCTTTTTAAAAAAGCAATAAATTCTTGTTGGCTTTGATTTAAAGCAATTAACATATTATTTCTTAGGCAAAGGAAGAATCAAATAATAGCTTATAATAACTCAGAAAGAGATAAAAGTCAATGCAAATAAATAAACTACTTCCCTGGTTTTTAATATTGTGTATTGTTTTTTTGATTATATCAATAATTTCAAATATTTATGCTATGGTTAAGGCTCAAAATAGATTATTAGATGCTGAGCAAAAAGTAGCAAGTTTAGAAAAAGAACAACAGCATTTAATAGAGGAAAAAACTCAGCAGACATCTCAAAATTATTTAGAAGGGCAGATTAGAAATAATCTTAAACTTGTTATGCCTGGAGAGACTTTAGTAGTTATCCCTTCTCAACTTAAACAACTAGATGAAGAAACGGTCTATAAGTATACTCCAAAGGATAAACAAGAAAACTCTACCCAAAGACCACTGGATGAATGGGTGGCTTTAATTTTATAATAAATTGCCTCTGGAGTACCTTTCTGGTATGATACTAGTTTGTATATAGCGGGTGGGGGGTAAGTATCCCGCGAGGCTCATAACCTCGCCTAACCTCTGGAGCGTTACCGGGGACCCGCTACCAAAACAGGAATTTAGGAATATAGGAATTAAAGAATTTAAGGGAGAGAACAATTTGTTTTCCATAAATTCCTAAATTCATTAATTCTTAAATTCCTAATTTTTTCTGGCAGGGTAGCTCAGTGGTAGAGCAGAGTCTTCATAAGGCTAAGGTCGCGGGTTCGATACCCGCCCCTGCTACAAAACATTTTTGAAATTATTGGTATTTTTGTATTTGTTTTT
>Ga0100387_10004355_pt1 | contig 11700 bp, 9 predicted proteins | sample CryGeymeta201511_FD_81547 | JGI IMG/M metagenome (GOLD analysis project Ga0100387, IMG submission 81547) | Groundwater microbial communities from Crystal Geyser aquifers in Utah, USA - Crystal Geyser metaG 2015-11 | ecosystem: Environmental > Aquatic > Deep subsurface > Groundwater | place: USA... | reverse complement strand
TGCAATGGGAATTTTGCGAAGGAGCGGCGTAGTTATTCATACGCCCGACTGAGCAAGACTTTCCAGTGCGGACAAGGGACCAGCGAGGGCGCGCGAGTATTCATGCAATATCCGGGCTAGGTTAAATGTGGATTGGGAGCGGCTTTAGCCGCCCCGGCAGGCGCAAAGGTAAAACGTGTGGTCTTGGCGAGCGTCTCCCCCTTGCGCCTGCCGGCGCATCGGGACACGGTCCACCGCTACGAACCGGGTCTGTCGCCACCGGCCCGTACCTGCCTTGCCGGCTTGAAGGACTTGGAATTGATGCCGAACATCCAGTGGTTGCGCCAGGCGGCGTAGACGGCGTTGGGGTATTCCGCTTTGCCCAGGCTGCCGTTGTAGCGCCCTAGCGCCCGGAACAGGTTGCCGCGTTCGATGTCGAGGTAGTGGCGCAGGATGTTGGCGCCGTAGCGGAGATTGGTGCGCAAATGGAACAGGTTATGTTCGCGGCTGCCGATGGTGTCGACCCAGAACGGCATCACCTGGGTGAAACCGCGTGCGCCCACCTCGGAAACCGCGTATTTCTTGAAACCGCTTTCTACTTCGATCAAGCCCAACATCAATTCGGGATCGAGGCCGGCGCGGTGGGCTTCGTAGTGCAGGGTGTTGAGAAAGTCGCCCCGGAATTCGGCGTCCGGGATGCGGCGTTTAAGACGCCACGACATTTCCGCGAGCCAGGCCTGGACATAGGGCGAGTCGGCGAAGGCGGCACGCTCGACGGCGGAATCGGATACCGCCTTGGAGAGTTGCGAGCGCACGCTGTCGGAGAGGGGCTCGTATTTCTGCGCCCCCGCCCAAGCGCCACCGGCCAGGAAGGCCAGCAGCGCCACTCCAACCATCAGTCCGTGTTTCGACATCCTTTTACCCGCTCCTCGATAAACTTCGCCGCCTCAACCTGAGCAATCCGCGTGCCAGCGGCGTCACCGCGGCCCTGGTATTCCAGCATCCCCTCCTTCAATCCACGCTCGCTGACCACCACGCGATGCGGCACGCCGATCAATTCCATGTCCGCGAACATCACGCCGGGGCGCTCGTCGCGATCGTCCAGAACCACGTCGATACCGGCGGCAATTGATTGATTATAGAGCGATTCCGCCGCTTCCCTGACCGCATCGCTGCGTTTCAGGCCCAGCGGCACGATGGCTAGTTCGAATGGGGCGATGGCCTGTGGGAACAGGATGCCTCGCTCATCAAAGCCCTGCTCGATGGCCGCGGCGACAATGCGGGAGATGCCGATGCCATAGCAGCCCATGGCCATGATCCGCGACTTGCCGTTTTCATCCAGGTAGTTCGCCTGCAGTGCCTGGGAATATTTGTCGCCCAGTTTGAAGATATGGCCGACCTCAATGCCCCGGCATAGGTCCAGTTGCCCCAGGCCGTCCGGGCTGGGGTCGCCGACCACAGTGTTGCGGAGGTCGGCCACCGCGGGTTCGGGCCCGGGGTTGCCAATATCGCGGCCGAAGTTGACGCCGATGAAATGGAAGCCCTCTTCATTGGCGCCGCAGACAAAATCACTCATCGCCATGACCGAGCGGTCGGCGTGGATGGGGAGGTTGAGCCCCACCGGGCCGAGGGAGCCGACGCCGCAGCCCAGGGCTGTCCGAATCTCGCCGTCACTGGCGAATTCCAGAGGGTTGTGCACGCCGGCCAGCTTGCCGGCCTTGACTTCGTTCAACTGGTGGTCGCCACGCACCAGGAGGGCGACCAGGCCGCCGGGGTTTGCAGCGCTCTCCTCGCCGCGCACGATCAGGGTCTTGATGACCTGGTCGGCGGGCACCTTCAATGCGGCGGTGACTTCCTCGATCGTGTGTGCCCCGGGGGTGGCCACTTTTTGCATTGCCTGGGTTGCCGGGCCGCGCGGGGTAGCGGGTGCCAGCGCCTCGGCCATTTCCACGTTGGCGGCGTAATCGGAGTCCGGGCAGAAGGCAATGGCGTCTTCGCCGGAATCGGCCAGGACGTGGAATTCATGCGAGCCGGAGCCGCCGATGGCGCCGGTGTCCGCCGCCACGGCACGGAATTTCAACCCCAGACGAGTGAAGATGCGTGAGTAGGTGGTATACATGATCTTGTACGTCTCATCCAGGCTGGCTTCGCTCGCGTGGAAGGAATAGGCGTCTTTCATCAGGAATTCGCGCGCGCGCATGACCCCGAAGCGGGGGCGGATCTCATCGCGGAACTTGGTCTGTACCTGATAGAAGGTGATTGGCAACTGGCGGTAGGAGCGGATTTCCTTGCGGGCGATGTCGGTGATGACTTCCTCATGGGTGGGGCCGAAGCAGAAATCGCGCTGATGGCGGTCCTTGATCTTCAGCATCTGCGGCCCGAACACCGCCCAACGCCCGGATTCCTGCCACAGTTCCGCCGGCTGTACGGCGGGCATCAAAAGTTCCAGGGCGCCGGCGCGGTTCATCTCTTCGCGTACGATGGCTTCCACCTTGCGCAGCACCCTCAGGCCGAGCGGCATCCAGGTATAAAGGCCAGAACCGAGGCGGCGGATGAGGCCGGCGCGCAGCATGAGTTTATGGCTGACGAGTTCCGCCTCGGCGGGGGCTTCCTTGCTGGTGGAGAGAAAAAACCGGGAAATGCGCATGGTAGGCTTCAGGGTCCGAAAAGAAGCGAATGGTAACAAATGCGACCGTTTTCCCGTCAGCGCAAAGGCGCGCAAGAACCCGTCCAGATCAGCGAACGCCAGGGCGTGCGCTATCTGCATCTGGGTGGCCCGGCGGTGCAGAGCGCGATGCGCATCAGGGAACCATGGGCGCTGGAACTGGAATACACCCGCGCCATGCTTGGGTTTCTGCTGTTTTGCCCCAATCCCCGCGACATCGCCCTGGTTGGCTTGGGTGGCGGTTCCATCGCCAAATTTATCCACCGCAATTTGCCGGAGTCCCAGCTTACCGCCCTGGAAATCAATCCCGAAGTGGTCGCCGCCGCGCGTTCCTATTTCCTGCTGCCGGCCGACGACGAACGCCTGGATGTGCGGGTTGGCGACGGCGCCGACTTTGTGCGGGCCAACTCGAACAGCCAGGATGCGCTGCTGGTGGATGGTTACGACGCCAAGCGCATCGTCGAGACGCTTTCCAGCCTCGACTTTTACCAGGCCTGCAAAGCCATGTTGCGGCCGGGCGGAGTGGCGGCGTTCAACCTGTGGGGATCGGATGAATATTTCCCGCGTTATTTCGAACGCATCACCGCCGCCTTTGGTGAACACGTGCTGCAACTGCCATCGGAAAAGAAAGGCAACATCATCGTCTTCGCTTTCCGGAAACCCCTGCCGAACGTCGGCTTCACCACCCTGGAAAAGGCCGCCGAGATAGGGCGGGCCGCGCTGAATCTGGAGTTCCCGGATTTTGTCGCCCGCATGCGGCATTGGAATCCAGTCGGCGAACGGGGTTTTGTGCTGTAGTCGCGCCGCGGCTTCATCCAAACGATCATGGCGGCGAGGCCGCCCAGGATGATGAAGCCGGCGCTACAGGGGAGACTCGCGGTTGTTTCACGTTAACGCAGGGTGGCCGCGGGCCGATGACTTCGCCAACTTGAAAGGAACACTGCTATGAACCGCCTGCTCTGGATATTGCTTTTGTTGCTCCTGGCCGGGTGCGGTGATAAAGCCGCGCCGCCCGCGTCGCAAGCGCGTGTGGTGCTGGCGTTCCCGGTACGCCTGGGCAGCGGTTTCAACCAAGCCGAGTACTCGGGCGAAGTGCGGCCGCGTCATGAGGTGGCACTGGGATTTCGGGTGGCAGGAAAACTGATTGAGCGGCGCGTGGACGTGGGCGACCGAGTCCTGGTGGGCCAGGTCCTGGCGCGGTTGGATGCAACCGATCTGGCGCAGTCACAGCAAGGTGCCGAGGCCCAACTGGCGGCTGCGCAAGCCGAGCGCAGCTTCGCTCATGCTGATGCGGGGCGCTATCGCAGCCTGCGCGCCCAGCAGTTCGTCAGCCAGGCCGCGCTGGAGGCCAAGGAAACCGCCCTCAAGGCGGCCGATGAAAAGGTGCGCGCGGCCAGCGCCCAAGGCGCCATTGCCCGCAATCAGACCGGCTATGCCAGGCTGTCCAGCGATCAAGCCGGGGTGGTTTCCGCCGTCCTCGCGGAAACCGGCCAGGTGGTAGCGGCGGGGCAGGCGGTGGTGAAAGTCGCGAAGAGCGGCGAGAAGGAAGTGCTGATCGCCGTTCCGGAGAATCGGGTAACGGCACTGAGCCACGCCGGTGAGGTGGTGGTGGTGCTGTGGGCCACGCCGGATAAACCCTACCGAGGCCGGGTGCGCGAGGTGTCGCCGCAGGCGGATCCAGTGACTCGCACCTATGCCGCGCGGGTGTCCATCCTGAATGCCGATGCTGACGTGCGCCTGGGGCAGACCGCGCGGGTTCTGCTGGCACCTTCCGCCGCCGGCGCGGTGACGTTGATTCCTCTGGGCAGCGTGTTCCAGCAGGGGCAACAGCCGGCGGTGTGGCTGATCGGCCATGATGGCCGCGTACATTTGCGCCAGATCAAGGTGGCGGCCTGGCGCGAGGACGGCGTCGCCGTGAGCGGTGGCCTGGCCGAGGGCGAACGCATCGTCGCCGCCGGGGCGCACAAGCTGGTCGAGGGCGAAGTGGTGCGGGTGGCGGAAGGGGGATATCTGTGATGGCGGCTTCGCGCTTTTGTAGCGCCGGCTGGAAGCCGGCGCTACAGGGAGAAGGTGCCGCCCCATGAAGCCCTTTAACCTCTCCACCTGGTCGCTGCAACATCCCAGCCTGGTGGCTTATTTCATGCTCGTCCTGACCCTGGGCGGCGTCCTGGCTTATTTCAATCTGGGGCGTTCGGAAGACCCGGACTTCACCGTCAAGCTCATGGTAGTGCGCAGTTTCTGGCCGGGAGCGACGGCGCGCGAGGTGGAGTTGCAGGTCACCGACCGCATCGAGAAGAAGCTTCAGGAACTTCCCTTTCTGGACAATCTGCGCAGCTATTCCAAGCCGGGCGAGTCGCTGGTGTTCGTGGAGTTGCGCGATTTCACGCCGCCGAAGCAGGTGCCGGAGCTCTGGTATCAGGTGCGCAAGAAGCTCGACGACATCCGCGCCAGCCTCCCGGCGGGGGTGCGCGGGCCGTTTCCCAATGATGAATTCGGCGATGCTTTCGGCAATGTCTTCGCGCTGACCGGCGACGGTTACACGCTGGCCGAACTGCGCCGCCAGGCCGACCGACTCGCACTGGAACTGCGCCGCATCCCGGATGTGGCCAAGGTGGAATTGGTCGGGGTGCAGGACGAACGCATCTGGATCGAGATGTCGGCGGCCAAGCTCGCCACCCTCGGCCTGGACCCGCGATTGATCCAGCAGACGCTGCAAGCGCAGAACGCGATGACCCCGGCCGGCTTCGTCGATAGTGCGAGTGACCGTATCCGCATCCATGTGACCGGCAGTTTCGAGAGCGTGGAATCGATCCGCGCCATCGGCATTCGTGCCGGCGACAAGCTGTTCCGGCTGGGCGATGTGGCGAAGGTGTGGCGCGGTTATGCCGACCCGCCGCAACCGCATTTCCGCTGGCAAGGGAAGGAGGCCGTCTGCCTGGCGCTGTCGATGACCCGGGGCGGCAACGTGATGAACCTGGGCGAGCACCTCCAGGCCACCACCGCGCGCCTGCGCGGCGAATTGCCGGTAGGCCTGGAACTCGCGCAGGTGGCCGATCAGCCGGCGGTGGTGAAGCGCAACATCGACGAGTTCATGAAGAGCCTGCTGGAAGCGGTTGCCATCGTCCTGGCGGTCAGCTTTCTCTTCCTCGGCCTGCGCACCGGCCTGGTGGTGGCGCTGTCGATTCCGGTGGTGTTGGCGGTGACCTTTCTGTTGATGAAGCCGGCTGGCATCGACTTGCAGCGCATTTCCCTGGGCGCGTTGATCATCGCCCTGGGCTTGCTGGTGGACGACGCCATCATCGCCGTGGAAATGATGGTGGTGAAAATGGAGCAGGGCTGGGAGAAGTCCAAGGCGGCGGCTTTCGCCTATACCTCGACCGCTTTTCCCATGCTTACCGGCACCCTGATTACCGCCGCCGGCTTCTTGCCGGTGGGCTTCGCCAAGAGCGCGGCGGGGGAATACACCTTTTCGATTTTCGCCGTGGTGGGCATCGCCTTGTTGACCTCCTGGGTGGCGGCGGTGCTGTTCATCCCCTGGCTGGGCTCGCGCTTGCTGAACCGGGAGGCGTTGATGGCGAAGGCGGCAAAGCACGCGGGCGATCCTTACGCCTCGCCGTTCTATCGGCGCGTCAAACACATGGTGAATGGGTGCGTGGCGCATCGCTGGGTGGTGATCGGCCTGACCCTGGCGACTTTCGTGCTGGCCATCGTCGGCTTCAAACAGGGCGTGGAAAAACAGTTCTTCCCCACCACCAACCGGCCGGAACTGCTGATTGACCTGTGGCTGCCGCAGGGCGCCTCGGTCAAGGCCACGGACAGCGAGGTGAAGCGGGTGGAAGCGATGTTGGCCAGCGACCCGGAACTCAAGGGCCGGATCAGCCACTACGCCGCTTATGTGGGCATGGGCAGCGTGCGTTTCTTCCTGCCGCTGGACCCGCAGATGCCCAACGACAACTTCGCCCAGTTCGTCTTGATGACCACCGATCTGAAGGCGCGCGAGGCGGTCAAGGCACGCCTGGAACAGCGCCTGGCCAAGGAGTTCACCGGCCTGCGCGGGCGCGTGCTGCGCCTGGAGAACGGCCCGCCGGTAGGCTTCCCGGTGCAGTTCCGGGTGAGCGGTTCCGATCCGGACAAGCTGCGCGGCATCGCCGGCGAGGTGGCGGCGGTGATGCGCGCCCACCCCTATGCCAAGGATGTGCATCTGGACTGGAACGAGCGCATCAAACAGGTGCGCCTGGAGGTCGATCAGGACAAGGCGCGCGCGCTGGGCATCAGCTCGCAGGATCTGTCGCAGATCGTCAACAACCTGCTCAATGGCGTCGCCATCACCCAGTTCCGCGAGGGCGACCAGTTGATCGACGTGATGGGCCGGGCGGAAGGCCTGGAGCGCAACCGTCTATCGCAACTCGCCGATTTGCAGGTGCATACCCGCGACGGCCGTTTCGTGCCGCTGTCGCAGATCGCCACCCTGACGCCGGAACTGGAGGAGGGCTTGATCTGGCGGCGCGACCGCCTGCCCACCATCACGGTGCGTTGCGATCTGCGCGAGGGTATCCAGGCGCCCACCGCCAGCACGGACATCAACCCGAAGCTGGACGCCCTGCGCGCGAAACTGCCGCCCGGCTACCGCATCGACCTCGGTGGCACGGCGGAGAAGTCTGGCGCTGCGGAAAATTCCATCCGCGCGGTGTTCCCGCTGGCCATCATCGTGGTAGTGACCCTGCTGATGATCCAGTTGCAAAGCTTTCAGCTTACCTTGCTGGTATTGCTGACCGCGCCGCTGGGGATGATCGGCGTCACCGCTTCGCTGCTTTTGTTCCAGGCGCCGTTCGGCTTCGTCGCGCAGCTCGGGGTGATCGCCCTGTTCGGCATGATCATGCGCAACTCGGTGATCCTGGTCGATCAGATCGAACAAGACATCGCCGCCGGGCACGCCGCCTGGGATGCCATCGTTGGCGCCACCGTGCGCCGCTTCCGGCCAATCATGTTGACCGCCATGGCGGCGATCCTGGCGATGATTCCGCTGACCCGCAGCGTGTTCTGGGGGCCGATGGCCACCGCCATCATGGGCGGCCTGGCCATCGCCACCCTGCTCACCCTGATGTTCCTGCCGGCCCTGTACGCCGCCTGGTTCCGGGTGCGGCCCCCGGAGGGCGCGGGTTACAATGCCACGCATTGAATTCGAGGGTGTTTTCTGGAGCTGATATGAATTACGAAAAGGCACGCTTCAACATGATCGAGCAGCAAATCCGCCCCTGGGAGGTGTTGGACCCCAAGGTGCTCGACCTGTTGTTGCGGGTGAAACGCGAGGATTTTGTGCCCGCGGTCTACCAGTCCCTGGCCTTCGTCGACATGGAGATTCCGTTGGGCCATGGCGAAGTGATGTGGGCGCCGAAGATCGAGGCGCGCGCGTTGCAAGCCGTCCAGGTCAAAGCCACTGACCGGGCGCTGGAAATCGGTACCGGCAGCGGCTATTTCACCGCGCTGCTGGCTGCTCAGGCGGCTAACGTGGTCACGGTGGAGCTCTATGCCGACCTGCGCGACGAAGCGGAAAAGCGCTTTCACGCGCACGGGCTTGCCAACATCCAGACCCGCCAGGGCGATGCCGCGCGCGACTGGCCTGGTGACGGTGTTTTTGACGTGATTGTCCTGACCGGCTCGGTGCCGCTGCCGCCCGAGGCTTATCTGAAGCGCCTCAATCCCGGCGGCCGTCTCTTCGCCATCGTCGGTGAAGGCCCGGCGATGGTGGCCAGCCTGGTCACCTGTGCGACCCCCGGCGTCTGCCACACGGATTCTTTGTTCGAAACCGTCAGCAAAACCCTGGTGAACGCGGCGGAACCGGAACGCTTCGTTTTTTGACTGTGCAACAACTGCGCCCCGCCGAACTCAAGGCCTGGCTGGACGATCCGCGGCGCACCAAACCGCTGCTGCTGGATGTCCGCGAAGGTTGGGAATTCGAGCGCTGCCATCTCGACGGGGCGACACTGCTGCCCATGAGCAGCGTGCAGACGCGGTTCGGAGAACTGGACCCGCAACGCGAGACGGTGGTGATCTGCCATCACGGCGTGCGCAGTTTTCATGTCGCCCGCTTCCTGGAACACAACGGCTTCAGCAACGTGATCAACCTGACCGGTGGCGTCGATGCCTGGGCCAAGGAAGTTGATCGCACCCTGCCCACTTACTGAGTCGAACTCATCATGCGCCTGATCCTGCTTGCCGCCACCCTGGCCTGTGTTACCCAGGTTGCCTGGGGTGCCAATTTGAGCTCGATTTACCAACTCGCTCGCGCTAACGACGCCACCTATGCCACCGCGCTCCAGGCTTACCAGGCCGGTCTGGAAAAACTGCCGCAGGGCAGGGCGCTGTTGCGGCCGACCGTGAGCCTGGCCGGCAACGTCAACCACGTCGATACCCAATCCAGCCTTGTGGGGTATTCACAGACATCTGATCCCTATGGATTCAGCCTGTCCCTGACCCAACCGCTTTATCGCAAACAGAATCTTGAGGCCTATGAGCAGGCCAAGCTGCAAGTGCTGCAAGCGGAGCAGACGCTCACGGTGGCGGAGCAGGATTTGCTGTTGCGCGTCGCCCGCGCTTACTTCGACGTGCTGCAAGCCCAGGACGTGCTGGCCACCGCGCGCGGCCAGAAGCAGGCTTTTGCCGAGCAACTGGCGCAGGCGCGCAAGAGTTTCGAGGTGGGGGCCGCCACCATTACCGACACTCATGAGGCGCAGGCGCGTTACGACCTCACCACGGCCCAGGAAATCGCCGGGCAAAACGACCTGGAAGTGAAAAAGCGCGCCCTGGAAAAAATCGTTAACCAGGAAGCCCCTCCCCTCGCCTTGCTCAATGAACAAGCCAGGATGCGGCTGCCCGAGCCCAATAACATGGACGCCTGGGTCAAGCAGGCAGAAGCCGACAGCCTCGCCGTGGCGCTGGGCCGCACCGCACGGGAAGCCGCGCGGCGTGAAGTCGACAAACAGAAGGGCGGCCACCTGCCCACGCTCGACCTGAAAGCCAGTTATGGCGATAACCGTGGCCAGACTCTGGGGAACACTTCCAGCGTGGCAACGCAGACTGGCAGCATCGGCCTGGAATTCGTCCTGCCCCTCTATCAGGGCGGCGCCATCAGTTCGCGCGTGCGGGAGGCCTCCGCCAACCTGGAAAAAGCCCGCCACGAACTCGATAACGCACGCCGCCAGGCCACCCTGGACGCGCGCCAGGCTTACCTCGGCGTGCTCTCCGGCAACGCCCAGGTGCAAGCGCTGGAGCAAGCCCTGGTGTCCAGCGAAGCGCAGCTCAAATCGACCAAGCTAGGCCTGGAAGTCGGCGTGCGCACAGGCGTGGACGTGCTCAATGCCCAGCAACAGGTCTACACCACCCGCAAAGATCTCGCCGCCGCCCGCTACCAGACCCTGATTGCCGGCCTGACCCTGAAAGCCGCCGCCGGCGCGCTTCATGAGTCCGATCTGAAGGCGCTGGACGCGCTGCTGGTGGACATCGGAGCGGACCGCGTCCGCGATTCAGCACCGTAGGGTGCGGTGAGGCACGAACCGCACCACGCGACGCGAGCCTGGTTGATGCGGTTCGCTGCGTTCTGATGCAGCCTCTACCCTTCGGTAACCCCATCCTACGAAACTGATGCCGTGTGTAGCCCGGATGCAGCGCAGCGGAATCCGGGTTTACAGATACCGCTCCAGCATCCCCATCACCCGTTCTGTTGCCCCCCGATTCGCCGCCGCGAAGCACAAGCCGGCTGCCCGCATGTGCTGGCGTGCGACCGGGTCGCGAAATAGCGCCAACAGCACTTCCGCCAACATTCCCGCATCCGCAACCCGCCGCGCCGCGCCACAGGCCACCGCCTGTTCCGCCGCCTCCGCGAAATTCCAGGTATGCGGCCCAATCAAGGCGGGACAGCCCGCCGTGGCCGCCTCGATGAAGTTCTGGCCGCCCAACGGCAACAGGCTGCCACCCACATAAGCGACATCCGCCGCCGCGTAGTAAGCCGCCAGCTCGCCCATGCTGTCACCGAGGAACACCTGGGTTTCGGCCGCCAGCGGCCGTCCTTCGCTACGCCGCACATAAGCCAGTTTGCGTTCCGCCAACAGCGCCGCCACAGCGTCGAAGCGTTGCGGATGGCGTGGCACCAGCACCAGCAGCAGGCCGGGAATCCCCAGGCCCGCCAGAGCGTCGAGCAGTACTGCTTCCTCACCTTCGCGGGTACTGGCGGCAAGAAACATGAAACGGCCGTTGAACCGTTCCCGCAAATCACGCGCGCGCTCCTCGGTATCCCGCGACGGAGCCACATCGAACTTCACGTTGCCGCTGATTTCCACGTGGTTCGCGCCGAGGCCACGCAGGCGCCGCGCATCGCTTTCCGTTTGCGCCGCGATGTTCGCCAGGCTGCGCAGCGCCGGCGCCACCAGAACGCGAAAACGGCCATAGCCACGCGCCGACTTTTCCGACAAGCGCGCGTTCACCAGAAACAGGGGAATGCCTCGCCGCTGGCAGGCGGCATAGAGATTTGGCCAGATTTCCGTTTCCATGATTACGCCCATGACCGGGCTGACCCGGTGCAGGAACAGCCAGACCAGGGGCGGGAAGTCGTAGGGCAGATAGGACTGGATCACGCCTTCGCCGAACAGTTCGCCACCGGCTGCCCGCCCAGTCGGCGTGGCATGGGTGAGGAAAATGGCGTGGCCGGGGTGGCGCATCCGCAAGGCTTTCACCAGCGGCGCGGCGGCGCGCGTTTCGCCCACCGAAACGGCATGCAACCAGATGACTGGCGGTTGGCATTGTGGCGCCCAACCCAGGCGTTCGCTCCAGTGCCGTAAATATTCGGGTTGCCGCCATGCGCGGCGCAGCAGATGGAAGAAGGCGAATGGCAGGACGAACAGCCAGGCCAGGGAGTAGAGAAGCCGCATGGGCGGCATTCTAGTGTAGTGTCTCATAAATGACTATACATATTTGCGACCCTGCCTATACTCGAAGCAGAGCCTGTTTCGAGGAGGGAGCCATGGCGAGGGGGCGGATTATGCTGGAGCTGGAAGAGACAC
>Ga0100387_10004351_pt1 | contig 11703 bp, 3 predicted proteins | sample CryGeymeta201511_FD_81547 | JGI IMG/M metagenome (GOLD analysis project Ga0100387, IMG submission 81547) | Groundwater microbial communities from Crystal Geyser aquifers in Utah, USA - Crystal Geyser metaG 2015-11 | ecosystem: Environmental > Aquatic > Deep subsurface > Groundwater | place: USA... | reverse complement strand
TGATGAAGGAACACTTAGCTATACTTCAGGAACAGATACATTGACCTTAGATTCTAGTGTAGCTTCAAGTATTATTGGTATTGGGACAGGTAATGTAGCAAGAACCATCAATGTTGGCTCTGGCACAGCGATTGATACCATCAATATCGGTACCGGTGGTACAGGAGCAGACGATATTAATATTGGCGATGCCTTAGCAGATGTAGATATTACAGGAGCTTCATCATTACTTGCAGGTACAGGAGATGCCCTTACTATTACTGCTAATGCAGCTTCTACTTGGTCAACAACAGCGGGAGCTCTTACTTTAGATGGAGCAACTGGCGTTAATGTTCAAGGTAATTCTTCAGAAATAGATATTACTACATCAGGAGCCCTAGACCTTAATAGTGGAGCAATGACTTGGAATGGTTCTACTGGTCTAATGACTTCTAGTTCAACCTTTGATATTGATAGTGTAGGTATTATTAAGATCGATAGTGATGCAGCAACTAATATTGGTGGTGCGGGTATTACTTTAGCAGCAGATGGCGCTAATAATATAAGTCTTACTCCAGGTAGTGGTACTCAACTAGTCGATATCTTAACCGGCAATCTAAAAGTAGGTAATGGTACACCAACCCAGACCTTAGATGGTGAAGACGCCTATATTGAAGGTTTATTAGAAGTAGACGCTGCAGCATACTTTGATGGCAACATAACCATTGGCAATGCTTCAGGAGACACAGTTACTGTTAATAGTGCAGCTTGGACCTTTGCTAATGATACAACTATTGCTTTGTCTGGAGGTTTGAATGGTCTTAATATTGATTCTAATACCATTAGTATTGATGCAGCTAATAATAGGGTAGGTATTGGCATGTCAGCTCCAGCTTATAAGCTTGATGTGCTTGAGTCACGTTCTGGTTTTGCAGCCAGGATCTTCAATGATGGTAATAGTGATATCTACGAAGGAATACTTATTCAAGCTGGACTTGATGCAAATCCAACAGCTGCTATGGAATGGATTCAATTCCTTGATGGCGATGGCACATTGACTGGTCGTATTAAGGGTGATGGCGCTGGTGGAGTAACCTATGATACTGATTCTGCTGACTATGCTGAGTATTTCTATACCGAGGATACTGATCTGGTTGGCGGTGAGATTGTTTGTCTAGATACTGATATAGATAATGCCGTTAGAAGATGTGATATCGCTAGTGACGGTGATTTAATGGGAATTGTATCTACTGCTCCTGCTTTCTTAGGAAATAGTTCTCTTGCCAGGGAAGAGAGTGATAATTATGTAATGGTTGCTATGCTTGGTCAGATCCCAGCTCTTGTTAGCACAGATAATGGTGTGATCAATATTGGTGATAGTTTGACTTCAGCCACCACAGTAGGCTATGCAATGAAAGCTGCACCAACCGACACAACCGTGGCAGTAGCTTTGGAAAGTTTTGATGGTAGTCAGGGTGCAATTGGAATGATTCAAGTAATGATTGCCAGAAGGAACCAGAGTGTCACTATGGACATGGTAGAAGAACAAATAATTGATCATATTGCAAATCTTGGTATTGAAGATGAAGTAAATAATCTAATCAGTATAGCACTTGATAATTTTGATTTCACAAGTATTATAGATATTTCAGAAGCTAGCACCTTACAACCAAGTATTGTGATAGATGCTTTGGGTAATACAAACATTATTAAATTAAACGTGCTTAATGATGCTAGCTTCAATAATGATATTATTTTAACCAGTGGAGATGTAAGTAATATTAACAGTAGTAATACATTAAGACTTTCTTCAGATAATGGGTATGTCTAGGTTGATGATACGCTAGTTATTGGTGGTAATGTCGGCATTGGTTCTATTAGTTCTAATGAAGAAGGTATTTTGATCAAAGCTGACGCCAGTATTGACCAGCAGGTCAGAGGTATTAGTTTAGAGCTTGATGATAATAATGGTATCTCAACATTTAATATTAAGAATAATAACCAAGAAGAAATATTTAGTATAGATAGTTCAGGTAATTTGAATATTACTGGCGCTATTAATAGTCAGATGAATATCGTCACTGAGACATTTGCAGTGGCTGAGGATAATCTTGGTAGCTTCCCAAGTATGGGTGACGTTGTAGTGATGTCATCAGCACTGAATAATACTTTGGAGAAATCTAGTGCAATTTATCAGAATTCTGTAGTTGGTGTTGTTGCTAATAACAATAGTATTGTCTTAGCAGATAATGTAACGGGAATGAGAATTGCTCTTGCTGGTAGTGTTGAGATTAAGGTAACAAATAGTAATGGTGCTATTACTGTCGGTGATTATCTAACAACTTCAGAGATAAGTGGTTATGCCATGAAGGCTAGTAGCGCTGGTCCAGTAGTAGCTAAGGCTTTAGAAAGCTTTGATGCTGAGACTGGAACGATCCAAGCCTTTGTTCATGTTTCTTGGTTTGATCCACTTGGTGATGACTTGTTAGTAGCTGAGAATTTCACAGTTGGTGGGGATACTGCTTTACAGGGTGGTGTGATCTTGGGTAATGCGACAGATGACTTGATTGATGTTAAGGGTACTTTTGCTTCTAGCTTAATTGCTAGCGAAGACAATATATATGATTTGGGTAGTACAGATAATAAGTGGCGAACAGGCTACTTTGCTGCTAGTGTGCAGGTAGCTGATATGGAATTAACTAATAATCAGATTACCACAACAAATGATTTGACTATCTCTTCTGTTGAAGGTGGCTTATCTCTACAAACTCAGTCAGCAGACAATGCTATCACATTAAGACCTGGTGATCAGAATACTTATCTTGAAGTAAGTAGTTCAGATGAACTGACAACCTTGGTTGCTAAGAATGGTGTCTTAAGAGTTGGTATGGGCGAGCAACCAAATTTTGTAGATGATGAGAATGATTTATTTGTCAGTGATGATGTGGAAATCGGTGGCAATCTATATGTAGCCGGTGAAGTCTTGGCTCCACAATTAACAGCAGCCATTAATAGACAGATTAGAAACAATTTAAATATTGCTAGTAGCACTGTTTATCAACAAGATTTAGAGCAAACTACATTATTTAATACTATCAGCACTTCCCATGATAGTGCTTTATTGGCTAATGGTAACTTAGTGGTCGCTTTTAATGATCAGGCAGATGACCTTGCGGGTTCTTATATTGTTTATGATCAGGATGGCAATGAAATCAATAGCGATGTCTTCAACCCTGGTAGTACTAGAAATATTTCAGTATTGGCTTTAGCAAATGGCCGAGCAGTGATTGTCTATACTGATCAAGGTAATTCTAATTATGGAACCTTTGTAGTGATTAACAAACAAGGTCAGATCATTGCTGATGAGATAGTCTTTAATAGCGCGCTGACTAGTGATATTGCAGTGGTAGAGTTAGCTAATAATTATTTATTTTTAGCTTATAATGATAATGGTCTTGGTAAATATGCTGTAATTTCTCAAAATAATAATATTATTCATAGCGAAAGTGAGTTCATTGGCAGTAATGCTACAAAGATCGAGTTAGCTAGAGAAGGTGATTTAGTCTTTATCTCCTATCTTGATGTAGGAGAAAACAATTATGGTAAATTGACGATTGTTAATACTGATAATTTTATTCACACAACTAATACTTTGACAGGTGCTAGCGAACAATTACAAATGATTAATTTAGCTAACAATACTGTCAGTGTAGCAAGTTTTGATGGCGTTGATACAAACTTGATGATCATTGATCAAGCTGGACAGATTATTGTTGAGCAGATGATCAATAATGCTGAGATCAAAGCGATGAGTCCAGCAATTCTTGATCAACAGGTGATAGTGTATCAGAGCAATGACAATACTTATTATCAAGTTTATGATGCTGATTATGGTGCTCTTAATAGTCCAGTATTGATCAGTGAAGATAATATCAATGATATTGCTGTCACCATTAGTAAACTAGGCAAAACTATTATTACTTATACAACCGAAGCTGGTTTAAGAGCTGCGTATTTTGATAGTGCTCTCGGTTTTGCTGCTAGTGATAATAATTTAACCTGGTATGACTTGGAAGTTGTAGCTGATGACAATGAGCAAATTGTCTTAGCTGCAATCAATGACCAGGGAATCCAATATTCAACACCAATCAATATTAATACTGGTACCAATAATATTGATCTAGGCTTTATCACTTATCAGTTCACGTCTCAGGAAGGTGATAACTATATTTATTTGAATGGTTTAGGTTTTGGTGCCAAAGATATTCGTAGCATTACTGATCATCTGGGAAGAGTCTACGAAGCTAATCGTGTTTCACAGTTCATTTATATAATCCCTGACATGGGGACTGATCTTACCGTGACAGTAGAGTACACAGCCAATATTGATGCTCAGGTGATGGCCATCGTCGGCAATATCAATGCCAATGATTTGGCTGTCAGCTCTGCTGCCACATTGAGTTCAGAACAGACTAATGAAATAGTTAGTGAACAATTTGCCAATGGGAACATCATCACTATTTATACTGACAATGAAATGGCAAAATACATTATTAATACCCCTCAAGGTGAGATCATTAAGACAGGTGTCATCAATGATGGTTTGACTAATAATTTAGCGATCACAAAATTGGCTAATGAGAATGTGATGGTTGCTTTCCGTGACGTGACTTCTGGACAAGGTAGATTAGTGACTGTCAGTGCTGCTGGTATCGTAGCTGATCAACAAATCTTTACCAATAATAGTAATGATCAAATTGTGATGACTACTCTTTATGATGATAGTGTGGCTATTGCTTACCAAAACAATACCTTAAGCAAGGGTTCATTGGTGAAGGTAAACTATCAAGGCCAAATCATTGACGAGATCACCTTTGGTGATGCTAATATTAGTGCCTTGGATATCACTACTATGATCAATGGTCAGATCTTGATTGCTTATGCTGATAGTATTGGTCGTTTGATCACCATTGATCAGAGTTTGAGTATCGTTGCGCTGCAAGTCTTCAGCAATTTTGCTCCAAGTGAAATAGCAATTGCAGCCGTAGACAATGATCGTAATATTATCACTTATCTTGATAGTAGTGATCAGCAGGCAAATTATATTATCTATGACTATCAACTAAACCCTGTTTTGGGAGAAACTGCTTTGAATAACAACACCACCACAGGATTGGATGTCACTTCAATGATTAGTGGTCAAGCGATGGTCAATACGATTGTTAATAACGAAATCATGACTACTATTATCAATAGTAATGGTAGTGTTCAAATAGCAAATACAAATATTGCCAGCGGTTCAGCAATGATTAGTGCAGGTCAATATATTGTCTATGCAGGCAATGGTTTGCATTTGGTCAAGATTCAACCATTTACTATTAGCAATGGCATTAATAATATTAATAAAGTCATTTTCAGCTATGAAGACTATGGTGTTGGTAGCGCTACTGATGATAGTGGTGATGTCGGTATGGTCAATAATGATAACTTTGGTGATATTGCCGAAAATATGACTGTTCGTGAACTAGCAGATGATGATATTAGAGATATCTTGGATCTGACGATTGAAGATTTTAACACTTATCAATATAATTATTGTCAAATTGATGATCAAGAAACAGAGCAATGTTCATATAGTTCTTTGCCTAAGGCAGGTGAGATCGTAGTAGCAGATTATCTGGGTGAAGTTATGGCTGTCAAATCAATCAAGAGCAATGCTCGGAATATTCTTGGTGTGGTCACAACCGATCCAGCGATGATTTTGAAGAAGAATCTTGAAGGTAGAACAATCGTGCTTAGTGGTATAACTCCAGTCAAGGTCAGTCTGGAAAATGGTCCGATCCAAAAAGGTGATGTCTTAACAACTTCATCAACACCGGGCTATGCCATGAAAGCAACCAATAGCACTGCTGGTACGATTGGTGTAGCTTTGGATAGTTTTAATCCAGTAGCTAGTTGTCAACAGATTATGCAAACAAATTATCGTCAGTCATTGGAAAATGGTGAAGAATCATATACCGAAGAGCAAGTCCAAGAATTAGTAGCTAGTTTAGATATGAATGTTTGTCAGACAGAGGCTGCTTATTATGGTGAGATCAGTCTATTACTCAGCGTTAATAATCCAATTATTACAGATTCTGGTAGTATCATCACTATCATTGACGGTTATGAAGATAGTGAAGCTATGAATTTGTCAGTAATTGAGTATGAAGAGCTAGGTAATATTGCTGTTACTGGTAATGCTGTCTTTGGTGGCAAGATCACCGTTAATAATGCAGAGTTCAAAGGCAATATTGTGGTTGCTGGAAAGATCAAAGTTGCTGGTGATTTAGAATTAGAAGGCGCTATTACTCAAGATTACTGGGATGCTTCAGGCGGTAGTATTAAGATTGGTGATGCAGTAGCTATTGTTGGTCAGAATATGGTTGATCATACTTGGGCAGATGATGCGAACTTTAGACCAACCATTGGTTTGGCTGTAGAAATCTTGGATTACCACTATATTCCAGAAGATACATTGAAAGATTACTTATTAGCTCTTGGTTATGATGCTGAAACTGAGGCGCCGGCTGAAATCAAAGCCACTACCAGGTTAATCAAAGTTGCTTCAGCTGGAACTGTCGGCGGATTTACGAATTTACAAGCCGGCGCCAGATATTATCTTGCTGCACAAGTAGATGCAGGTGCTACGGATGCTGATTATTTAGAGGCAATTGAATTGATCAATCAAGCCCAAGCTTTAACAGCAGATATTAATGAGCAACAGGTAGCAATCAATAAACTATTAGTAGATGATTACCAAGAAGTTAGCTGGCAAAGATCATTATCTGTCTTACCACCAATGGCTGACACGGCTTTTGTTCAAATTTTGGGTGTGGCTAGGTCAGCCACAGAGCTCTTGATCATGCCAAGTTTGGATTATTACCCTGTGGGCAGCAAAACAACAACAGTGCAAGAAATTGATGAAGTAGTAAACAATATTCAGACAACACCAATTATTGAGCAAACAGTAAATGTCATTGAGGAAGAACAAACCATTGTTGATAATACAAGCGACATAGAAGAAATAGTAGTAGTTGAAGATATTGAAACAATTGAGGTTGTGGAAGAACAGGATATTGTAGAGCCAGTAGTTGTTGTTGAAGAATCAACACCAGGAGTAGTTGATATAGAAGTGGTGATTGGGGAATAACCCTCACCCCAGCCCTCTCCCTTGAGAGGGAGAGGGAGAAAAGGAATATTATGACTAAAAAAGATAAAATTGAAATAGCCAGAGAACTTAGAAAGAAACAAACTAAAACAGAAGAATTAATGTGGCATGAATTAAGGGATAGAAGGTTTTTAGGACTTAAATTTAGAAGACAGCATTTGATAGAGGGTTATATTGTTGATTTTTATTGTGCAGAGTTGAGATTAGTTATTGAGATAGATGGATTGATTCATTTGCAGCAAACTGAGGAAGATAAGCAAAGGCAAAAAGATATAGAAGCCTTGAAGATTAAATTTATTAGATTTAAAAGTAAAGATGTAGAGAATAATATAGAGAGGGTTTTACAACACTTAGAACAAAAAGTCAAAAGTTAAAAAAGTAAATAATAATTAACCACAAAATAGACACCCTTCTCCCATTTTGGGAGAAGGGCTGGGGATGAGGGTAAATGTTCAAAAAAATAAGTAACAATCTAGTCCTAGCAGTAATTGCTGTTTTGATAGTGATTTCCTTGACCGCTGGTATTGGTGGTGCTATGGGATATTTTGGTTTTGGTTCTGGTAGTTCAGCAAGTACCCCTATTTCAGCTGGTGGTGTTAGTGATAAAGGATTAATTGGTTATTGGCCACTAGATACTATTGCAGAGAAAGTCGGGAGTGATTTAGTGTCTAACGGAACATTTGAAACTGATGTAACAACGGGGTGGACTGTTCATGGCTCAAGTACCAATACAAAAGAGTCAGGGACGCGAACGGGTGGGAGTGGATCATATGTTTTGAGAAACACAACAACAGCTACGAACTCTGGTTCGAAGAAAGCAGGAACGGCATTGGTAGTTGGAAAAACATATCGTGTTACTGGATGGACTCGAAGCGATGGAACAGGCGAACCAGAAGTTTGGTTGGGGGGCGCCGCCTCTCCTTATTGGCAGGGAACTACCAGCACTAGTTGGCAAAACTTTGATTTTACAGCCGTTGCGAATGATGCAAGCTTTTATCTTACAAATGATTCCGCATCTGCTAGTTATGTAGAATGGGATGATGTCATTGTTAAAGAAATTCAAACAGCAGACAAAACACCAAATGAGAATCATGGAACAGTGTATGGCGCAACTGTCGGCGCTGATGCAACTAGTTTTAATGGTACGGATAATTATATTAGTATTCCAGATTCTCCTGAGTTTGATTTAACTGGAGCTTTTACTATTTCAGCCTGGGTTAAGACATCTCAATCAGCGCAAGAGGCAATAGTCTGTAAAGATGGTGATAGTAGTGATTATCCAAACTATTGTATAGATTTTTTGAGTGGTACAATCCGTCTTTTTGGCTATGAAGGTAGTTCTGGCAAAGGCTTAGCAGTAGCTTCTAAAGATATAAGTGACAATGAGTGGCACCACATAGTTGGTACTTTTGATGGTGTTGATAATTGGAATATTTATGTTGATGTTACTGCTACGGGCTCTGCTACTGAAGCAGCGTCTTTAACAACAACAAACAAGCCATTACTGATTGGTGATCGGGCTATGAGAGCGAGCATGGAGTTCAATGGGTCTATTGATGAAGTGCGTTTTTATAATAGAGCATTATCAACAGATGAGATTACTGCTTTATATAATAATGGTACTCGCAATAGTACTAGAGCAATGACCATTAGTAGTCAATCCAAAGGCTTGATTTTTCACGCACCACTGGATAGTAAGAGTGAGAAGGTGGGGAGTGAACTTGTTATTAATGGAACCTTTGATAGTTCAGATGATTGGAGTGTTGGTTCTGGTTGGAGTATAGGTGGTGGTATAGCAACAGCTAGTTCTACGGGAGGTACTTTATCACAAGTAATAACTTTAACGGAGGGAGTTACTTATCGTATAAGTTTTGATATGACTAGAACGAGTGGAATATTATATGTTGACTTGGGTAGTGATACTATACCTCAGACGTTTACTGATGCTAACGCTCATAAAGAAATTGAAATTGTGGCTAGTTCATCTAACATAGTTAGATTTTATGGAGGGGGTATTTCAGGTACGGTAGATAATGTTTCAGTTAAAGAAATCCAAACCGTCGACACTACTCCTAATAGTAACCACGGTACAGTTTATGGTGCGACTAATACTACAGATCGTAAGGGGCAGAGCAATATGGCGATGAGTTTTGATGGGACAGATGATTATATTGATACAAATTATACGGCAGCCTTATCAAGTGCAGATTTTTCAGTGTCTGCTTGGATTAAACAAGGGGCAGGTCAGAGTTATGCTGTTAGTCAGGCCCACACAGCCCCATCGTATAGTAGTGATTGGTTTTTTCCATTTGGTGGTGGTAACAGTATCTTCTGGATGAGGGCCGTTGGTTTAGGCTCAGCTTCATCTTTAATTGAAGATAATCAGTGGCATCATTTAGTGATGGTCTGGGATGTCTCAGAAGAAAAATATACAGGTTATGTTGATGGCGCTAGTCTGGGACAATCAGCTGCAGTAACTAGCTATGGAGGAATAAATAGTGTGAAAATAGGGGTAAGAGGGGATGGCACTACGTCATTTTACAATGGATCAATAGCTGATGTTCGAATCTATGACAGAGTAATCACTCAAGATGAAGTTACATCACTCTATGATTCATATAATAACAATGTCACCTCTGGTAGTTTGACTAAAGGTTTAGTTGGTCAGTGGGATTTGACTGAAAAGAGTGAGAAGGTGGGGAGTGAAGAGCATTCTAATAGCGATATTGAGGATGGAGCCACTACAAACTGGTCCTGGGATCCAAAAACAAATGGTGTGCGCACCAATGAGACGAGCGATGTCTATGCTGGCTCTACTTCAGCAAGATTGACAAATTCTACTGAAAATCCCATTGCTTTTTGGGAACCGCAATCTGGAGTGACTGTTGGGCAATACTACCGAGTGACAGTTTATGCCAAAGATGTTGATTGTCCAACAATACCTTACTTTAGTGCAGCTGGTGCTACTTGGGTAAGTGGCGACACAAGTTTTACTGGAATATCTACTAGTGCCTGGACAAGATATTCAGCAGTTTATCGAGCTACAGGGACTAGTGTGGCTATTTATGTGAGAACAGCTGCTAATGCAGCTCAGGGAGATTTTTTGATCGATAATTTTAGTCTGAAAAAGATTCTAACTAAGGATAGTACACCTTATGAAAATCACGGTACTGTTTATGGTGCTACACAAAATACTGATTATATGAGTTTTGACGGGACGGATGATTATGTTGTAACAAGTGATGATTCAACAGGTGGAAACATTGTATCAGTATCAACTTGGATTAAAACCAGCTATAACAATGTTGCTATTGATAATGGAATAATTGGAAAATGGGATACTGGCGAAGGAAAAAGAATATATATGTTCTCACACGATGTAACAACCAATTACTTATCTTTTTTAACAAGTCCAGACGGAGCATATTCTGCTAGTAATAGAGTATATTACACAACCGCCATTAATGATGGTGAATGGCATCACATCGTTGGGGTGCACGATGGTAGTTCTAATTATTTATATGTTGATGGAGATTTAAAAGATTCAGCAGACGTTGATAATGGATTATATGGCACTACACAAAGTATTTCCTATGGTGTTATTTTAAATTCTAATACTCCTCTTGCAAATTCTTTTTTTAATGGAGATATTTCAAATATTCGTTTCTATAATCGTGTTTTGAGTTCAGCTGAAATATTGTCATTATACAATAAAGGACAGTGAATTACCCTCACCCCAGCCCTCTCCCAGAGGGAGAGGGAGTAAAGGAAGGTTCAAAAATATATAATTAGAAGTAAAGATAGTATTTATATAGAATAGATAACAAAAATCATAAACAATCAAATTAATATTTAAATCACCCTAAATCATAACACACCCTTATCCCGTATTGGGAGAAGGGTCGGGGATGAGGGCAAGACATGTAAATAATTTAAAGTTTAAAAGTCAAAATTAAAAAAGTTATAAATTAACAGACAAAAAGAGAGTCAAGATGACGAAATTGTTCAAAATGACAAAAAAGTTAAAAAATAGGAATTATATCTAATTTTCAATTATCAATTATCAATTTTAAATTAATACTATGCCACAAGACATCAGGTTTCAAAGACCAGAGCAAAAACAAATACAAAGACCAAGTTTAGCACCAAAGCTTTTGGATAATACTAAGAAAGTGATTATTTGGTTAGTGATTCTAATAATCCTAGCTTTAATTATTAGTTTTTTTGTTAATAAGATCAGAAATGTTGACACAGCCAATCAGTATCTGCTCAGTGATGGCTGGCAAGCAGTATTTTTGAACAATGATCAGACTTACTTTGGTAAAATCACAACTATCAATGACGAAGTAGTAGTATTAGAGTCTGTCTATTATTTACAAGATCAAAAGGATTTACAAGCTGGGCCACAACCCAAAGAAGGGGAATTGGCTTTAGTTAAGCTTGGCAGTGAAGTGCATGGTCCGAATAATCTAATGATTATCCCGAAGACCAGTATCACCTTTATTGAGAATCTA
>Ga0100387_10004341_pt1 | contig 11713 bp, 9 predicted proteins | sample CryGeymeta201511_FD_81547 | JGI IMG/M metagenome (GOLD analysis project Ga0100387, IMG submission 81547) | Groundwater microbial communities from Crystal Geyser aquifers in Utah, USA - Crystal Geyser metaG 2015-11 | ecosystem: Environmental > Aquatic > Deep subsurface > Groundwater | place: USA... | reverse complement strand
GGTTTTTCACGAACTGCGCCTCATAAACGTCCGTGTATTCACTCACCCCAAACCTCGTCATGCTGGTACAGCTGGGGCTGTTCTGTTACTTTGCGCGCAAGGATTTCTTCCATATCTTCGTACAACGGCGAAGCGGGGGAAAGATAAAACAACCCATTTTCGCGCGCAAAATTTGCCAGTTCCTCGCGCATCACTTTGCGTACCAGCGTCTCAAGGACTTTGGTTAACTCATCGAAGTCTGTCGCCTGTGTCATATTTCCATTGTACACCGAAAACGCTATCCCATTAACGATATAATCGCTAATCGCCCTGTATAATTCACTCCACGCAAGCACAGAATCCGCTTATCCGCTATGCCATCCGCTGACCGCTCCCTCAAAGTCTTCCTCTGCCACGCCCACGCGGACCGTGACTCCGTGCGCGGACTCTACTCCCGCCTCACCAAAGACGGCGTGGACGCGTGGCTCGATAAAGCCAAACTCCTCCCAGGCCAGGATTGGGAATTGGAGATCCGCAAGGCTGAGTGAAAGTCTGCGATTTTGGCGGTATAATACCTTCTGGAAATCAAAATGACCAAAATCTATTTCGATACGTGCTGTCTCAACCGTCCATTTGACGACCAGACCCAGGAAAGAATACGCCTTGAGTCCGAAGCGGTTCTGGCGGTTCTGTCTCGAATCGAAAAAGGCGAATGGGACTGGATTGGCAGTGAGGTCTTGATGGATGAAATCGAGCAAACGCCCGACACGCAGAAATTGAGTCGGGCGAGATTGCTGTCAGGCTTTATCAAGCAAACGGTAGAGATCGGCGAAGCCGAAGTTGAACGATCAAAAGAGTTGCAAGGAGAAGGCTTCAAAGAGTTCGACTCTTTACATCTCGCATGCGCCGAAAACGCAAAAGCGGACGTGTTCTTGTCAACCGATGATCGCTTACTGAAACTGGCAAAACGAATTTCAAATCGTTTACGTATACAAGTGGAGAACCCTCTTGCTTGGGTAGAGGAGATGATATGATGAACGGACAAACGATGTCTCTCGAACAAATCCGCATCGCTGGCATGGAAGCGCTGGCGCGTGAACTTGGGATTGTCGGCATGGTTCGCTTTCTCCAACAATTTGAAACGGGACACGGCGACTACTCCAAAGACCGTCATCAATGGCTGGACGATCAAGATCTGGACACCATCGTCAAGCGGATTCAGGAAAGGCGAGAAGCCAACAAGAAAGCGAAATAAACAAAACGGCGCGCCTGTAATGGACGCGTCGTTTTTCATCCTCATCGCGGACACAGAATCCGTTTATCCGTTATGCCATCCGTTGACCGCTCCCTCCGTGTCTTCTTCTGCCACGCACACGCGGACCGTGACCCCGTGCGCGGACTCTACTCCCGCCTGACCAAAGTCTCCAACGGACTCTGTTGCGGACTCGCGGACAAAAGCGGACTCATCAACCCTCACCTGTATAATTGCCCTACGCAAGCCCAAGTCCGTTTTCATCCGTGAATCCGTTATGAAGTCCGTTGACAACAAACGCTCCCTCAAAGCCTTCCTCTGCCACGCCCACGCAGACCGTGACCCCGTGCGCGGACTCTACACCCGTCTGACCAAAGACGGTATAACTGACTTAATAGTTCCCTTACGCTAGGAAAGATTAGAGTTAAAATAAAATGAATCGCGATAATAAATTTATCACTACATAACCTGAAATTATTCCGACTAAGAAGCCCGAAAGCACATCTGTTGGGTGGTGGAAATCGCCCAGAAAGCGCGAAATGCCCATGAAAATCGACCAAGGGAAAAGTACTACCGTAAGATTCGGTGCAAAAGAGCTTAAGCAAAACGCTACGGCCATCGTTCCTGCAGCATGCCCCGAAGGAAATGAATATTCATCAAAAGGTATGGGACTCCAGAAATTATTATTAAGAGGTCTAGTTCTCTTATAGAGAGCTTTAATAAATAAATTTAGGATTGATGAAATTAGGTATGCAATTACCACGACAAGAAATGATTTAGATCCTATTAAGAAATAACCTGTACCTGCTATCGCAAAAAGCATAGTAAATAAAGGGAAAGGCAAACCAATCCATGAACAAAACTTATGCAATGTCTTGTAATTTCCTTTAGTAATTTCTTCAATGTAAAGTGTATATGCTAAGTTATCTAATTTTACGAACCAAGTGATAATTTTTTTCATCTATATATACCTTGACGCAGAGCAAACGGAGCTGAAACTATATGGACGAGATTGATAATTTCTCAAAGTTAGTGCTTAAGAATTTTCCCCAACCTATAGCACAAATATTCTCCTTGATGCAAGCAAGTAATGATTGGGAGGAAAAAACTCGGTTGGAATTTCAGTTATTTGAATTTTCATTGAGATATTATACTCTTTTGGCAGCTAGTCAATATCTTTATAAAACGACAGGCGTAAATGACCCGCGGGTTGATGCCAACCTACTCAATTTCCTGCAGGTCGGAGAGAAAACGTTGGGGTTAATTCAAGAGACCCTTTTTTCTATTTTGAAGGTGCAAACGGGACAAAGGGACCAGTTTTATATTAGGGAAATGTATGATTGGTATTGGGATATTTCCTATACCCCCCATAGACCCAATAAAGGAATAGGGAGGGCATTTGGAGAAATCATCCAAATGCGGAATAAAATTATCCATTTTAAAGTCATCCCACAATCGGAGAATGAATGGAAAGAATACTATGCTCAATTGTATTCCTTGCTGAACAAATCGATAGGAACATTAACCTTTCTTGAGAATTATCGTTTAGTCAGGGTTGATAGTGTTCTCAATGGGGTTGTTCAATGCAGAGATTTTACGGGTATAAATCCCACGAACGAACCAATAAGAGTGAAAATTCAAGAAAATGATAAAGTTCCGGGAGGCGGATGGCTTTGCATATCCCGGTTACAATCTGATTATTTACAAGTTCATCCTCTAATTTTATTTTTGCAAAGCGATGATATAGAAAAGTCTGGGGAAATTGCATTACTTGAAAATTTCAGTGCCAGAGAAGCAACTTATGCCCAACCAAACTATGGAAATATACGTATCGTGGATATTATTGGCGATGTATTGAGATTCGTTAGAACAGTTCTTGAAGAGCGTATTGGTCAATTAATTGAATTTGATATATTGAGTTGGGAAAGCTTTCGAGACGCGACAAAGATCATAACCACTCAAAAGACATCACTTTTACAAGACAAATTCAAGCCAGATCTTTATTTGCAACGAGAAGGTGTCAGAAATGAATTTGAGAAATTTATAGCTTCGAACAAAACGGCATTGGTATTAATTGGAAATTCTGGTGTAGGAAAAAGTAGTTTTCTCACGTCAATCATAAAAGAATTATCCAATGATAGTAATTTTTCTATATTAGCTTATGATGGGGCGAACTTAGATTCGAGTCAATCTATCAATCAGGCTATTGATAATGATTTAAGGGGATTGATAAGGCGAAGAGGTCATAATGGTGTATCGTACTTGGATGATTTGCCATTGAGATCGAAGCTAGATGGTAAGAATGTATTGATATTAATTGATGCTGTAAATGAAAATGGAATTCCTCGAGATCTTCTCTTTAACATCAATCGGTTTATTATAGATTATAGCAGGTACGGTTGGCTCAAGATTCTCATAACGTCTCGCCCACAAGCATGGCGGATGATGAAAAGAGGGGTTAAGCTTTCAGATCCCAGTTACTATTATCCATTGGGCGAATTGGATCCTTGGCTCGAGATACTGCCATTCACTTGGAGTGAAGTCCCAAAGGTCTATGAAAATTACCGTCGGAAATATGAGATGGATACTCAATTCGAAGAACTTACAACGGAAATAAAGGTGAATCTGCGTGATCCCTTGTTTTTACTTTTAGTTTCGCAAACATGGAAAGGAACAAGAATTCCATCTAGAATGTCGACTTTCCAAGTTTATGAGAAATACTTGGATACTTTAATCCAGGAAAAAGTATTGCAACCAGCCGACTTGGATTTTCTTGAAGATGAAATAATGCCCAGATTCATTAACTGGGAGAAATTTCAACCAGCTATTCCACGTAAGGAACTTCAATCAGCATTTAGCTCGGATCATCGTCCCCTGTTAGAGTTGATTGAAAATCGAGATTATGCTGGTGATGCTCCAGTGAATATTTCATTTGTTCATTTAGCTGATGTTGGGTTATTGGAACAACGTGGGAATCCGCGGGATTATGAAATTAGGTTTAAGTTTGAACGTTTTTTCGATTATTTTGTTGGCAAACAATTACATAAGATTGTGAAAGAAAAACAAGATATTGGAGAAGCCTATCGATCTTTATTGCAAGACACACTTCGGCAACCTTGGCTTTGGGGAGGAGTAAAAAATTCTCTTATACTAGAGTTAAATGAGAAGAAGTATGGGTTGGTTGCTGAATTAATTAATACTGAAGATTCTTATCTCAAGGATTTGTTAGTAGTAGTACTTGAGGAATTTGGTGAAGGAAAAAAAGACATTGTATCTGAACTGCTAAATTCAATATTTGCGACTCGGAAGGCATCTAAGAGTAAATTATTTCGCCGCAGAAAAAGGTCATTGGCTGAACAGATTGCTGGTAAAGGGGTGGTTGAGACCGCCTATCGTCTTAATCTATTAGATATTATACAAAATGGGTGTTTTGATATCGATCCTGCCGTGCGTTCAACATCTATTCAACAACTTTGGCGTTATTGGAGAGAAAAGGATCGAGAAGGAGGTTTTCGGTCTATAGAAGAAATTATTTCGAAAAGTATTCGCTTTCCCAATATTTCACTTGATGGACTGGAATCAGTTATAAGTGTATCTCTGTTAATTCTATTTGAGAACTCTAGAGATGAAGATGTCACAAACAGGCTAAGAAAAATTTGGAAACCAGTTTTTCAGAAAATACTAATTGCCAGCCCAGTAGGAAATAGTTTTGTAGAAGCGCTTCGGAAACGAATTAGGAATGCTATTCCAATATTTGCGGGAAATGTCTTCGCTCGACTGACCAGAAGTGGCGCTGAGGTTAAATATTGGTTAAACTTACAAGAACTTCGAGATTTTTTTTACTTGAGTAATGCTCAAAAAGAATCCGCCAAACGGGTATTAGCTTATATTGACCCATCTTTGGGGGATTTGGAGGATGTTTACGAAGATATATTACAAGTGGCTAAGAGTTCAAATGTATTGGCGTGGTATTTATTGGTATGTATTTTTGTGCCCCAAGCGGCTCAGAAACCTCAAAAAATGGTTTCTTTGATGGAAAGGTTATTTTCAGACCTGATAACAATGAATCCGGTCCCACCAGCAATTGTATTACCAACAGACTTATTTGCTTATGGCATTAATGCTAATCTTTATGAAGAAAACCCTGAATGGTTGGAATCCTTTGGTGAAATGGCTTGGAAATTTTTATATATACATAAAACTAAATTTACCAGTAGGGTTGGAGAATATCAATATTTAATGGCGGGTTTATACTTTGATAAATATTATCAACTCCACAAATCTACAGAATCGGAATTCCAAAGAAAATATTTGGAATTTATATTTCAAAATGCAGACCTTGATTTGATAAAAAGCTATACTAGATCCTTTGCAGTCAGTGCGGTTTTAAAAATACCACCTCGCATTGCAATGCGAGCACTTCTACCTGTTGTTGACCACTGGAAGGAAAGAATTGACACTCCAGACGGTAAAACAATTGAAGAACTATTGGTTGAGGCATTTTCAATTGTCAGAAATTTTAAGCCTGTAGATGCAGACGATTTTATGCTTGAGAATGATTTTCCTGTAAGCTTACAACAACAGGTGAAGTCCAAGACTATCGAAAAATTAGGAAATGTACTAGGATTAGCAGGAACGCGCTTTGTTATGGATGCTTTTCTTGCTCATCCCAGTAAAGACCGTCGAGATTTGGTCCGATTAATCTTTGCTGAGGCGCTTTCTTCCAGGTCAATGAATATTTGGCTTGGAAAATTAATAAAGATTTTATTCAACGCAATATATGGAGAGACATTGTTCCAAATTTGATTCTTTCTTAATATTATATGTTTTCATCCAAATTAAAGGACCTTGTCATGCAAGATTACTTATCTCGAAGAGACTTTATGAAATTAAGTAGTGTTCTGGTTTCAACACTTATAATTGATAATGCGTTGAACACAGCATTTGCATTAAGCCCTATTATGCACTTCAAAGATTCGGACAAAACCTTAAGGCTTTTGTCCCTCAATTGTTGGGGTCTCCCATTCCTTCCGAATCGGATTAACAGAATGGAAGCTATAGGAAGGGAGATTGGATCTGGAAAATACGATGTAATTGGTTTGCAAGAAATTTGGTCTCGAGATGATTGGATGTTGGTTTCGGGTTTAGCAAGAGATGGTGGATTAAAGTTTTCAACTTACTATCCCTCCGGTGCAATTGGGAGTGGTTTGGGAATAATCTCTAGATATCCCATCTTGGATACAGACTTTAAGAGGTTTACTGTCTGCGGAAAGCCCCAAAATGTTTTTCACGGTGACTATTATGGCGGAAAGGGAATTGCTTTAGCTAGGATTAATACTGACTTTGGTGATATTGATTTCTATACCACTCATTTTATAGCAAAATATTCTTTAAAAGATGAGTATTTTGCACATAGAATTGCTCAAGCTGTGGATTTAGTGAAATTTGTCTCATCGACACAAAAAAATGGAATTTCAGTAGTTCTTGGAGACATAAACAGTGAGCCAGATAGTTTAGAATATCAAATAATTAAGAATCTCGGTGATTTTACCGATTGTTTCAATTATTTACACCCAGACGATCCTGGATATACTACCAGCGATTTAAATTCATATACACCAAAAAGTCGTAAACGACGAATAGATTATATTTTTGTAAAATCTAACAGCTCTGAAAAATTATCGATCATGCAAAGTGAAGTTACAATGAAATTTATGGATAATAGTGATAATTCGTTTTCGGATCATTTTGGTATATTTGCCTCTTTTGAAAAAGGAACTTCTCAACCTGAAATTGTTCAACCGAAATCTTCTCCAGACAACTTTGCATTCCAAAGCGAATTAATATCGAAAACCTTGAACCAAATTGATGAAGGAATAAAAGATGCCAAGTGGCGTCAAGGGTTGCATACCAATAAAGCCATTGCTGGTTTATTATCTATTCCCTTAAGCAGAAGGATAAACCAAGATGTTTTAGACAATAGTAGATTGGGGCAAATAATTGTTAACACTATTGAATCCTTTGCCCCAATCTATTCGTTTTCTGAGCTTTTGTTAGCATTATCGGCTACGAATGAAGAAATAAATGGCTTAGAGCTAGTAAGAAATTATTTGACTACTTGGACACATTAAAGGAGATTCGCAAATGAAAAACAATCAGTTTATCAATCGACTTATTGCTGGAATTATCATGATTCCCTTGTTTGTTATCCCTATTTATTTGGGTGATTGGGTTCTAGTGATAGGATTGCTTTACCTTTTAATTCAAGGGCTTCATGAGTATTTTTTAATCGTACAAGAAAAACAAAAGTCATATACAATCTTAGGTTATCTAATTGGTTCAGCCTTTATCCTTGTTGCCTATTTGAGTCCTGAAAATATTGCGGTTGTAATAGGGTTAGGCGCATTAGGATTCATTTTCGTAAGAATTATCGGCCCGGAATTTGATATTAAACGCTGGATCGTGGTATTTCTAGGTGCGTTGTATTTGGGTCTGTTCATGAGTTATGCTATCAATATTAGGCAATTGCCGAATGGAAGAGAATGGCTTTTTACTATTCTTGTCGGCGGTTCGGCCACCGATGTATTTTCTTACCTTGTGGGTATTAAATTAGGGCGTACTAAACTTGCTCCTCGTACAAGCCCGGGAAAAACATGGGAAGGATTTGCAGGTGGGTTAATTGCGTCAGTAATATTAGTTGTAATATTTTGCTTCACCTTTCAACTAACCAACATATACTGGAGTATCTTTTTAGGAATAATTATTTCTTTTGCTGATCTGCTAGGTGATCTGTTTGAGTCTATGATTAAGCGTTCATATAGTGTAAAGGATGCCGGCGCATGGATTATGGAAGATGCACATGGAGGATTGCTTGATAGAATTGATGGCTGGTTGATTGTTTTGCCTGTATCATATATGATCTTAAGATATTTTTTAATCTAATTAAAACTGTTTCAAAAATGAAAAATTCTTATGCTAAAAGAAAGAGCATCTCTTTTTTGGAATAGAATTATTAGAAAAAATGAGGTAATCCAATTATTGCTCCCGAAAGGATAAAGAGATGACAAGATCACCGCTTAGATTCTTTTTCTTTTTAGCTTTGCTATTAGCGGTAGCTGGGTATATTCTTGGTTTTATTCGGATAAAATTATATTTGCGCGCCAATAATACAAATCCTCAAATTCAAGAACTTAGTCTCGCGCGATATTATCAACAGACTGGACAGATTGATAAAGCGATATCAGAATATAAAGATGTGCTTGATCTAAGTATTCCTGATAACATAAAAGTACAGGCATATAAAGAGCTTACAGAATTAATCGACAAACAAGCTTCTGGATTTGCAGGGAATTTAGCGTCGTATGGAGAATATGTTGTTTGGTTTCTGATTCCAAAATTGTATATCCTTAGCACTCTTTTTTTTCTTTTATGGCTAATTATCTTAATTATCAAGCCATTTATTAAAAAGCCTGAATTGGTGATATTTCCTCTATATGATTTTTCTGGGCTAAATATCGGCGAAGCGCTACCTCAGCTAGCTAACGATCGCTTGCGAGAATTGAAATGGAGATTCCAGAATTTAGAAAATACAACTTTAGCTTTGTCGGAGACTTTAGACGTTCCAATTATGGGAGTAATTGGGGACATTGACTCAATTGATGTTTCCGCAATTATTGAAACAGCTTTAATGTTTTCGGGAGGTCCAGCCAACTTACCATTAACCCGAATATTTAATTCTTTGAGGTTGTGGTTTGAGCAACCTAAGTATTTAGTGCATGGGAATTTAGAAATATCCGACGCCAAGCTATATCTACATTTAGTTCTGATCAACAGAGACAGACAAGTTGTTGCGCGAACCTGGGCTGTGCAACTTGAGCGTCATTCAAGTTATGACTCAATCCCTCAGATTGTAGATTCTATAATTTATCCTTTGATGTTTTATTTTGGTAAAAACAAAACATCACGACAATGGGAATCTTTCAAGGCTTTATGTGACAGCTTGGAGAATATTGATTTATATAGGGAAAAAAGATACGACATTGTTTACTTGATTAAAGCCAAAGAAGCATTAGAAAAAGCAGTTGAAATAGACCCAAATTATGATTTAGCGATATATAATCTCGGATTATTACTATTGAGGTTGGGAGAGTACGAATTGGCTAGGGATAAATTTAGAGATGTATCATCTTCCAGCTCTAATAGTAATCTTCGTCAATTTGCCTTATACAGCTATGCTGTAGCTTTATTCGAGCTAAGTCAGGAATGGTCATACAAACGTGCTGTCGAAGTCTTGAAAAAACTAATCAATGAGTCTGAGAACAAGGAAGTTGTCAGAAAAGCTCGAGGTACCTTATCCATCGCTTATGCACGTTTATCTGAAAGAGACAAGGACCAAAGAGATCATTTCACTAATTTAGCTCTTGATCAAGTGCGCGAAATCAAATCTGATCGCGCTGCTACCAAAGATGTTGTCGCAACTGCTCTGGCCGCAGAAGGATATGTGCATATTGTGTTGGGAAAATTGGATGATGCTGTTTTTAGTTTTAGGCAAGCAGTCGAAAAAGATGCTGAAAACGTCTCGTGTTGGATAGGCTTGGGTGATGCCTATTTTAGGAATAATCAAAAGGAGAACGCGATTTCAGCCTTTCGTAGGGCGGCGGATTTATCACCTTCTAGCGGCTATTCAAACTATAGGATGGGAAATATCTATCGGGATTTGCAGGATCTAGAAAATGCTGTTGAAGCATATAAGCGCGCACCTCAAATTGCTTTGGCTCATCTTTCTCTCGGAAAAATTTATCTTGCTCGACAGGAACATGAAAGTGCACTGGATGAATTTAGAAAGGCGGTTGAACAAAATAAACGACTTGTTGATGCATGGGTTAACATTGCATGGACAATATGCGAATTAGATGCTAAAGACGAGGAGTTAATTAGAGAAGCTGAAGCAAGTGCTCGGCGAGTTTTGCAATTAGAGAAAAATCAATCTCAACTTTGGCACAGATATGCGGTTTTATCAAGAGTGTTATTGTTAGCAGGAAAAAAAGATAAAGCATTAAATGCAGCTCAGGAAGCCATCAAGCTGGACCCAAATCAACCACAAGCTAATTATTACTATGCCTTAATTGAGTATGAGATTGGGCATTTTGACAGGGCAATTGAATTCGCGCGAAAAGTTATAGATTTGGATAGAGGAGAGTGGTTTCATAAAGCAGAAATTCTTATTAAGCGTTATTCATAAATCTTGGTTTGATTTCTGTTGATAGGTGGGGATGAAGTGTAGATAATCTCCACTAAACGGAATCAACCATCATCGTTGTGTGAAGCGTAGTTTGGGCGGAGGACTAATGACAGAAAAAGATCAAAGGACGGAGGTCAATATCAAGACTCCGTCCTTCGTCTTTTGTCATTTGTCCATACGGTATAATCGCAATCGCTCCACCCAGTTCCGAATATTCATCCTTGAAACTCGAGTACCCATGACACAAAAAGCCTCCTTCCAATCCATCATCCTCAAACTCCAAGACTTCTGGGCATCGCACGGATGTCTGATCACACAGCCATACTACACCCAGGTGGGCGCAGGGACGATGAATCCTGCCACCTTCCTGCGCGTGCTCGGACCCGAGCCGTGGAATGTGGCGTACGTCGAGCCGTCTGGGCGGGGCAAAGGCGCGGATTAAATTTGCAAATTTCATTAACCAGTATACAAAACGTCGGAGAGAAACTCGGTTGTAATTCGAGTTCTTTCGTCAGCGACTTCGACAAGTTTTCTATGTGGCGCAGAGCCATGATACAAATGAATCAAGACTCCTTCGTTTTTGGCTACGATCAGGGCTGGGATCAGGTCGCTGTCACCTGCAACGACGACAGCGTGACTAATCTGCTGTTTTGCGCTGAGTAAGACCAAATCCACGCCGATTTGAATATCTATGCCTTTTTGCACGTAAATTGGTTTACCTTTTTCATTGTTGCCTCTGTAAACCAACATTCCCTCTCGAACTTCAAAACGCGGCAAAGCCTTCAATGCGGCGTGAAATTTCTGCGCTTGCGAGAATCGTTTTGCTTCTTCCGCCGTCGGGGCAGCCTGTTGATAGGGAAGGCAGTTGTAGTAATACGTTCTCAAGATTTCCACGCTGCCCGCCAATTTAGCGGCAAGTTTGGCGTAGTCAATCTTGATGTTACCGCACTCGTCCCGGTTCGTTACATCGAAATAACCGCCGTCAATGAAAATTGCGATTCGAGTTGTGTTCATCTCATTTCCCTTTTTAGAACAAAGGCCACCCTTTCGAGTGGCCTGCGGATACATCTTCCAACGTCGGACAGAGACAACGCTGGGGCGAATACTGCCTTTAGTATACTCAGTAGATGAAAATTTTGGTAATGAAGCTGCGTTTGAGTCTGCTGGGTAGCGGTTAATCGCTGTGTTTAGCCAAAGTGGGTACCTGTTACTGCGAGGTTGATTTTGCATGGCGCAAAGCT